>Ga0209169_10002313_pt1 | contig 11496 bp, 5 predicted proteins | sample HubBroMetageWRM4_FD_188346 | JGI IMG/M metagenome (GOLD analysis project Ga0209169, IMG submission 188346) | Warmed soil microbial communities from the Hubbard Brook experimental Forest, New Hampshire - Hubbard Brook CCASE Soil Metagenome WRM 4... | ecosystem: Environmental > Terrestrial > Soil...
CGGACCAGATGCAGGTGGGCGCGGGGCTTTTGATTTTTCCGACCAAGCGATTCCAGATCATGACGGAGTATGACGGCACCGTCTACGTAGGCAAGGGAATTCAGAACACCAGCTTCGGCGCGCGCGATCCTGTGGACAACATTATTGGCTTCCGGCTCTACGCGTGGAAGTGGGCGGCGCTGGACATGGGATATCGATACTCGCTGGATCTTTCCAACCATCGCGACCGCAACGGATTCATCATTAAGGTGGGCGTGGCACACTGGCCTTCAAAGCCGCTGCCGCCCGATGTGGTGACGGCTGCGTGCGCGCTGGATAGGCCTGTGGTGAGGGAAGGATCGCAGGATTACATAGCGGCGAACGTCAGCGCGACCGATGCGAATGGGCTTCCGTTGACCTATCAGTGGACCGCGACGGGGGGAGCGATTGATGGTTCGGGACCTTATGTGCGTTGGAATTCCGCTGGCGTCGCGGCCGGCAGCTATGTGTTGACTTCGCGCGTGGATAATGGCGCGGGCAAGACGGCGAGTTGCACCGCGAACGTGACCGTGCAGCCCAAACCGGCGCCTCCTGCTCCGACGATGACGTGCACGGCGGATCATTCGACGGTGCTGGCAGGGGAGCGCGCGGAGATCACCGCCAATGTGAACGATGTATCGGGAACGGCGATTCGGTTCACGTGGCAGAGCAACGGTGGGCAGATTTTCGGCAGCGGTTCGATTGTGCAATTGGATACATCGGGGCTGGCACCGGGAATCTACACTGTGACTGGTCGCGCGGAAAATGAATTGCACAGCGCGTGCGATTGCACGGCGGCCGTAACGGTGCAAGCGCCTCCTGCTGCGCCGCAGGCCAGCAAGGTGAGCGCTTGCGACTTTGCTCCCGGCAGCGCGGGCGCGGACAACGTGTGCAAGCGCAATCTGGACGACGTGGCTGTGCGCTTGCAGAGCGATCCCCGTTCCAAGGTGGTGCTGGTGGGTTATGCGGATCCGCATGAAGCGCGTGCCGCAAAACTGGCTGGCGAGCGCGCGGCGAGCGGTCAGAAATATTTGCAGGAGAAGAAAGGCGTGGACGCTTCCCGGGTTGAGGTTCGCACCGCGGCGGCCGTGGCGGGCGCGGGTAAGGAAAACCGGCGGGTGGATATAGTGTTTGTTCCGGATGGCGCGTCCTATTGAGTTCGCGCTAATTTTGGCTAGGTTGCAGGCGTTGCGGGAGGAAGCAAGCAGCAGAACCCACGGCGCCATTCGCGTGCGGCGGTAATTTGGCGGGCAGTGTCTTGGTCGGAGAACTTACCCAGAGGAAGCATCGCGCTGCTGCGCTCGGCCAGAGGCGGCGCAGCCCGGTGCTTCGAATGGAAAACAGCTGCGGACTGACGCCTCGCAATAATTCCGCCACAACATTTTAGGGCCCGTATCGAACATGACTTCGTTGAACAGGTCTCGCCGGTGTCTTCCCATCATGCTGTTCGGCTTGGTTTGGGCGTGCGCGTGTGCGTGTGGTGGTGCGCGGACCTTGCAGGCGCAGGTGTGGCGGGCCGTGGGTCCGGCGGGCGGCGACGTGCGCGCGCTGGCGAGCGATCCGGCGCACCCCGAGGTGCTGTATTTGGGTACGACCGACGGCGCGATATTCGCATCGCGCGATGCCGGGGCAGATTGGCAGCAGCTGGGAGCGGCGGGTGAAAACCAAAATGCGGTGGTGACGGCGATTATGGTGGACCCGCGCGACTCTGCGAGGTTGTATGCGGCGACTTGGACGCGCGAAGCTGCCGGCGAAGGCGGCGGAGTTTTTGTGAGCAGCGACGGCGGCGCGACCTGGCACGATTCCGGGCTTGCGGGGCATGCGGTGCGGGCACTGGCCCAGGCTGCTTCGGATCCGACGGTGCTGGTGGCTGGCGCGCTGGACGGAGTGTTCTTGTCGCGTGATTCGGGTCAGAGCTGGCAGCGAGTGACGCCCGCTGGCGATGCCGAACTGCGCAATTTTGATTCGCTGGCGATTGATCCGCGCGATCCGCTGCTGATTTACGCTGGCACGTTTCATCTGCCATGGAAGACCAAGGACGGTGGCGCGCACTGGTCGCCGATTCACGAGGGAATGATCGACGATTCCGACGTTCTCAGCCTGGTGACAGACGCGCAGAATCCGCGGCGCATTTTTGCCAGCGCCTGTTCGGGGATTTATCGCAGCGACGATAGCGGGGCGGCCTGGGAGAAACTGGAAGGCATTCCGTATTCTTCGCGGCGCACCCCGGTGATACGTCAGGACGCTGCGCGTCCGGCGATTTTGTACGCGGGAACGACTGAAGGCCTGTGGAAGACGGCCGATGGCGGGGCTTCGTGGCGACGGATTTCACCCCGGAGCTGGGTGATAAATTCCATGGTGATCGTGCCGCGCGATGGTGGCGGCGAATCGCGCGTGCTGCTGGGAACCGAACAGCACGGAGTGCTGGTGAGCGATGATCGCGGCGCGAATTTCCATGTATCGAACCAGGGATTTCATCACAACCGGGTTGTTTCGCTGGCTATAGACCTCCGAGACCCGGACCGTGCAGCCGTTGTTCTGCAGAATGCGCCGGACGCGCTGTTGATGACGGATGACGGCGGCAAGAATTGGGTGCCCAGGAGCGCGGGACTGGGCGGAGAGGCGGTGCGGCGGATATTTTCATCGCCGATGGGTTGGTGGGCTGCGCTTGCTTCCGGCGGCTTGGCGCGATTCGATGTGCAGCGGAATGCATGGGCGCGCATCGGAGTTGTCCATGATTCTTCCGAGGCGATTTCGGCAAGCGATTCCTTGCGCGGCGAGCGCGAGCTGCGCGCTTTTCAACCTGCGGTGAACGACATGTTTTTCGCGGATGCGGCTTGGTTCGCCGCGACCGAGCAGGGACTTTTCCTGTCGCGTGACTCCGGCCACTCGTGGACAGAGTTGCCGTTCGGGTCGGGCGAACTGCCGGTTAGCTCGGTCCGCGCGTCCAGCGACGGGCAGCAAGTCCGGATCGTTTCTTCTGGCGGCATGATCTTTTCCGAAGACGCGGGGCGCAGCTGGTCCTGGCACGATCTTCCGCTCGAATCGGGCGGCGCGGTGCGGCTGGAGTGGACACCGGACAATATTTTGCTCGCGGTGGCGCGCACCGGTTTATACATTTCGCGCGACGCCGGAAATAGCTGGGCCAAGGCGCAGGCAGGATTACCCGGCGGACTCGCGGACGCGCTACTGACCCGGCCGGATCTCTGGCTGGTCGCGATGCAAGCGGCGGGCTTGTACATGTCGCGCGACGAAGGAGCGACCTGGACGCGTTTGAAGCCCGCACCAGCGGTTAGCGCATCGTTCGGCACAACATCTAAGAGCGCAGCGCGGGTCAACGACGGCCCGTTTCCGTTGCTGGTCGGTGCAGCGGGGCGAATTTACGCGGGCTCCGCAAGCAATGGCTTATACGTTCTCGATTTCTCCGGCAATCCCGCACCGAAATCGCTGGCCACCGACGCTAGCAGCGTACCGAGCGGGCACTAGACCCGTACAGAACTGGCGGAAATGGTTCGGAAAGACCGAAGGGGGGACGCCAGTTGTAAGCCAGTTGTCGCAATTTTCCCTCATTGAAACTTCAGCGTTCCAACGTTGCACGACATACGAGTTACTAGAGTTAACCCTCTGCGTACTATTACGGACTTGTTAATTGTTCCAATTCGACTCTACACTTTGGGCCTCACTCTTTGCCGATTCGACACCTAAACACTGTTAGATCGGGCAGATCCGGAATCGTTCCCATTTGGTGCTTGTGTTGCAAATGATTTTGGGAAACGAAGACGGAAAGGGGAACCAATACCATGGCGGTGGGAACGGTGTTCACGGCGGAGCGCCCGATATCGGCGACGGTGTTGATTGTAGATGACGAGGACGCGACCAGGAGCTTGTGTCACGACGTGGTGACGGACTCCGGATTACGCACGCGCACGGCTTCGACGACGGAGCAGGCGCTGGACATTCTGGATCAGATGCCGGTGGATATTCTAATCACCGATCTGCGCGTGCCGCAGATCGGCGGATTGGAATTGCTCAAGCGCGTGCGCAGCAACTATCCGCAGACGGCGGTACTGGTGCTCACGCAGTACGGGACCATCGAGAGCGCGGTGGAAGCGACGCGCCTAGGGGCGGCGGATTACATCACCAAGCCATTTCACATCCCGGAACTGCGCAGCAAGCTGGATCGCATGATCCGCCTGCTCGACGTGGATCAGGAAAACCGCGTGCTGCGCGAAACGCTGCGCACGCGGCCGGGGTTCGCGGATTTGATTGGCGTATCCGTGAAGATGCAGCGCGTATACCGGTTGATTGAGCGCGTGAGCCAACACGCCTATCCGGTGTTGATCCTGGGGGAGAGCGGCACGGGAAAAGAGCTCGTGGCGCGGTCGGTGCATTTTTCCGGCGTACGGCGCAACAAGCCGTTCATTCCGGTGGACTGCTCGTCGCTGGTACCCACGTTGATCGAAGCGGAATTGTTCGGCTACGTGAAAGGCGCGTTCACGGGCGCGCTGCACGCAAAACAGGGATTGATGGAAATCGCCGACGGTGGCACTTTGTTCCTGGACGAAATTGGTGATTTGCCGTTTGACATGCAGGCGAAGCTGCTGCGGGCGTTGCAGGAGAAGGAGGTGCGGCCGGTGGGCTCGACCGATCGCATACCGCTTTCGGCACGCATCATTGCGGCGACGAATCGCGATCTGGACGCGGCGGTGCGGCAGGGAACCTTCCGCCAGGACCTTTTTTTCCGCTTGAACGTAGTGCAAATCAAAATTCCCCCGCTGCGCGAACGCAAGACGGACATCCCCATCCTGGTGAATTCGTTCCTGGAGAAATTCAGCGAGGCGAATGGCCGGATGCGCACGATTTCCGAGGATGCCATCGCGCGCATGATGGCATATGACTGGCCGGGTAATGTGCGCGAGCTGGAAAACGCCATCGAGCGAGCGATTGCCTTGGGGTCCGGGCCTATTTTGCACGCGGGCGATCTGCCCACGAATTTGCAGTACGGCACCGGGGACCGTCTGCCGCAGAATGACGAGCTGCTGCCGCTCGATGAGTTGGAGCGGCGTGCGATTCTACGGGCGTTGCGCGAAGCCGGCGGCGACAAGCTGGCCGCCGCGCGCATGTTGGGGATCGGGAAGACGACCTTGTATCGCAAGCTCAAGCAGTACGACGCGCAAACGCAGTCGAATTGATCGCTGCGACGCTGGCGGAAGAAATGGCGGAGCTTCCCGCTGGACTGTGTCCAACCGCAAAATCCGTACTTGCGCGGCGGATGCCGCACTGACTTCGCTCCCTCCAGGTCGTAGCTAGAGCTACGACCTCCGAAGGTTCCTGAGTACTCACACAGGCCGTGGGGCCGCAGCCCGCAAAGACTCTGGAAACCTCGCACAGACTCTCTAACCACGATGTATGAACACTCTGCAGTTTCGGCCCGGATTCGCTTACGCGCTGCATCTCACCCGGCAAAAAATCCCTAGAGGGGAAGGACTGTATCGAAGTGGGAAGTTCTTCTTTTTTGTCTCGCCCCACGCAACACCACCGCGCTGATACACAAGGAGTTAGGCACGGGACACTTGGACCAAATAGTGCAATAGGCTAATCGTCCGCACGTTAGCGGACCTGGGGGAAGCGTTAAACATATGAATATTCGGGATCGCGAATTGGCGTGCGCGACGGCAGAGGCCGCTTTGCTTTTCCGTCTGCAGAGCGTGGCACGCCGCGGGAAAATGCTGCGATGAAGCCAGCCGGATCGCACGCATCGCTCGCTCGAATGAATTCACCGTCGTCGCGGCCTTCCCTAGCTGTCGGGTCACAAGCACAAATGAAAATGCTTTTCGGTGATGCCGACTTCGCGGCCGTCTTTGACAGCAGCGCCGAAGCGCTGCTGGTGGTCGACGCGAAAGGAATCATCCAGCGAGCCAATCCGCGGGCCGGCGAGATGCTGCGCTGCAAGGAAGGCGATCTGGCTCAGCAGGATTTGGGGGAATTCCTTTCGCTGCCGCCGCGCGCGGAATTTTCGCAACTGTGCGCCGCGCAGGCGGGCGCCAAGGTGATGTCGGCGGTGGGAGGCGCTCTCGCCAGCGGTTTTCCCGTGCGCATTAGTTTTCGCGCCGCGTTGGACGGAGCGCGCAATCTGGTGTTGTGTCTGGAAGAAGGCTCTGTCGTGCAGCGGGCGGAAGGGAAGTGGCGGCAGGTGGAAGCCGAGCTGACCAGCGTGCTCGATGCCGTCCAGACCGGCACGATCCTGTTGGACGCGGCTGGGCGCATTCGTTTTTGCAACGCGCGATTTGGGCAGTATTTCGGCATGGACCGGCGGCAATTGCAGACGATGGAAACGTTCGAGAACCTGGCGAGCCTCGTGGCGCCGCGTTTTCGCGTTCCAGAAAATTTTGACGCGCCGTGGAAAACATTCGCCGAGGGCCAGGGAGTGCCGGGGCACGATGAACTGGAAATGACGCGGCCGACGCGGCGGATACTGGAGCGTTTTGCGCGTCCGGTGCTGGATCGCGAAGGCCACGCAGTGGGTTGGCTGGAACTTTATTGCGACGTTACGGGCGAGCGGCAGATTCAGTCGAAACTGCTGCAGACCGAAAAGATGGCGGCCGTGGGCCAGTTAGTTTCCGGCATCGCGCACGAGTTGAATAATCCGTTGACGGCCATTATGGGTTACGGACAGCTGTTGCTGGGGCAAGGTTTGGCGCCCGAGCAGTATTCGGAAGCCAGCAAAGTGTTTCAGCAGGCGGAGCGGGCGCGACGTATCGTGAAAAACTTGCTGTATTTTGCGCGAGAAAACGAGCCGGAACGCACGCGCGTGAATTTGAACGAAATCGTGGAACGCACGTTGGCGCTGCGCAGTTACGAACTGAGAGTGGAGAACATTCTGGTCGAATGCGCGTTGGCCAGCGATTTGCCGGAAACGATGGCGGATCCCTACCAGCTGCAGCAAGTCGTGCTGAATTTGCTGACGAATGCGGAGCAGGCGTTGCTGCAGGAGCGCGGCCAGGGAAAAGTCATGATCAAGACGCGGGTAGCTGACGGCAATCGGCTTGCATTAGAAATATCCGATGACGGCCCCGGAGTTCCACGAGGAATTGCGTCGCGCATCTTCGATCCTTTCTTTACTACCAAGCCTCCAGGAGTCGGCACGGGGCTGGGGCTTTCGATCGTCTATGGGATCGTGAAGCAACACGGCGGAGAAGTGACTTTTGAAAACCAGCATGGCGGCGGCGCGCGCTTCGTGGTGGAGCTTCCGGTGCTGGCGATTCCCGTCGCCGAGCGCGAGCCCGCGGCGCTGGAATTTGCGAGCAATTCGCAGCCCGTGCACAGCGGACGGATTCTGGTGGTGGAAGATGAGCCCAGTGTGGCGCAGTTGATTGTGGACGTGCTGCGCGAAGAGGGCCATCAAGTGGAAGCCGTGCTGGAAAGCCAGGAGGGGCTCGCCCGGCTGGCGCGTGGGCATTACGACCTGGTGGTGTGCGATTTGCGCATGCCGCGGCTGGATGGTCCGGCATTCTACGAAGCGCTGATTCGCGCGGGCAGTCCGGCGCGGGATCGTATGCTTTTTGTCACCGGAGACACGCTGGCGCCACGCACCATGCAATTTCTGGAGAAAAGCAAACTGCCGTACCTGGCGAAACCTTTTTTGGTGGAAGAATTGAAGCTGGCGGTGAATCGCAGGTTGGAGCATCGCCGCGCGCCCGCGGAGGGTGTAGCGATGGCTGGTCCTGGGAGGGACCAGGAGACATGAGACCGCAGAGCCACATCGCGCGCGTACCGAGTGAAGAAAAAGAGATTTCATTGGCGCCAGGCGCTCTGCTGTGCGTTGCCGATGCGGCGCTCGCGGAGCGGCTCATGTGCGAAATCGAGCCGTGCGCCGAAGGGGGGATCGTCTCCATCGCGGCGAATTTGCCGGACGTGATCGAGCGGCTGGACAAGGATGCACCGTCGGTGATTCTGCTGGATGACGAATTGCTGCAGGGAGCGCCGTTGTGCGAATTTCTGCGGCAACTGACCAAGACCGCGCCGGTGGTCCTGCTGGCTGCGGCCGAACGGCAAGCGGAGATTCTGCGCATGGTGGCGGAGGGCGAAGTGGAATTCGTGGCGCGCCGTGGCGAATTTATTCCGCTTGCAGCGTGCTTGGTGGAGCGGCGGATGCGCTGGGTGCAGCGTTCTGCATCGTCCGGAGGATCGCCCTGGGCGGATATGCCGGACGACGTGGCGGAAATTTTTCGCCACGAGATCAACAATCCGCTTACCGGGATACTCGGCAACGCGGAGTTGTTACTTTCTCACGGCGCGCGATTGCCGGCTGCGGATACGCAGCGGCTGCAGACCGTGGTAGACCTGGCGGTGCGCTTGCGCGAAACCATTCGCCGGCTGAGCGATGCATGGGATAGCCAGACGCGTTTGCCGAAGTCATCGGCGCCGCGGCCGGCATCTGGCGTTTCGCTGGCGTGACGTAATTATTGTTGCGATTGTTGCGGACGATTCTCTTGCCATGCCGCTGCTGCGGCGCGGGCCTTTTCCAGCAGGGCATCGAGGTCCTGGCGCGGTAGAAATTGTCCGGCCAGGACGACTCCTGAGATCTTCTGCGTGTTCTCAATTTTCCGCGTTGGATCGCCGTCCAGCAAGACCATGTCGGCCCGTTGGCCTGCAGCGATTGTACCGATATCTTTTCGGCCGAAGAATTCCGCGGGATTTTCGGTGGCTGTTTGCAGAGCTTCCTGCGGCGTGAGTCCTGCCGCGACCAATTCCGTTAACTCGTAATGCAGGCTGCTGCCGGGAAAAACGTATCGATCCAGCGAATCGCTTCCGGCCAGCAAGTGAACTCCCGCGCGATGCATTTCGCCCGTCAGCTTACCGTCGTTTTTATACTGGTGTTCCCACCAGGCAGCATCCGCCATTTCCCTTTGCGAAGGTGCGCCCCCGGGCCGCCACTGCAGTTGCAGCGCGTGCGGAACAAAGGCCAGGAGCGGATCGTCGGGCAACAGCTGCGGCGCGCGAGCCAGCGTCGAAATTGAATAGAGCGTGGGCGTAACCCAGGTGCCGTTGCGAACAAAGGTGGCCCACAGCGCTGCAGCTTTCCGAGGTGAAAAAGTTTTGGCCGCATCGTCGTACACCGCGGCGTCGGAGCGATCTCCTTTCGCGGCAGCTTCCCGCAAGCGGCGGCGCAGGTCTACCTCTTCGCTTGAGCAATCCAGCGCGAGGGAGCTGTAGATGATGTGCTCGATGCTTTTCTGGCCGGCTGCGGAGGCTTCGCTGGCGGTGACGTCCCTGGGAATGTGGCCGACAAAGCTGAGGCCGTCCTTTTTCGATTCCGCGGCGACTGCGAAATAATCTTCGCGCGAGAGTTGAATCACTTTGATGAAATCAGCGCCTTTTTCTTGTAGTTGATCGACTGCCGCGCGGGCTTCTTCGACGCTGCCGATTTGCATGATGGACGGGTCCGTGGATTTTGCCTTGTCTGGTGATGGCGCGGGCACCAGCATCGGTCCAGCGGCCACAATTTGCGGACCCAGCAGCGCGCCCGGTGCAATTTCGCGGCGCCATTCCTGCAGCGCGCGGAGGTCGCCGCCCATGTCACGTATGCCGGTGATCCCATTCGCGACGAGCAGCGGGAGCAGGACATTTTTCGACCAGGCAGGGTCGGCGCTGATTCCTGCGAGGTGCGTGTGCATGTCCCACAAGCCAGGAATCAAAAATTTTCCGCGCGCGTCGAATTGCAATTCACCTTTGTGTACGGGGCGTTTGCGGTCGTCTGCGTTGCCGATCCACTCGATCATGCCGCCCCAGACGACTACGGTCATGTCATTCTGCGGCGGGCCATGCGGATTGACGATCGTGACGTGAGTGATCGCAAGTGGAATTTTCGCGGTGGGGCTCGGCGGGGATGCGTGACGCGCGGGCTGCAGCCCGGGCCCCGGAGCAAATGCGAGCAGCGTTGCACAAACAGCGACGGCGAAACCGCGCGGCAGAAACTGCACGTTGGCACCCCTGGCTGCTTCTGCCGGCTTAGACGCTACTTCGCGCCCTTTAGGTAGCGGTCAAACCAATCAATGGTACGGCGAATCGCGTCAATCTGGTTTTCGCGCTTGGCGAATCCATGGCCCTCGTTCGAGTAGTAATGCGCGTCTACGGTTTTGCCGGCGTCCCGCAAAGTTTTCACCACCTGCTCGGCTTCTTCCTTGGGCACGCGGATATCGTTGTCGCCCTGCAGCACCAGCAGCGGCGCCTTGGCGTTCTTTATGTATGTAAGCGGCGAATCGGCGTCATACACCGCGCGATCTTTTTCCGGGTCGCCGAGCAGGGATTTTTCGTATTGCTGCAGGAAAGGGTCTTCGTGCTGCAACATAGTGAGCCAATTGATGATGCCGTATTCCTCCACGGCGGCGCCCCAAATGTCCGGCGCTTTGCCGATGGCCATCAGCGTCATGTAGCCGCCGTAGGAGCCGCCCGTGATGCCGATTTTCTTCGAGTCCACGTAACCGGTCGCTTCCAGGAATTTCACTCCGTAGATTTCGTCCTGCAAGTCGCCGCCGCCCAGGTCTTTCACGTTGGCCTGCTGAAAATCCATGCCGTAGCCGGTGGAACCGCGGACGTTGGGCGCGATGCAGATATAACCGCGCGTGGCGAGAGCGACGGCGGTGCGGTTAAAGGAATCGATTGTCTGTCCGGTGGGCCCGCCGTGCGGCAGCACGATCGCGGGATTCGTCCCGTCGCGCTTCAAATTGAACGGCACCCAGAGGAAGGCGCTGATGATTTTTCCGTCGAAGCTTTTATAATGCACCAGCTGCGACGGCGGAATTTTCGCTGCCGTGATGCTGGCGATGGCAGAAAAAGTCAGCTGGCGAGCCGTTTTCTGCGCGATGTCGTAAACCCACAGATCGCCGGGCCGCGTGGAGCTCTGGTGCGAAACCAGCAGGCGCGCGCCCCTGTGCGCGAACGGCGAAGGATTTCCGGCGTAGCTGTTCAGTCCAGCGGCCAAATTAATTTTGACGCCGTGGCGCGTTGCAGTGTCGGCGAGATAAGCGTCCGTGCGGCCGTCTTCGTTGACGACGTAGGTAAATTCCCTGCCATCGGGCGAGAAGTCACCAGCGTTCGCTTCCCACTTCAGATCCGTGACCCAGGTAAGTTTCTTGGTGGCGATAGCAATTTCGGCGATGTTGCTGTAGCCGCCGGGCCGGTCCGAAGCAACGAGCAACGTACTGCCGTCGGGTGAAAGGGAAGAGGCCATGGTGCGATGATCGCCTTCATGCGGCGACAAATTTTCCTGCGCGCCCGTCGCAGCATCAATACGGAACGCGTCCGAATCGGTGAAGCCGGCATTGAAGCGCGTGGCGTAGATAAACTTTCCGTCCGGGCTCCAGATGGCGTTGTTCCACACATGGTTCGCGGTTTGTTCCTGCGTCAGGTTGCGTACGGCGCGCGTTTTCCAGTCGAGGACGGCAATATCGATGGCGGAAGCCGTCTTGGGCTTGT
>Ga0209169_10002314_pt1 | contig 11494 bp, 11 predicted proteins | sample HubBroMetageWRM4_FD_188346 | JGI IMG/M metagenome (GOLD analysis project Ga0209169, IMG submission 188346) | Warmed soil microbial communities from the Hubbard Brook experimental Forest, New Hampshire - Hubbard Brook CCASE Soil Metagenome WRM 4... | ecosystem: Environmental > Terrestrial > Soil...
TGAGCACGGAGCTTTCCTCGTCGGCGGGGTCGCTGAAGGCGACGCAGGTGATCTCTGACCCGCCGGAGGTGATGCTGACCCAGGAGACGTCGTCGCGGGCGGCCATCGAGTCGGCCAGCGCGGCGGCGGCGTCGGGGCGGCACTGGACGCGGACGAACCACCGCTGCCGCCCGGTGACGCGCTCGTCCGGCTGGACCTGGACGCGCAGCGCGCCGGCGGCGAGCAGTCTGCGGTAGCGCCGGGCGACCGTCTGCTCCGACACGCCTAGCGCCTCGGCGATGCGGCGGAACGGTGCCCGCCCGTCGCGCAGCAGGCACTGGATGATCTGCTGGTCACCACCGCCGCCACCGACCGAGGCGCCGTCGCTGTCCGCTCCGACTCCGGCCCTCAGCACGATGCCGCCTCCAGGCGCCCCCGGCGGCCCGTTCGGGCTGCCGGGCGGCCCGCAAGGCCCAGGCGGCCCCGGCGGTCCCGGGCAAGGCGGATTCGGCTCCGCGGCCGCGGCCGCCGCGGCCGCGGCTCGGATACCCAGGTTCTCCGCCGGTGCCCGCAACGCCCCCGGCGGCGACGAAGACACCGGCGCGTTCACCGCCTTCGGCGGCGTCGGCAACGGGCCGGGCGCCGGCGCTAACGGCGGCACCCGCGAGTTCAGCGCCTTCACTGGCAGGCCCGGTGACGGCCCCGGCGGCGGCGCTGCCCCGGGCAATGGCGGCGCGCCCGGCACGATCGACCCGCCCGGCGCTCCGCTGCCACTTCCGCCACGGCCACCACCGCGTCCGTGTGACTGGTGAAATTCATTTGACCAGTTACGTTCCTTGCTGCTTAGCTTCGTTACTGTCAAAGTTAGCTTAGCCAGTTATGCGGGCGGTGGTGGCGTTGGTCGACCCGGAAGAGGCCGTGGCCTGGATCGGCAGCGTGGGCGCGCTGCACAAGGCGGGCTTCGGCGAGGTCGGGACGCTCTGGCAGCTCGGCGACAACCGGCTGCTGTGCGGGGTGCTCGGCACCGCCGCCGGTGGGTCGGCCGGCTAGCCGGCGGCCACGGGACGACCGGGCATGCAGCTCGCATCAGTGCGCGAACGGGGCCGGAAGCGCCTGCTGGGACCCTCCGGCAGGCTGCCACGCCTGCGCGGCGAGGACCGGGAGATCCTGCGGCTCGCGGTGCCCGCCTTCGGCGCGCTGGTCGCCGAGCCGCTGTTCCTGCTCGCGGACTCGGCGATCGTCGGCAGGATCGGCACCGTGCCGCTCGGCGGCCTCGGCGTCGCCAGCCAGGCGCTGACCACGCTCGTCAACATCTCGATCTTCCTGGCCTACGGCACCACGGCAGCGGTGGCCCGCCAGCTCGGCGCCGGGCGGCGCCAGGAAGCGATCCGGCAGGGCATCGACGGACTCTGGATGGCCGCCGGGATCGGCCTCGCTGTGATCATCCTGGCCTGGCCGCTGGCCCCGGAGATCGTCCGGGTATTCGGCGCCTCACCGGCGGTAAGCCAGGGCGCCATGACCTACCTGCGGATCAGCGTGCTGGGCGCGCCGTCCATGCTGCTGGTCCTGGCCGGCACCGGGGTATTGCGCGGGCTGCAGGACACGCGGACCACGCTGCTGGTCGCGGTCGCGGCCAACGCGGTCAACATCGCCTTGAACGCGACGTTCGTGCTCGGTCTGCGCCTTGGGCTGGCCGGGTCCGCGTGGGGCACGGTCATCGCGCAGACCGCCGCGGCGGCCGCCTACCTGGTCGTCGTCGTGCGCGGCGCCCGCCGGGCCGGAGTCGGGTTCGGCATGGACCTGGCCGGGCTGCGCTCTGCCGCTACGGCCGCGGCCGGGCTGATCGCCCGGACGCTCGCGCTGCAGGCGGTGCTGGTGGTGACCACCGCGGTAGCGGCGCGTCAGGGCGACGCCGCCATCGCCGCGCACCAGGTCGCGTTCCGGCTGTGGAACCTGCTCGCGCTGGCGCTCGACGCGATCGCGATCGCGGCACAGGCGATCACCGGGCGCTGCCTGGGCGCGGGCGACGCCGCCGGGGCAAGGGCGGCGACCACGCGCATGATCTGGTGGGGCGCGGTGTACGGGGTCGCCTTCGGCCTGGCAATGCTGCTGGCCAGGCCGCTGCTGCCGGGGCTGTTCGCGGCGGCACCGCCGGTCCGGGCGCTGCTGCTCGCCGTGCTTCTGATCGTCGCTGCGCAGCAGCCGGTGGCCGGCGTGGTGTTCGTGCTCGACGGCGTGCTCATCGGCGCCGGGGATCAGCGGTACCTCGCGTTCGCCGGTGTGCTGGCGCTCGCGGTGTTCCTGCCTGCGGCGTGGCTGGTGCACGTCCAGCACCTCGGCCTGGTGGCGCTCTGGCTCGCGTACAGCCTCTGGCTGCTCGTCAGGTTTGTGACGCTCGTGCTGCGCGCCCACACCAGCCGCTGGCTGGTCACCGGCGCAGTCCGCCGCTGACCGCCACCCGCAGCAGGGCCGACCGCCACCCGCAGCAGGGCTCGTCGATGTGCGTTTAGGCCGCTTAGAACGTGCCTTTCGGTACATCCACGCGACGTGTGGCCGCTGCGGAGGCGCGGGTGTGCTCGATGAGCGCGCTGGCCGCCGGGCTGCGTGCAGCCAACGGATTCCAGGCGAGCTCGAGGCGGGAGCGCAGCTGCGGCTCGCCGATTGGCAGCGCGCGCAGCGCTCCGACCGGCGCGGCCGAGGCCGGCAGGATGGCCACGCCGAGACCGCGCTGGGCCAGCTGCGCGACCATCGGGAGCGCGCTGGCCTCCAGGACGATCCGCGGCGTGAACCCCGCGTCGGCGCAGGCAGCATCCAGAGCGGCGCGCACCCCGGTGCCCCGCGGCAGGCTGACCAGCGGCTGCCCGCGCAGCTCCGCGACGGTGACGGAGCGCCCCGCGGCGAGCGGGTCCTCCGGGGCCACGGCCGCGACCAGCGCGTCATCGAGAACGACCGCGGTCTCCAGCCCCTCAGCTGCGGGCCCGGCCGTGCCGATCAGCGCCAGGTCGAGCGTGCGGTCGCGGAGCTGCTCCACGAGGCGGTCGGAGCCGTCCTCGGTCAGCGCGATGGCCACACCGGGGTAACGGCCGTGGAAGTCCGAGAGGAGCTCGGCCAGGGACGGCAGCGCGCACCCGCTCACCATCCCGACGGTGACCTGGCCGCGCACCAGGCCGGCCAGCTGGTCCACGGCCAGTCGGGCGCCGTCCAGCGCATCGAGCGCGGCCCGGGCGAACGGGAGCACGGCCGCGCCGACCTCGGTGAGCGTGACCGACCGCCCGGAACGGTCGAGCAGCCGCTGGCCGAGCTCCGCCTCCAGCCGCCGGACCTGCGCGCTCACGCCGGGCTGGGCGACGTGCACCCGCGCGGCCGCCCGGGTGAAGCTGGCCTCCTCGGCCACGGCCACGAAGTACTGAAGCTGGTGGATCTCCATAACCACTGATTCTAGAGACCTGGTTTTCCAGCTGGCTTCCTTACTGGATGCGGTACTGCTCGAGCAGCCGGTTGCCGATGATCATCTTCTGGATCTCGGCGGTGCCCTCGCCGATCAGCAGCATCGGCGCGTCGCGGTAGAGCCGCTCGATCTCCGCGTCCTTGGAGTAGCCGAAGCCGCCGTGGATCCGCAGCGCGTCCTCGACGACCTCCTTGCAGGACTCGCTGGCCAGGTACTTGGCCATGCCGGCCTCGAGGTCGCTCTGCCGCCCCGCGTCCTTGTGCCGCGCCGCCAGCACCATCATCTGGTGCGCCGCCGCGGTCTTGGTTGCCATCTCGGCGAGCTTGAACAGGATCGCCTGGTGCTGAGCGATCGGTTTGCCGAATGTGTGCCGCTGCTGGGCGTAGGCGATCGCCAGCTCGAACGCGCGCTGTGCCACACCGCAGCCGCGTGCGGCCACGTTGACCCGACCCACCTCGATCCCGTCCATCATCTGGTAGAACCCCCGGCCGGGGAGCTCGCCGAGCACGCGCGCTGCCGGGACCCGGCACCCGTCCAGGATGAGCTCGGTCGTGTCGACGCCCTTGTAGCCCATCTTGTCGATCTTCCCGGGCACGGTCAGCCCGGGCCGGGTCTCGCCGAACCCGGCGTCCTTCTCGATGAGGAACGCGGTCAGGTTGCGGTGTGGCCTGGCGGCACCCTCGTCGGTCCGGGCAAGCAGCGCCACCAGGTTGGCCGACGCTCCGTTGGTCAGCCACATCTTCTGGCCGTTCAGCACGTAATCGGCGCCCTCCCGGCGTGCCGTGGTGCGGATCGCGGCCACGTCGGAACCGAGCCCGGGCTCTGACATGGACAGCGCGGCCCTGGTCTCGCCGGCGGCCATGCTGGGCAGGAAGTGAGCCTTCTGTTCGGCGGTGCCGTGCCGGGCGATCAGGTAGGCGACGATGAAGTGGGTGTTGATGATTCCCGAGATGCTCATCCAGCCCCGGGCGATCTCTTCCGCGACCAGCGCGTAGGTGAGCAGGGACTCGCCGAGCCCGCCATACTCCTCGGCGATGCAGAGCCCGAAGACGCCGAGCCGCTTCAGCCCGGCGACGATCTCGTGCGGGTACTCGTCGGCGTGGTCGAGTTCGGTGGCCACGGGCAGGATCTCGGTGTCGACGAACTCGCGCACCGCGCCGATGATGTCCTGCTGAACGTCGGTCAGGCCGTCGGTCTCGGTAAGCCGGGCCACTGCTGCCTCCTTCGGCTCATGCGGACAGGCGCCCCTCGGCCGTGAGCGCGACGGCCCCGTCCGGCCCGGTGACCTGCATCGCGCACCCGTCGTCGCGGGGGCCGCCGGTGACCGTGCACCGCTGGCCCACGTACACCGGGGACCGGGCCCGGAACGAGAGTTGTGTGACCCGCTGCCGTGGCGCGTGGCGCCGCGGCAGCTCGAAGCAGAGCAGGGCGAGCAGCGGGCCGTGCACGACCAGGCCGGGGTGGCCCTCGACCCCGGTCGCGTAGTCCGCGTCGTAGTGGATCCGGTGCGCGTTGTAGGTCAGCGCGCTGAACCGGAACAGCAGGACCGGGTCGGGGACGATCTGGATCTGCCAGGGGGCGGGACCCGCTGCCTCGCTGGACCCGCGCGGCCGGGCGGAACCGCCCGCCGCGGGCGGGCCGCTCCGGTAGACCACGTCCTGCTCCTCGGTCGCGATCACCGCGTCCGCGCTGGTGAACACCGACCGGACGGTCACGAACAGCAGCTCGCCGGTGCGCCCCTGCTTGACCGTCGCGTCCGCCAGCTCGCTGCGGCGGGTGATCTCGTCGCCGCAGCGGAACGCGCCGGTGTAGCTGGCCCGGCCGCCCGCGTACATCCGCCGCCGCTGCGGTATTGGCGGCATGAAGTGACCGGCCGCCGGATGGCCGTCGGGCCCGAGCTCGCTGCTGGCCGGGCGGTCGAGGAAGTAGAGCCAGTGCCACAGCGGCGGGATCGGGTCGCCGGGGGCGGTGACCGCTGGCTCGCGGTCGAGCAGCCCGGACAGCGCGACGGCGGGCCCCGCGGTGATCGTCTCGGTCGTCTCGGCCGGCCCGGGAGCCCAGCCGGCGATGATCTCGGACATCCCGGTCACCGGTGGCCGCCTCCGGCGTTCCCGGTCCCGCCCGCGTTCCCGGTCCCGTCCGCCTTCCCAGCCCAACCCACCACGCCCTGGTCGGCGAGCGCGGCCGCCTCCTGCGCCGACAGCCCCAGCAGGCCGGTCAGCACGGCAGCGGTGTCAGCCCCCAGGGGCGGTGCCGGCACCGGGCCGCCGCGGCCTTCCTGGGCGAGCGGCGAGGCCGGCGCGAACAGCGTGCCGACTCCGGGCTGGTCGATCTCGCCGAACAGCGGATTGGCGGCCAGCACCCCGTCGGCGGCCACGTCGGTGAACCGGCGGTAGCGCGACCAGAGCACCGAGGTGCCGGCGAGTGCCTGCCCGATCTCGGCCACGGTCCGGCTGGCGAACCACCGAGCCAGCAGCGCGGCGATGACCTCACGGTGTTCGTACCGGTCGCCGTCGGCGGCGAAGTCGGCGCCGAGCAGCCGCTCCAGCTCGGCGAGCGGGTCGGCCAGCCCGGTGGCCGCGGCGAGGTCGGCGAAGTGCCTGGCGCTGACCGTTGCCACCATCACCCGCTCGCCATCGGCCGTGGTGAAGTCGCGGGCAAAGCCGCCGAACAGGTGGTTGCCAATCCGCGGCCGGTTCGCGCCGAGCTGCGCCTCGGCGAGGAAACCCAGGTGCCCGGCCAGCGCCAGCGCGACGTCTTCCAGCGCCAGCGTGATCTGGCTGCCCTCCCCGGTGCGCCGCCGGTGCCGCTCGGCTGACAGCAGCCCGACCGCGGCGTAGAGCCCGCACGCGATGTCCCAGGCCGGCAGCACGTGGTTCACCGGCGCCTGGAGCTCCTCCGGCCCGGTGATCAGCGGGAACCCGATGCCGGCGTTGACGGTGTAGTCGACCGCGGGGCTCCCGTCGTGGCCGCCCTGTATCTGCAGGTGGATCACGTCCGGCCGGACGCTGGACAGCCGGTCATAGCCCAGCCACGGCCGCCCGACGGCGTTGGTCAGCACGATCCCGCCGTCCGGCCCGGACGCCGCGACCAGGTCGGCGACGATGCGCTGCGCCTCGGGATCCCGGAAGTTCAGCGTGACCGACTTCTTCGCATTGTTCAGCCCGGTCCAGTAGAGGCTGGTGCCCGACGGGGCCAGCGGCCACCTGGTGTGGTCTGCCGCGCCGCCGATCGGGTCGATTCTGATCACTTCGGCGCCGAGCTGCGCCAAGGTCATGCCGCCCAGCGGAGCGGCAACGAAACTGGAGATCTCCAGGACGGTGAGGCCGTCCAGCGGCGCGGCCCGGGTCACCGCGCCCAGCCCGCACCGGTTGCGCTGACTGTCACGCGTGGCAGGCTATCGGACGCCCGGTGGGGCCCCGCTTGGCGACGTCTGGGCTGGCAGCCGCCGCAGATCCGCCGATGTCAGCTCGCCGGTCGAGATCAGCAGCTGTGCGAGCTCCTCCAGGGCCCGCGCCCCGCGCAGCCCGGGAGCGCCGAGCTTCAGGTACCGGTCCCTGATGTTCTCGCACCGCTTGGTGACCGTGTGCGGCTCCCAGCCGATCCGCTCCGCCGTTTCCCTGGCGCTGCGCGGCGCGGGATCGCCAGCGTGCCGCCAGGTCAGGTACTCCTCGAACCGGGCCGCCAGGACCATCCGGTCGGTATCCGACAGCGTGACCCGGTACCGGGTGATCGTCACCGCGCGCTCCTGGGGCACCGGCTTCGGGTCGGGTTCGGCTACGGCGTCCAGATCGGGCAGCCGCAGCCGCAGCGTGTAACGGCCGAGCGCGCCGTTCACGGTCACCTTGGCGTGCCACTGCTGCAGCGGCACCGCGAGGCCGGGCGGCAGGTCGACCCGGAAGCCCCGGTCGCCGAGCAGGCTCAGCACCGAGGAGCTGCTGTCATTGTGCAGCCACCAGGAGCGGTCGTGGAACCGCAGGCTCCCGGCGCTGCGGGACACGCCCAGGTCTTCTGCGGGGAGCATGGCAGTGCACGTGGGCGCCCGGCCGAAGGTGAACGGCTCCTCTTGGTCCGGGCGGACGTGCCAGGTCTGCGACTCGTACATCACAATCAGCTGCATCAGCCCGTCGTCCTCGCCTCCCCGCTAGGTTCACGGTAACAGCAGGACGGCCGGCGATCACGGACGCCGTGGCCGGTCCCGCGCCGTCCCGCGGGCTTGAGACCGGATTGCTGGTCGGCGCGGCCGTGGCCGGCCTACCCCGCCGCCCCCGCCGGCGTCAGCTGAGCCGTCCACTCGGCCACCGTGAGCACGTCGGCCTGCCGCGGGAACACCTTCCCGGTCAGCACCTGGTGCACCTCGAGGTCGGCGTCCAGGCAGCCGTCCTCGAGCACGACGAGCCGGTAGTCCAGGTCGGCGGCCTGCCGCAGCGTGGAAAGCACCACGCCGCTGGTGGCGATGCCGGCCAGCACCAGCGTGCCGGCGCCGAGGCCGCGCAGCAGCACGTCGAGGTCGCTGCCGGCGAACGCAGACACCCGGCGCTTGGTGACGATCAGGTCCCCGTCGCCGGGCGCCACCGCAGGATGGATCTCAGCGGCCGGGTCACCGGCTGCGAACCGCCGGGCCGACGCGACCGCGGAGAAGCTCTTGTTCCTGGCGCTGACCTCGGGGTAGCCGGGGCGGAAGCCGACGGCCACGTAGATCACCGGGATGTCAGCGGCGCGGGCGGCGCCGATCGCTCCGGCCAGCCGCGGCAGGTAGCCGCCGTCGCCGGAGAAGCGCTCGACGATGCCCCGCTGGACATCCATCACCAGCAGTACGGTCGCGTCCATATTTCAGTAGTCCTCACGATCGCTGATAGATAGCCTTCAGCCGCGGGCGCCGGGCCTGGGCAGCCGAGGCTGGAGGCACGACGGTGACGGTACCGAGAGACTACGACGCGGACCCGGAGCGGTTCCTGTCCGGCGCCGGGTGGCCGCACGACGACGTGCACCCGTACGTGGCGGCCCGGTTCGCCGCCGCGGGGGCGCGAACAGTGCTCGACGTCGGCGGCGGCAACGGCAACCTGGCCCGCCTGCTGCCCGACCTGTCGATCCGCTGCGTGCTGGTCGACCTGTCACCGGCCATGCTCGCGCTGGCCCCGCGCCCGGCGGTGCTGGCCGACGGCGCCAGGCTTCCCGTTGCCGAGGCGTGCGTCGACGCCGTGGCCGCGCTGTACACGCTCTACCACTACGACGACCCGTTAAGGCCAGTCGGCGAGGCCCGGCGGGTGCTGCGCCCGGGGGGGCTGTTCGCGGCCTGCGCCCCGGCCCGCGACAGCGCGCCGGAACTGGCCGGCGTGCTGCCCACCTGGGGCGCCCGGTCCATCTTTGACGCCGAGGATGCTCCCGGCATCGTCGGCACGGTGTTCAGCGAGCCGGGGGACCGGCTGGACGTCGCCCCCTGGGACGGGCCGCTGACCGCGCTCTCCACCGCCGGCCACGCCGCGAGTTTCCTGCGCTGTCACGGGATGAGCGTGGAGGCGGCCGCCAGCGCCGCGGCCACGCTGGACCTCCCGCTGACGCTGACCATGCGGGGCTGCGTGGTCTACGCAACCAAGGGCTGACCGCTACCCGCCGGTCCCTGGCTCCGCGTCGCGCTTCAGCTTGCGCCAGCCGCCCGCCCGGTTATTGGCGATGATCTGCCGGAACATCGCGGTGAGCGCGGCAGCGTTGATGGTCTCGCCCTCGCGAACGGCCACGGTGCGGGCGGTCTTGTTGCCGTGCCCGCCGGTGATGATGCCGTCCGGGTCGCCGACCATGGCGCCGTCGTAGAGGAACACGTTGACGTGGTCCTTCGCCGCCAGCAGCGCGCAGACGTTGCCGTTCAGCACGAAGTAGGGCTGCCTGGTGCGCTTGATCGTCTCGGCCACCTCGGGGTCGGCCGCATGCACCAGGCCGCGCACCTCGCGGCAGATGGCCTGCTGCCAGCCGGGCAGGGCATCGATGTAGGCGTCGACCCTCGGGTCGGGCGGGTAGCCCGGCTCCGTGCCGCTCACCCGGGCTCGTCGTAGCGGACCGGCGTGGAGAACCGGGGATCCTCGTGGCGGCGCCAGTACAGGTCCTGCAGCTTCGCGGTCAGCGGGCCGGGCAGGCCGTCGCCAACCGGCTTGCCGTCCACCTTCGTGACCGGCATGACCCCCCCGGCGGTGGAGGTGACCAGCACCTCGGCGGCCCGGCGCAGGTCATCGGCGGTCAGCGGGCCCTGCTCCACCGGTTCGCCGGCCTCGCCGGCGATCTCGATCACCGACCGGCGGGTGATGCCCTGCAGCGTGCCGCTGACCGGGGTCAGCCACCGCCCGCCGGTGTGCGCAAACACGTTGTAGCCCGGCCCCTCGGTGATCGCGCCCGAGGCGTCTCGGAGCACGACGAGCTGGGCATCGTGGTCGTAGGCCTCGAGCTGGGCCACGTCCATGTCGAGCCAGTGGTAGTTCTTCACGGTCGGGTCGACGCTCTGCGGGGGGATCCGGGTCATGTCGCTGATCCGCATGCTCACGCCCTCGGCCTGCTGCTGCGGCGTGCAGATCCACACAAACGGCACGGCGTAGCAGTAGAACGTGGCCCGGGCAGTGCGCAGGTCCCGGCTGCCCGCGGTGACGCGGCCGCGGGTGCAGGTCATCGACACGTACGCCTCGCGCAGGCCCGCCAGCCGGACGCACCCGTGCAGGGCCGTCTCGATCTCGGCCCGGTCGCAGCCAGGGTCGAGGCGCAGCCGCGCCATGCTCGCCGTGAACCGGTCGAGATGGTCGTCCAGCCGGTAGAAGCGCCGCCGCCACACGTGCACCACGTCGTAGGCGGCGTCCGAGCGGGTCACCCCGAGGTCGAGCACGGAGATCTTGGCATCCTCGATCGGGCAGAACTGCCCGCCGATCCACGCGGCCCCGGACGGCCACGGCGGCATCGGTGCGAACCAGCCCCCGGCAGTTCCGCTCATCCGCCCCTCCGCACATCTATCCCGCGTGTCACCCCGATGATGTGGCCGGATGCGGCGCCCCGTCCACCCGACGAGGATTCCAACTCACCCCCGGCGTTGGCAAGCACGCGCCCACCCGCGCGTCTCCGCGCCCCACCGTAGGCGCGTCGCCCGCCGGCCGTACCCCGCCGTAGGCGCGTCGCCCGCCGCCCGCACCCCGCCCTGGGCGCGTCGCCCGCACCCCGCCCCACCCCACCGCGCCCGCGCCCTGCCCAGCCGCGCCGGGATTGGTGTGGCCGGCCCGTTGCTGTCGCCCCACTGGCGCTGGAACGACAGCAACGAGCCGGCGCTGGCTCTAGGACGACAGCGGCGCGCCGGCGCTTCCGCTAGCCGGGTCAGCGAGCCGCACTAGATGCCTGATATGCCGGATTACCGGGGGTGGATGGAAGTACTTCGGACAGACCGACGAATTTGGTCCTCGTTTTGCCGAGGTTTCGGGCTGCCGAGACGCCAGGGCGCTCGTTGCTGAGAAGTCGTATCCTGTTGTCGCCGAACCCGCGTACGAGAGCGGCCGTGCCGTCTGTCGATCCGTCGTCCACGATGATGATCTCGCGCACGGCGCTACCTTGCGCGAAGACGCTTTCAACCGCTTCACGCAGATGCGCGGCGGCATTTTTGGCAGGCATCACAACGGAAACGGACATGGGCACAATCGCGGTTGAAGCGGTCTTACAATTCGCCTTTGTTATCCAAAAGCGTGTTGCGAAAAACATCCGGGCGAAGAAATCTCATCGACAGCGTCCTGATACGGGCGACATTGAACAGCCATGCCGCGGCGACATAGGCGGCACCGCCAGCCAAACTCACGGCGGCGAGCGCGTAAAACCCGGTACCGCTCACTTCGTGTCGCGTCATGATGATGGCCATTGCCATGACGGCGGCAGAAGCTGCCACACCGCCGAGCCGGTTGATGTCGAAAGGAAGCTGGAACGCATGGCGGGTCAGGTAAACGGCGACCAGTAGCCCGATCGCTTCGGTCGCGAACGTCGCGAGAGCCGCACCCAGCAATCCATAACGCGCCACCAGCGGGAACATCAGTGCGATGCTGAGCAGCAACG
>Ga0209169_10002316_pt1 | contig 11486 bp, 7 predicted proteins | sample HubBroMetageWRM4_FD_188346 | JGI IMG/M metagenome (GOLD analysis project Ga0209169, IMG submission 188346) | Warmed soil microbial communities from the Hubbard Brook experimental Forest, New Hampshire - Hubbard Brook CCASE Soil Metagenome WRM 4... | ecosystem: Environmental > Terrestrial > Soil...
GACCCGACATCGGCGCCGCGCCCAACCTCACCATCCGCGAGCAGATTGCGGACCCGAATTTCGACAAGAACCACCCGACCAAGGCCGAGTCCGAAGCGCAGGCGCGCGAGCAGGTGCAGGCCGCCGAGCACAAGAAGCTCGAGACCCTCATGGAGGAGCTCAAGGAGGCCGTGAGCAAGAGCCAGGCGCTCGAGCCCTTCAAGGACCAACTCCTGCTCGACATCACCCCCGAAGGCATCCGCATCCAGATCGTCGATGCGCAGAACCGCCCGATGTTCGATGTAGGTAGCGCGCGGCTGCGCGATTACACACAGAGCATCTTGCACGAGCTCACGCCTTACCTGAGCTCCGTGCCGAACCGCATCAGCATCACCGGGCACACGGACATCCGGCCCTACCCGGGGCAGGGTGGCTACTCGAACTGGGAGCTGTCCGCGGATCGCGCCAACGCGGCGCGCCGGGCCCTGGTGTCGGCGGGCTTGCCCGACGAGAAAATCGCCCGCGTCGTGGGGCTTTCCTCGTCAGTGTTGTTTGACAAGCAGGATCCGCAGAGCCCCATCAACCGCCGCATCAGCATTGTCATCATGACAAAACAGGCGGAAGAGGACGCTCTGAAGACCGACGTGGCCAACACCACGCCGGTCGGAAACGGTCCTGCCATCGGAACCGATACCGCTCCCACATCCGCTCCGCCCGTTGGCGCCACTACGCCGACAGCCACCGAACCCATTCGAACCGCCAGCTCACCGTCCGGCTGATCCCACCGCGGCCAGCGCCTTCTTGCGGGCGGCTTCGAACTCGTCGCCCGGCTTCCAGGTCGGCATCGCATCGGCCTGCGCGATGAGCCAGCCGGAATAAAACCCTAACTGCGCATCCTCCACCATGCCGTCGAAGTTCCAGGTGTCATCCAGCTTGTCCCCCGGCTGGTGGTACTTCTTCAGCTCCCACGCCTCGATCTGCTGCCGGCCCCACTCCGGCGGGCGCCCGATGAAGTCCGTCCCGTCATCGAAATAGAGTGCCGGCACGCCGATCTTCGCGAACGAAAACTGATCGGAGCGATAGTAGTGACCGCGATCCGGGAATTGATCGGGCTTCACCACCCTGCCCTGCCATTTCGCGACCGCTTCCGCGACCTGGTCGAGAGAAGCTTTCCCCTCGCTCACCAGCGTGATGTCGCGCGTGCGGCCAAACATGTTGCCACCGTCGAAGTTCAGATCGGCCGCGATTTTGCCCGGCGGGAAGGTCGGGTGCAGGGCGTAGTACATCGACCCGAGCAGCCCGCGCTCCTCGCCTGCCACGAACAAAAACAACAGTGAGCGCCGCGGCCGCTCCGGAAGCGCGGCAAACGTGCGCGCCAAGGCGAGCACCTGCGCACATCCCGACGCGTTGTCCAGCGCGCCGTGATAGATCCGGTCGCCGGTGGGATCCGGCTCACCGATGCCAAAGTGATCGTGGTGCGCGGAGAACACCACCACCTGGTCGGCCAGCTTCGGATCGCTGCCAGGCAACAGGCCGGCGACATTACCTGTCTGGATGTGCGACAGCTTGTTGGTGAAGGCGATGGAGGTGCGGATACCGAGCGGCACTGGCTTGAAGGAGCGCGAGTGCGCGGCGGTAGTCAGCTTGTCTAGATCGTAGCCACTCGATTGCAACAGCCGGCGCACCGCGGCTTCCGTGGCCCAGCCTTTGAACGGGACGCGCGGCTCGTTCTCCGCGGGCAACTCGAACTGCTCCCCGCCCCAGGAGCTTTGCACCACCTGCCAGGGGTAGCCCGCCGACTCGGTGGTGTGAATGATGATGGCGCCCGCAGCGCCCTGGCGCGCGGCGCTTTCGTACTTATAGGTCCAACGGCCGTAATACAGCCGCCGCTTGCCCGCGAACAACTTCGGATCCCAGTCCGGATCGTTGTTGAGCATCACGAGCACCTTGCCCTTGAGATTCACTCCTTTGAAGTCGTTCCACTGGTACTCGGGGGCTTCGATGCCGTAGCCCACGAACACGAGCTCCGCGTCGTCGACGGAGACGGTGTCGCTCTGTTGTCCGCTGAAGGCGATGTAGTCCTCCCGCCAGGCGAGATCGACTCGCTCGCTCTTCCCCTGGAAGCTCCACGTCTTCGGGAACTGAGCCTTGATACCGACCATGTCGACCGGCTGTTGCCACTGGCCGTTCGGTCCCCCCGGCTGTAAGCCGAGACTCTCCAGTTGGGTGGCGAGGTAGAGGCGCGCGAGTTGGTCACCGCGCGTGCCGGGCCCGCGTCCCTCGAGGTAGTCCGAGGAGAGAAAGCGGATCGGCGCTTCGAGCGTGCCGCGCGTGATGCTGCTGTGGGCCGCCTGCTCCACCGCGGCGGGAACCGGGGCGGGCGTCTGGGCTATCGCGGGAAGGAGGGATGCGCTGGTCAGAGCCGCGCAGATGAGAAGGGAGAATCGCCTGACATCACGGAGTGCAACCACGTATCGACCTCGCTGCAAATGGCAAGGGGCGGGACGTTAGCACGGGGCTTTGGCGGCGGCGAAGACGGCGGGAACTCGGCTTGTCGCTCCGTTTCGGTTCTTCGACGCTTAAACGTGATCGATGACGGTGCACATCGAGGCGTCACGACCCGTCCCCGAGACCACGAATCAATGAGTTACGCTCGCTTCAGGCCGCGAAGCGAGTTGGCATCGTATTTGCTTTATAGATCTGGGAGAGCCGCTGATGGCGGCCACTCAAAGGTTGCTAGCAACGCGGTGCATGCTCGCCGTGACCCCCTCGCGGGGGGCATGCATCGCGGATTTTAGTAACCTGCACGGATTTTACGGTGTCGTCGGCGGCGTGCTAGCCACTCGATGGAATATCGTCAGCGCGTCCCGCGGACGCAAATACTCTAACGCACTCGCCTCCATGGACAGCGGCTCACGCTCCGGCACGCTCTTCGCAGGCGGTGTCACCCGGATGGTGTTGGAATTCCCGCTGAGCTTCCCCAGGCTGTCATCCGGACCGCCCGGCGGCGCTGCCATGATCCCGCCCGTGGCCATCAGGTGCTCGAGCGCGCTGAGCTCCGGCGGCGGCTCAGTCTCCTCCGGCGTCAGCAACAACCCGTGTTTGCGAGCCCACACTCCCGCGCTCGTGAGACTCGTCAGCATCGTGAGCGGAACCGATAGCAACAATCCGATGAGAATGGGCGACATCCACCAGATGTATCGGGGCGCGATGGCGAGGATGACCACGCCCCAGGCGATCCCGATGAGCACGTGCCACTTGTGACGCGATAGGGCTTCACGGAAGGTAATACCCCGATCGCCACGATCCTGCGCATTCCACGTCACCGGATGACCCAACAGCGTAGTCACCACGAACGTCGTATGAAACAACATCATGGACGGTGCGAGCAGCGTGCTGAACAACTGCTCGACCACGAGGCTCCCCGCCAACCGGAAACCACCGCCAAAACTGCGGCGCAGCTTCCCGTTGACCAACGCGAGCGTGGCGCCGAGCACCTTCGGCATCAACAACACACCGATCGTGCCCGCGAGCAGGATGATGATCTCGTTGTCGCGGTACTGCGGCCAGGTCGGAAACAGGGAATACGATCCCGGCGAGAAGTATTGGTAACCGTTGATCGCATCCATGCAAACGCTGATGGTGCTCAGCAGCAGTGCCGCGAGCCACAACGGCGAGGTGGCATAGGACAACACACCGGTAATGAGGTGCAGGCGGCTCAGCCAATGCAACCCCCGCATCGGCAACAGCCCCAGGTGCTGCAGATTACCCTGCGCCCACCGACGGTCGCGCGCCGCGAAGTCCACGACGTTGGACGGCACCTCCTCGAAGCTTCCGCCGAGGTCGGTGAGGAGCCAGACCTTGAGGCCGGCCCGCCGCATGAAGGCCGCTTCAGCAAAGTCGTGGCTCAGGATATCGCCACCGAAGGGCGCCTTGCCCGGTAACGTCGGCAGATCGCAATAGGCCGCGAAGGATCGCAGCCGCAGGATCGCGTTGTGTCCCCAGTAGTTGCCTTCCCCGAGTTGCCAGAACGCCAGTCCGCTCGCGAGCATCAGGCTGTTCAACCGGGCCGCGAACTGAATGAGCCGTGCGAACAGCGTCTCGCGCCCCGCCGGCGTCGGCAACGCTTGGATGATCCCGGCCTCCGGGTGGAGGTCCATCATCTGCGCAAGCGTCACCAGGGCATGACCCGACATGATGCTGTCAGCATCCAGGACAATGGCGTAGTCGTAGGCCCCGCCCCACGACTCGACGAAGTCGGCGATGTTGCCGGCTTTGCGGCGCAAGTTTTCCTTGCGGCGTCGGTAAAAGATACGGCCCTGGCCTTCGTGGCGCTCTACGAGCCGTGCCCACGCGAGCTCTTCGGCCGTGCCGATATCGGGTTTGCGCGTGTCCGACAGAACGAACAGATCGAACGCCGCCTGTTCCGGCCGTGCCTTGAGCGAAGACCAAACAACATCGAGGCCCGCGAACACCCGCGTCGTGTCCTCGTTGTAGATCGGCATGATGACCGCGGTACGGCCGGTGAGTGTGTGGCCCTCGGCCTCGGAGGAATGAATCACCGCGCGATCGCGACCGACGAGCTGCACGATGAAGCCCGCCACCGCCGTCCAGAACGCGCCCGTGATCCACGTGAACAGCACGAAGAACACGATGAGGCTCGACTTCTCCCAGGGCGTGAAACCATTCGTGCGCAGGATGTCCGCCATCAGGGCACTGGCGGAAAGAGACGTGAAAAACGTCAGACCGAAGAACAGCACCCGGCGCCAGATGGCAGGCCATCGCAGGCGATCACGTGTCATGGCTGTGCTCCTGGGGCCCAAAGGTAAGTCCAAGTCTCGGTCAACGCTTCACCGTACAGAGTGAGGTAGCAGCGCAGATCAACTGGCTTATCGCCGTTCGTCTTCATGCGCATCGATACACGCCAGACACCATTCGCCACCAGGCGTTCCACCCTGATGTCATCGATCTCACCGCCAGTGGCACTCGCGGCGGCCTGTATCGGTTGCGCTCCGGCCAGGGTGTCGAGGTCCCCGCCGGCAAAATCAACTATCACACGTCGGACACCGGGCACCACGGTCGTCCCGTTCACTACCCGGGCGAAGTGAGTAGCAATAACCTTTCCTCCCGGGGGCCATTGCGTCGTGCCAGTGTACGCGGAGAGCAGGTACGAGAAGGTCATCGACTTCTGCGGCTGCACGGGCGCTTCGGGAACCCAGAAAGCGACGACATTGTCGTGAATTTCCTCGTCCGAGGGAATCTCGACCAACTCGACGCCGCCTTTGCCCCAGTCCCCCAGCGGCTCGACGAAGTAGCTCGGCCGGCGCTCGTAGTGCGCGTCGTTATCCTGGTAGTGGTTGAAATCGCGATCCCGTTGCACCAGCCCGAACCCGCGCGGGTGCTCGTCCATGAAACGGTTCACCCGCAATTCCTTGGGATTCACCAGGGGCCGCCACATCCACTCACCCGTGCCGCGCTCGGTCATGAGACCGTCGCTGTCGTGGACCTCCGGCCGGTAGTCGTCGAAGCGGTGATTACCGGAATTCTCGCCGTATAAATACATGGACGTCAGCGGCGCGATGCCGAGCTTGGCAATCTGGCGGCGCGGATAGAGCTCCGCCGTCACCTGCACCTGTGTCGTCGTGCCCGGACGCACATCGAACTGGTAAGCGCCCGTGATGCCTGGACTGTCGAGCAAGGCGTAAATCGTCATGGTGCGGGCGGTGGGCTCAGGCTTCAGAAGCCAGAAATCGGTGAAGTACGGAAACTCCTCGCCTGAGGCGGCGCCCGTGTCGATCGCCAGCCCGCGCGCCGAGAGCCCATAGACCTGGTTGCGGCCCAACACCCGGAAGTAAGTCGCGCCGAGAAAAACCAGCAGCTCATCCTTGTAGGCCGGCGTGTTGAGCGGGTAGTGGATGCGGAAGCCGGCGAACCCGAGGTCCGCGGGGAACGCTATTTTCGGCACGCGCGGGCCGAAATCGAACATCGCCGGGTTATAGAGCACCGGCCGGGAAACGCCACCGCTGACTTCGGCAATATTGACGCGGCGGTCGAAGTTGAAACCCCTGTGGAAGAACTGCACCTCGAACAGGGCGCGGTCATACCAGAGCGAGCTCGTCCGCTGAAATCGGATGTCGTGATATTCGTCGTACGTGAGCTTCGCGATCGCATCGGGCAGCTTGGTAGAGCGATTCCGATAGGGCTTACTCGCGCGGTCCTGCGCGAGCCGCTCGACGGCAGCGAAAGTAAACGGCGGCAACGCTACACGGGGCGCCGCCGGGCGCGCAGGCGCGGCGCGCACAGCGCCCGCTGCTTGAGCACCCTGTTGCTGCGGGGCGGTAGCGCGACCTGCCGCAGGCTGCCCTGCCCCGGATTGGCCAGCGCCACCCTGACTTGCGCCCGGCTGACCCGTCGCCGCTTGACCGGCGGTACCGGACTGTTGGCCCGGTGGCGTCTGGTCCCCTGGTGCCCCGGAGCCCGGATGCGTGGGCCGAGCCCTGGGCGTTTTCGGCGCTTCGGACTTGGCGTCCGACTTGCCGGCCTCGGACTTGGAGCTCTCCGACTTCGTGGAGTCTGGCTTAGAGCCTTCCGCCTTGGAGCCTTCAGACTTCGAGGTCGCCGGCTTGGCCGGGGGCGGGACCGGCGGTGGAGGCGGTGTTACCGGGGGTTGGATGTCACCCGGCTCGGGAGGAGTTGTCGCTGGTTGGGATTGTACTGATGAGGGCGGCGTAGCGGCCGACTGCGTCTGCTCGACAGGGGGCTGGGCGTCCTGCTGCCCGGGCTGTGTGGAGGGCTGTTGTTGTGCCGCTGCGATCAGCGAGCCGCCCACGGCGGCCAATATCAACAGTTTCCCCAAGAGCTGCTGTCGTCTCACCAATCAATCCTCAATGCGCAACCCACAAGCCGGCCTTCACAGGCAAAAACAGAGCCCTCCTGTCGCCGTTCGGCGACAGGCCAGGCTCGCAGCAAATCTAAGACCGCGCCGATTGTCGCAGTGCTTCACCTGAATCGTGTCCGAAAACGATGTCGGACAATCTCTTACACGAATTCAGTTGTGACTGTCTTCCGGGAGCGGGTCAAGAGATCTGTGCCAGGCGCTTACGGGCGCCCCGTTCTGATTGGGTAGGCGACTTGGGGCTCATGGTGCCCCGAATCGGGGCATAGGGCGCGGATTATTAAGAAAAAATTAGACGAACGAAAGGTGGGCGCACACCGTCTGTGGCAGCGCTTCCTGAGGATCGTCCGTCTAGCTCTGGGGGGCGGTGGGCTCGTCGATGAGCGGGATGTGATACGCGGTCAGAATCTGCGTGATCTGGGCGTGGTGCCCGGCGATCCAGTCGTCGAGCGTCTTCTGCCAGTCCTTCTCACCCTGACGCAGTCCCATCGAGATCTCGTAATCGAATTTAATCTGCGGATCCGGCCTGAACGGTACGGTGATCCAACCTTGCGAGCCGCCATGGCGGCTTACGATGAAGCCGGCGATCGGTCCCCACACCACGGCAACATCGATTTTTCCAGCGGCGAGATCGCGCTCGACGATCGTGTCGGGCGTCTCTTTGGGATCGCCGCTCTGCGCCGCATACATCACGGCGTTATCGATCATCCCGTTTTTCAACACCCAATCCGAAGCCGGTGTCTGCGCAAACATGCCGATCCGCAGCGCGTGCAGCTTCTGCGGTGGCAGTTTCAACAAGTCGTCCGCGGTTTTGAGGTCCTTCAGATCGGCGCGCGGCAACAAAACCAACGCGTAAATCGAGTGCATGTACGGCTTCGTCGTCGCCGTGACGTCGTAGCCCTTCGGCACACCGATGATCACGTCGCACTTGAACTGCTGCGTCTGGTCGTCGCGCGCGCGCAGGGTGTTGCGAACGAAACCCATGCGTTGTGGGAAGTAGGTGTACTCGATCTTTTTGCCGAGATCGTGCGCGAGGGCTTCCGCAATCTTGTTTTCGTAGCCTTCGCCGTGATCGTTCGACTGCGGCAGGCTGTTCGGGTCAGCACAAACACGCAGGGCGTTGTCTTCGCCTTTAGTGGCCTGCGGGGCTTGGGTGGCCTGCGCCCACGCGTGCGGCACGGCCAGCGCTCCAGCCGCCACGGCTGCACACAATCCGCTGATAACAAAGCCCCTCATACGGCAATAGTCTACTGCTTCGCAGCCTTCTGGTCAGCCTGGATGGGGTACAGGTGCCCCGGCGCGATGTTGTCGTCGGAACGACCCTTCAGGTAAGCGTACAAATTCTCCCAGTTGTCCTGCACGAGCTGCACGCCGCCGAAGTTGGGCATGCCTTTCTCGACGCGCCCCTGGGTGATGGTCGTGTGAAATTGCTCCTTCGTCAGAACCTTGAGCGAGTTCACGAGGGCGGGCCCTACCAACCCTTCCTGGGAGGCACCGTGGCAACGCTCGCAAGCCATGGCGCGCCAGGTCTTCCAGCCCGCCAGGGTTTTCGGATCCACCTGGTTGCCGTCCTTGACGGTATATAGGGGAGTAGTGACCGACTTGCCGCCCGGCACCACCGGGGGCGGATCGCCCTGGGCGAGCGCCACATCAATGAGCGCAGCTCCTGCCAACATCGTCGCGACCGAAACAAACACAACAGAACGACCAGTCTTCCGCATTTTCCCCTCACTTTGACACGCGGGCACCACACCGCCTGCGCGGCGTGGCGCAACCGAAAAAACCAAACGACTTGCGGGCCTTGCCGGCGCCGTGCCCCGCACTTGGCAGGACACGACGCCGCAAGCTATATGCCCAGGCTCTCAGGTATCAGGCAGCGCAAACACGAACAGAGTTCCACCCAGTGTCGTGAATTTCGCCAGGTCCTTGTACCCACCGACCGCGCCCAGACCCGCGGTGCTTTCGGTGAGACCGGCCGCCATGCCGATACCCGCCCAACCGCCGATGCCCGAGTAAACGCCGACGTACTGTTTGCCGTTGTACTGGTACGAGAAGACGTTGCCGATGATTCCCGAGGGCATCTTGAACTTCCACAAGTCGCGCCCGGTCTTCGTATCGACCGCCTTGATGTAGCCCTCGAGCGTGCCGTAGAAAGTCACGTTGCCATCGGTGGACAGCACACCTGACCACACCGAGAAGCGCTCGGCCTTCGAGTAGACGATTTTGCCCGCCGCCGGATCCCACGCGATGAAGTTACCCATGCCGCCATGGCTGTTGGGTGTTGGGAACATCGTCAACGTGGCACCTACGTAAGGCTGTCCCGCGGTGTATTCCACCTGGAACGGCTCGTAGGTCATGCAGACGTGGTTCGTCGGCACCAGCAGATACCCGGTTGAAGGGTCGTAGCTGGCGGGCTGCTCGTCCTTCGAGCCCAGGGCCGCCGGGCAGATGCCCTTCACGTCCACATCCGGACCGGTCGTGCCTGGCGAAAACTTCTTGTCCACGATCGGCCGGCCGCTCTTCATGTCGACCTTCGAGGCCCAGTTCACCTGCGGGTCGAACTTCTCGGCCACGAGCAGCTCACCGGTCGCACGATTCAACGTGTAGCCGAAGCCGTTGCGGTCGAAGTGCGACACGACGGGAACCTTCTTGCCACCGTGGTCGATATCCAACAGGATCATCTCGTTGACGCCGTCGAAATCCCACTCGTCGTGGGGCGTCATCTGGTACACCCACTTCGCGGCTCCGGTGTCCGGGTCACGCGCCCAGATGGTCATGGACCACTTGTTGTCACCCGGCCGCTGCGCGGGGTTCCAGGTCCCCGGGTTGCCGCTGCCGTAGTACATGAGGTTCAACTTCGGATCGGAGGCGTACCAACCCCAGGTCGTGCCGCCACCCAGCTTGTACTGGTCGCCCTTCCAGGTCTTGAGCGAGGAGTCGGCGCCCACCGGCGCCATCTTGCCTTCCGTCCAGGTCATGGTCTTCTTCGGATCCATGATCATCTCGGCGTCGGTGCCCTCGCTGTACGCCTTCCACACCAGCTTTCCGGTCTTGATGTCGTAAGCCTGCATGCGGCCGCGCACGCCGAATTCGCCACCCGAGATTCCCGTGAAAACCTTGTCCTTGAATACGTGCGGCGCGTTGGTGTTGGTTTCTCCGATTTTCGGATCGCCGTTCTTCACACTCCACACGACCTTACCGGTCTTCGCATCCAGCGCGACCAGCGTCGTGTCGGCCTGTTGCAGGAAGATCTTGCCATCGCCGTACGCGAGGCCGCGATTTACCGTATCGCAACACATCACGGGAACGACGTCGGCATCCTGCTTCGGCTCGTACTTCCACTTGAACGTCTGATCCTTCAGGCTCACTGCATACACGTTGTTGGGAAACGGCGTATGGATGTACATCGTGTCGCCGATAACGAGTGGCGAGCCCTCGTGGCCGCGCAACACACCCGTGGACAACGTCCAGGCGACCTGCAGTTTGTTGACATTATCCCCGGTGATCTGCTTGAGGACGCTGTGACGGTGGTTGGCGTTGTCGCCCGCCTGCGAAGCCCAGTTCGCAGGATCCGCCATCTTCGCGTCGAGGTCGGCATCTGCCAGGGCGGAGGACGATATCACCGCTGCGGCGGCAAGTACGGCTCCCCTCATTAAGACTGATCTGTACTCGTAGCTCATATCTCCTCCAGCTTCTTGATTCTCGGAAATACGGTCGCTTCCTGCGCTCTCCATAGTTGCAACAGGTTGTCGTCGGAAGCGGGTTCCTCCGTGGCAGGACACGACGGCATCGCATGTCTGGCACGCTGTGATTTAGCGGGGCTATCAATACACCCGCCGTAACCGACCTGCAACCGCAAACATTGTAGGAATGTGGGGCGCGGGCGTAGGATCGTTCGCACCCGTACGGTGGTGTGTCACGGATGGAACGTTATGGTCCCGCTATTCGCGCAATTTCGCTTGAGAGCCTCGACGGTGGTCGCAGCCGCGGCGCTCTGTTGGTGCGCTTCGCTTGCGCTAGGTGACGCTCTACAGCCGGACACCCCGAAGGCTGCCGGACCCAGGAACGACTATCCCACCAGCGCGCGGGTGGAATACGTGCAGGAATGTGTTGCCAAGAACGGCGGCAATCTTTCCAATCTCTACAAATGCTCGTGCGCCATCGATCGCATGGCGGATCATTTCACCTATGACGACTTCGTCGAGGCGCAGACCTTCGCCCACTACTCATCGCTCGGCGGTGAAGGCGGCGGCATCTTCCGCGATACGGACCATGCCAAAGAACGCGCGAAACTGTTTCGCACGGTCGAGGCAGACGCGTACCACGCCTGCGGCTTGAAAGCGGCAAAGTAACTTCACACCGTCACCTTGCTGCCGTGCAACGGCGCGGTGTCGCATTGCGTCGAACATAACAGCGGGCGCAGCCCAACACGCCCGGGGCACCTGGCAGGCATCTCACTGCGCAGTTGCAGCTAGCGTCACCTGGCTGGGTGCCGGGACCGGACCTCGCCCCAACCATGGGTGGCGTGGCCTCAGAGACAATAATTGCCACACTCCGGACGCGTTCCCGCGATTTTCTGGAATTTTTCCCGAAGCAGCGTTCCCGTGTTCCA
>Ga0209169_10002318_pt1 | contig 11483 bp, 9 predicted proteins | sample HubBroMetageWRM4_FD_188346 | JGI IMG/M metagenome (GOLD analysis project Ga0209169, IMG submission 188346) | Warmed soil microbial communities from the Hubbard Brook experimental Forest, New Hampshire - Hubbard Brook CCASE Soil Metagenome WRM 4... | ecosystem: Environmental > Terrestrial > Soil...
GCTTGCGGCACGGCCGGCGCGGGCGTCACGGGGCGTGCGCTCGGCCGAACAACCGGCGCGGGCGGCTTTGGCGATGGGCGCGCCGTCGGGGCACTGGTTGGGGCGGGTGAAGGTGCAGCGGTCGGCGGAAGCTTGACGGCGACCGCGACCGGCGCGACCGTCGGCATGCTGATGGGCGCAGCCGGTAACGAGGGCGCCGGGCGCGTTTCGAAGATATTCGCGGTCGGCTGCGGATTGGGTTGCGGGGTTTGCTGCGGAATTGGCCGGGGGTTCGGCGGCGCGCTCGGCGCGATTTTCGCAAGCTCGTGACGGTTCACCGGCAAGCGCTGCGCTTGGGGCTGGGTTAGCGGCGCGTGTTGCAGCGGAGCTATCGTGCGTACGTGCGGAACGGGCACGACCGCTCGAATCGACGCCGGTTGATTGGCGACTGCGACGGGGGAGGTGCGTTGTATCGTCACGACCTCTCCGCCCGACACGTTTTCCGTTGCGCCTTGCTGTGACGAGCTGGCAAGCACGGAAAAAAGCAATGCGGCGAGCAGCGCATGGAAGAGGAGCGACAGTAGGAAGCTCCCTGCTAGTCGCTCCGGATATCGGCGGTCCCGATGATCGCGGAACTTCACGGCGAGGGATTAAGTGCGCTTAATCGTGCGCAGGAGCCTGCCGTCATGGACGCACAAGGCAACCGTGATGGAACCCATTCTGAAGAAACGCACGAAGATCGTTGCAACCGTCGGACCAGCTTCACGCGATCCGGCAATTCTCCGTTCGCTCTTCGTCAGCGGAACCAACGTTTTGCGATTGAACTTCTCGCATGGAACGCCCGACGAGCATGCTGAAGTGATCGCAAGTGCGCGCAAGATCTCGGCCGAGCTCGGCATTCACACGGCCATCTTGCAGGATCTGCCCGGTCCGAAGGTACGCACCGGTCCGCTCGCCGACGGCGTGCCTTCGGTGCGCATCGATCGCGGTGCGCGTTTCGTGATCACCTCCGAGCCCGTCGCCGGGACGGCGCAACGCGTGAGCACGACCTATCGCGATCTGCCTTCGGACGTCGCGATGGGAAAGCGCATTTATTTACAAGACGGGCAGATCGCGCTGCTCATCGTCGGCAAGAGCGCGACCGAGATCGAGACGACTGTTGAGTTCGGCGGCGATCTGCGCGGCTCAGTGGGAATTAACTACTCGGACGGCACGCTGAACCTGCCATCGGTCACCCCCCGTGACTTCGAGTTTCTCCAGTTCGGACTGGAGCAGAACGTCGATTACGTCGCGCTTTCGTTCGTGCGTTCGGCCGAAGACGTCGAACGCGCCAAAGCGTTCATGGCAGAACGAAAGAAACGCGTTCCGATTATCGCCAAAATCGAGAAACACGAAGCGCTGGACGAACTCGATAACATCATCGCCGTTGCCGACGGCATCATGGTGGCGCGCGGAGATCTCGGTATCGAAGTTCCGATCGAAACCGTGCCGATTATCCAGAAGACGATCATCGCCAAGTGCAATCGGGCCAGCAAGCCCGTCGTCACTGCGACGCAAATGCTCGAGTCGATGATCGCTTCGCCGCGTCCGACGCGTGCCGAAGCGACCGACGTCGCCAACGCGATTCTGGACGGTACCGATGCCGTGATGCTCTCGGCCGAAACCGCACTCGGGGCATTTCCGACCGAGGCCGTTCGCACGATGTCGGAGATCGCGCGTGAAGTCGAGAAGTACTATCCGCACGCTTCGCTGCGGGACCGCCGCTTGGAAAACTTCGAACCGACGATTGCATCCTCCATCGCCGAAGCGGCGACGCGCGCGAGCGCCGAATTGAAAATCCCTTACATCGTCACCGGGACGACCACCGGCAACACCGCGCATCACATCGCGGCGTTCCGGCCGCAGGCGCGCATCGTCGCGCTGACGCCGGATGCACGCGTGGCGCGACGCCTTGCGCTGGTCTGGGGAACGGAATCGTTGCTGATCGATACGTATGCATCGATCGACGTCTTACTCTACATGACCGAACGCCAGATGGTCCGCGAAGGTCTGGTAGGCTCCGGTGACTTGATCGCCTTTACGACCGGCATGCCGGTCGGCTCAGGCGGCACCAACGTCCTCAAAATTCATCAGATCCCGTAGCGTCCTACTTCTTCGCGGCGGCGAGAAGCGCGCGGGCATGCCGGACCGCGATGGCTTGCGGCTCTCCCGAGAGCATCCGCGCGATCTCGGCTTCGCGTTCCTTCGCCGTGCCGATTTCGCGCACGCCGATCGTCGTTACAGCCGTCCCCTCGAGCTTGTCGAGCACGTAGTGGCGATCGGCCCAGGTTGCGAGCTGCGCAAGATGCGTCACGCAAACGACTTGCCCGCGCCGCGCGAGCGCGCCGATTCGCGCGCCGACGGCGGTGGCCGTCGCGCCCCCGACGCCGGCGTCGATCTCATCGAAGACCAACGCGGTGCGTGCATCGCGGACCGCGGCGAGCACGACGACCAGCGCGAGCAGCACGCGCGAAAGTTCGCCGCCCGACGCGACGCGCGTCAGCGGTCGCGCCGGCTCGCCGGCATTCGCGGCAAAAAGGAATTCGACGCGCTCGGCGCCGTGGGGTCCGATCCGTTCGAGCGGCTCGAAAGCGACCTCAAACCGGCCCGCTCCAAGCGCGATTTCGGCAAACTCGGCGACGACTCGCTTCGATAGCGCCACGGCCGCTTTTTCGCGCAAAGCGGTGAGCGCCGCCGCGACGCTGCGCAGCTCTCGCTTCGCGGCCTCAACGGCGGCGGTAAAGTCGGCAACGAGCTTGTCGCGATTTTCGTAGTCGTCGATCGTCCGGTGCGCTCGTTGCGCGACGGCTCGGAGCTCCTCGACGGATCCGCCGTACTTGCGTTTGAGACGGTCGATCAGATCGAGACGCAGGTTGATCGCTTCCAGCTCGGCCGGATCGTACTCGGCCGCGTCCGCCGCGCCCGCGACGTCGGCAGCAAGATCGACCGTCTCGGCTTGCAGCGTCGCGGCGCGCGCTGCCATCTCGCTCAGCCGGCCGTCGAACTTGGCGACGCCGGCGAGCGCGACGCCGGCAGCGCCGATCGCACCGGTCGCGCCGCCGTCGTCGGCGGCAAGCGCTTCGCGAGCGGTATGCAACGCGAGCGCAATTCGCTCGACGTTATCGAGAAAAATACGGCGCTCGGTCAGGCGCTCGGCCTCGCCGGATTCGAACCGCGCTTCGTCAATCTCGCGCGCGGTGAAGCATGCATCGTCGTAGCGCTCGCGCGCGCGCAGCGCGTCCTCGGTCAGCTCGGCCAGCGCCTGCGCCGCCGATTCCGCCTGTTCGTACGCTGCGGCAACCGAGTCGCGGGTTCGCAAAACCGCATCGCCCGCGAAGCGATCGAGCAACTCGAGATGATAACTCGGCGCGAGCAATCGCTGCGCCTCGTGTTGTCCCACGATCTCGGCGATCGCATCGCGGAGATCGCGCACGTAGCCGGCCGTGGATGGGCGGCCGTTTACGCGCACGCTCGATCGGCCCGACTCGCTCATCTCGCGCGCGATGCTTCCCGCCTCGTCTGCGTCGAGCTCGAACCCATCGGCTGCCAGCCGGGCGCGCAATCGGTCGTCGACGTCGAACGAAAGCGTCACCATCGCTCGACGCGCGCCGCGCCGGACGACGTCGGGACCGGCCCGGCCTCCAAGCGCGAAGTCGAGCGCGCCAAGCAGCATCGTCTTCCCCGAGCCGGTCTCACCCGTAAAGATCGTCGCGCCGTCGGCGAATTCGACTTCGGCACGTTCGATCAGGCCATAACTCTCGATCTGCAAGTGCCGCAACATTACGCGTTCTTTGCCGCGGAGACCTTAACGACGAGGATCCTTGATGGAAACGCCCCAGAGCATCTTTGTCTCGAGCCGCTCCAGAAAATGCAGCGGCTTCATCCGCGCAAAGTAGACGCGTTTGGGGTGGCAGCGGATCGTCACGCTCGTGCTCGGCGCAACCTGACTAAGCACGTCGCCATCGCATTCGAGGTGGGCCTGCGCGCTCTCCGAATCCGAAGCAATCTCGATTCGCGAGCTCGTCGGTACGATCAACGGACGCGAAAAGAGCGTGTGCGGGAGCAGCGGCACCACCCCGAATGCATCCACGCTGGGCGCGATAAGCGACCCTCCGGCCGAAAGAAAATAGGCCGTCGAACCGGTTGGCGTGGCGACGCAGATGCCGTCGGCCGCGATGCGTGTCGTCGCCCCCTCATCCACCCGCAGCCCGAAGGGAACGATCCGCGAGACTTCACCCTTGCGCACGACGACGTCGTTGAGCGCGAAGAAACGCCGCTCGCCGTACTCCGCTTCGAGCGCGGTGCGCTCGTCGATGATGAGTCCGCGCTCGACGAACGCGGGCAGATCGTCGAGCCGTGGATCGTCTTCGTCGAGCTCGGTTAAAAAGCCCAAGCGACCCGTGTTGATGCCAAGGAGCGGAATATCGCTTTCGACCGCAAGGCGAGCCGCTCGTAAGAGCGTGCCGTCGCCGCCGACGGTGATCAAAAGCGACGCGATCGCCGCATTGGGCCCGTCGACGACTTCGAATCCGCCGGCCCGAAAATCCGCCGCGATGCGGGTAGCGATCGTCCGAGCGTGCTCGCGTTCGGTGTCGACGTAGAGGCCGACGATCTTCCTCGCGATGGCCAGCATTGCCGTCATGCGTCGCTTCCTTCGGCAAGGACCGCCTCGAGTCGTGCGTCGTCGAACGGCGTCCCGCGCCGGCGCAGCTCCATCAGGAACTCCCGGTTACCTGCGGGCCCGAGCAACGGCGACGCAGTCAGCGCCACGGGTACGAGACCCAGCGACGCGCTCGCCTCGCGCATGCCGCGTAGGACGTCGCGATGGGTTTGCGGGTCGCGGACCACGCCTCCGCCGCCAACCCGCTCGCGCCCGGCTTCGAACTGCGGCTTGACGAGAGCAACGATCTTCCCATCGTCGCGCAGATAGGCGACGGCGCGCGCTAGGATGGTGCGCAGCGAAATGAACGACGCGTCGGCCACGATGAGGTCGAAGCCGTCGGGAAATGCGTCGCCGAGAAGGAGCCGGAAGTTTACCCGCTCCATGACGCGGACTCGCGGATCGTTGCGGAGTCGCCAATCGAGTTGACCGTATCCGACGTCGAGCGCGGTCACGTGCGCGGCCCCGCGCTGCAAGAGGCAGTCGGTAAATCCGCCGGTGGAGGCACCGACGTCAAGCGCCCGCGCACCACGCACGTCGAGACGGAACACCTCCAGCGCGTGCTCGAGCTTCTCGCCGCCACGGCTAACGAACTTTCTGGGACGTTCGAGCTCGATACGCGCGTCCGCGCGAATGCTCTGTCCGGCTTTCGTAACAACCACGTCTTCGACGCTCACTCGGCCTTCCATGATGAGGCTGCGCGCCTGCGAGCGGGTGATCCCTTCACGCTCGGCCACCGCCGCGTCGAGCCGGACCTTCATGCCGAGGTTCCCTAAAACGGTATTTGGTCGTCGAGCTCGTCGTTCTTCGAGCGCTTACCCGGCCTCGCGGACTGCGGCTCCGACATCGCTTCGTCGATTTGCGTTTGCGCGCTCTTGAGGAGCGACTCGCATTCGCGCGCCAGCACTTTACCTTCCTTGAACAGCGCGATGGCGCGGTCGAGCTTTGTATTCGGATTCTCAAGCTCCCTGACGATCGCATCGACGCGATCGAGTTTGGCTTCAAAGTCCGCGCCGCCGTCACTCATCGATGACGACTCGTTCGACGCTTGCCGTGAGCCTCCCGTGAAAAAGACGCGCGTCGATCTGGTCGCCGATCGCAACGTCCTGCGCATCGCGCAACGCGCGGCCCGAGTGCGTAACGATTGCATAACCACGTTCCAACGGCCCCTCTGGATTCGCCGCGAGGAGCCGGCTTCGCGCCAGCGCCAGCGCGTTTTCGCGCTGGGAGAAGAGGCGATCCCGTGCGCCGTCAATCTTTAACAATACTGCGGTGAAGCGGTTCTGGCGAAGACCCAGGCGATAGCGAGGATTTTGCCGCTCGATTCCGTTCTGCAGTTGCAGCAGCCGGCGCCGCGACTCGGAGAGACGCCGCTCGATGGCGCGATCGAGTTCTTGATCGGCACGATCGTGACGCTGCTCTTGGCGTGCGGTGACGCGTTCGATCGCGGCGGCTAGCTGTTCGTGCTGTCGCGCGAGGCGGCCCGTCACTTCAGCCCACGAGCCCGCGATGTGCTCGGCAGCCGCGGTAGGTGTCTTGAAGACGGCATCGGCGACCTCGTCGGCGAGATGCCGGTCACCGGTGTGGCCGATAGCGGTGACGACTGGATGGCGCGATCGCACAATCGCGCGCACGACCGGCTCGGTATTAAACGGATAGCGGTCTTCGTAGGAGCCGCCGCCGCGGAGCACGACAATGGCGTCGACTGATACGCGCGAGGCGCGATCGATCGCTTCGGCAATATCGATCTCCGCTCCGTCGCCTTGGACGCGCGTCTCGACAAAGAGCACCGTAACGTTCGGCGACTTTTCGCGAAGCGTCGATTCAAAGTCGGCCGCACCCTTGCCGCGAGCCGAGACCAAAGCCACGCGGCGGGGAAATCGGGCGAAGACGCGCTTGCGTATTTGGTCGAAGAGTCCTTCGGCCTGCAACCGCTTGCGCAACGCTTCTACCTTAGCGGCGATTGCGCCGGCGCCGAGCAGCGCAACCTCGACAACGCGAAGCTGATACTCGCTGCTGGGTTCCCAAATCCCAATCGCGCCGGTAGCGACCACGGAGAGTCCATTGCTGATCGGAGGAAACTTCTGCGCTTCTCTCGCCCGCGCGAAGCATCGCAAGACGGCACGGTGATCTTTTAGGCTAAAGAAAATGTTGCCGCTTGTCTGGGGGCTCCACCCCGAGATCTCGCCGATGATGGCGATTCGCCGCAGTTCCGGGCGCTTTGCGATCCACGCGCTGAACCGGTCCGAGAACTGTGAAACGGTTAACTGAAGAACCGATGCCGGTTCCTCGAAGAGCCTCACCGCCGCTCGACCGTCGGTTCCGGCGATGGAGACTCCAGCGGGGACTCCGTCGGCAAGGGCGGGATGGTGGGCGGCGGCGTCGCGCTCGCGGGGGGCACCGTCGGCTGGGGAAGCGACGCAGCTTCCGGATACGACGTATCCTGTTGGGCCTCGTAGTTATCGATCGAGCCTCCGCAACCCGATTCCGGCTCGGTTCCCCTCAAGTAATATTCGTTGCCGCGGCCGCATCCGGCCACTTTTGCGACTTCATCGGATGGAAATGGAAATTCGTGCTTCGGAGTGTTCGCCAGCGCAGCTTTCATGAAACGCGCCCAGATGCGCGCCGGAATATTTCCGCCGTACGACTCATTCATCGGAGTGTAGTTGTCGTTGCCTAGCCAGACGGCAGTGACGAGATCGGGCGTGTATCCAACAAACCAGGCGTCGCGAAAGTTAGAGGTGGTTCCGGTCTTACCCGCGGCGGGACGGTCGATAACCGCATTCGGATACCCGGTGCCGTGCGCGATGACGTCTTCGAGGATCGACGTCATGATATACGCGGTCCCCGCGCTCACGACATCGGTCGCTTGCGGAACGCGATCGTCGAGCACCACGCTTCCCATCGCATCCTTCACCATACGGAACGCCGTCGGATCGATGTGCAAACCTTGGTCGGCAAGCGTTGAATAACCACTCGCCTGATCCAGCACCGAGACCCCCGACGATCCCAGCGCGAGTGAAAGATTTGCCTCCAACGGCGCCGTCACGCCCATCCGATGTGCGTAGCCGATAATCTTGTCCAAGCCGATGCGTTCCGCTAGCTTGACGGCGACGACGTTGCGCGACATGACGACGGCTTCGCGAAGCGAGATCGCTCCCATATAACTGTGATCGTCATCCATCGGCGACCAGTTCGTTCCGTCTCCCATTGGATAGCTGACGGGCGTGTCGTCGATGACCGTTGAGGCCGGCATGCCCGAGTCGATCGCGGCGGTGTAGTCGTAAATCTTGAACGAGGAACCTGGCTGCCGGCGCGCCTGCCAAGCGCGATTGAACTGGTTGTTCAGCGTGAATCCGGTGCCGCCGACCATTGCCAGGATCTCGCCGGTCGACGGACGCAGCGCGACCAGCGCCGCCTGATGCGCGCCGATGCCTTCGGCGACCGACCGTCCGACGCCCCAGGTGACGGCTTCTTGCGCGATCTCTTGCAAACGCGCATCGAGCGTCGTGTAGGCCTGCAATCCTCCTTCTTCGACCGCGCTCGTGCCGAAGACGCGTTCCAGTTGAGCAATCGCGTACGTCGTAAAGTATGGATAACGATATCCCTGCAGTCCGGTGGGCTGCTCGGAAATCAGGCCCAGCGGATCGTCATAGGCGGCGTCCGCCTGAGCGACCGTCGCGTAGCCGCTTTCGACCATGCGGTCGAGCACGTGTCGCTGACGCGAGCGCGCCAGCGCATAGTTCGAAAACGGTGAATAATCGGAGGGTGCGGCAACGATCCCCGCCAGCATCGCGGCCTGCGCCAACGTCAGCGAATCAACGCCGCGGCCGAAGTACGTATGGGCCGCCGCGTCGACGCCATATGCCCCCGCGCCGAGATAGATGATGTTCAGGTAGCGCTCGAGGATCTCGTCTTTGGTGTAGTAGCGCTCGATCTCGATTGCCAAGAGCGCTTCCTGCACCTTTCGAGACAACGAAACTTGGTCGTTGAGGAAGAGACGCCGCGCGAGCTGCTGCGTGATCGTGGAGGCGCCTTGAAACTCTTGGTGGGTAAGATCGGCAAAAGCAGCGCGCACGATACTGCCGAGATCGACTCCGTGATGGTTGTAGAAGTTGTGATCCTCGTTGGCGACGAACGCGTCGCGAACGATCGGCGGCACGCGCGAGATCGGAACCCAGACCCGATTCTCCTTGTAGACTGAGGCCAGCAGTGTGCCGTCGCGGGCAAAGATGCGGGTCGAGCTAGCCGGCTGATAATCGGCCATCCGGCTGATGTCGGGGAGATTTCGCGCATAAGACGCGACCATGCCGGCGACCGATCCGACGGCAAAGAGTGCGAGCATCAGCAGCGCGATGCCGACCCCACGCCAGAAGCCGCCGTTGCCCTTCGAACGTCTACGTCTTCGCATTGACCACGGCGCTCAAGACTCCGTTCACAAAACGACCGGAGTCCTCGGTTGAAAAGCGTTTGGCAAGCGAGACGGCCTCGTTGATCGCAACCGCAGCCGGTGTCTCGGGACGGCAATGAAGTTCAAATGTAGCCATTTCCAGCACGAGCCGGTCGATGGTAGGCAGGCGCTCGAGCGCCCAGCCCTCGAGAAGCGGCCTCACGATCCGATCGGCTTCATCTGCGTATTCGAGCGTACCCAGCGTGAGTTCCTCGACAAAGGCGCGCTGCTCATTGTCGTCGCTCTCGCCCACGATGTCGCGCAGCGCATCATGCGGCTCGCGGCTCCCGACGGCGACGGAATAGAGCACTTGCAGCGCTTGCTCGCGGGCGGCCCGGCGCGACGTCATCGCAGGCTCAGCCCCCCGACCGAAGCGAGCATGTTGGGAAGGAACTCGATGTCGTATCGCCCTTCGCGAAACTCCCGCGCCGCAAGAACTTCCAAACAAAGTTCGATCGTGGTATGCACCCCTTCGACGAGGGTCTCGCGCAGGGCGCGCTCCATTCGGGCGATGGCAACGTCCCGGGTGTCGCCGAAGGCGACGATTTTCGCGATCATCGAGTCGTAGTACGGGGGAATCGTTGCACCGGCATAGAGATGCGTGTCGACACGAATGCCGGGGCCGCCCGGAAAGACCAGCTTCGAGACCGTTCCGGCCGCCGGTGCGAAGTTATTGCGGGGATCTTCGGCGTTAATCCGGCACTCGATTGCATGACCTCGCGAGCGCAGGTCGTTCTGTGTGTAACCGAGCGGTTCTCCCGATGCAATTCGAATCTGCTCCTTGACGAGATCGATGTTGTAGACCATCTCCGTCACGGGGTGCTCGACTTGAATGCGGGTGTTCATCTCCATGAAGTAAACCTCGTCGTTTGCGACGAGAAACTCGAGCGTCCCGGCGTTGGTGTACTCGACGTGACGCGAGGCGCGCAGCGCCATTTCATGTAAAGCGGCGCGCGCGCTCTCCGAAAGCTGGGGCGCGGGCGTCTCCTCGACGATCTTTTGGTGCGACGGCTTTTGGACCGAGCAATCCCGCTCGCCGAGATGCACGATGTTGCCGAAGTCGTCACCAAAAACTTGGACTTCGACGTGGCGAGGCCTCCGAATCAAGCGTTCGATGTAGACGCGACCGTCTTTGAAACTCGCCTCGGCCTCGGCCGTCGCACCCGCGTATGCGCGCTGCAACTCGCCCGCATCCCGCACGACGCGCATGCCGCGACCACCACCGCCCGCAGTCGCTTTGAGCAAAAGCGGATAGCCGATCGACTCGGCTGCTTCGTACGCCTCCTCGACCGAGCTCAGTACGCCGCTCCCCGGCGTCGTCGCGACTCCGGCCTCGCGCACCACGCGCTTCGCGCTCGCTTTATCGCCCATCAGCGCGATGACCCGCGGTTTGGGACCGATGAAGGTGAGCCCATGGTCGCCGCAGATTTCGGCGAACCGCGCGTTTTCCGCGAGAAAACCGTAGCCGGGATGAACCGCATCGCAGCCGGTGATCAGCGCGGTCGAGATGATGTTCGGAATATTAAGGTACGATCGCGCGGATGGACCCGGCCCCACGCAAAAAGCTTCGTCGGCTTGGCGCACATGCAGCGAATCGCGGTCCGGCTCCGAGAAGATCGCCACGGTTGAAACGCCGAGCTCTTGGCAGGCACGGTTGATTCTCAGCGCGATCTCGCCACGATTTGCGATCAAGACTTTTCGAAAAATTGTAGTGTCCTACCCTCGGACTAGCAAGAAGAGCGGCTGACCGTACTCGACGGGTGCACCGTCTACGGCCGGCATCCCAATGAGACGCCCGGCGCCCATGCTATGAACCGGCGTGCGAATGCCGAGCGCTTCAACGTAGCCCAGCTCTCGATCGGCATCGACCAAGTCGCCCTCGACCGGCGCGGGCCGGCTGAGATGAAATATTCCGACGAGCTCCGCTTTGATCGTATCGATCCGGGCCGAGCTGACGTTTGAGGCCGGCCGGCCGGGAGCTTCGGGCTCTTGCGTGGCATGTCGCGAGCGCATAGCAATCTCGATATCCTCGTCGCCACGCGTTACGCGGACGCGGACCGCACCGGCGTCGGCAAGGAAGCGCGCCAGCGTGCGCACGCGCTCGCTCACCGAAGAGATCCGCTCTTGCAACATCGGCTTATCGCTTTCGGCCTCGACGCGCACGACCCCCGCGAGGTCCGACGCCGGTAACGCATCGCGGAGCGTCTCGAAGCGATCGTCGATCTCGGCGAGCGGGACTAACGCGAAGGCGCGCTCGCGTAGACGAGGGTGCGGCACCTGCACGCCGTTCTCGTCGATATCGGCCTCGTCGTAGAGCAGCAGATCGAGATCGATCGTGCGCGGCCCCCAACGATC
>Ga0209169_10002319_pt1 | contig 11479 bp, 5 predicted proteins | sample HubBroMetageWRM4_FD_188346 | JGI IMG/M metagenome (GOLD analysis project Ga0209169, IMG submission 188346) | Warmed soil microbial communities from the Hubbard Brook experimental Forest, New Hampshire - Hubbard Brook CCASE Soil Metagenome WRM 4... | ecosystem: Environmental > Terrestrial > Soil...
CGTTGTTGGGAGCGGAAGCCGGCTTAGAAAATGCTGATTGCGGAACTCACCGCGAAGAACGTCTGAACTTACGATTCGCATCGAGGAGTGATTATGTCTGATAAAACGAAAACGTCTATGCCCGCTACTGTCAAAAATATCCTGCCGTCTTTTGATCCAAACGAACCAGATAAAGCCGAGATACATGTTCGCGATGCCGAGCCTTTGTACCAGGAACTTCGGGTTCCGAACTCATTCAGAGACGAGGAAGGCCGGGAAGTGGAGCTCAAGAAAGGAGCTGATGTCGAAGTTCATATCGAAGCCAACAAGGATGCCACGACGCCCAAAAAGGCGTGATCCTTGGGCGAGCCTCGCGTATCACCTTGAGTGGCAGAATCCAACTCCTCTTTATAGACTCGCAATTCGCCTTGTCATTTGAGTGATACGAAATGGATCCAAACAAGTTCCGAACATGTCCGCAAACGGACAGATATTCGACCGGCGAAGTTCTATTCTCGTATCTGCGGGAGAAGGACAAGGCCTGAAGCTAGAAATAACATTCCGCGATTTGGCCTGAATAGAAACATTCCCCGCTTACTTCACATTCGTCCCACATTGTCGCACCAGTTCTCAGACCGTACTGAAAAAGCTGGCACGCTCTTGAGAACAAGTGTTGGCACGTACGGTCGCGCACCAGATTTTGGCACCAGCAATTGTAGTTCTGACATGGAGGTCAGCGATGAAACGCTATTTGGCTACGGCAGTATGTCTTACGCTAACGGCAGGCGCGGTTTATGCCGCGAAGTTGAACAAGGAACAAAAACGCCTTCAAGAATGCGGCACCGTCATGCAAGAGGTTCTCAACATTCCCGACAGTATCCCCCATGACCTGTTGGAGAAAGCTGAATGCGTCATTGTGGTTCCTTCCGTAATGAAACTGGCGTTCGGAATCGGCGCAGATTACGGTCGCGGGGCTATGGTCTGCAGAACCGGCGCCCACTTCCGAGGACCATGGGGAGCGCCAGCAATGTACGCGCTGGAAGGCGGAAGCATAGGCTTCCAGATCGGCGGAGAAGCAACCGACCTGATCCTCCTCGTCATGAACAACCGCGGCATGGAGTCAATTCTCAGCAGCAAGGTTAAGTTGGGCGCCGATGCTTCTGTTGCCGCCGGACCCAAAGGCCGTGATGCCTCCGCCGACACCGACGCATGGATGAGAGCTGAGATCCTGAGCTACTCTCGTTCGCGGGGCGTGTTTGCCGGAATCTCCCTCGAGGGTTCCACCATTCGTCCCGATGACGATGCCAGCGAGCAAGTTTATGGTCACGCGATCAAAGCCAAAGACATCGTAAGAGGCGAACACACCGGAGTGCCCGCCACAGGCCGCCAACTCGTCAACGCTCTGCGAAAGAGCGCACCTCAGAACGAGTCGGAGCGCGCTTCGAATGAGTAGTTACGACGCCTGCTACTCTGCCGGGAGTTTTCCAGACCCGGCAGGGGCGGGCCCGTCAAGGATGTGCAGCAGTAGAAGTGCTTGCTAGGCCACGGCGGCTTTTGCGGTTACTTCGAGACTGCTGACAGCTTCGGCTTCTGTAGCGTACACGCTAAAAACCGTCAGCAGTCTCGTTATTTGCAGCACCTCATGGAACTTGTTTCCCAAGTCTGACAAGAGCAGCGTTGTGCCTTGCTTTTTGACGCTGATGTGGGCAGCCACTAATGTCCCCAATCCCGCGCTGTCGATATACGTGACATTCGCCATATTCAATACAATCTTTTTCTTCCCGTCGCCCACTAAGCTCTTTATTCGCTCGCGAAGAGCGCTGCTTCCCTCACCAAGAACGATGCGACCTTTCAGGGATACCACCGAAACATCTCCGATTTGCTTATTCGCAATGTTCAGATCCATGGTTCACCTCAGTCAAATATTGGGACATCAAGCCGTCGGCAAGGTGTCAACGAATCCACGCCGTCAACAACGGGACTGTAGCGATGCCGACGAGAAAAAAGGCAGCTACGCACAAAACATAGTCGAGGGGACGGAAAGGTTCGGGCATCCGCTTGCGTTCAGTCGGGAAATGATAGCCAAGAAGGATGCTGCGAATCTGTCCTGTTCGGGACACACTGAGGCCGGATAGAAGACTCATGAGTATAAAGTTATCTGCCGCAGTTGCAACAATACCAATATGCGCTGTAGCCGAATGCAAGCCTCTTAACCGGTTACGTACTGCTCAAGAGGTCGCGGTCTGCCCGAAGCGGTGGGTATAGCTGCTAGCACTCGCTGAAAGTGAATCCCTTACATATCAAGCATTAGATATTCGCGTGATCTTCGTGATGGATTCATTGCGCAATCCAACTTGTTGCCATCTCGTTCGGCGCGGAGTCGCACTTAGCCATAACTCTCCGCCTTCTCGATAAGCCCTGCAAATTGAGGCTGCAGGCCTCGCTCGAACGACTAGACTTTGTGCCAATCCGACAGCCACGCCTGACGTTCGCAACAGAAAGTACGTGAGCGACGCACTCCGGCATATGCCGACTCGACACATGACATAGATCTTCGTATTCCGTTGCTCCATCACCTTTGAATAGAAAGCCCACGCTTTCCGGTAGAACCAGCGCGGTCGCGGCTGCCCAGGCCGTGAAACTCAAAGGCGGTCATATTGCGACGGACGGATTCCGGCCGATCAAGGTTCCCGACGCGCTAGAGGTCGCGAGGAAGGCGTCAGCCTAGAAGGTGTAGCCCAGCCCAAACAGTGGAGCTGGCTTCGAGCCCAATCCGCCGTCGTCGAGGCGAATCAGCACGTTGGCGGTGAACACAAGACGGCTGACTTTGGGAAGAATGCGCGCCTTGACTCCGATCGACGCATTGGTGATGTTGTAAGACTGATTCGTGTTTGCTTGCAAACTCTGCAGTGACACAATCCCAGGATTTGGGTTCACAGTGCAAGAGCCGCAATTCGCCAGGAACTGCTGCGAAGTCTCCGCGACCGTGTCCGCTCCAAACAATCTTTGACCTACGATGTCGAAACTGGCCGTGACGAATTTTACGATCTTGGCGTCCGCGCCAATGGTGTAGTTAAAGTCGTTGGGAAGCTTGCCTTTGGTAGGGGTCGTCAGATCACCTGCGGTCACGGAGTCGGTGTTCCACTCATAGCCGACCTTGACATGCGGTGAGATGCGCGCTCGATACGAGAAAACTGCGAATGGCTTGAATCCGTATGAGCCCGAACCCAGGTAGTTGAGCGCATCGCCGGTCGCGAAACGAACGTCCATACCAGCGGCGAAGCCCGCGCGTTCGCCTTCCCAAGCATTCCACTTCACTCGGGCGACAACGTCGCCGATACCGGTCGCTGAATTCGAGGGCGACGGGCCACCGCCAGCAAAGCTGGCGTCGGGAAAGGTGTGATCAAGGCAGGAAGGATCGAGCGCTGTGACTCCACCGGCGGGGCTTGTGTTCGGGCAGTTCTTCCAAAGGTGGAAGAAATACGGGGCGCCGTTTCCTACCGGTACACCATTCACAATCTGATTCGAGCTCGTCGCATCCGGGCTTCCCGGAGTTGGGGTAATCATGCCGTTTGTTCCCGGAACGATCGACGCAACAGAATACAAAGACATACGCACATTTTCGATTGGGATGATCGCGGAAACATCGATGCGCTTCGTTAGACCGAAAGTCACGTAAGTCGTGTACTGGTTCACCTTGAGACTGATGGAGTTCGATGTATCGATACGATCACGAACGAATGCACAACCGTTAAGACTGCTGGTTCCCGAGCGTCCCGAGGTGGAACAAACATTTACGGGACTTCCCGGAGCCATATCGGTGTTGTCTCTGTTGTCGTCGGTGTGCGTCAGGACGGCAGGGAAATTGTTCAGATTGATTCCATCCAGTTTATCGAAGTTGAAAAACTGGTAGCTGAACCCGATGAAAAGATGATGCCGTCCAACAGTTTCCGCGCGTTCGCCGAGCACGGGCCCCAAACTATCGGTCGCCGTGGTAAAGCTATTGATCGACTTGTCGTAAACCAACACAATGCCGGATGACGGAGAAGCGATTGGCAACAAGTTGGCCTGACGGCTGATGTCCTGTGTCAGCGGTTTGATCGTTGCGGAAAAGTCGCTCGTTCCGACGGAGAAGTGAGCCGGATGCTGTCCAATAGGAGCCAGGACGTCATCGAACGCCAGCCCGGCGCCGAATTCTTGGGGTAGCGCACACGCAAGTTTGCTGCTCTGAGATGAACACGGACCACCTTGTGCGAAGGCACTGCCGCTCCACAGAAGTGTGATGAGAGCCAGCAGCAAAACTTGCTTCTGCATCGTTGCCTCCTCGCGGTTATTGCACTAGTTCGCGGAGTGTCCGAGATTTTCGGAGACCTGTAGTCATCATGCGTGGCGGGTGTCTGCCATCATCAATCAAGTTGGGTCGAGTCTATCTATGCCCTTCGGATTGTCAAGCAAGTCTTTATTGAACGTCGTTTATCGTCCACAGGCCGTTCGATTTATTCAACAGGAAGGTTCTCGTGCCTTTGCTTTCGCGTGATTGCTTGCCCATCGTGAAGACGAGATTGGACCGCCCTTTGACGATAGCTTTCGATCCGTCAGGCGCAATCTCAATGCTCTCGATATTGACCTGTTCGCGAATCGCTGTGGCGCCGGCGAAGCTTGCCTTGATCTTGTCGTACTTGGTTCCCATCGTCGGCCAAATCTTTCGGAGCGCGCCAGCGTCGCGCTGGGTATAAGCATCGGAATATTGCTGGATAAGAACTCGAATGTCGGCCTCGGAATTTGTTTTGGCGATTGGGGCTGGCGCCGGACTCGGTGCGGTCGGCGCGTTCGTCGAGGCGTCCTTCGTATTACTTGCGGCAACCAGTTGATTCAACTGCGCCTGGGCGTCCGCTCGATGCGAACTGCCGGGATAACGTGACAAGAAGTCGTTGAGAGCGGAGGTACTGTTTTTGCTGGTGTTGCTCCAGCGCAGATCGTCCAGGCGGCGAGTCGCTTCGGAAGCGTGTGATGACGAGGGGAAGCGCTTGATGTAACTTTCGAGCGCGTTCGCGTCGTCGGGGCTTGTTCTGCGCCACGCCAGATCCTGCAATTTCGACTGAGCTTCCTGTGTGTGTGTGTCGTTAGGATAGGTCGCTAAATACTGTTCCAACTGCGACAAGTCATTCGAATTGCTCGCCTGAGCCCAATCTTTCGCTTCCTGCGAGACTGCCGGCGGCGGCTGAACCTGTGGTGGCACAGCCTGGGCTGCGGCGGGAGGATTCTGAAGCGGATCTTTGCCACGCCGGAAGTTATCAATTTGATCGTCGACCTGACGCTGAAGGTTCGTCGCTTCCGCTTTGCGAGGGCCATTTAAGGCGATTACCTGTTCCAACAGGTTCTTCGCGCGCATGCGCGCTCTTTGGCTGCCGACCTGTGAACTTCGCTGTGCCTGCTGGAAGAGATCTTCTTCCTTTTGTCGCCGGGGAAGGACGTCGCTCAAATCTTTCTGTGCTTCCGCGCGGCGCGGACCGTCATCGGAAGCCGCCAGCTTTTGCAGATCGCGTTTTGCGTCGGCGAAGTTGCCCTGATCCAGTTCCTTGTCGGCTTGCGCCCACAATTTTGTCGTCGCATCGCTGTGTTCCAATTTGGCGATCGTATTTTCACGGTCACGTATCTCAGCGGAAAGGGGTCCACTTGGCTTCTCGGCGCCACGAAGCGCTTCTAACGCTCCGTGTAAATTTCCCGCAGCCATGAGTTTGTCGGAGAGTGCGATCGCGTCTTTTTGCTTTGCCTCCACGGGGTCGGGCAGCGGCGCGGAAGGCATCGCTGTGGCCGGAGCCGGGCTCGAAGTCGAACTTGTCGGCTTATTGTCGGAATCCGCCACGCGAGTGACGGGCGAGTCGGGTTGCGACGACCCTACGAAGTGAACCGTGGCCCAGGCCCCCAGCACCAAAACTGCCACGGCGCCGGCGAGAACAGGTGCTCGCTTGAAGACCGGTTTCCTCGGTTCCGCGTCGACGGGCTTCGCGATCGCTTCGGTCTCTTGAGTCACCTCCGCTGTATGCGGGCGATGACGTTCAGCTTTTCGCGCCGCGCGAGAAAGCTTTTTCTCGGCGGGTGCGGCTGGCTCCGGATCCGGAGCGGGCGCAGGTGCAACAGGTTTGGCGACGGCCGGGGCCGACGGAATCAGTGGCGGAACAACTGGTGGAACGAGTTGCGGAGCGACTGGCGCGGCAGGCGCAACTGGCTCAACACGGGTCGGTAACGGCCGTTCCGCGGGTTTGACAGGTACAGCCGGCGCAGCTGGTGTGATTTGGATTTGCGGCGGAGCGGGCGGAGTCCAACTGATCGACTGCGTCGCCGAAGATTGTGGGGCCGGCAATTCTGCCGGAGGATTCTTCTCGAGTACAGACGGATCCTCCGGTATTGGCGTTGCCTGGAGAAACGCATACTCCTTCGAAAGCGACGGCCGTGACGAAGTCTGGGGTGCCGCCGGGGGGGTCGTCTTCGCGTCGTGAATCTGATCCGCAAGACGCTGCACTCGCGGATCGTAGGGCTCCAGAAGTTTCGAATCGATGACTTCCTTAATCTTCTGAGTCGCACCCTCGAAGTCCCCCGACTCCATCATCGTCCGGATGGTCTCCAGGGTCCGTTCTTGTATCCGCTTCTTGTCGCGCGCTTCGATTTCCACTCGCGCCGACGTAAGCAACTGGCTCAGGTCCGTGTCAGGACCCATCGTCACCAGTGTTTCTTCGGCGAGGTCGATTGCTTCGCTGAACTTCTCGCGATTGATCTTGACCTTGATCTCGCGAATGCGGCGCTCGATTTCCTGACGAACTTCCTGTTTCCGGCCTTGAACCTCAGACTGCTGATGGATGCTGAGAAGCTCCGAATTCGCTGGAAATGTTTTGAGTCCGCCCTGCGCCACGCGGATCGCATCTTCGTACTTGCCGGACTCAAAAAAGGCTTTCGCTTCGTCGACCGTCCTGCGAAGCAGATTTTCCTTTTCGATTTCCGCTTGCTGGCTTTTGGCAAACTCGGCCAGACGAATCACGTTGGGGTCGGTGGGGAATTCAGCGAGCAGTTCCTTCGCGCGCGCTGCGACCTCCGGATATTTTTTCTCGGCCATGAGCATCTTCAGGCCGTCGAGTTCTTTCTGAATTTTTTTCGCTCGCGAGGTATTTTCGTGTTCGCGCTGCACCAGCGTTCGGAACTTCGTGATCGCGCTGTCCTTCGGATATTCGGCCGCTAGCTCATCCAGCAACGAAAGAGCCCTTGCAAATGATTGCGACGCGAGCAGTCCGCGCGCTTCGGCCATTTTTTGCTGCTTAACGTTTTCGGCGACTTCGGCGCGGGCTGCGGTCAGAGTCTTGCTGATATCCGAATCCGCAGGCAATTCCGTTTGCAGTTTGCTGAGAAGAGCGATGCCTTCGTCGTACCGGCGCGCCGTCAAGAGTTTGCGGCTCTCGGCGAGTCCGTCGCGCTTCTTTTGGTCGGCCTGTTCTTTCTTGACGGATTCCAGCAGTTTTGCGATCGATCTGTCGTCGCTGAATTCACTTTGAAGTTTGCTCAGACGTTCGATGGCCTCTTCATAACGACGGGCCGTGAGCAAATTGCGCGCTTGCGCAACGCCTTCACGTTTTCGTTCTTCGGCCTGTTCGCTGCGGGCCGATTCCATCAGGTGGCGGATGTCGGATTCCTGCGGAAACTCCTGCTGGAGCGCGGAAAGGAGCTGCAAAGCGGTTTCGTAATTTTTCGAAGCAAGCAGGGCTCGCGCCTGATCGAGTTGCTGCAATTTATGTTGCTTGGCTTTGTCGTCCCGAACGGTTGCTTGTAGCTTCATAATTTCCGTGTCGCCGGGGAATTCCCGTTCGAGATTTCGGAGGATCGAGAGGCTTTCGTCGTAACGGCCCGCGGTGAGAGAACTGCGCGCTTCTTCCAGCCTGTTTCGTCTTTGCCGCTGCGCTTGCTCTTCGCGAACGAGACGCTGAAGGTTCGCGATCTCCTGGTCGCCGGGGAAGTCGTTCTCGATGCGCTTTAAAAATGCGCTGGCCTCATCGTAGCGGCGCGCTGACAGAAGACTTCGCGCCTGGGCATAAGCCGCTTGGCGCCGTTGCTCCGCCTGGTTCTGATGGACGGTTTCCAGAAGCCTGGAGATTTCCGAATCGCCGGGAAATTCTTGGAGAAGAGCAGACAGGGCGGACGCGGACTTGTCGAACTGCCCATCCCTCAGAAGATTTTTGGCCTCCGTGAGGCTTTCGAGGCGGCGGTGTTGCGTCTGTGTCTGATAAACGGTGTCCAGGAGGCGCGCGATCTCCGTATCCCCAGGAAAATCCTTGAGAAGAGAAGACAGCACCGAAGCGGAATTTTCGAATTTTCCGTCACTCAACAGATTTCTAGCTTCGGTAAGGCGTTGGAGGCGCTGGTGCTGCGTTTGATTCTGATGGACGGTATCGAGAAGTCTTGAGATCTCCGAATCATCGGGAAACTCTTTGAGGAGTGACGACAATACAGACGCCGATTTGTCGAACTGTCCATCGCCCAACAGGTTTCTGGCTTCGGTAAGGCGTTGGAGCCGATGCTGATGCGCCTTATCCCGGCGAACTTCTTCCTGGAGCCGAATAATCTCTTCGTCGCGCGGAAATTGTTTTTCCAGTTCGATCAGGTGTGCCCGGCTATCGTCGTGCCGGCCTTCTGTCAGCAGATTCCTGGCTTCGGCAAGTCCCTGTTGCTTTTGCTGTTCGGCCTGATCCTCGCGGACGGTTTCCAGCAAACGCCGCACTTCTTCCTCTTCCGGAAATTCTTGCTCCAGGTTGCCGAGAAAGTTCACGCACTCCGCGAAACTCTGTTGGGTCCAGAGTTCGCGGCCGCGCCTGAGCCCGTCTGAAAGTCGCTGAAGTCTTTCGCGCTCGATTCGCTCTCTTTGCGCTTGCTTCTCAAGTGCAATCGCTTCGGCATTCGAAGGTTCGGCTTGAAGAACTTTCGCAAGGTGGATTTCGGCTTCCTCGGGCATCCCCTCCGCAAGGCGTTGTTTGGCGGCTTCCAACCACTCCGAGATCTGCTTTGCGAGCTCGAGCCTTTCGAGAATGACGTGCTGCAACTCGACGCCCGGCACAAATGTAGAGTCGAACTCGAGCGAGTGTTCGGCTTCGATTCTCGCTTGTTGGAGCTTGCCTTCTTCGAGAAGCGTCTGCGCCCTTTCGAGACATTGCTGAGCCTTGGGCCGATTCAACTGGCGACGAACACCGGCATTAGCCTTTTCGAGAAGGCTGCGCGCCTGGGTATTGCTGGACTCGACTTGCAATGCTTGCCGCAAAAGATCGCGGGCCTGCGTGAACTCATTCTGTTCAATCAGCTGCCGGCTTTGCGCGACGAGGTCGACAACAAACTGCGACTGAAGGGTTCTCAGAACAGGATCCAGCTCGAGAAGGACGTCCTCCATGGACTGGTAGCGTTCTGAGGGCGACTTCTGCAAAACCTTTGAGACGACGGGCTGCAATTCCGCGGGAATGTCCGGGATGTGGGTGTTCAGCGGCGTTGGTTCTTCGTTGCAAATTGCATTCATCAAGCCCGCGGGAGTCGGGCGGACAAATGGTCTCTGATAGGTGAGTAATTCATACAGAAGAACGCCGAACGACCATATATCGGAGCGCTCATCCGCATGTTCTCCGTGATATTGCTCGGGCGACATGTACGCAAAAGTGCCGATGAGCATGCCCGTTTGCGTTTTGGAGTTTTCCAGAACGCGCGCAATGCCGAAATCGACCACCTTGACGGTGCCGTCTTTGCCGAGCATCACGTTGCCAGGTTTGATGTCGCGGTGAACGATGCCGCGCTTATGCGCGTAGTCGAATGCCCGGCACGCCTGCATTGCGTAGGTAAGCTTGAGGGTCAGGGGCAGCGGCAGTTTTCGTGCAATGACTTGCTCGAGATTTTCGCCCTCGACCAACTCCATCGCGATGTAAGGCAGATCACCGGCCTCACCCATGTCGTAGATCGTGACGATGTTGGGGTGCTGCAGTCCGCCGGCGGATTGCGCCTCGCGGTAGAAGCGTTCCAACAGACCCGGATCGGAGGCTAAGCCGGTTGTGATCGTCTTTAAGGCAACAAGTCGATTGATAATGGGATCGCGGGCACGGTAGACAACGCCCATCGCGCCATGGCCCAGCTCGCCGAGCACCTCGTATTTGCCAAGTTTTTTCAACCGGCGCTCCGGTTGAAAAAACGCGAGGAGCGGTGACGGGCTAGAAATTCGTTAGCGGCGCGATGCTTGTGAAAGAAAAGCGAAGTGCAGGGTTCTGAGGGCAGGGAAGTTAGGGCGTGGAACGACAGAATCACTGTATCTCTGTCGGAACAGAGATCTATCGCAATCTCATACATCGGGTTAGGGCCGGCCAAAGTACCCCGCATTGAATCAGACAAACACCGGCCTATGGACAATTAAGGCCTTACTCACACACGTACGTGAATAGTCCCAGATGCCCGCAAAGCTGTCAATTAAATGGAGATGGAGGGGATTCGGTGCTGACACTAACGCTCGGTCCGAACCGTTTGGAGCCGTGGCACGCCGGACAGCACTTGACGAATGGCTTTCGTAGGCGCTCTAATCTTGCCGCGCCGACCTCATTCGTCCCGAGTGGCACTCGACCTTGACCTTGCAGCATCGTGCTGCGCAGGGTGGGGTAATCGCTCTCAGATCTTTGGAAAAGGATAAAACTCAGGCGTAGCTTCACAGGCCATGGTCGTATCTGTACAACGTTTCTCGATCTGCCCCGTTAAACCTAGTCAAGGGTGCGCACGTTTCGTTACCCGCGGAAGCAGGCAGATGTAGAAGAACAAATGCGGATCACATCAACATTTCGTGACGCTCACACGACTTGGCAGACGTCCGAGGCCGAGGTCATTGTCGGTCGCTCCGAAGAAAAGGGCCTGATCATTCTCGACCTCGCGCCGGATCAGCGAGTGTCGCGTCTGCATGCGCGTATCTGGATCACGAATGGGACCTACTGGATCGAGGATTTAAACAGCGCGCGGGGTACATTACTCGACGGAGTCCAGATCAAGGGCAAGGGCAAACAAGAAGTTCATCCCGAAGCAAACGTTGTGGTTGGACAAACAACCCTGCTAATCGAGGTTGGGGAGCCTCGCGACACCACTCATAAGACCAAATATCTCGAACTCGGCACTTTGCTTCTGCCGGAGAAGAACGCCGACGAATTCAGCGACGTCGTAGTTCATGACCTGGACGCCACGGACGTTAGCCTCGTAACTTCTCAGAAAACCGATACCGCGGGCCAACTATTCAAAATGGTTTGCGACTTGCCTTTTCAGCTGGCGACAAAGCTCACGATGGATTCGTTGCTTCCGGCAGCGGTCGATCAAATGGTCGAGATGATTCCTTCCGCCGAGAGCTGGATGCTCGCACTGTACGACAAGCGCTCCAACGCAATGAAGCTCAAGGCTTACCATTGCAAACGTGAGATTCGTCCGAGTGAGACTCTGTTTCGCCGGTCGATGG
>Ga0209169_10002320_pt1 | contig 11476 bp, 9 predicted proteins | sample HubBroMetageWRM4_FD_188346 | JGI IMG/M metagenome (GOLD analysis project Ga0209169, IMG submission 188346) | Warmed soil microbial communities from the Hubbard Brook experimental Forest, New Hampshire - Hubbard Brook CCASE Soil Metagenome WRM 4... | ecosystem: Environmental > Terrestrial > Soil...
GCATCGTGGCAGGGATTGATGAACGGCTTGTGGTCGTGGGCTTCGGGCGGATGCGGCGTCGCAGTGACCAAGCCGAGCGCTATCATTTTCTCCACGGCGATGCTTACCGGCAAGGCCCCGTGGACTTCCATGCGGCCGAGTTCGGCGATCTCGCCGTGTTCGGAAAGCGCCCAGAGTTCTTCCAGGACTTCGTCGAATTGTTCTTCGTCGGCCATGGCGAAAACTTCCTGCGCTGCGATTTTGCCGTGGTGCAGTTCGATGCGGCGGTCGGCGAGGCGGGCAACAACCGGGTCGTGGGTCACCATCACGATGGTGTGTCCCTGTTGATGCAGGTCACGCAGCAGACGCAGGACAATCTCTTCGTTCATGGCATCGAGATTTCCAGTGGGCTCGTCGGCGAGAACGATCTTGGGATCGTTGATCAAGGCACGCGCGATGCAGACGCGTTGCTGTTCGCCGCCGGAAAGCTGAGATGGAATGTGGTGGGCGCGATCTTTCAATCCCACTCGCTCCAGAGCTTCCAAGGCTTCCTGCTCATCCGTCATGCTGTGAAAATATTGTGCCAGCATTACGTTTTCGACGGCTGTGAGATAAGGGATCAGGTGGAACTGCTGGAATATGAAACCGATTTTTTCGGCTCGAACGCGGTTCAGTTCGCTCGGAGTAATGTTGGCCACGTTTTCGCCATCGAGCCAGATTTCGCCGGAACTGGGACGATCAAGGCAGCCAATCAGGTTGACCAGGGTCGACTTGCCGGAACCGGACGGACCCATGATCGCGATCCATTCGCCGGGATCTACGTCGAGGGAGAAATCGTCGAGAGCGCGAATGACTCCGCCCTTAGCCTCGGCTCGGGCAGGGTACTCGCGGCTGACATTTTTCAGCTTGATCATCTCACTCGCCCCTTAAGATCATAGCGGGTTGCACGCGACGGAGGAGAAAAATCGGAAGCACGGCAGAAATGAGCGCCACGGCAATGCTGCCGACGAAAACGATAGGCAAGACATTGAAGCGCGGCACCACCGGCGCATTGAAGTTTACCCGGCCGATCCAGGCCGCGACTCCTATGCCGATGCCGAATCCGACGATCGCTCCCACCGCACCCAAAGCCGCAACTTCGGCGGCAAAGAATCCGCCGATGAGCTTTTCAGACGCGCCTAAAGCCTTCATGATGGCAAAGTCGCGGCGGCGGTCAAATACCCATCCGATGAGAGTAGACAGGACGCACAGAGCTGCGGTTGCGATAATGAGAACGGCAGCAGCGGCGAGAGTTGAGCGAGTTTTTCCGAGGACGCGCGCTTCGCCTTCCGTGATTTGGCGGATGGGACGAACTTCTGCGGTGGGGACAAGTTGCGAGAGTTGTCGAGTCAGAGCATTGATTTCTTCCGACGAACCGGAAAATGCAATCTCGATTGTCGACGGTTGAACGCCGGTCCAGTTTTCGAAATCCGCTAGCGAAAGATAAATGCGGCTGTCTTCCGATGCTCCGGTTCTAAGGGTGCCAGCAGTGTTGAGGTGAATCACACGTCCCTGAAAGCTAAGGTCAAAGGGCTTCCCCTGCGGGCTGACTACTGCAGCGGCGCGAGTACCGAGCAATGCATCCTGCGAATTGTTCGGCCAGGCCGTAACTGACCACCAACTATCCAGTTTGCGAACCTGATCGAAATCGGTTCCCGCAACCACGACCGACTGGCCGCCGGAAGTGCGAGCAACAATGTAGGCGAACGGCACGGCGAGACCGCGTCCGGCAAGTGCCGACTCGACTTTTGCAAAAGTGTCAGCGGGAAGCGCTCGGCTATCTTTTCCGACGATTACGATGTTCGCGCCGTAGTGGCGAAATTCCTTGCGCAGCTTGGCTTGTACGTCGACATAGAGATTGAGCATGGCGGTGGCAACCGCGGCGGCGACAACCATGGCCAGCAGGGCTGAGGCGGCGCGTCCACGACGGAGTATGGCGGCGCGCATCAACATGCGCAGAAACATTGAGGTATGAGGCTTCGCGGAACGGCGGTTGATCAAATCCGAGTTCCGGTGCGCACTCACGCTTCACCTCGCAGCGCGTAGACAGGATCGAACTTCACGGCACGGAGAATCGCCACGGCGCTGCCCGCGAAGGTCACGATAACAGCGATGCCCAGAATCACGGGGAAGAGAACGGGCTCGATTGTGATCTGAGAATCAAAGATGGAGCGGCCAATCTGATGGGCGAGCAACGCGCCACCTGCGAAACCTACGGCCCCGCTAATCAAGGCCAGCAGCAGTGCTTCAGCGAAGAACAAGACTGCCACCGAAACGTTGCCCGCACCCAAAGCCTTCATCAAACCCACTTCGGTGCGCCGTTCGAAAATGGCGGTGGCCATGGCGGCCGAAACCGCGAGCGCGGACGCGAACAACGCCGCCAGCGTCACCAACAGCATCAGGCCCTTAATGCGGGAGAGCACCGTGCCTTCATTCTGCGCGATCTGGCGAATCTGCTCAGCGTGGGAGTGCGGAATCGCCTCCTGCAACTGAAAAGCAATCGAGGCCGCATAGGGCGAACAATACCAACGATCGTACTCAGCGCCTCGCAGGGTTTGCGGATCACGACGGGCGAACGCATCTTCGGGCTTGGTTAACGCGCTCACGTAGACGCGGCGGACGGCTCCGGGCTTACCGAGAATTTGTTGGGCAAGCGTTAATGGAGCAACGATTTGATTGTCCTCTGCTCCGCCGGTAGAGAGAATGCCAACGACGCGGTGGGCTTGACCAGCGATTTCAATTTGGTCGCCAACCTTGCGACCGAGCTTTGCGGCGAGGCTTTCACCCAGCAGCACGTCTTGCGAATTGTCATCCGGCCATGCGCCCTTCACTTTCCACCAAGGATGGGTAATGCGCACGCCGGTAATAAAATCCTGCTTGCCAAAAGTCAGCTGCTTGGAGAAATATGTTCCGAGCAGGGTAACGTTCTTCGAATTATCCGCATGATCGATGCCGACATTCAGGGGAAGCATGGGAGCGAATCCCACGATATTGTTTCGCCAGAACATGCCTTTGATTTTGGGCAGGTCGGCTTCGTTTAGGTAGGCCCCATCGCTGGGCGGCTTCAGATCCACGCCGCCGATTTGAACGTCCAAAGTATCTTCTTGTGGAGTCACGATCAGGTTTGCGCCATAGGTGCGGAGTTCGCGACTGATCTTGTCGCCAATGTCGGTCGCGACTGCAATCATCGCGGTGGCCACGCCTACACCTAACGTGATCGCAATCCCAGCGAGTAATTTACGCCGCTTTTGTCGACGGAATGATTCGTAGACGAGGCGTCCGAACATGGGTTATTGCTGGAACATGCGACTCTTGGCCGCGATGTCCGCTTCCCGAATGATGATGGAGTCGGCGGTGACTTGCGCATTCAGCGGTACGGGATTGCATCCGCCGGGCATTCCGACCGACTGCGGATTAATCGGTGCGGCACAATTCTTGCACACCACTCCGTTGGGCCCTTTGTAGAAGCCGACCGCGCCGCAGATTTCGCAGGCATCGAGAACCGTGGCGATTTTTCCGTCTGGTTTCTGGTAGAGCCAGAAGCGAACCGCGGTTCCGTTTTCCTGGGCGGAATAACGATGCAGATCTCCGTCCTGAACCTGCGTGAGCGGAATGCTGACTTGGCCGTTCACAAAAGCCACTTCGGTTGCCGGTGACAACGCGCTCACGCTCTTGGCGTAGATGAACTCAGCCGTGACCAAAAGGATGAAGACGAATGAACTGGCGTAGACGGAGGCCATCCAGAGGCGTTCACGGCGGGCGCTCCAAATCGCTTTTCGTCTCGCTGCCGGGGAGTCGGGCAAGGTTCCCGGCTGGCGGCGCTTGACCTCGAACAGCACCATGAGTGCGGCGAGGGCAACAATCGTGATGAAAAAGAACAGATCGTTACGGACGATGGGGCCGACAATCGCCATCTCCGTCTTCGAAGAAGGCAGCACGCCATTTTCAGAAAGCTCATGCAGGCCTGAGACTACAAGTTGCGCAGCAACGAAAAACAAAATTACGGTGGTAACGCGGAAGAACTTTTGCAGATTGATGCGGATGCTGCCTTTGACGAACACGACGCCGAATGCGATCGCAGCCACTACTCCCAGAAACGTGCCCAGAAAACTTAACAGTGCGGTCGAGTTCAGGGATACGGCCGAGAGAATAAGAACGGTTTCTACGCCCTCGCGCAGGACCATCAGAAAGACGAATGCGAAGAGTCCGAACCATGCATTCCTGCCAGCCAGCAGACTGACTTTACCCTCGATTTCACCCTTCATCTTGCGGCCCGTCTTCATCATGAAAACGATCATGGTGATGACGAAGAAGGCGGCGGCCAGCATGATCCAGCCTTCGAAAATGTCCTGATTCCATCGGGTTCGGGCGAGCAAGGCAGCGACCCCGAGGCTGCCTACGAAAGCGGCGATCAGAGCCGCGTAGACGGATTTGCGCAGCTCCGAGCGATTAATTTTCGACAGGTACGCGAGAGTAATGCCTACGATCAGGGCGGCTTCGACGCCTTCTCGCAAGGTTACGATGAACGCTTCTAACATCTCAGGAAATAGCCTCAGTTCTGCAGCTTACGATATTGAAAATGAATTTCAATTTCATTATTAAGGATAGTCTTTCGGCTTCGCTGGCGTCAACGCACGGAGCCCCGAACGATTGTGATCTGAATCACGCGTACTGAATCTGATGCAGCCGACACTTAGGAAGAATCGGGTAGCGAGCCCGCCTGATCGATCACAGATGCCTGAGAAAAGCTTTCGCTCGGTCCAGGTGAGGGAAGAGTTTTTCTTCGGCCTGAAATTCCGTGGAGTGTACGCAGCGGCGGCTGCCACGCAGCTTCACGGGATGCTTGAGGTGCAACATTTCGTGATAGACGATGTATTCGACGGCATAGTCGGGAACTCGGGGATGGTCGAATACGCGGCTCACGACGATGGCGTTGTGGGCCGGGTCGTAGTGGCCGAGCCGGTTGCGAGCATGGTCGCGGCTCCAGGTCATCTGTGGGCGAGCCAGCAGACCGTAGAAAAATCGAGCGTTGAGGTCGTCGAAAATATTTTCCAGATTGTAAGTTCGGCCCTGTGCGCTTTCGATGCGCTTGCGGCCGCGGACCTGGCGCACCAGGTGGGCTTTTCTGGTGATGTCTTGACCAGAAATATAACGGCGATAGCGAGTCGAGTACCCGCGCTCGATGGGCTTGCGATACATCTTGGCCAGAAGAATGTGAGCGATTGCCTGCAACACCGGGTCTGGAGCGCCTTCCAGCAGGTCTGAGAGGCGAACAAAAAGTTTCCCTTCGCGCAGGCGAATGGTGTTGTTGATATTCACGAATGCGAAAAACTCGACCGTAAGCTCGGGCATGGGAGCGCGCGGGCGCAGCGCACGATACGAGTCCTCGAAGATGTGAAGTAGTTTGTCGTTCACGTTGCGGCTAGATTAGCATGGACAAAATCTTAAAACGCAGAGAGCGCAGAAATTGCGCCGAGGAATTTCACCCGCTCTGGCCCTTCACTTTTTCTTGCGCTTGAACGCTTCTTCCTGCTCGCTAAGTAATTGCCGGTGATCCTGTACGCCGCCATCCACAGCATCGAGCACGTTGCTCAGCAGAAAATCAAACTTGGCTTCGTCTTTGCTTGCCCCGGCCGAGCTTTTCAGCGCGCGTAGTTTGGCTTGAAATTCGGTATCGGACTCGATGATGGACTTCAGAGGTTTTCGCAGATCCGCTTTGCGCTCGACAAAGGTATCGATGTTGTCGTTCAACTCGTCGTAGACGTCGAGAAAGTCCTGCAGCCGGTCACGAGTTTGTTGAGTGCGATCGGTTATCTTCGGATCGGCTCTCACCTGTTCCAGCGCAGTCAGCCGCGTGCGAGCGAACACGATGTAGAGCTTCAGCCGCTCAGTGGGGTCTTGCGCAGCATCGCGCAATTGATCCTGTTCGTTAGGATTGAGCGGGTCGCGACGAGTTTGCGTCCACGCAGTCGAGAGCAGCGATAGAGCCAACGCGAATCGTGCGAGTTTGGCCCAGGCAGGAATCATTTGCCTTTGCCAAACATGTGGGTTAAAAGATCGGTTCGCAGGCTCTCAAGGCGGTCGGCGGCAGCTTGCACGGGCGCTTGATCGTCGAAGTTCAGGCTGCGCTTAATATCCCGCAACTTTGCCGCCATTTTTCTGAGGGCGATCTCCGTGTTCTTCAGCTTCTTACTAGATTGAATGGCGGTCGCCTGTGCCTTTTCCGAATAAGTGACGACGTCCTGCACTGCTGCTCGTGCGTCATCGATCTTGCCAGCCGTGTACAGTTCGTCGGCCGATTTGAGTTGGCGCTCGGCGATGTCAGTAAACAAGGCCGGTTGATCATCCAGCTTTGCCGACTCTGCCCGGGCGATTAGCTCCTGCAGCGTTTCGGTTTTGTAGGCGAATGCCAGGAATGACGTCACCAAAAGAAACGCGGCAATTGTTATGTGGAGACGCGGGCTCATTTTTTTGGCTCGATGGCGATCAGCCGATGGCGAGCTTGCCACTCCTGATCAGGATACGCTCCGTTTGCGACCGCAAGAAACTGATGATACTGCTGCGCCGCCATTTTGTAGTTGCGCAGGTGATCGTAAGCGCTGGCGCGAAGAAAATAGCTGACCGGAATCTCGGGAAGAAACTTGGCGCGCGCATCCGCCGCTTTGATCGCGAGTTCGTAGTTCTTATTTTCATCGGCGGCGACGGCTAGATCGCCGTAGGCCTCGCCAAAATCGGGCTTAAGCTTGACCGCAGTCAGCAATTCCTGTTGCGCTTCGGGATATTTCCGTTGCCTTAGAAGCGCTACGCCGAGGTAATGATGTAGCTGAGCGCTCTCCGGATGTGCGGTTAGCAAGGAGCGGAACAGCGCTTCTGCCTGATCGTACTTTTTGCTCTGCAAGTAAAGATCAGCAAGATCGGCCTGCACTGTGGAATTTGCCGGATCAAGCTTCAGCAACTCCTGCAACTGAGCGATTGCGTCGTCATTCTTTCCAAGGGCGAGGAAGATGCGGGCGAGTTGCGTCCGTGCGGAAACGTTGTCGGGATGCATCGCAATAATCTTGCGCAGAATCGGATCGGCATCCGCGTAACGCTGCCCGCGCATGTAGACGTTGGCCAAACCGGTTAGCGCATCGCTGGAGTTGGGATCGAGCGTCATAGCCTGCTTATACTCTTGCTCCGCATCGGCAAAACGGTTTTCCTTCTCCAGCAGCAATCCAGCCGAAAGATGAGGCTCGGGATCCTTGGGATCGAGGCTCGCAACCCGTTTATAGGCCTCGATCGCTTCGTCAGGCTTGCTATTTTCCAAAACGTGAGCCAGCGACAACCAAGCTCGGGCCTGACCTTCGTCTACGTTGGCAGTCGGTTTTAACGTAGTTGCTGCGCGCAGAAATTGTTCAGCGTCTGGTTGGCCAGTTTTTGCCAGCATGAGTCCGAGGTTCAGATTGGATTCGAAGACGTCCGGCTTGGCGGCGACTGATTTTCGATAGGCGGCAATGGAATCTGGAATATTTCCCAACGCGTTGTACACGAATCCCAAATCAAACCAGGCTTGAAAGTTGTTGGGGTCGGAGGCGACGACATTCTTTAGCAGGGACTCGGCAGCTGAGTAATCGCGTTTGTCGATCGCGGTCTCAGCCTGCGTGAGCTCGGGAGGGAACGACGAATCTTGCTCAACCACTTTGTGATGGCGAACGGTCGCTCCGGTGTCCTGAGCGAAAGCGGATTCGGTCAGGCACAAAACCAGCAGCGCAAGCCTGATTAGCCTACTCGCGCCCATTCCGCGACGAGACATTTTCTGGCAACTGATTTTCTGGCAACTCGCTTCCCAGCAACTCAGTTCTCGGCCGCCCGTTTCCCGACGATCCATTTCCTGACAACCCATTTCCATTCAATATCCCCGCCAGAAACTTTCCAGTGTACGACTGTGGAAGATTGGCAATCGTTTCCGGCGGACCCGAGCCGACGACATAGCCGCCACGCTCGCCGCCTTCAGGGCCGAGATCGATCACCCAATCCGCAGTCTTGATGACTTCGAGGTTATGCTCGATCACGAGAATCGAGCCTCCGGCGTCGATTAGACGGCGAAAGGCGGAGAGTAGCTTACTGATATCGTCAAAATGCAGCCCCGTGGTCGGCTCGTCCAAAATATACAGGATGCGCTGCCGGCGGCGAGGTTGGTCATCGGCGCTGCGCGGCCGGTTCGCCTCGCGTGCTGCGGGCTGCAAATGCGCCGCTAATTTCATCCTTTGCGCTTCGCCGCCGGAAAGGGTTGTGGCAGACTGCCCGAGCCGCAGATAGCCCAGACCGACTTCCTCGAGTACGCGCAGTTTGTCAACGATCTTGGGCACGCCAGCGAAGAACTGCAGTGCTTCCTTGACAGTAAGGTTCAGGACTTCGTGGATATTTTTGCCGCGATAACGCACCTCCAATACCTGAGGCTTATAACGCGCGCCTTTGCATTCTTCGCAGATGAGTTCCACGTCGGCGAGAAATTGCATTTCCACAGTCACGGTGCCGTCGCCCTGGCAGGTTTCGCAGCGCCCACCGGGAACGTTGAAGGAGAAATGCCCAGCAGTAAACCCGCGCTTCTTGGCCTCGGGCAGGGACGCGAACAGGTCTCGAATGCCGTCAAAGGCCTTGGTATAAGTGACGGGGTTCGAGCGCGGCGTGCGCCCGATGGGAGATTGATCGACCAATACAACTTCGTCGACGAACTCAGCGCCTTCCACGCGATTCCACGAAGAAGCGGCTGGGCTACCGTCGGGTTGTTTGTTCGCGGCTGCGAGAGCCCGATAGAGCACGTCGTGCAGCAGCGTCGATTTTCCGGAGCCCGACACGCCAGTGATCGCGACGAGCATCCGCAGCGGAACTTCGAGATCGATTCCTTTCAAATTGTGGGCGCGCGCTCCGTAAATCCTGATTCGCTCCAGCCCCGGTTTGCGACGGTTCGTCGGTATTTGAATCTGCAATTCGTCTGCCAGGTAACGTCCGGTGAGCGAGGCTGGCATTTCTTGGATTTGTTCGTAGGTTCCCGCGGCGATCACCTTGCCGCCATTTTCTCCGGCTCCAGGCCCCAGGTCAAGAATGGTGTCGGAAGCTTGCATCACGTCGCGATCGTGTTCGACAACCAGAATCGTGTTTCCGAGGTCACGCAGGTTGTGCAGGATCTTAATCAGACGATGGGTGTCGCGGCTATGCAATCCAATGGAGGGCTCGTCGAGGACATACAGAGTTCCCACCAGACGCGAACCCAAGGAAGTGGCGAGTTGAATGCGTTGCGCTTCGCCGCCCGAGAGCGTTGAAGCAAGCCGGTCGAGCGTCAGATATTCCAGCCCGACTTCATTCAGGAAGCGCAGGCGTTCTCGGATTTCCTGGAGCAGACGGTCGGCAATCCCTGCTTCCTGCTCCGTCAGCTCAACTGCTTCGAAGAACTCCAAGGCGTCTTCGATGGTCATGCTGCACACGTCGCAGATATTCTTGCCGTTGATTTTTACCTGCCGCGCTTCGGTGCGCAGGCGGGTTCCATTACAGGCAGAGCAGACCGAATATCCGCGATAGCGGCTGAGAAAAACCCGCACGTGCAGCTTGTATTTCTTTCGCTCCAGGTAGCTGAAGAAACCGCGCACTCCGAGGAATTTGCCTTCGCCTTCGATCACCAGTCGCCGCTGCTCGCGGTCGAGTTCATTCCAGGGCACATCCATGGGAATGTCTGCTTCACGAGCGAAGCGCTTGAGGTCGGTGAGCAATGAACGATACTTGGGCTTGGTCCAGGGTTCGATTGCGCCTTGACTCAGAGTCAGGGATTTGTCAGGAATAACCAGATCCAGATCGAAGTCGATCGTGTTGCCGAACCCCTGGCAACGCGGGCAAGCGCCGTAGGGATTGTTGAACGAGAACAGCCGAGGCTCCGGCTCCTGATAGCGAATATTGCAGGTTTTGCATTCGAAGCGTTGGGAAAAGCGCAGTTGTTCCGAAGCTTGTCCCTCGCGCGGAGCGGTCTCGAAGATGACTTCGCCCGACTCGCGATAACTGATCTCTACTCCATCCACAATTCGGGCTCGCGAGTCCGGGGAAACCGCAAGGCGATCAACCAGCACAAACACCGGTTTGGCAAAGTTGATATTCAGCAAAGACTCGGGAGTGGAAAATTCGAAGATCTGCCCATTCTGATAAAGCCGGTTGAAGCCGCGGGTGCGCAGATCGAGGAGGCGAGCCTTGAGTTGATCCGATGGGAGTCTATTTGCGTCAGCCCTCGGCTTTTTCTTGCTCTTGCGTTTAACTGCGGCGCGAGGACCCGGGCCATTCGCAGTTTGCGAAGCCGCGCCCAGCAGCGGAAACAGCACATGGAGCCGCGTGCCCTCGCCCAATCTCAAAACGGCTTCGGCAACCTCGTCGACCGTATCTTTCTTGACCTCCTGCCCGCACTGCAGGCAGTATGTCCGGCCGACACGGGCGAAGAGCAGGCGTAAGTAGTCGTAGATTTCGGTTGCGGTGCCGACCGTAGAACGAGGATTTCTGGTGCTGTTCTTCTGCCGGATGGCAACGGCGGGCGCAATTCCGTCGATCACATCCGCGTCAGGCTTCTCAATCCGCTCCAGGAACTGACGAGCGTAGGCGGAAAGCGATTCCACATAGCGGCGCTGGCCCTCAGCATAGATCGTATCGAAGGCAAGAGAAGACTTGCCCGATCCCGACACCCCGGTGACGACAGTCAGAGAGTTGTGCGGAATCTCAAAATCTATGTTCTTGAGGTTATGGACTCGCGCCCCGCGAACGACAATGGTTTCCGTGGACATCAGTTATAAACGCACCCTAAGCCTGCCTCTTACAGCTAGATCGCCGCGCCACCAGCTCTCTGAGCGGTCTCGGAGGGGATGCGGAACCTTCTATTATAAAGCAGGGCTTCGCTGGACGCAGGAGAGTAACCCGATTACACGCTGACTTTCGACCGTTAAAGGGAGTAATATCATAGCTTTTCAGATGTAATTGGAGGCATTGCCAAACCAGCCATGGTATCGACGCTTACCACGACGCTCGCACGGGTTACGTCACGCAGTTGGCTGGGGCCGAGTCTGGTTGGCCTGCAATCGTCGCTGCTCTTCGTGTTTCAGTTTTCAAACGAGTTATCCAGCAAGAAGAGCAATGTCTACAACATTCTTTGGGTATTGGTTTTTGGCTTCGCCACGCTGAACATTCTTGGCTTGGTGGCAAGACGCTTCGAGCCCCGCCGCAGCAATTTGAATTTTGGCGAACTCCTGGCAATCACGGTTACCGTCGTTTCCGTGGTTCTGCTGGGTTGGGAAATGCTGACTATTTTCCACATTTTCCCCATCAAGATCCAGCCGCATTGAGTTTCTCGATCAAGGGCGCGTATTTGCGCTATCATTTGCTTTATGGCGGAGAACACTTCGGCTTTTGACATCACCTGCCCGTGCTGCAGCGCGGTGCTGAAAGTGGA
>Ga0209169_10002324_pt1 | contig 11463 bp, 13 predicted proteins | sample HubBroMetageWRM4_FD_188346 | JGI IMG/M metagenome (GOLD analysis project Ga0209169, IMG submission 188346) | Warmed soil microbial communities from the Hubbard Brook experimental Forest, New Hampshire - Hubbard Brook CCASE Soil Metagenome WRM 4... | ecosystem: Environmental > Terrestrial > Soil...
GCCCCGGTGGCGTGGTTGTGTTGCCGGTGCCCGGCCGCGTGACCACGGACGCATTCTTGTCCGGCAAGTACAACGGCCCCTTCATGCCGCAGCCTGCGGCCCCGACACTCGCGCAAACGATGAGAATCCAACTCGCCTGTTTCATACGTACATTGGCCTGCGGTCGCGCAGTGCCAGCCAGCCGCGCAACACCCGGTAGATAATCCAAATTCCCAATATGGCGAAGCCGACAAACGTCATGGGAATGCCTATCAGCACTAACCACAGTGGAAACGTGACCGCTCCGATAACCAGCGCCCACAGCACCGCGAACCAGAACGTGCGGATCTGCCACCTGAAGTGTGACTCCAGAAAGGTGCCGCGAGTGTCACTGCGACGCGCGTAGTTCATGATCACGGCGACAATCGACGGCACGCCGCAAATGAAATAGCCCACTACCGCCCAGCCCGTCGTGATTCCAATGAGAACCGAGCAAGCGTGGAGCGCATAGATAACGTGCGTATAGCTGATCAGCGATTCGTCGACCGCAGGCGCTATGCCAGTCGCGCCCGAGCTAAGGTTTTCCGCCATGACTCGCATACCTCCGAACGCGCACTATCGCATCCGACAGAAAGCGACAGTCTCTATTTGCGTTCCACTACGGCCATTGTGATTCGCGATACGCACACGAGCTTGTCGTTCTCGTCACGGATCTCGATACCCCACACGTGGCTTCTGCCACCAACGTGATAGGGGCGAGCGGTCCCAGTCACCAGTCCCGACGACGCCGGACGCAGATGATTGGCGTTGATTTCCTGTCCTACGCACACGTACTTCGTCACATCCACGCACAGGTTTGCGGCCAGGCTGCCGACGGTTTCCGCCAATGCCACGGATGCTCCGCCGTGCAGAATTCCCTGCGGCTGGTGCGTGTGCGAATTGACCGGCATTGTTGCCCGTAAATAATCGGGGCCGATCTCCGTCACACGGATGTCGAGCCACTCGGCCAGCGTATTCCGCGACCGCTCGCGCAATTGCTCGGGTGTAGCCTGAACTCGCCAGATGGGCTGGGTACCGGTTGTCATGCGGCTAGTTTAGCCGATAGCGCTTTCGGACGACCCAGCTTCGATGGCAACCTATAAGGAGCCTGGCTGACCGATGCTCACCTACTGCGGCCGCCCCCGCTACGGCGATCACCGGCCAGCCAGGCTCCTAATCCTGGCCGCACAGAGCACTCCGATGACCGACTTTGCCTTTCCGCCACCCGCTACGCCGAGCGTCGCGATCTCCGGCAGCGCGCAGCGTTTCCCCGTTCACCGTATCTACTGCGTGGGACGGAACTACGCGGAACACGTGCGCGAGATGGGGGGTGATACGGAGCGCGAGGCGCCGGTGTTTTTCACGAAGCCCGCCGACGCGGTGATGCCGAATGACGCCGCCGTACCGTATCCGCCGCGCACTTCGAACCTGCACCACGAAATCGAGCTCGTCATCGCGATCGGCCGCGGCGGCCGTGACATCCCCAAGGACCGCGCGCTCGAGCACGTCTTCGGCTACGCCGTTGGCAATGATCTGACCCGCCGCGACCTCCAGGCCGCCTCCAAAAAGGGCGGGCTGCCCTGGGACACCAGCAAGGGCTTCGACTGTTCCGCGCCGCTGACCGCCATCCGCCCGGTCTCGCAAGGCCAGCTGTCAAAAGGAAGAATCTGGCTGTCCGTCAACGGCCAACTCCGCCAGGAGTCGGACATCGCCGAAATGATCTGGTCGGTACCGGAAATCATCGCAGAGTTGTCGACGTTGTTCACGCTGCAGCCCGGCGATCTCATCTTCACCGGCACGCCCTCCGGCGTGGGTGCTTTGCAGCGCGGCGACCGGATCGAGGGCGGCATCGAGGGCCTCGAGGTCTTGCGCAACACCATCGCCGCCTGAGCGCGCTTACCTGACACCTGACACCGACACCCAACACCGACACCCGGCGTATGACTGCTCAAATGAAGCTCTACACCTATTTCCGTAGCTCCGCGGCCTTCCGGACACGAATCGCTCTGAACATCAAGGGCATCGCCTACGAGCCCGCCTCCATCGAGATGCGCGCACCGGCCTCCGCACATCGCACGCAGGAGTTCCTCGCGATTAACCCACAGGGACTCGTCCCCGCGCTCCAGCACGATGGCGCGACCATCGCCCAATCGTTGGCGATTATCGAATATCTCAACGAGACGCATCCCGACCCGCCGTTGTTGCCGGCCTCGCCGGTCGATCGGGCTCACGTGCGCGCCATGGCGCTTGCCGTCGCGTGCGACATGCACCCACTCAACAACCTGCGCGTCCTGAATTACCTGCGCGCGCCCCTTGCGCTGGATGAGGACACCGTGAACGCCTGGTATCACCATTGGGTCGGTGCCGGCTTTACCGGCCTCGAGGAAAATGCCCGGCGCACCACCGGCGACGGCCACCACATGTTTGGCACGACCGTGACACTGGCCGACATCTTCATCGTGCCGCAGATGTACAACGCCCGACGCTTCAAGTGCGATCTCGAGCCGTACCCGACGTTGCGCCAGATCTGCACGCACCTGGAGTCCCTGCCCGCCTTCGCAAAAGCCGCACCCGAGATGCAGCCGGACGCATCCTGATTACGGCGACTCCGGCCCGGCAGGGTGTGCGGACATGCAGCCCACGCCCTGCGCGCCGATTGAGCGGGTCCCAGGAGCCTGTCGGGCAGGCGCCTATGCAACCCGCTATACTCCGCGGCCAATAAATCGCACCCTCGACGCGGATGACATCGTGAGCAAGCAGGACACCCACTTCTTCAACGTATTCAGTATGGTTATCGGCTTGCTGGTGGCGATCGCCATTGCACTGTTCGCCTTGGCCCGCATCGTGGCGAGCCAGACCCAGGACAAGCAGGTCGTCGAGGATGCGAGCTATGTGAAGAACGTGGAGCAGCGCGTCGCACCGTTCGCACAAGAGGCTGTCGCCGGGCAGGACAATTCCGCCCTGACGATCAAGGCCGATGCCGGTAACCAGGCCGGCAGCGCCGCCCCGGAAATGCCGAAGACTGGTGAAGCGTTATTCCAGCAGACCTGCAGCGCCTGCCATGGTGCCGGTATCGCTGGCGCGCCGAAGGCCGGTGACAAGGCCGCTTGGGCACCTCGCATAGCGAAGGGGACCGCGACCCTCTACGACCATGCCTTGCACGGCTTCCAGGGCACCGCGGGTGTCATGCCGGCGAAAGGCGGCCGCACCGACGCCCCGGACGACCTCGTCAAGCAGGCGGTCGACTACATGGTGGGCTTGGCGAAGTAGCCCCACCGCGAGCCCGGACCGGGTCTCCCGGTCCTAGTGCGTGCGCGCACCATTGCCGGCCATCACGTCGTCAATCGCTCGCGATCCAGGTATCTAAGCATTACTGCCTGACCCACGTGGGAAGCGCTGACGCCGGCCTCTTCGTCGAGGTCGGCAATCGTTCGTGCAAGCTTCAGAATTCTCTGGCGGGCGCGCGCTGAGAATCCCAGACGCTCCATCGACTTCTCCAGTATCCGGCGGCCGCCTTCGTCGGGCGCGCACACGCGATCCACGTTCGCATCCGTGAGACGGGAATTACACACACCCTGGCGAGTGAGCTGAATGTGGCGTGCCCGAGCGACTCGTGCGGCTGCTGCGGCACTACTCTCACCGCGATCTATCGCCTCGCCGAACGCACCGACCTCGACTCTCGGCACTTCCACGTGCATATCCATACGATCGAGTAAGGGTCCAGAGATCCGAGAGCGATAGCGCTGCACCTCGGCAGGGGTGCAATTGCAGTCGCCGGAGGGGTCACCCTGACGGCCACAGGGGCAGGGGTTCATGGCAGCAATGAGTTGGAACACCGCCGGATACTGAGTCTGCATGGCGGCTCTCGATACCGACACGACGCCCGCCTCCAACGGCTCGCGCAGCGCTTCCAGTACGCTTTTCTTGAACTCCGGCAGCTCATCCAGAAAGAGCACGCCGCGATGCGCGAGGCTGATCTCGCCTGGTTTCGCGCGGGAGCCTCCGCCGACGAGCGCGGGTCCGGAGGCCGAATGATGCGGACTTCGAAAGGGCCTTTTACCGAATTCGCCGGCGTCGAAGCCGCTCGCACTGACGGACGCGATCGACGCGACCTCCAGTGACTCCGGCTCCGTGAGAGGGGGAAGGAGCGCCGGAAGCCTTTGCGCCAGCATGCTTTTGCCCGACCCTGGAGGGCCGATCATCAACAGCGAGTGTTCGCCGGCCGCGGCGATGACGAGCGCGCGCTTTACAAAGAACTGGCCCCGCACATCGCACAAATCGAGACCACCAGCGTTTGCGCCCGGTGAGCCACGGCGAGCGCCGCCCCCGCGTGCCTGCCCCCGAACGCTCGAATCGGGAGCACCGTTCACCTCGGTCTGCGGCAATGCCACCGTCGCTTCCGGCGACAGCAGCGTCAGCGGAACCAACAGCTCCCTGCCTTCAAGATGCGCGCACACCTCCAGCAGATGATCGGCTGCGCGCACCGTAGTACGCGCTACCAGCAAGGCTTCGTGCGCGCTCGCCCGCGGTAAGATCAACTCGTGCCCCTGCCGGCTGGCATGCGCCGCCGCAAGCAACAGCCCATGCGTCGGCCGCAGCTCGCCACCCAAACCTAACTCCCCGTAGAATTCAGTTGTGGCACTTCCCTCCAACATCTCCGTCTGCGGCTTGATCTGCTGAGATGCGATCAGAATGCCTAGCGCAATGGGCAGATCGAAGCGACCCCCTTCTTTCGGGACATCGGCAGGAGCCAGGTTCACTGTGATCCGGCCAGCGGGAAACTCGAAGTGGGAGTTCAACAAGGCGGCACGCACGCGCTCCTTGCTTTCCCGGACCACGGTTGCTGGCAGGCCAACAATACAAAATATCGGCAACCCGCTTCCCAGGTTCACCTCGACATGAACCAGGGGGGCGTCCAGCCCGATCTGCGCGCGACAAGCGATCCGGGCGAGCGACACCGCCTTCCCGTCGATCTCGAAGGTGTCCATGGTGATTCATCGCATTGAGAGGTGCTGTTGCAGCGAAGCGGGTTCCTGCAGGCGTACTTCACTAACATACGCGCGATGACACTCCGCGGGCAGTAGGCATTTCTAACGCGAACCGCCCCAAATGCGGACATTGCCAACAAACACCGTAGGAGGAACGCGTTTCTCAGCCAGGTCCAGCGGTTCCGCCCGCACCTGACGCCGTCCCGTCAGCACCCCCCTCCATCGCCTTCACCCGCGCTTCGAGCGCCTCGAGCCGCGCACGAGTCCGCTCCAGCACCCGGCTCTGCGTATCGAACTCTTCACGAGTGACGAGATCGAGCTTCCCGAGGTTCGCACGCAACACCGCGCGAAAATTACTCTCGAGATCGCGTTGGGTCGCGCGCAGCGCCGGCGGCAGGTTGTCCATGAGTCGGCGGGCGATCTCATCGATCCGGAAAGGCTCCATCGGAACTCCTCGAAATGATGCTGCCCCACTTTGGGGCGAGCTGGTGACCCTGCGCTCCAAAGTGAGGCGCAGCACTGCTTAGGACGCGCGCAAGCTTCGGATACTGCACTGAAATTTGCTGTGGCACGGAAGCTGCACCTCCGTTGCGCGCTCCACTAGCTTACGCGCGTCAGGGCCGCGCGTGCAGCGGGTGTTTGTAGCGCGAACTGCTCAACATGAGCCGACAAGAGACGAGAACATCCGGGAGATTAAATGCGCACCGCTCCGAAAAACTCTCATAAAATCCGTCGTTTGACGGGCCTCGCGCTGGGGGCGCTGGGACCGGCATTGGCGTGGGCGGCGGACGCTCCCGTTCCCAACAAAGGTGACACGGCGTGGATGATGACCTCCACCGCGCTCGTGCTCCTGATGTCGGTGCCGGCACTGGGCTTGTTCTACGGCGGACTGGTCCGCACCAAAAACATGCTTTCCGTGCTGATGCAGGTGTTCGTTGGCTTCTCGCTCATTACCGTCCTGTGGTGCATCTACGGATATTCCCTCGCCTTCACGCCGGGCAACGCCTTCATCGGCGGTTTCAGTCGACTATTCCTCGCCGGTACCTTCGACCCGGCCACCGGTGCCTACTCTCTCGCGTCGACGTTCAGCAAGAACACGCCGATGTATGAGCTCGTGTATGTCGCCTTCCAGTCCACGTTCGCGGCTATCACCTGCTGCCTGATCCTGGGCTCGATTGTCGAGCGCATCAAATTCTCCGGCGTGCTCATCTTTCTGGTGATCTGGTTCACCTTCAGTTATCTGCCGGTCGCGCACATGGTGTGGTACTGGGCGGGACCGGATGCGTACTCCTCGGCCGACAAGGTCGACGCAGCCAACGCTACGGCCGGACTTCTGTGGCAAATGGGCGCACTCGACTTCGCCGGTGGCACCGTGGTGCATATCAACGCGGGCATCGCCGGCCTGGTCGGCGCCATCGTGGTGGGCAAGCGCGTCGGCTTCGGCAAAGAGCCCATGCCACCGCACAGCCTCACCATGACCATGATCGGCGCCTCCATGCTGTGGTTCGGCTGGTTCGGTTTCAACGCCGGTTCGGCACTCGAGGCGAACGGCACCGCCGCACTCGCCTTTATAAACACGTACCTCGCCACGGCTTGCGCAGTGATGTCGTGGATCACTTGCGAGTGGCTCATTAAAGGGAAGCCGTCGATGCTGGGCGCAGCGTCGGGTGCGGTCGCGGGCCTCGTCGCGATTACCCCCGCCGCAGGCAACGTCGGAATTCCCGGCGCATTCGTAATCGGGCTCGCCGTCGGCGTCGTTTGCCTCTGGGGTGTCACGGGGCTGAAGAAGTTGATCAAGGCGGATGATTCCCTGGACGTCTTCGGGGTACACGCCCTCGGCGGTATCTTCGGCGCGCTCATGACGGGCATCTTTAACGCGCCTTCCCTCGGCGGCCCGGGCTCGACGACGGACTGGGTGAAGGGAACGACCGGCTACCCGGGAGTCTGGGCGCAGTTTAAAATCCAGGCCGAGGCCGTGGGACTGGTGGTCGTATGGACGGCAGTCGTCGCGTTCATCGGGTTCTACATAGTGAAACTCGTTGTCGGTATCCGTGTGACCGAGGAAGAGGAGCGCGAAGGCCTCGACATCACCTCGCACGGTGAGCGCGCGTACGACATGTGACCTGGAGACGGTGACGCTTGAGTGCGGGTGTGACGGACTTCAAAGGTCACGCCCGCGCAAAGCGCCATACTGGAGGCACTTATGTTGCGATCAGCAGCTATGTTGCGACCCGTAATCTTCTCTGCATTGATTGCCGCTGGACTCAGCGGCGTGGCCCATGCCGATGTCTACCGCTGGGTGGACGACAAGGGCGAGGCGCACTACAGCGACCGCTGGGTGCCCGGATCCGAGCTCATCAAGTCGGACAAGCCGCATCCCCAGACGCCCACCCCGGCATCATCGACCCCGACGTCGGCTGCGCCCCAGCACCCGGTAACCCCTTCGGCAGCAGACCGCGCGAACGAAGAGGCCGTTAAGCAGGACGTCGCGAAGGTGAGTGCCTCGCAATGCAAGCAGGCCAAAGAGCGCTATCAGCAATCGATCGACGCCCGCCGCATCTACAAGCCCACGCAACCGGGTGACACCGATAGGGTGTTCATGTCGGACGCCGAGACGGACGCCTACCGGGCGCAAGCGCGGAGCGACGTTACGACCGCGTGCGGTAGCCCACCCCCGCCCGTGAACCCTGACGCGCCGGCACCTGAGCCGAAGCAGCAGTAACCGCCTGAACTTCTTGCACCCCGCCCGCGCCTCACTATAGTCGCGTTGCGGCCGATTCGGCCGTTCGAACGTGGACCTCGAATCATGCGCGTGGGCTTTGTCGGGCTGGGAGCAATGGGCATGCACATGGCGCGCAACCTTCATCGCGCCGGGCTGCTGAGCGCGGTTTGGAACCGCACCACGGAAAAGGCGCGCACCCTGGCGGCTGAGCTGGGCGTGCAGGCACCCCCGACGGTCGAAGCGCTCGGATCGAGCGTCGATGCGGTAGTCACCTGCGTATCGGCGGACGCCGACGTGCTGGAAGTCGTCGAGGCACTGGCAACGACCCTAAAGTCAGGCGCCCTCGTTCTCGACTGCTCCACAGTCGGCGCCGAGACCTCGCGCAAGGCGGCCGAGCTCCTCAAGCCTCACGGCGTCGAATTTCTGGACTGCCCCGTGAGCGGTGGCACCGAGGGCGCTCGGGACGGCACGTTGGCCATCATGGTCGGCGGCACCGAGGACGCCTTCGAGCGCGCAAAACCGATCCTCGCGGCCATGGGCAAAACCGTCACTCACTTCGGTCCGACCGGCAGCGGCCAGGCGGCCAAGGCCACCAACCAGATCATGTGCGCAGGCATCATCGAAGCCGTCTCGGAAGCGATGGCCTTCGCGCGTGCGCAGGGACTGCCGCTGGAGAAGATCGTGGACACCTTGGGAAAGGGGGCCGGCTCGAGCTGGTACTTCGTTCACCGCGCACCCAACATGGTCCGGGGCAGCTTCCCCGCGGGCTTCCGGGTGCGGCTCCACGAGAAGGACCTGACAATCTGCCGCGACATGGCCGCCCGTTTCGGAGTCACTCTCCCGGTGGTCGAGCGCATGCTCGGTGAGTACGCGGAGCTCGTCGCCCGCGGCTACGGGGATGAGGACATCTCCTCGACCTTCCGCCTGAAGACCGAGCTGTTCGAACAGCCCAACAAAAACAACACCGGCGGCAAATAACACCATGGCCGCGCCGCCGGCCTCGCGTCCGGCACCCGAGCCTAAGCGCATGAAGACCGACGCCGCAGGCGGCGTCGAGAGATCGCTCTACCTCCCGGATTTCTGCACGTCGCGTGCGGCACTGGTCCTCATTCTCATCGTCGAGCTCACCGCGCTCGTACTAACGCTCGCGCGCCAGAGCCTGGAGGGGGACTTCTGGGCAGACCTGTCGCGCACCTCGCTGTTCCTGCTGTGGATCGCAGTGGGCGGCACCGCGCTGTTATGTCTAGCCAAGACGCAACTCGTCCGTCTCAGTATCGCGCGAGGATCGGCCGTAGTGTTCGTGGTCATCGCCGCCGTCATCGCGCTGGTCTCGGGCTGCGCGCTCTACATAGGCCGTACGGACGTGGTCTATAACATGGGGCTGACCGACTGGTTTCCGCACAATCCGCGCACGTTTCTCTTTCGTAACGTCTCCATCGGGCTGGTGATCACCGCGTTGGCGCTTCGTTACTTCTTCGTCACTCACGAGTGGCGCCGCAACGTGGAGATGCAGGCGGCCGCTCGTGTTCATGCCCTGCAGGCGCGCATCAGGCCGCATTTTCTCTTCAACAGCATGAATACGATCGCCTCGCTCACGCGCACGAACCCCGCGCTGGCAGAATCTGCTGTGCAGGACCTGGCGGATCTGTTTCGTGCCAACCTCAACGAGCAGCGTAACGTCTTGCTCCTCGAGGAGGAGTTGGAAGTCGCTCACATCTACCAACGCATCGAGGAATTGCGCCTCGGAGAGCGTCTACGGGTCGACTGGAAGGTCGAAGCGCTGCCACGCGACGCGCTGGTGCCGGGACTCCTGTTGCAACCGCTGCTCGAAAACGCGATTTATCACGGCGTCGAGCCGCGTCCCGATGGGGGCACCGTGACGGTGACCGGTGAGGTTACCGGACGTCTGATCACTATAGTCGTGCGCAATCCAGTCGGTGCAGTTGGAAACAGGCGCGACGGCGGTAACCAACTGGCCCTCGCCAACATCCGTGAGCGCCTCGCCCTCATGTATGGCGAGCGGGCGCTCGTAAAGTCCGGACGTTTCGATCTCGAGTACATCGTGACTTTGCGATTCCCGTACGTCGAGCGGCCCGAAGCGCTGGTCACGTGACCCGGCTCAAGATCCTCATTGTCGACGACGAGCCGCCCGCACGCGAGCGGCTGAAAAGCCTGCTCGCCGAGATCCCTGACATGGAAGTTGCGGGCGAAGCCGTCAATGGCCAACAGGCCCTCACGAGGACCCACGAGCTGACACCCGACGTCGTACTCCTGGACGTGCGGATGCCGGGAATGGATGGCATCGAGGTGGCGCGACATCTGAATGCACTCGCGGAGCCGCCGGCCGTCATCTTTACGACTGCCTTCGACGAGTACGCGGTGAACGCGTTCGAGACTCACGCGGTCGGCTATCTGCTGAAGCCGATTCGCAAAGAGAAACTCGCCGCCGCGCTGGCACGCGCCGGGCGCCTGACACGGCCGCAACTTCAGAAGATAGCGGCTGCCAACAGCGATAAGCGGCGTACTCACATCGCGGCTCGCCGGCGCGAGGGACTGCGGCTCATTCCGATCGAGGAAGTCCAATTCTTCTTTGCCGAGCAGAAATACACCACCGTGCGACACGTCAACGGTGAAGATCTCATCGAGGATTCGTTACGCTCACTCGAAGAGGAGTTCGGCGCAGACTTCGTGCGCATTCATCGCAACGCTCTCGTGAGCGTGCGCTTCCTGGAGCGAATCGAGCGCGGTGGGGACGGACAGTACTTCGTGCGACTGCGGGGCTGCGAGGCCCCGCTGCAGGTCAGCCGGCGCATGGCAGGCGAACTGCGTGATAGGTTTCGGATCTAAGCGCAGCGGGGATTCGTGCCTGCGCCGCCTTCTCCAGGTAATCCGGGACGGAACGTCCCACCGGCGCACTAAAGTTTTGACTTGACGGCGGTCATGTTGAGACTAATCGGTACGCCATGAAATGCGAACCTGCTCGTGTCATCGAAAAGCCCCAGATCCACGACGCGCCGGATGTCCGCGAACCCTGTTTTGCCCAACAAGTCCGTGAGAAACTCTTCATTGAGGCCAACAACGTGATAGTCGTATTGGTCTACATGAGCGCCGAAGATCATGCGCATGACTTCAAACCGATCGGCCTTGGAGAAACGCTCTCTTTCGAGAAAGAGCCGTGCCAGGATGTCCATGTCGGGCACGCTGACGTGCAGAGTACCTCCGGGTACCAGCACACGACACCACTCGACCAGAGTCGTAAAGATTTCGTTTTTGAAGTCGAAGTGCTCCAGCACGTGAGAAGCATAAACGTCGGAAAAGGTCGCAGTCTCAAACTGCGAAAGATCCTTGGCGTTGCCGACGTGGTCGACATGAGGTCCCGGGTTTGCGTCGATCACTTCCCAGCTGGGTGTCCTGACCCGCCCGCCAATGTGAAGTTTGCGCACCGACACCCTCCTATGAAACCAAAATCTGAAGCTTGGGCCAACCGCCAACGCACCTTTCCGACTCCGGCCGGCTCCGAGGCTGCCACTCTATCCAACTGAGCTACGAGCGCGTCGCGGCGGATTTTACGCCAGTTTCCTTACCGTCACCAAAAGATTGGGAAGCTTGCGGGTGGGGGAGAAGAATGGGGATGGACGACTCGCGTTTGCGACGTATGGCATCCATGCCCGAAATCACAGTCTCCGATTGGCAGATCGCAGTGTCCTGACTCGTGCGCCGGGACTCGGAGGCGCG
>Ga0209169_10002326_pt1 | contig 11451 bp, 13 predicted proteins | sample HubBroMetageWRM4_FD_188346 | JGI IMG/M metagenome (GOLD analysis project Ga0209169, IMG submission 188346) | Warmed soil microbial communities from the Hubbard Brook experimental Forest, New Hampshire - Hubbard Brook CCASE Soil Metagenome WRM 4... | ecosystem: Environmental > Terrestrial > Soil...
ATTATGGCGATCCGAATTTTGCGAAGGTGCCGATGCAGCAGTTGCTTTCCGATCAGTACACGGAGATGCGGCGCAAGCTGATCGATCCGAAAAAGGCATCTCTCGATCTCCGGCCAGGCGACCCCTACAATATGAAACCGACCAAGCCACCCACCATCACCGGACCCTGGCATGGCGGGACTACCGTCATGTGTGTGACGGATAAGTTTGGGAACGTCATCGCGGCGACTCCCAGCGGCCTGTCAAGTACGGCTGGCGTGGCTGGACGCACAGGCATTATTCACGGAAGCCGCCTGAGCAGTCTGAACACGTTTGCGGGAACTCCCAACGTCATCGAGCCCGGCAAGCGGCCGCGAATTACGCTGAGCCCCACGCTGCTTTTTCGTGACAATCAACCCGTGATGGCGATCTCGGTAGCCGGAGGCGACCAGCAAGATCAGGCAGCCATCCAGGTCATTCTCAACTATGTGGACTTCGGCATGAGTCCCGAGGATTCGTTTAAGGCGCCGCGGTTCTCTACTACGCATTTCATCAGCTCCTTCGGTCAAGACCGTGCGAGCCTGGGAAGCTTGTCTGTGCCCAACACGCTCCCCGAAGAAGTGCAGGCCGACCTGAGAGCTCGCGGCCACGTGGTTACCGTCAGCCGCGAAGGAGTGGGCGGAGTGGCGCTGATCGGCATCGATCCCAAGAGCAAGCAGGCCACCGGTGTGGGTCCGGCTGCTGGCAAAGTGCAGATCGAAAACTGATGGGGGCGGAGCGGGCGTTGGCGAAATGTTGGAATTACAATCGGCGACTGGGTTCTGAGTTAAGCTCGCGATAGTGCGATGCTGGCGACATAGCACGCCAATGAAATGCTGGTGCCTGTGAGAGGGGAACTGAAAAAATAAACCTTGCTGACCACAACAAAACCAACCAGCATTGCCAGGCCGCCAATGAGCAGGAACGGTGACTGAAAGAGGATTTGGTCGTGAGCTAGTGCGAGAAAAGCGAAAACTAAGCCGAACAAAATAAGTCCCATGCTATGGGTGGCATTGAAGCCCACCCAACATCTCCACATGGTTGTTTCTGTCGTGATCACAGGTGAGATCTGGCGCATACTGATTTGCAGTCCGGGGTCACGAGGCGTGAGCTGTGTCCCGCAGAACGTATAGATGAGGTGGAAGACTCCGAGCGCAAAGATAATGCTCGCACTAAGAAGCATAAGAATTCTTGCGGCCACGATGCTCTCCCTTTTGCCGACGTAACGGCTTATTCTGAGTGTATTTCATTACAACAACTACTTGAGTCTTGCGGGTCCTGCTAATCGGATAGTCGGGGTAGAATTTCGCTATCGCTCGCGGGCTGGTGCACGATATTCGAGGGACTGATGAACTGGAAATCTTTTGACAGAGCGCTCAGATGGATCGCGCCGATCCCGATATTGTTGGCAGGGTTGTGGGGAGCAGTGCCGGTTCGTGCCCAGGACGGTTCCGCGGCGCCGCCGGGTCAACGCAAGACTAGCAGTCCTTACACTGGCGATCTTTCGATTTTCGATACCCCAGGGCGTGAAGAGCGCCTACAGATCAATCGCGTCATGGATATGCTGGGCATTGCGCCCGGTAAGAACGTTGCAGACATCGGTGCCGGATCGGGCTGGTTCACGGTGCGCGCGGCGCGCCGCGTCACGGATTCGGGCACGGTTTATGCCGTGGATATCAATCCGGAGGCGATTCATTATATTGAGCAGCGCGCAAAACAAGAACGACTCCAAAATATTAAGACGATCCTGAGCAGTCCCGACGATCCGAAGATTCCAGGCGACAGCATCGACGCTGTACTGCTGCTCAAGACCTACCACGAAGTTGCCCATCCGGTTGTGCTACTCAGGAACCTCCGTTCATCGCTTAAATCAGGAGCCAAGATTGGCATCATCGATCGGAATGGGAATGGAGAAAATCATGGTGTGAGCAAAGACGTAATCGTTCGCGAAGCCGCCCAAGCCGGATATGAATTGCGCGACACGCAAGATTTCGTGAAAGCGGATGGCATGGATTATTTTCTTATCTTTACTGTCAAGCCGGATTAGGGGGTATTCGGGCGATCTGGTCAGAAGATTCCGGTTGTGAGTGTAATCAGCGATTTGCCGCAGCTGGCCCAGAGCATGGTGTCTTAAATGTGCCCATATTTCAGAAACTACCCTCCCAGAGTCGTTTGAGATAGATTCACATCAATATGCCGACGCAGCCTCCAGCTCTGATCGCGTTAGATCACGACGAGTACCACGCCAGTCGGGTGGGCCGAATCAAAGAAGGTTTGCAGGTTTTCGTCACCACGCCATTCGTTCCCGCATCAGACGATGAAATTGGTCGGGAATTCCTCGCAGTTTATATCTTCGACCAGAACGGAAAGCTGGTTGAAGCACGAATCGATGATCTCGGTCCTCGTTCTGAATTGGACCGCGATCGAGCTCGCCAACTTCTCGAACAGAGAATGTTGGAGTTGGGTCCCTTCGATTATGGCCGCATAGTGGTACAACCTTTTGCGGTCGAGCGGTTTGGCACGATGTTTGGCCTGGTGCCACGTGCACCCGAAGGGGAGGACGATGGCTGGTGGGTTGAACTGCAACCAGGGAACTACATGGCTTTCCATGAACCATGGGATAGCGGCGAGTACGATACCTAATCGTTTGCTGAGTCAATGAGTGGAATCGTCTTTCCTTTCCCAATCTGTTAACGAGACTTATCACCCCAACATCGACAGATGGCGAGGAAAAACGAAACGCGCTAATCTCATACCGATTCTGGGGTTTGGAAAAGAGTGCCGATGACGGAGCGGGTGGGGAAGATCCGATTGGCCTTGGCCGGACTCGTTTTGCTGGTTCTCTTCACTGGGTTGTGCTCGATGTTTGCGCTGGTTGTAACCGTAGCGCAGGGGTGGCAAGAGCACGCACAGGCGCGATGGCCGGAGACGACGGCGTTCGTACAGAGATGCGGGCTTGATATCTACACACAGAAGCGGGAGGCTTATTGGATCGACTGCCGCATCCGTTATCTGGTGGACGCCGAGGAGATCGTAACCAAGGTTCACTCGCGCAGCACTCCCGCTCCGCGCAGAGTTATTTCGCAACACCCAGCGTATGCGGATCAGGCTTATGCAAGAGTGGGTGGATCAGCATCCCATCGGGACACCGATCGCGGTCCATTATGATCCTGCCAATCACAGCAAGGCAGTACTCGTAGTGACGATATGCCGTTGGGCTGACCAAGGACGCCGGACAACTTGAAGCTGCTGGGAGTCACGGCAGGAATTTTCGCGTTGCTGCTGGTTATTGCCGTAATCGCCAAGTTGCCATCCGGTGGCGTTGGGACAGTATCGCAATTACCTAGTTGACGACGCCTTCCGATTGCTTGGCTGGCGCGAGCGCAAGCAGAGCAACTCCGACAATGACGAGTGCCGGTACGTCACCGAGCATATGTCCGCGTTCGCTTGGATTCTGGAAGGCCTGCACCGCCATAATGGCGGCGTGAACGAGACTCGACCATGCGGTGAAGGCGATCAGGCTGCGATTCGCCGACGGGTTGCGCGACGCGAGCAGCAGGAAAATTCCGAGTGTGGCGTACACGCCGAGGATCATCTGTTCGTATTCCGGCTGGTTCGGCTGCCATCGCCATCCGCTCGGCCATAGAAACATCATCAGGGGGTAGACACCCAGCAAAAAGATTAACCCCACCAAGACCATTACGACCTTCAGTGCCTTTTCTCGATTCATCGTGTCCTCTCAGCGAAGTTATTGTTGCTTGGGCCAGAATCCGTGGACAGAAATTGGTAGCGTCGAATCTTAGATTTATCCGCCGCCGCAAGTCAATGCGAAAAAGGAGTGGCTGAGATTTTGAGCGGATCCTGGTTGAAGCGAGGGCCTATAAATCGTAAAGTGCCAGTGTGCAGGAGGCTCCATGCTTATGACACGAGCAGCGACGCAGGCAATTTCACCATTCTTCATTGTCAGCAACGTCGATCGAACCATTGCTTTTTACCGCGACAAGCTTGGTTTTGAGACGAGATTTCAGCAGCCGGATCGAAACCCTTTTACCGCCATCATCGGCCGCGATGGAGCGCAGATCTTCATCAAGTCGGAGAAAGACTTGAGGCCCATGCCGAACCCCAAGCGTCATCCTCATATGAGGTGGGATGCGTTCGTCTATGCTCCGAACCCGGATGCGCTTGCCGCCGAATTTGCCGATGGTGGAGCGGCATTTAGCGTGCCGCTTCAGGATACTCACGACGGTCTTCGCGGGTTTGAGATTTGCGATCCGGACGGGTATGTTTTGTTCTTTGGGCGGCCTAGGTAGAGGGGGAAGCGCGGACAATGAGGGTAAGCGCGTGGTTGGTAACAGATGTGTCTCCGAATGGATTTCGATGGTATTCATGGAGACGAACACGCTAGGGAGAACCATGTCAAAGTCGCTGCTGGTTCGAATTCAATTGCTGGCATTCCTGTATTGGCTCTTGCCCTTGTTGACGATGCACGGGCAAGCAGTGAAAAGTGACTTTTCGTCAATGCTAGCGGCCGGCAAGGTGAATGGAGACATCTATCAGAACTCAGTGTTGGGAATCACGCTCTCGGCTCCGAAGACGCAATGGAAGGTTAGTGGACCGATTAGTGCAGCGAGTCGACAAGGACGCTTGATCGATGCTGTGTACGATTCAGGCGTGCCCGAGCGCGGACCTCAAGAGAACTATACACTCGCTCTACTTGTTGAGTCGCAGGAGAATTACCCCAAAGGAACAGCACTAGAGCAATATGTTCGTAGCCTTCGGCAACGCGTGGAAGATGAAAAAGTGAAAATCTCTCGTGAGGGATTCCCTCTGATTGTCCAAGGCGCGCCTTTTGTAGGCACAGTCTTCCGTTTCTATGAAAGGCCTGACTTTGGATATTATCGCGGGCTGTATGCGACCATCCTCAATGGGTATTTTGTGACAATCGAAGTGCAGTGCGGGGACGAAGAACGCCTCCAGAAGCTGCTGTCGACTGCGGTCCAGATCACTCCAAAAACAAAACGGTGAATGTCGCAGAGATGGCTCTAGCTAAGTCACAATGCGCTCATTTGACCTCGCAGGGCATTCAGTTCTATTTTTTGGCTTCGAATCCGCGGCCGACTCGGAACACGTGCCCATCGGGATGGCGAAGGTGCATTTCGCGGACGTTCCACGGCATATCAGTCGGCGGAAATGTGATTTCCAGTCCGGCGGAAACGCAATGTTTGTGCATCTGGTCCACGTCGTCTACCCAGACCGACATCCAGACGCCTTTGTCGCCCTCCTCGTCTCCGTCGTGCTGAAAAGTGGTGGTGTTGGTACCGCGGCCACGGCCTCCTTGTCCGCCCTGACAGAGGAAGATGCAAACTTCCTCGCCCGATCCAACTGCGGCGAACGTCGGAGGTGTTCCCCAATCCCACAATTTCTTCCATCCCCACTTCTCAAACCATGCGACCGTGCTGGCGATGTCGGACACGTTTAATATCGGAGTTAGACCTTTGGCTTCCATAACGGAAGAAGGATAACACCGGGCGGACCGAGGGATTTGGCTTGTGATCCACAAATTTCGAATCTGCTTATGCGCATCGCTCATCGGATAGTAATCTGACCGGCCCAAATGCGGTCACGGTCAATTCATCGGTGGCTGAAAATCATGACCGTTAGAAAGGTCGAGGAGATTTATGTCTAAATTGGGCGGGAAAGTGGCACTCATCACGGGTGGTTCACGGGGCATTGGGGCAGCGATCGCGAAGCGTCTGGCTGCGGATGGAGCCAGCGTGGCGATTACTTATGCCAAGGATGCGAGCGCGGCTTCTGCAGTAGTCAAAGCGATTGAAGGCGCTGGCGGAAAAGCGGTTTCGATCCAAGCGGAGGCTACCGATCCTAAAGCCGTCGTGAGCGCGGTGGAGAAGACCGTGTCCACTTTCGGGCGACTGGATGTGCTGGTGAATAATGCTGGGACGGCGATTCCGAAAGCGTTCGAGGAAACTACGCTCGAGGAAATGGATCGCATGTTCAACATCAATATCCGTGGCGTAATGGTTGCGACGCAGGCGGCGCTAAAGCACATGAAGAGTGGTGGACGGATTATTACGATCGGCTCCTGCGTCGGCGAGCGTATGATGACGCCCGGCCTGGTTGCGTACTCGGCCACGAAGGGCGCGGTGAAAATGTTTACTCAGGGATTGTCCAGAGAAGTTGGGAGCCGGGGTATTACGGTCAACAATGTTCAGCCCGGCCCGATTGATACGGATTTAAATCCGGCGGCGGGGGATTGGGCGGCTCCTCAGAAAGCTGCGACCGCGCTGGGGCGCTATGGGACGGTTGACGAAGTGGCTGCGTTGGTTTCGTTCGTGGCTAGTCCGGAGTCAGCGTATATTACTGGAGCTAACCTTACGATCGATGGCGGGACTAACGCCTGAGGGCAGCTAGGGCTCAGTCGAGTTGGCTGACGTGTCGGCGAGATCAGCGACGCTGCGTTTGCTCAGCAACGTCGGCCTCGGTCTCGACATGCTCCACGGAGAGTCCTGTTTTTCGCTGAAGAAATGCAACTAACTCCGGGTCCACCTCCGATTTGAAATCGCCGTTGTCCGAGGACCTCCATCGAGATCCGTCAGCAAAATCGACAATCATTCCTGCTCTAGGTGCGAATTTTCCGGAACGATTGCGAAAACCGTCAACGAGCACAAGACGATGTGCTTGAGAGTACGGTAGGTGCTGACGAGCTAGCGTTGCGTAATGGCCGACTACGATGTCATTTTCGCGCATCGTGGAATGGAGGGGGATCGCGAGAATGGTTGCAATGCCGATTGGCATTGCGATAGTCAGCGCCATCCAGCGCAGAGCCCGGGTGGAATCGAATCCAGTCTGCTCGTCAGTCCAAGCAACATAGCGCGCGATTTTCCCCTGATCCTCGAAGATTGACCAGAGAAAGAGAGTGATCTCCCAGCTCAAACTAAGAGCTCCAAACCCTGGAAAGAACCACCATATTACGGCGCTGGGCAGGAATCGGAAGGCGAATGGACCGTCGGCGTCGGCAAAATGACGGTTGGCCGCAACGAGTAACGTGTGCACAATGAACGCAAATGCGAACCCGAACACGATTAGGGAAATGACGATCATCCACTGGGTTTTACTGAAGTCCTCATCAACCAAGTTCGAATCATGTTGAGCAGGCGTACCGACTTTACGAACGGGGAGATACTTGCGAAGTAAGCTCAGAGTTGCGCGCACGGCCGCGGGGATTATCATTGGCTATATCCGTTGTTCCGAGCCCGTAACGCGAATCGACGAATCGATGCGGTGACCTCAAGACACGCCTTCGCCCTGTGATTTATATCATCTCCTGCGGTATCATCAATAGCGATGGCTGCTTCGCACTCATTTCAGACTCACGGATTCCAAACGGACGATTCGCGGCTGCTTCCGATCAGAGCTAAAGTTTTGGCAGGAGAACGCCTGAACGAGGCTGATGCGCTTGTACTTTATGGGACGGGCGACATCCTGGCCGTGGGATGGCTGGCCAACTGGGTGCGGGAGCGGATGCATGGCGACACTGCTTATTTCAATGTGAATCGCCATATCAATCCTACGAATGTTTGTGTGGCGGCTTGCCGGTTGTGCGCTTTTGGGCGCAAGAAAGACACTCCGGGTGCTTACACCATGGCGCTGGAGGAGGCTTTCGCTACGGCTGCTTCGGGGTATACGGAGGCGGTCACCGAGTTTCATATTGTTGGCGGGCTGCATCCTGATTTGCCGTTTCAGTATTTTCTGGATCTGGTTTCGGGATTGAAAGAGCGCTTTCCGCAGGTCCACATGAAGGCTTTCACTATGGTGGAAGTTGCTTATCTGGCGAAGCGAGCTAAGTTGACGATCCGTGAGACGCTGGAAAAGATGAAAGAATCAGGAGTGGATTCTTTGCCCGGCGGAGGCGCGGAGATTTTTGCCGACCGGGTGCGGCACATTATTTGCGATCACAAGATTGATGGCGATCAATGGCTCGATACGGCGCGTCTGGCTCATCAGATCGGGTTGAAATCGAACGCTACCATGCTCTACGGACACATCGAGAATGATGAGGATCGCGTCGATCATCTGCTGAAATTGCGCGCCTTGCAGGATGAGACCGGCGGTTTTCAGACTTTTATTCCGCTGGCTTTTCATCCGGCAAACACTCCGCTGCAGCATCTCTTTACTACCACGGGGATGCTGGACATTAAGCAGATCGCTGTTAGCCGGCTGGTGTTGGATAACTTTCCGCATGTTAAGTCTTACTGGCAGATGATGACTCCTAAGATTGCGCAGATATCGCTCCGCTTTGGAGCCGACGATATCGATGGCACAGTGGTTGAAGAGAAGATTTATCACGACGCTGGAGCCACTACTCCCCAGGGTTTGCGACGGCAGGACCTGATTCGATTGATTGAGGAAGCGGGTCGGGAACCGATTGAACGCGATACTCTTTACCGCCCGGTTACTCGAACTGAAACTTCTTTCACAGTGTCGGTATAACTCGCCTGCTTCCGCTGTAACTCACCTGCTGGCTGGAGATAGCAATCCGGCAGTTCTCTTTCATAAATCTTACGAATTGCGAATATAGACCGCAAAATAGTTATTCGCTCCGGCCCCTTTGTGCGGTAGTATTCGGTGCTCGTGCCGTGTCTCGGGGGAGGACGGTCATGCGGTTTCCCAATGTCTGCTTAGGGTTCGTGTGTCTTGCCTTGTGGCCGCTCCAGAGTTTTGCGGGCGATGCGCAGTGGGTAGAGATACGATCGCCTAACTTTTCCGTGATTACAGACGCAGGTGATAAACGTGGCCGTGACGTCGCACTTCACTTCGAGCAGATGCGTTCTGTATTCGGAACCTTGATGACCAAGGCGCACGTGAATTTGCCGGTGCCGTTGCAGATCGTGGCCTTCCGAAACAGCAAGGAGATGCGGCAAGTAGCTCCAGTGTTTAACGGTAAGCCTACGGAGCTGGCAGGTCTATTTCAGGGTGGCGAAGATCGCAGCTTTATCATGCTCGATATGTCGGTCGAGAATCCCTGGTCGGTAGTGTTTCATGAATACGCCCATCAGTTAATGAACGGAAATCTGTCAGTGCGTACCGATCCCTGGTTCGAGGAAGGATTTGCTGAGTATTTCTCGAGTATCGAGGTCGACAACAAGGAAGCACGGGTTGGTAAGATTCCCGAGCAGACTTATCAAATCCTGCAGCACATGGGAACTATGCGGGTCTCCGACCTGTTTCGGGTGCGGCAGTATTCGAAGACTTATAACGAGAGCGGAGACCATCGCAACATCTTTTATGCGGAGTCCGGTCTGTTAGTGCATTATCTCTACGATAATCAGCTGATAGTTAAGTTGGCGGCCTATTTTGACGCGGAACTCAACCAGAAGAAGACGGTTGAGGAGGCGACGCAACAAGCTTTTGGAATGACCACCGAACAATTCGACAAAGTTCTCCGTAATTATTTGAGCAGTGGCCGCTTTCGATACTATCCGATTGCAACTCCGGCTGGAATTGTGGCGTCGCAGTTTACGGAAACGCCGGTGAGTGTGGCGGATGCTCAAGCTTTGCTGGCTGATATGGACGCTCATTCTCCCGACCACCGCGACCGAGCGCTCGAGGAATTTCAGGCTGTGCTCAAGATGGATCCCGACAATACTTCTGCACTACGCGGAGCAGGTTACGCCTATCTCCAACGGCAGGATTTCGAACATGCCAGGGAATACTTCCGGCGGGCGGCCGCGCACGACAGTAAAGATCCGCGAGTGCACTATTACAACGCTCTGCTGATGAACCGTGCAGGAGGTTTTATCAATGGCCCCAAATCGGACGAGATGAAAAAGGAGCTGGAAGCGGCCATTGCGCTCGATCCCAAACTGGCCGATGCGTATTCGCTGCTGGCGTATGCACAGGCGTTTTCCGGGGAGCCTGAAAAAGGTCTGGCTACGATGCAAAAGGCAGTGGAATTGTCGCCCAGGAATGAAACCTATCAGATCAATCTCGCCAATATCTACATGGTGAATCACAAGGTGGACGAGGCGATCGCATTGTTACGAACTCTTGCGGTCAGCGAAACCCCCGGAGTATCAAATCAAGCTAAAGCTGTGTTAGCGCAGGCAGAAGACTTCAAAGAGCGATCAAAGTCATTCCAGATGCGGGTTGAAAGCCGGCCATCTGGGAATTCGTCATCCGGAAATTCATCGGAGAGCGGCGACGGCAGGCATACCGCCGGCGGTGTCGCCTCGGGGAAAGTTGAGACCGAAATTGAGATGGATGAGGCACCGCAACCGGTTCGGTTCATCAAGGGCAAACTTGCGGCGGTCGATTGCTCTGCTGCCCCACAGGCATTGCTGAGCGTGGTATCCGGCGGCCGATCCCTTAAATTACACGTTAACGACAGCAAGCACGTGGTTCTGCTTGGAGCGGACAACTTCTCCTGTGACTGGAAGAACAAAAGCGTGGCACTCAACTACCGTGAACGTCAGGACGGCGACGGTGACGTGGTATCGCTTGAAATTCAGTAAGAGATGCGTGGTAATAGCGTAACTTTCCAAACTTGCAGGCATCCAATTAGCATGCTCGAAGAGACGGCCATGAATAAAGAAGAAACGGCGGTTTTTGGGGGTGGATGTTTTTGGTGCATTGAAGCCATTTTTCAGCGGTTGACCGGGGTAACCCACGTTGAATCCGGGTACATGGGCGGACGCGCCGATCAGGCTACTTATCGTCAAATCTGCAACGGCGATACAGGGCATGTAGAAGTTGTGCGCGTCACTTTCGATCCAGACCAAATCAGCTACCGCGATCTGCTGGACGTATTTTTTGCGGTGCACGATCCGACCACGCTCAATCGGCAGGGAAGTGACGCGGGCGAGCAATATCGTTCAGTGATTTTCTATAACGATGACGAACAGCAAAAGATTGCCGAGAATACCATTGCCGAGCTAACGGATGCCAAGGCATTTCCGGAACCGATTGTGACCGCGGTTGAGCCGGCTGAGGAATTCCATGTGGCTGAAGGCTACCATCAGAATTATTACAACGAAAATTCGGGCCAGCCTTATTGCATGTTTGTGATTTCTCCGAAGTTGGCTAAGTTGGAAAAAAAGTTCGCTGAAAAATTAAGGGCGTGAGTGTAATCGCTCGAATGGCGAAATCTGGGAGCCGCTCAATTTGGAACACGAGGCGGCGTTGCTGGCATTAGCAAGTAACGCCATTCACGTTGCCAGATCCGTTGAGGGCAAATCCAACCCCTCGCGCGTACTGGCATAAAAGAGAACTAGAGTTCGAATCTCGATTTCTCCGCCATATAGCCTTCAGTGCAGAACTGCGTTGGTGCCCGCCAGGATACCCGATATTTCCTGAGTTCTTCGCCATAAACCAGACCGGAGAAATGTCCAGTGTTTCCTCTCGCATACCTAATCATTC
>Ga0209169_10002327_pt1 | contig 11451 bp, 8 predicted proteins | sample HubBroMetageWRM4_FD_188346 | JGI IMG/M metagenome (GOLD analysis project Ga0209169, IMG submission 188346) | Warmed soil microbial communities from the Hubbard Brook experimental Forest, New Hampshire - Hubbard Brook CCASE Soil Metagenome WRM 4... | ecosystem: Environmental > Terrestrial > Soil...
GTAGTCGTGGATGCGCTGGCTGCCGCCGATGATCTCGCCGTAGCCCTCGGGCGCGAGCATGTCGAAGGCGAGTGCCAAATCGGGACGCTCGGCGTCGGGTTGCATGTAGAAGGCTTTGATGGAGGCGGGGTAGCGGTGGACCATAACGGGACGGTCGAACTCGTTGGAGACGATGGTTTCCTCGTCGCCCCCGATGTCATCGCCGAATTTCGAGGGGTTGCCGTGCTTCTGGAGGACCTTGATCGCATCTTCGTAGGAGATCCGAGGGAAAGGCGGCTTCACGTTTTCGAGCTTTTTGGTGTCGCGCTTGAGCGTTTCGAGCTCGCGCGTTTTGTTTTTGAGGACGGATTGGACGATAGCGCTGACCAAGCCTTCGCCGAGCGACATCATGTCGTCGAGGTTGGCGAAGGCGGCTTCGGGCTCGAGCATCCAGAATTCGGTGAGGTGGCGGCGGGTCTTGGATTTTTCGGCGCGGAACGTTGGGCCGAAGGTGTAGACCTTACCGAGCGCCATGGCGGTGGCTTCGATGTAGAGCTGGCCGCTTTGGGTGAGGTAAGCCTTCTGATCGTCGATGTAATTCACTTCGAAAAGAGTTGAGGTGCCTTCGCACGCGGCGGGCGTGAACATCGGCGCATCGGTGAGCGTGTAGCCCTGGCTGTCCATGTAGTTGCGGGCGGCGCGCTGGGCTTCCGCACGGACGCGAAGGATTGCGGCCTGGCGCGGCGTGCGCATCCAGAGGTGGCGATTGTCGAGGAGGAAGTCGACGCCGTGCTCTTTGAGCTGGATGGGATAGGGAGTGGACTCGTCGACTTTTTGCAGGACATCGACCTTGGTGACGCCGATTTCGTAGCCGCCGGGAGCGCGTTGCTCGGCGCGAATTTTCCCGGTGACGATGACGCTGGATTCCTGGGTGAGGCCTTTGAGCGCGGCGAATGCTTCGGGGCTTTCTTTGAGCGCGACGACGCCCTGGATGATGCCGGTGCCGTCGCGGAAAATCGGGAAGAGCAGCTTGCCGGATTCGCGGAGATTGTAGAGCCAGCCCTGGATGGTTACTTCTTGCGCGTCGTGTTTGCCGGCGTCTTCGATGTTAATCGTCGTCATGGAGCGTTTGTGGTGCGTACCTTTCGCGTCGTGGCGTGTGGTGCGAACGAATAGAATATCGTGCTTTGCGCGTGGCCGGAAATTGCGAGAGGGAGACACATGCGGCGGCGAGTGCATGTACAATCGCGGGCCGCGAATTTATCGGGAGGGGAAATGGGGAAGTCGCGCAGGGAATTTTTGGGGGCGGCGTCGGCGGGATTGATTGCCGCGCTGACGGCGGCGGATGCGTTGCCGGGTGGAGTGGTTGATGCGGCGGAGCAGGATCCGACGCAGGGTACGGCGGGAGCGCCGCCTGCGTATGGTGCGGGACCTGCGGTTGGGCCGGAGGTTTCAACGACGACGTTCAGCGAAGCGGAGAAGCTGGTGCAGATTTCGCTGAACTCGCAGGAGCGGACGGAGGCGGCGGAAAGTTGGCGCGTGACGATGGCGGCGCTCTATGAGCGGCGCGTCGGGCCTCGGAAGTTGGCGATCGAGGAGACTGTTGCGCCGTATTCGCAGTGGAATCCGGTGTTGCCGGGTCGATCGAGTGGGCCGGCGCGCGATGTGTTTGTAAGGAGCAAGGACGATGCGGGAGCGCTGCCCGCAAGCGACGAGGCGATTGCATATGCGCCTGTTTCGAAACTATCGCGATGGATTGAGACCCGGAAGCTGACTTCAGAGCGGCTGACGAATATTTATTTGGAGCGGATACAAAAGTTCGATCCGAAACTGCGTTGCGTGATAACCGTGCCGCGCGAACATGCAATTGTGCGGGCGAAGCAGGCGGATGCGGAGATTGCGGCGGGGAAATACCGCGGGCCGCTGCACGGGATTCCGTACGGCGTGAAGGATCTGCTCGACACGGCGGGAATTCGAACGACGTGGGGAGCGGAGTTTTATCGCGATCGCGTGCCGGCGACGGATTCGGCGGTGGTGCGGCGGTTGAATGAGGCGGGCGCGGTACTGATTGCGAAATTGAGTTTGGGCGCGCTGGCGCTGAACGATATTTGGTTCGGCGGGCAGACGATGAACCCGTGGCTGCTCGAAGAAGGAGCGTCGGGATCGAGCGCGGGGCCGGGCGCGGCTACGGCTGCGGGGTTGGTGGGATTTGCGATTGGTAGCGAGACGGGTGGGAGCATTGTGGCGCCGTCGATGCGCTGCGGCGTCACGGGATTGCGGCCGACGTTTGGGCGCGTGCCGCGGACGGGAGCGATGACGTTGTGCTGGTCGCTGGATAAGCTGGGGCCGATGACGCGTGGTGTCGAGGACGGCGCGTTGATTCTGCGGGCGATTTCGGGACCGGATGCGGGCGATCTCTCGAGCATGCCATGCAAGCTGGATTTCGATGCGGCGCGATCGGTGGCTGGGTTGCGTGTCGGATATTTTCCAAAATGGATGCAGGAAAAGCCCGCGACGGATGTCGATCGTGCGGCGCTCGAGACGGTGCGGAAGCTGGGGATGAAGACGGTCGAAGTGAGCCTGCCGGATTGGCCGTACGATTCGATGCAGCTGATTTTGTTTGCCGAGGGCGCGGCGGCGTTTGAGGAGTACACGCTTGATCGCCGGATGAACCAATTGAAGGCGCAGGTGCCGGATGCCTGGCCGAATTTGTTTCGGCAGGCGCGATTTTTGTCGGCGGTGGATTTTGTGCAGGCGGATCGGATGCGGCGCAAAGTCGCGGTGGAGATGGCGCGGATTTTTGGCGAAGTGGATTTGCTGCTGGTGCCGTCGCTGCGCGATGAGATTTTGACGATCACGAATTTTACAGGGCAGCCGTCGCTGACGTTTCGCGCAGGTTTCGTCGAAGTGAGCGAGGCGCGGAGCGATTGGGCGCCGGACCCGAAAAATCCGCTGCCAAAATTTAATCCACCACGACGCGTGCCGCATGGCGTGACGCTGATCGGGTCGCTGTTCGAAGAGGGCACGATGTGCTCAGCGGGAATGGCGATGGAGCGCGAGTTCAACGTGATGGGCGAGCATCCGCCGGGGTTCTAGTCTTAGGTAGTCGCGGTCGGACGCGCCAACACGGGCGTGAGGGAATCGTCCGATTTATCCGACACCTCGTAGTCGTCCTTGTCAGCAATGGCCGTCACTGTCGCCTGATTCAGCCGGACTCCCCTATCGGCCGGCAGATGTTACGTCGAGCTAATCGCTGCGCGTTCAGTCACTTCGCCGCAGATTCGCAGAAAAACAATTCGGCTGGTAAGATGCACTTCATTCCCTGTCCTAACCCGCCCTCTGCCTGTCGTAGTGCGTCCGGAGGATGCCAATGTCGAGAGCTGCCGCGCTGAAAACATTTTTGATGGTCGGAGTGTGCGCGTTTGCGTGTGCGGGAGTGTTTGGCGCCAGGAAGTCGCACGGAGGCGGCTCGCATGGCGGGGGCTCGCACGGAGGCGGGTCCCACGGCGGCGGAGGCGGCCACTCACACGGGAGCGGCTCTCATGGAGGAGGCGGCTCGCACCGCTCGAGCGGTGGCGGGGGACATTTTAGTTCCGGCCGATCGAGCGGCGGCAGCGCGCATTTCAGCAGCGGTCGCAGCAATGGAGGATTCGGAGGCGGATTCGGCGGAGGCCGGTCGTCGGGATATCCGTCGACGGCGCGGTCGGGTGGCGGCGCGTATGGAGGCGCGCCGTCACGGCAGTCAGGCGGCTATTCCGCAGGTGCTTACGGCGGCGGGAGCTACGGGCGCCAAGGCGGAAACTATGGCGGCGGATATAACGGCGCTAGTCGGTCCGGTTACGGGAACGGCGCGTACGGGAACGCCGGGAATGGAAACGCCGGCGGCTCCGGTCGCTCGGGCTATGCCGGAAACGGCGGAGCGTATGGCGGTTCGCGACAAAGTGGATCGAATAGCAACGGCAACGCATACGGGAATTCGGGCGCCGGGCGCAGTGGTTACGGCTCGACTCCGAGTCGCGGAAACTCGGGGATGACACCATCGCGCGGTTCGAATGCGGGGAACTACAGTGCGAGTTCGGCGGGTTCGACGCGCTCGGCCCAAACCGCCGGTTATAGCCGAAGCGGCGCGACCGGCGGCTACGATTCCAATCGCCCACCCAGCGCGCAGCGGAGTCTTGACGGCAGAACGACAGCCGGAAATTTCGGTTCGAACCGGCCGACATCGTCCGGTGGAAATTTAGGTCGCGCGGGAGTGAGTGATACAAATCGTCCAAACGGTGGTCGGACGATGACAGCGAGCTACGCTCCGGCGACGCACGGTGGGCCTTCGGTTGGGCGCGGAGTTGAGCGAACTGGTTCTGAAGGGTTTCAGTCGGATCGTCCACCCAGCGCGCGCACGACGACGGAACGATCGGGAGTGAACGGGGGCCCAAGCGTTGGGAATCGAGGCGTAACGAACACGGCGTTCGCCGGAGGAAATCGGTCGAACGTAAACGGCGGCGCGTCCCGTTTTGGGAATGCTGGGATGCCCGGGCGTAGCAACTCCGGCGGAAGCAGCTTTGGCGCAGGGAGCAACGGCTTCGGCCGCAGCAACTCGTTCTCTGGTAGTTCATTCTCGAACAGCGGCTCGCGTCTCAGCAGCAGCAGCGGCGGCGGCTTTGGCCGAGCAGGCTTTCAAAATGCGGGCATGGGGCGCAGTTGGAACGGCGGCTACGGTCATCACGGCTATGGCGGCTATGGGCGATATGGCTATGGCCGGGGTTGGGGCTACGGTCGCGGCTGGGGCTATGGCTGGGGACCGGGCTGGGGTTGGGGTGGCGGCTGGGGATTTCTCGATGATCTGTTCGGACTGGCGCTCAATTTCTCCAGCCTTGCGCTGAATCCGTGGAGTCCGTTCGCAACGCTTGGCGCGGATCTGATCGGCGATGGCGTGCAGGCGCTCGGAAATCTCGACAACAATAACAACAACTACGGTGGGAATTACGGCGATCAGGGATCGTATGGCGGGTATTCGAACGATCCCAGCTACGACAACAGCAACTACACTTACCCACCATACCGGCAGCCGAATCAGCCACTGTGCGGTACAGACGATTCGCCGGACAATCCGGGCTGCGTACAGTAATCGACGCCGTTAATTCCGGCGCGAGCTAAGCCCAGGCTTCTTCCAACTTATCGAGCGACCGGCGCGCAGCATCCAGTTGTTGTTGCGCCGTCGGCGTCTCAGGACCAATCTTCTCTTTCAATTCCAGCATGAGAGGCAGATTCGCGCCGGCCTCGGGCGCGGTCTTCAGCAGTTCAGTAGCGGCAGCCCAGTCAATCGAGCCTTCGTACGGCGGAAGGTGCTCGTCCTTCTCGCCGTGATTGTCGTGAATGTGTGCGCTCGCGACAAATTCGCGCAGCGGCTCGAAGCTCTCGGAAATCCGATTTTCCTCCGGCCCGTCGGCAAGATTCGCGTGGCCAATGTCGAAATTGATGCGCAGGCCGGTGAGGCGCGTTTCATCGATGAACGAGCGCAGATAAGCCGGCGAGCCCATTTCACTCGTCGTATTTTCGACGCAGATCGTCACGCCGACGTGCTTCGCGTGCAGAATCAGATGCTCCAACGAGCTGAACGCAGCATCACGCTTGCGCGGGTCGGCGGTTTCGCGGCTGCCGCCCATGTGAAAAATCATGCGAGAGAAGGGAAGCTCTTCGGCGACGTCGATCGCGCGCTTGAGTTCGTCCATCGCTTCAATGCGGCGCACCCGTTCGACTTCGCAGATCGAGAGCGGCTGGCCGCCCTCGCGCGTGGCGCTGAGGTCGCGGCTTGTCGGAGCATGCAGCGATGCGAGTTTGAGCTTTGCGTCGGCTAGGGCGCCCGCAATGTTTTGAATCTCGGCACGATTTGTGTAATCAAAGTGGCTGCGAGAGCAGAAAATTTCCACGCCACGAAATCCGGCGTCGCCGATTTGTGAAATGAGTTCGCGCGTCAGTTTGCGAGAGACAAAAAGGTAAGTCGAGAGCAGTCGTTCCATAGTTCGCCTCGGATATTATCTACGGAATCCGATGCGCAGTGCGCACCTTACTTCCGCGGGTGTGCGATAGAGCAAATATTTCTACGAACAACGGCTATAACATTCACAACTCGTTAAGATATGCCTCCATGCATCTCCGAACCTTCGCGGTTCTCTTGACGGGGTTTGTTTTCATCGCTGGCAACACGCAAGGCAGTGACTCGCCTCCATCGCCCGACAAACTGACGCTCAGGGCCCTGGGGCAACAGGATGTTTGGGCGAAGGACATGCCTTCCACCAAGATTCGAGCGGAAGTAACTTTGCAGCCGGAGCAGGCTCCTGCAGCTTCCGGCGATTACCAGTTGGATTGGATTTCTCAGTCTCAGTGGCGTGAAGAGCTACGGTTCGCCAACTACTCGAGGGGTCGCATCGGCGTGAAGGACGGATACCTGCAAAAGGGCGATCTCGATTACTTACCGTATTTCATGTTTGAGTTCGACTCTTTGATCCATCCGAAAGACGTACTCGCGCTCGGTGCCAAACAAGCCTACGAGAAGACACATCGGCGATCACAAAACGGTGCCCAACTGATTTGCGTTGACGTCAGCGATAGAGCGGACAATGCGGTGGAACGAGGCGCGCACATCGTGAAGACATTTTGCTTCGATGAGAATTCAGGGAGCCTCGTGAACGTGGACTACCACGGCTACGAGCACAGACACACGCCCTACGTGAGCCGAATCGAATATTCCGATTTTCGACCTGTTCAAGGAAAGCTCCTACCTTTTCAGATGCGAGCTCTGCACGGCGGGCAGACGTTCATGAGTTTCAAAATATTGGACGTCGGCAATCCTCCCAATCAGGATTCGCCTATCTACCGCAGCAGACCTGACTGGCAGTTCTGGTCGCAGTGCGACGACATGCGGATCGAACTCAAACGAAAACCTAAAGTCTTCTTCCAGCGGCCCGATCGTCGCCGCGAGGCAGGCGACGTGGTTTTCTACAGCGTGGTCGAGCCAGACGGTTCCGTTTCTCACGTGAGGGTAATCAAAGGTGAGACGGAGCGTTTGGATCAGGCGGCAGCTGTCGGAATCCAACAGTGGCTGTATTCTCCAGCCGTCTGCGACGGTAAGCCTGTGCGCACCGAACTGGCGATCTCAGTCGATTTTTGGTTTGTCGATTAGCGAAGATCGGTGACGGTTAATAGCCGACGGCGGAGCCGTTATCGCGCGGGTCGGCGGCGCCTTGGCGCTCGCCGGTTTTGGGATCGACGCCGATGGCGTTGACGAGGCCGATGTGACCGCGGCGTTTGGTGGCGAAGCCGCGCCCTTGCAGAGCCTTTTCCATCGCTTCGGGGAAGTTCTGCTCCATCAAAATCAAGTCGGGCATCCATTGATGGTGAAAGCGCGGAGCATTGATCGCGGACTGCGCTTCCATGCCGAGGCGCATCCAGTTGAGAACGCTGAGCAGCGTGGAGGAAATGATTGTCGGGCCACCGGGCGAGCCGGTGACAAAGCTGAGCTTGCCGTCGCGCAGCAGAATCGTTGGCGTCATCGAACTGAGCGGCCGATGGCCCGGTGCGATCGCATTGGCTTCGGATTGAATGAGGCCAAAGAGGGCGTTCGGAACTCCGGGCTGCGTGGTGAAATCGTCCATTTCGTCGTTCAGCAAAAAGCCGGCGGGACTTGTAACGTGCGAGCCATAGCTGTCGTTGAGTGTGTAGGTGCTGGCGACAGCGTTTCCAGCTGCATCAACGACGGAAAAATGCGTCGTGTGAGGGCCGTCGTTCAGGCTAACGGTCGTCGGAGCTGAACCTGCGCGGGCTGAAGCTGCGCAAGCGTGCGGCGTTCCGGCCTTTACATCTTTGCTTGGCGTCGCGCGCTGGGGATCGATCGTGGCGGCGCGTTCTTTCGCGTAGCACGGTGACGTCAGTCCATCGACGGGGACGTTTGAGTAGTCGGGATCAGCGAGATAGGCCGCGCGATCGGCGAAAACGCGCTGCATCGTCTCCGCAACCATGTGCACGCTCTCGACGTCGTCCCAGCCTTTCAGCGGCGTGCTTTGCAGCATGTTCATCGCTTCAATGATCGCCACACCGCCGGAGCTCGGCGGCGGCGACGTGAGCACGTCCCACGAGTGCGCACTACCGTCACGATCATTCGCGGTGTATTTCGCGCGCAGAACTTCGCGTACCTTTGGTTTGTAGTTCGCGAGATCGTCGAGTGTGATCAAGCCACCGGATTTCGCGATGTCGGCGACCACAACGTGCGCAGTATCGCCGGTATAAAACTCGGCGGCGCCATTTTTGGCGATGCGCTTCAACGTTGCGGCGAGTTCGGGCTGGCGAAGCGTATCGCCTGGGCGAAACATTTTGCCGTCGTTCAGGAAGATGTGGCGGCTGAACTGGAATTTGTCGAGGTCTTTCTTTTCTTCGGCAAATTCGTGCGCGAGCCGCTCGCTCACGGGAAAGCCCGTTTCGGCCAGGCGAATCGCGGGCTCCATCACGTCGGCAAGTTTCATAGTGCCGTACGTTTTCAGCGCGAGTTCGAGCCCTGCCACCGTTCCCGGCACCGCGACCGAGCGATATCCGATGACCGAACTGGTGACATCGTCGTTGGGAATCAGCTTTCCGTCCGGACCGATGTACATGTTGCGCGTGGCTTTGCCCGGCGCGATTTCGCGATAGTCAAAAAAGCTCGCGTGGCCATCTGCGAGGCGCACCAGCATGAATCCACCACCGCCGATATTTCCCGCAGCGGGTTCGACGACGGCAAGCGCGAACGCGACGGCGACCGCGGCATCAACGGCATTCCCGCCACGTTTCAGGATCTCTATTCCCGCCTGCGATCCGAGTTGTTCGTCGGTTGCGACCATTCCGTGCGTCGCACGCACGGCCTGCTTCGGCCAATCTTTCGAATCGACGGGATGCGGCCGAAATTCAGCAGCGGCTTGAGAGCGCGCAACGCCGGAGGAGACGAAAGAAAGCGCGAGCGCGAAAGCGAAATGCTTCGCGCGCAGGCGTAAGGCCCGGGAAATTTTCATAAGACCGCAAACACTAAGGGATTCACGCAGCGAGGTCAAGAAGTTGCGTCGTGATGGCAGAACCTCTCGCAGGAAGAAAGTGCTCAGGCCGACGCCGCCGAACTCTTTGGCGTCGATTGGACGGCTGCGCTAGCGGCTGGAACCTGAGCCTGTGCGGATTGCTGCGTGCTTTGCAGGGACGGATTCTGTCCATTCGATTCCGGCTGGGCGGAAGACGCCGAACTTTGCGGCGTCGCCGGAGTGGCAATCGTCGAAGTTGACGAAACGCCCCTCGCTGATGCGCTTGCCACCGGCGATTGTGTATTTTGCGCGGCCGCGTTTGGCGACGTGGCGCCCTGCGCCTGCGCCTCCAACTGATACGCCAGGCTCGTAAATGCGGTCGGACTGAAATCGTTGGTCACGGTTGCCAACTGATCGATTTGCTGGATATCCGCGGAGCTGAGTCCGAGCGCGGCAAGCGCGTTGTTGAGCGTATCGAGCTCCGTTTGTTGGGTGACGCTGCTTGAAGTCGATGCGGCTGAGTCCGGGGTTGACGTTGCGTTCGAGGTGTTCGTGGCTGAGGATGCGGACGCGGCCTGCGACGTTGGGGCGTTCTGCGCGCTCGCGCCCGACCCGCCCGTACCGCTCGATGTGCCGTTCGACGAGCGGGAGTTGGTGTTGCTTCCAGCCTGAGAACTGCTCGATGAATTCGAAGGCGCAGCAATCTCCGCAGTGTTGATTGTCGTCGTTTGCGCGCTCGATGAAGTTGAGGTCGACGGCAGCGCCGAGGTCTTCGGCGCGCTGAACAGTCCAGCCGCTTGCGCTGTCGATGCCGACGATACGGTCTGAGACGAGGGCGTGAAACTGTCCTGTGGCAAGGCCGAAGTCGGAGTTGCCACGAGCAGGGAAGTGCCGGCAGCGCTACTCGATGACGAAGTCTGCACTTGCTGAGTGGACTGCTGACCGAGCGGGCCGGCATTCAAATTGGCGATGCTCGAAAGAGACATGATTCACCTCCACGTTGCCGCGAAGCCAGAGCGCAAATGCGCCACCGGCGCGCAACTCGCAAGCTTCAACACGCGAATGGTGAAGGGAAAGAACGAAGCCACTCAACGCCAAAGCTTCTACTCAGGGCATCGACATGCGAAGGAAAAACTTTAGAAGAAATGCAGTCGGCGTAAGTGAACCGTGCCGAAAAATTAGCTTTCGCTAAGGAATTCCACTGTCGGTGGCCCTGGCAGCAACCCCGCCGCCGTGCCTTGCTCGATCAGTTCCTTTACAGCGTGCTTGCCGCGCTCGCCGTAACCCATCGTCCATTTGTTCACATACATGCCGATGAATTTGTCGGCCAGTTCGGGTTCCATGTCGCGCGCAAATTCCATCGCGTAGGCAAGAGCTTGTTCGCGATGGTCGAGCCCATACGCCACGCTGTCGCGAATCGTCTGCGCGATCTGCCGCCCTAGTTCCGGCCCGAGCGACTTTTTCACGGCATTGCCGCCCAGTGGAAGCGGCAGCTTGGTTCGTTCCATCCACCACGCGCCGAGATCGATCACCTTGTGCAAGCCAAGCTGCGGGAACAAGAGCTGCCCTTCGTGAATCAGCAGGCCCGCCTCGACCGACTCGTTCTGCACGGCGTCGAGAATCTTGTCGAAGGGCATCACCACCGCTTCAAAATTCGGCTCGAACAATTTCAGCGTCAGATACGCGGTGGTCGTCAGCCCTGGTACGCCAATGCGCTTGCCGGCCAAATCCTGTTGCCGCATAGAACGCGATGCGACCACGATCGGCCCATAGCCTTCGCCGAAGCTCGCGCCACAATCGAGCAGCACGTATTTGTCGCGCAGCGCCGGATACGCCGCGAAACTGATCGCGGTGACATCGTAGGTCTCTTTATGCGCGGCATCGTTCAGCGACTGAATGTCCGAAAGGACGTGCGTGTATTTGTACCCCGGGGTCGCCAACTTGTGCGTGGCCAATGCATAAAACATGAATGCGTCGTCAGAGTCGGGGGAATGAGCCAGTTTGATTTCCATCGTTTGTTGCGCGGTCCTTGGGGTTGCCGTTGTGCCGGACATAGTTTTGCCCCTCTCTTCTCAGCGCTGGGTGGCCGGAAGCCGTTCGGGTCCGACTCCGAGCAGCGGGACTAAGCCCAGGCAATGTCCTTCCCGAAACGAATCCTCCGGTTTGGGAGGCGTCAGGAAACCGAAGGTAGGTCGCGAACGGCGCGAGTACGAACGTCGCGGCTGGGCAGAATTTCCGCGCCAAGAGACTAGCATATCGGCGAGCGCGGCAAAAGAGCCGCGGCGGAAGCGCCTTGATATCAGCAGGTTGGAGAAGACGAGGGCGAAGACGGTGAGCGCAAGCTACAGTGCCGACACCATGTGCGCGATCGCGTCGTCAAAGCTTACGTTCCCATCCAGGTAAGGCTGCCAGAATCGCTCGAGCAGCTTGAGAT
>Ga0209169_10002328_pt1 | contig 11449 bp, 12 predicted proteins | sample HubBroMetageWRM4_FD_188346 | JGI IMG/M metagenome (GOLD analysis project Ga0209169, IMG submission 188346) | Warmed soil microbial communities from the Hubbard Brook experimental Forest, New Hampshire - Hubbard Brook CCASE Soil Metagenome WRM 4... | ecosystem: Environmental > Terrestrial > Soil...
AAATCGGCAAGAAGCTGGTGGAAAAAGAAGGACGCAAATACAGAATCTCGCTGAAAGACATCAAGGAAGCTGACTGGCAGCGGGCCGCCAGCGAATACGGACTCGGACGTCCCGACGATCTGATGGCCGGCATCGGCTACGGCAAGTACTCGGCCCGCCAGGTGCTCGCGAAGTTCGCGCCGGCCGGCGCTGAACCGATGTCCGACAGCGAAGAGCAGGCGGCAAGCCAAGGTTTCACCAGCGGACTTACCAGCGCAGTGCGCAGAGTCTTTGGCGGCGACAGCAACGCCATCGTCGTCCGGGGAGCTGGCGACCTGCTCGTCTATCGCGCCCGCTGTTGCAACCCCATTCGCGGAGAAGCCATCGTTGGCTACGTGACCCGAGGCAAAGGAGTGGCCGTCCACTCCGTCAACTGTCCGAACGTTACCAATCTTCTCTACGAGCCCGACCGCCGCATCGACGTGTTGTGGGCGGGAGACAAAGATGGCCAGCCCGTTTCCTATCCCGTAAAGCTCACGCTGCTGTGCGACGACCGCTTCGGCATGTTGAAACAAATCACAGCCGTAATCAGCGACACTCACACCAACATCCGCAACATAGAAGCCCGCAGCCAGAACGGCCAAGCCAGCGTAGATGTGGTCCTCGAGATCGCCGACCTGAAACACCTGCAGAAAATCATGGACGGGGTGAGGCAGATTCCCGGCGTCTACGACGTGCAGAGATTGCAGAAGGTCTAGCGCAAAGCTGCGGCATGAGTTAGCCTGTTTCCCTGCAAAACCAATTCCGATCGAGTCTTCGAGGAGACTGAAAAATGACAAAGATACTTCGAGCGTCTCTGCTGCTCGTGCTTCTGAGCGCGGTTAGCTGGGCCGCAGACGACGTGGTAAGCGCCGTCCATGGAACCATTACCAAGGTGGACTCCACCACCAAGACGATTGTAGTTAAGACCAAGGACGGCACCGAGCATACGATGACGTTTGTTGGCGAGACCACTGTCCACGGAGTGAAGGCCGGTGCTGACGCCACCGCCACCGGCACCAAGGACTTCGCTCATGGGCTCAAAGAAGGCACAGAAGTAGTGGCGCACTATACCGTCAAGGGCACGGAGAAGACAGCGGTCGAGGTCGATGACGTTGGTAAAGACGGTATCAAGTCGGTGGACGGAGCCATCACCCATATCGATCGCGCCGGCAAGACGGTAGCCGTCAAAACTGCGGATGGCACGGAGGAGACATTTAAGTTGACAGCCCACGCCGCAGCCGATGGGGGTAAGGACATAGCGAAGGGGACCGAGAAGTCCGCCAAAGTGACGGTCTACTACACTGAACAGGGCGGCAAGAAAACCGTCCACTTCTTCGAGAAAATCTAGCGTCGCCGTCCTCTTGGACCAGAGTGCCCCGTCCAAGCTTGGCTTGGGCGGGGTTTTAACATTACGCATTTCCGGAAAAGCTTCCCAACATGCCGGTAGCTTGGCTTTTCCGGCGGAGCAGTAGCTACGGCCTGATACTTATGGAGGGCGGCCATGGCAGACGCCGGCGGCGCCACCACAAGTCAATACACAGAGGATCGCCCGCAGCAAAGTAAAAGAATCAAGATACGGACAAGGCTTTTCAACTGCATCTGGCGACAGCGGGTTCAAAAAAGCTCCATCCACCACTGCACTTTACGCCGAAGCTGGTTGCTTTTCGCGTGGCCAGTTGGCGCAAACAGGCGTTTACACTCATTGAGAATTGGCCGGTCAGGGTCAATGAGTGTGATGGCGATTTTGCAACAAGTGAGGAGCGTGGCGGTCAGCCTCCGGGATTGACCACTATCCGGGCAGAAGTGGCAAAGCCTCGCTGCCGCCTCGAAGGCGTTCCCCGCATGCTATGCTGGTTGCCGAAATGCGGGATTCAGAACGCTCGCAATGGATGGATCCAGCTGATCCCTGCCGGGACACGTCCTTTTCATTTGCACGCTTCGTCTTGATGGCGACGCTGTTCCTCTGCATGACAGTTGGTAGCTTGCCGCTATTTTTCCTCCTCATGAAAAGGCCCTATGGATTCCAAGCGGCATCGGCGATCATCTACACGATCTTCGTGGTGTTCTTCACATTCGCCCGTACCGGAAGCAGGACCGGAAAAGACCTCCTGCCCTTCATGTTCACCTGTCCTGCCGTCCACCCCCAGTTTTCTCGTCTGCTCCGGCGTCACCTCGGCTTTCTCGTTGTGCTTTTCGCCTTGCAGGCTGCGACATTGGCGACTCGTCCGAACCTGCCCGAGTGGTGGAACATTGCAGATAGGAAAGGTGCAACCCCGTTCGATCTCGCCCTGATCTTGTTGTGCTCTGGTCTTGGATATGCGCAGGCTTTCACTAACCGATCCCTTCTCGACCGCGCGCACCGGGACCCCTTTGCTTAAGCCTCTTGGGTGCCGAACAAACCGAAAGCTAACTGTTAAAATCAGGTGATTACACTCACTGAGAATTGGCCGAACGGGTCAATGAGTGTAATCGGGATTTGTCAACAGTTAGTGAACCAAATACTCTCAAGGTGTTAGGGCGCGGTCGGCATGGCCAGCACTTGCGCACATTTTTCGCCTGACAACGCAGCGAAATGTGACGTGTATTCTCGCAGCTGACGAAATACATCCTCTTCCTTAACCGTAGGCTTGATGAGCATGATGGATAAAACGACGACTCCGTTCTTGACCACCGTGGAACATAAATATTGTGTTGCGCCGTCCTTCACCTTAGGGTCTTCCTTTTTCCAAAGATAGAATGCTCGACCTTCACTGCCATCGGGATTCTTCTCCCCGGGAGAGATTCCAAAATCCGTGATCACGATCGAAGGGGCAAGGCTTTTGAAGTGCTCTTGGTGTTGCTTTGCCTCGGCACGAAGAATGTCTTCGTCCTTCGAACCTTTAAGGTACTTCTTGATTTCATCCCAGTCCTTATCCTTCACGATTGATTCGTAAGCCATATCGTCGATGAATATGATGGTCTTGCCAGGATCGTCTCTGTCGTTGAAGGAAAAAGTCTTGCCATCCAGGAAATAGCGATAGCTACTCTCGCCCATAAACACGTTAAAGTAATACCCAGTGCCTTCGTTGGGCTTTATGACTTTCGTTTGTCCGTTATCAGGGCATTGAGAATGCAGATATACCGGGCCAAGCATCAACATGAAAGAGAGCAGAAAAACCATTCGCCAAGCTGAAGCCGACGAGGCGTTTGCGATGAGGCGATTTGCATTCTGGGCCACACTTCCCATCTGAGTACCTCCGAACCCCATGCGCGGATACTACTCCGAAATCGGCGGAAACGGCGGTGATATTCAATAGCTGTTGCTATCAGGCCTTCTCACAACTTTGCGCCATCTGTTCGCCCCTTGGCCGGGGTTTTGAGCGCAAAGGTGATGTTACAACAGTTGGAAATGTAGAATGGTGATACCTCGGCTAACACATGGGAAATGCAACAGCTTTGGGTCATCACCGCAGAAATCCTATTTCGACCAGGCGATTTGTCTTCTGGCCAGACGAAAGGCTTTGCGAATATCGTCACTTGGGCTGACTCCCCGAAAACGGCGCGGCAAAAAGTGTCGAAAGTTCTCAAGTCTTACAGATGGGAAGTCTTAGGATTTGAGGCTACTCGGCCTTTCGACGAGTCAAGAAGCTACGACGACGACATTTCGGACATCGTTGATCAAGCCAGGACGAATCCTAATGCATGCATCTATGGAACTGTTTTCAGCTACAAGCCAGACTAGTGGAGGAGATACCCCGGAGTATCCATTCTCAAGTGACGAAATCAGGCGATTACACTCCACAACCCGGCCAATAAGTGAAATTGCGATTTTGCGACAAATATCTTAACCGCGTTCGATTTCGACACTACGCAACCGAGTTCCTTCGGTGGCGATTCCCCGGAATTGCTCAGCAAATCACTCTGCGAGGGCCAACCTCTTTCATCACAAATTATCTGTGTGCACCATCACAGACGCCAAGCTCCACCTGCGAGACTATGATGCTCAAACCCATTTTCAGCGCCCTTTGATAATTTAAGTCCTTATTCTTGAATATTTTAGAGGTACCTCCTTTGTTTTGAATATTTTGCACGAATGGGGGGGGGACAAAAACCCAAACCGCCAACCTCGAAAGAAAACGTTCGTGCCTCAAGAACTCTGATTCGTCTACAAGGCGGAGGTAGTTCGCAAGGTTCCGAACCGTGAACGGCGAGCGCCGAACAGCGACCGACAGCCCCCGGAATCCGGTAGAATAGAGACTTCCCGGAGGAACAGAGGAGCAATGGCAGTTCCCGTATCCCAGATGTGGACAGTGGCCTCCTACGTTCTGCGCCAGAAACTGGCCGGACGCAAGCGCTACCCGCTCGTGCTCATGCTTGAGCCGCTGTTCCGTTGCAACCTGGCTTGCGCCGGATGCGGCAAGATTCAATACCCGGCACACATTCTGAAAACCGATCTCTCTCCGGAAGACTGCTTCAAAGCGGTGGATGAATGCGGAGCGCCGATGGTTTCGATCCCCGGCGGCGAGCCGCTGATGCATCCGCAGATCGCTGAAATTGTTGAAGGCCTGGTTGCCCGCAAAAAATATATCTATCTCTGCACCAATGCGCTGCTGCTGAAAGAAAAGCTGCATCTCTTCAAGCCCAGCAAATATTTGAGCTTCTCGGTCCACGTGGATGGCCAGAAAGAGCACCACGATTTTTCCGTGTGCCGTGAGGGTGGATTCGAACTCGCGCTCGACGGCATTCGCGCCGCCATTGATGCCGGCTTCCGCGTGACCACAAATACGACTTTGTTCGACGGCGCAGATCCTAACAGCGTGCGCACCTTCTTCGACGAGATGATGGAAGTTGGCGTCGAGAGCATGATGGTCTCGCCCGGATATTCCTACGACAAGGCTCCCGACCAGAAACACTTCATGGGACGCGCCCGTACTCGCCGGTTATTCCGCGCCATGCTTTCGAATCGCAAGAAGACGTGGCGCTTCAACCAGTCGCCGCTCTTTCTCGAATATCTGATGGGCAAGCGCAACTACAAATGCACGCCGTGGGGTATGCCCACCTACAATATTTTTGGATGGCAGAAGCCCTGCTACCTGCTGCAGGATGGCTACGCTGAGTCCTACAAAGAACTGATGGAGACGACGGAATGGGCCAGCTATGGCACCGAGTCAGGCAATCCGCAGTGCGCGAATTGCATGGTGCATTGCGGCTACGAACCGACGTCAGTGGATGACACCTTCGGATCGCTGCGCGGATTCGCCGACACGGTGAAGGCTACGTTCTCGCTCTATCCCGACAAAGATGCACTCGCCGATCTTGATCGCGAGGTGCGGCCGGTGCACTCCTACAATCCGCTAATTCAAATTGAGGCGCCGCAAGGGCAGGCTCAGGCTGAAGAGAGCCACGCATGAGTGGCCGCGAACACGGCCACGATGGAACTTTGCCGCACGGATCGCAAGCGCTGGCAACGGAACCGCGGCCGAATCCTTCGTCCGGTTCTTCGTCCAACGACGACCTCGAAGTAGTCCCGGGGTTCGAGCGCGAAAATCTTCAAGGATGGATTCCGCAACTCGCCAGCGAAGCCGACATCCGAGCGGTCATCGAAAAAGCATTCGACTATCGCGGCGACGTAACCATCACCCGCAAGAATAGCGGAGAAGTTACGGGATATCTTTTCGACCGCCGCGTCGGTCCGACGCTGGAACAATCTGTAGTTCGTCTGATTCTCGCGACCAGCAGCGAGCGACCAGCCATTCCTTATTCCGAAATCGCCGCCATAGCCTTCACCGGACGCGACACCGCCGCCGGCAAGAGCTACGAAGCCTGGGTAAAGAAATACTGGGAAAAACGTGCCAAAGGCGAAAAAAATATCTCGATTGAGCCGGAAGCGCTGGAGTAACATCCCGTGAACGAATTGATAGTCGATATCATTGTTGCCACCGCACTGATCACCATCGTCGCGCTGGCAGCCCTTCTCCTGACCTTGCGAGACCGTTTCGTGAAAGGACACCGCAAGAGCGCAGCACAAATTCGTGCGCGCTTCTCCAGTATGCTGCAACTTAGGAACACGCTTTACCTGTGTGCCCCCGGTATCCTCGTGATGGTTCTCGGAATGTTCTTCGCCATTGATCGTGGCCGCCAGCATGATTCCGACTGGTGGCAAGGACTGCTCTTCATTCCTGTTGGCTGGTTCTTAGTTACGCTCTTGGCGCGCGGGAGTTGGAAACGATACCTCGATCTGCGACGATTCGCGGATAAAAACGACGATCCCGCTTTCAACCAGTTTTCTCAACCAATCGGGTTCGCCTCGGTGCATCAAAACGATCACGACTCAGGTCGATGAGTAGCTACGAGTGCGTCACGCTAGTGCTGGCCTCAGCCTCGCCGCGCCGCCAGGAATTATTGCGCAGTGCAGGCATCGGATTCGAAGTGCAGCCTGCGGATATCGTGGAAGATCCACAACCTGGAGAAAGCGCGAAAGCTTGTGCTGAACGGCTGGCCCGCGAAAAGGCGCTCGCGGTAGCGCGCCAACGTCCGCATGATTTCGTCCTCGGCGCCGACACTGTGGTTGTTGTTGATGGCCAGATTCTCGGCAAGCCTTCCGATGCCAACGATGCCGCGCGCATGTTGCGCATGCTTTCCGGACGCAAGCATCAGGTGATTACAGGTGTGTGCCTGGTCATCAACGGCCAGCCGTCAGTGGCCAGTGAAACCACGGTCGTTACCGTGACTGAAATCACGGACAAGGAGATCGCCGACTATGTGGCCAGCGGCGAGCCTATGGATAAAGCTGGAGCCTACGCAATTCAAGGCATCGCTTCCCGTTGGATTCCTCGCATTGAAGGGGATTACAGCAACGTGGTGGGATTGCCGGTCGCGCTGGTATTTCGCATGTTGAAATCCGCGACTTTTAGGTTCGATTTTGGAACCGGGAACTGAGCCCTACTACGCCGCAGGCGGCTTGGGCGGCTCTTTGCTCTTGTCCTCGGGCTCTTTCATCGAAGACTTGAAATTCCGTATGCCTTCGCCCAGCCCTTTACCCAAGTCGGCAAACTTACTCGGTCCAAAGAGCAGCAGCGCAATACCGATAATCAACAGAATATGCAGCGGTGAAAACAGTCCCTCACCCATAGAGCCTCCAATTACGCGCTCGAATACTGCAATTCTAGGGTATGTGGACCCTCAGGTCAAAGATGCCGTCGGAAGCGTGTTATCTCGCTACACTGCTTCGATCAGGCCGGCAAGAAGCGCAGCACGGCGCGGCAACTCTGAGATCAGGATGTGCTCGTGCGTGGCGTGGGCTCCGTCGCCTACGCCGCCGAGGCCGTCGAGAGTTGGAATTCCCAGACCCGCGGTGAAATTGCCATCGGAACCGCCGCCTACCGCAGCTTCTCCGAGCTTCCATCCCAGCTCACGCGCGATGACGACGGCCTGCGCGTATAACTTTGCGACTGCGGCGGTGCGCTCCATGGGCGGACGATTGATTCCTCCGGTGACTTCGATTTTGCATTTGCGATTGCGGGGGCGAAGGCGGCGCATCTTTCTGTCGATTCCAGCCGCGTCTTTCATGCGCGCGATGCGAACGTCAACCTGCGCTGTTGCTTTGGCCGGAACCACGTTGGTTCGCGACCCGCCGCTTACGATTCCGACGTTAACGGTCAGGCCTTTTCTTAGTTCGGTGAAGCCGGAGATTTTCTCGATCTGGCGCGCCAGCTCAAGAATCGCGTTCACACCCTTTTGAAAGTCGAGTCCGGCATGAGAAGCTTTGCCGGTGACTCTGACGAGGTATTCGCCAACTCCCTTGCGGGCAGTCTTGACGGCGCCTTGACGTCCGTAGGAAGGCTCGAGCACGAGGACTGCTGAGGCTCGTTTCGCCAGCGCCTCGGTGATCGCTCGCGAGGAGTCGCTGCCGACTTCCTCGTCCGAGACCAGAAACACGGTAACGGGGCGCAGCAATCCGCCGTCTTTATGCCCGGCCTGCTTGTGCCAATCTTGCAGAGCGGCGAGCGCATGCAGCATCAGCGCGATGCCGGATTTCATATCGAGGACGCCTGGACCAGTCAGCTTGTTGTGTTCGACGCGGCAGGGCATGGTGGCCAGCGTGCCGAGGGGATAGACGGTGTCGTAATGGCCAAGCAGCAGCACCGGCTTTGCGGGCTTGCCGCCGAAGTTCACTTGCAAGTGGCTGCCGAAGTCGTTCGACCGGTGGAAGCGCACTTCGCCGCCGAGACGGGCAAATTTTTCGGCGAGCGTCTCGGCAACGCGGTCCACGGCGGCCTTGTTGTCGCTGGGAGATTCGATCTCGACCAGATCGCGGATGGTCGAGACGATCTGGTCGCGACGTTGTTTGAAATATTCGAGACGGAAACGAGCGAGATTCCGTTGCGCTTCGTTGCCGGCCGGCGCGGATGCTTTTCTGGAAACCGAATTCACGATTGGCTATCCCTCGTGGGCCGCGGCCCCATAGTAGAAGCTACCGCAGAAGCAGGCATTCAGGATAGTTGATGTCGAGGCGGAAACGGTTTTAAGTAGTGACTCGGCCGTGGGGTTCCGGAAAATTAGCGGCTAACTCCGAGTCCCAAATCCCCGGCATCCTGCTAACTCCCACCCCAGATTTCGCCGATCACGCGCTGGAAGTTCGCGCCCTGGACCTTCTCGATCACCGCCGTCGGCTGACCCCGTTTGGATAACTCGATGGCGATGACTTCCATGTGATCGGGGCCGTTGAGGTCGGGGACGTAGGGGTAACGATCTTCGCCGGGAGCCCCGATTCCGAGTTGCTTGCGGCGCGCTATGTCCTGATCGAAGGCGGCTTTCTGCTCATCGGTCAGGACGGTTTTCTGAATCGAGCCGTCCGACCCTATGCCCACATGGTCGGCGCCGCACACATTGATAGCGTGCACGATGTGGTCAAGCACATGTTCGCGAGTCGGCACGGTGGGCGAGGCGACGACGTAGGGCATGAGATAGACGCCGAAATATCCTCCGCGATCCGCTATCGCTTTGAGAATCTCGTCGGGCTTGTTGCGGGGATGGGCGTAGACGGCGGCGCATCCGGAATGGGTGATCAGAACAGGCTTGGCGGATGCGGCGATGCCTTCGGATGTGGTGCGATATCCACTGTGGCTCAGGTCGATGGCGACTCCGAGGTCGTTCATTTTCTTGACCGCGGCAATGCCGGCTTTGCTGAGTCCGGCGTTGCCGGGCTCGAGGCATCCATCGCCGAAGAGGCTGCGATTGTTGTAGGTGAGTTGCATGATGCGCACGCCGAGCTGGCGAAACATTTCTATGCGGTCAGGCTTCTCCTCGAGGAATGCGGTGTACTGGAAACCGGGCATGATTCCGACTTTGTTTTCGCGTTTGGCGCGGGCGATGTCGGAATGGCGGCGCACTATGAGGAACGCTTCCGGATGCTGCTCGACAAGCATTTCGAGGGCACTGATGTTGGCGACCGTACCTTCGAAGGTCTGGTCCGAGATCGTGAAGTTGATGGCGGTGATGCCCGATTGCCGCACTGCGGCGAGTGTTTCGGCGGTGGGTGGCGCGTCCATGTCAGTCAGCGGACCGCATAGAGAATCGATGACGATGGCGTTCTTGTAGAGAGCGGCGATGGAGGCGGTCTCGCTGGTCGAGTCAAACGGTCGGGCAAGCAGGCGCGGAGTAAGGAACGCGGCGGCGGACATTCTTAGAAGACCGAGATTAAAGTCGCGACGATGCACTGGCTGAGACTCCCGCGGAATTTTAGCTGCTGGGAACTACGTACTGAGCTTCGCCATTGCCGAACGACCAGTTCTCTTTCACTACTTCGACCAGATTGATGAAGACGTCTTCCCGGCGCAGCTTCAGGGCTTGGTGCAAGCCATCGGCAACGGCTTTGTAAAATCGCTGCTTCGTCTCGACGGTTCGACCGATGTTTAACGTGATCTGCACGAAGATGCAGTCGTCCGAGCGATGGATGCCGAGATAATCCCGATCAAATTGCAAACCAGCTTTGGGATGCTCGGTGATGATCTGGAAGCGGTCGTCTTTGGGGACGCCCAAAACATCGAGCATGGCCTGGTAAACGATCTGACCAGCTTGTATGCGATATTCCGGCGTCTCGCCTTCAAGAAGATCGATTCGGACCAGTGGCATGTCTTCTCCTTAATAATGCTGCCGTCAGTTCACATCCCAGCTTTGCGGAACATTCACGTAGGAACGATCAAGTTCGGCAACCGACACGCAACCGAGCAACCTGAGAGTGCGATCGAGATCGGTGCGCAAAATTTCTATCGCGCGATTGACTCCGGCTTCCCCGGCAGCGGCGAGGCCGTAGGCGTAGGCGCGTCCGCAAAGCACGGCACGAGCGCCGAGGCAGAGCGCCTTGACGATGTCGGTGCCGCGGCGAATGCCTCCATCCAGTAGAATTTCGGTCTGTCCATGGACAGCCTTCACAACTTCGGGCAAAGCGCGCAAAGAAGACTGGACGCAATCGAGCTGGCGTCCGCCGTGATTGGAAACGGAAATTGCGGCGGCGCCGGCGTCTACGGCGCGGCGGGCATCGTCTCCGGTGAGAACGCCTTTGACTACGATGGGACCGCGCCACGCTTCGCGAATCCACGTCAGATCGCTCCAGGTCACAGCGGATTCGGCGAGGGCGGCGGTGATACCAACAAGCGGCATTGGCCCTCTGCCGGGAACGACGACGTTGGGGAGAAGTGGGATGCCTCCATCGCGTAGAAAACCTGCAAGCCATCGTGGGCGCGACAGAACTTGCGGAAGGTAGCGTATTTTTTCGAAGGCGGTGCCGCTGACAAGTTCTTTCATGCCGTTGCGGAAATCGCGCTCGCGAATTCCGGAGACGGGAGTGTCAATGGTGACGACGAGCGCGGAAAATCCGGCGATGCGGGCGCGTTCAATGGCGGCCTCGGCAGCCCCTCGTCCACCCATCAAGTAGAGTTGGTAGAAGACGGGTCCGGTGGAGGCCGCTTTCACATTTTCCAGCTTGTGTCCGGAGATGGTCGAGAGAATGTAGGCGGTGCCTGCTTTGCCCGCAGCCCGCGCGGCTCCCGCTTCGCCATCCGGATGCATGAGCCGGCTGTAGCCAACGGGAGCGAGCAGAAATGGGAGCGCGAGGTCGAAGCCGAGAACGCGAGTGCGGAGGTTGCAATCGGCGAAGGCGACGGCGTGGCGAGGGCGAAACGTGACATCCTCATAGACGCGGCAGTTTTCGCGGAGGGTGACTTCACCTTCGGCGCCGCCGTCGAGGTAGTCGAAAACAGATCGAGGCACGCGGCGCTCGGCGATGGCGCGGAAGTCGGAGATGCACACGACGTGCGGAGAGGCGACGGAGCGTTCGGATCGAGTCATGGTGCAAGGCCGACAGTCGTGAATTATTTCATGAGCTATTTAAGACAGCTGACGAAAACATTTTAGATGGTATCACCGCTGGGGATTCTTCTTCGTCCCG
>Ga0209169_10002329_pt1 | contig 11439 bp, 7 predicted proteins | sample HubBroMetageWRM4_FD_188346 | JGI IMG/M metagenome (GOLD analysis project Ga0209169, IMG submission 188346) | Warmed soil microbial communities from the Hubbard Brook experimental Forest, New Hampshire - Hubbard Brook CCASE Soil Metagenome WRM 4... | ecosystem: Environmental > Terrestrial > Soil...
GCCCACGGCATCGGCGAGATCGGCATCACCGGCGTCCCCGCCGCCATCGCCAACGCCGTCTACAACGCCACCGGCATCCGCGTCCGCGAATACCCCATCACCCCCGACAAACTCCTGCGCACCTGATTCCCTCTGCTCGCCGACTTACAATCGACCTATGCAGTTCAACTGGCTCCCGGTGCGCGAAGACTTCGACGAATCCCTTCGTGAAGTAAAGACCCTCTCCGCAACCGACACAGCCCGCCGCCTCCGCGAGCTCGCCACGAGCCGCCTCGACCTCACCCAAACATCCAAGCTTGACCGTGCCTTCCTCAACGCGCTGAAATTGCACGGCCCCCTCCCCGGCCTCGAACTCCTGCGCCTCGCCATCCTCGGTTCCGCGACGACATCACATCTCCCTCCCGGCATCCGAGTCGCTGGTCTCCGCCGTGGCCTCGCCATCGAAATCTACGAAGCTCCGTACGGCATGTACTACCAGGAGCTCAACTCCGCCGACTCCGCACTTCACACATTCAACCCCCAAGCCATCCTCCTCGCAATCGACGCCCGCCATCTCGCTGCCTCCGACGGCGCTACCGCAGACTCTGCTCTCGACCTCCTGCGATCCTGCTGGCTCAAAGCCCGCTCCACCTTCCGCTGCCAAGTCATCCAGCAAACCGTTATGCCCGTGCTGCCCACACTCATGGGCAGCAACGAAGACCGCATGCCGTCTTCGCCCGCCGCAGTCCTCAACGAAATCAATCGCCGCCTCCCCGCGCTCGCCGCCGACGAATCCGTCGATCTCCTCGCACTCGATCGCATCATCCTCGACGACGGCCTCGCCTTCTGGCACGACCCCGCACTCTGGCTTCGCTCCAAGCACGAAGTCCACCCACGCGCCGCCGCCCTCTACGGCGAACACCTCGCCCGCATCCTCGCCGCCGCACGCGGCCGCTCCGCCAAGTGCCTCGTCCTCGATCTCGACAACACCCTCTGGTCCGGCGTCATCGGCGACGACGGCCTCGAAGGCATCGTCCTCGGTCAGGGCAGCGAAATCGGCGAAGCCCACCTCGACCTCCAGCGCTACGCCCTCTCGCTCACTGAGCGCGGCGTCATCCTCGCTGTCTGCTCCAAGAACGACGAAGCCAACGCCCTCGCGCCCTTCACCTCTCACCCCGAGATGATCCTCAAGCGCGAGCACATCGCCTGCTTTGTTGCCAACTGGACCGACAAAGCGACCAACCTCCGCTCTATCGCAAAACAACTCAACATCGGCCTTGACGCTCTCGTCTTCGTCGACGACAACCCCGCCGAGCGCGCCATCGTCCGCCAGGAGCTCCCCACCGTCCACGTCCCCGAGCTCTCCGACGAACCCTCCGCCTTCGTCTCAACCCTCTCCGCCGCCGGCTACTTCGAAGCCCTGCGCCTCACCGCCGACGACCGCGCCCGCGCCTCACAATATCAAGCCAACGCCGAGCGCGACCGCCTCAAAGATTCCGCCACCGACATGGACACCTATCTCCAGTCGTTGCGCATGACGCTCACCGCAGGCCCATTCGACTCGCTCAGCCTGCAACGCATCACGCAGCTCGTCAACAAAACCAACCAGTTCAATCTCATGACCGAGCGCCTCACCGAACCCGAAGTCCTCGCTCGTATGAACGATCCACGCTGGCTCACGCTCTACGCCCGGCTCACCGACCGCTTCGGCGACAACGGCCTCATCGCCGTCGTCATGGCGCGCTTAGAAAACTCCGACGCCATCATCGAAACCTGGCTCATGAGCTGCCGCGTCCTCGGCCGCGGCGTCGAGCAAGCCTGCCTCAACCTCATCGCCGCCGCCGCACAGTCGCATGGCGCAAAGCGCCTCATCGGCCAGTACCGCCCCACCGAAAAGAACGGCATGGTGCGTGGCCTCTACACCAACCTCGGCTTCACGCGGTTCGCCGAAGCAGGCGGCACTATGCGCTTCTCCCTCGACCTCCACAACTTCGCTCCGCGCCCCGTGTGGATGGAGATCAACCTCCCGCGCGAGGCACTGGTAGAACAATAACTAGAGCCCCTTTTGCGACACTGACGCTACCAAGGACCCCGAATGACCCAGCAGGAGATTTACCCTCGCCTCACCAAAATCATGCGCGACGTCTTCGACGACGACAACCTCGTCGTCACGCCCGAGCTCACCGCGAATGACGTCGAAGGCTGGGACTCCGTCAGTCACATCACGCTCGTCGTCGCCATCGAAGAGGCCTTCGGCATCAAGTTCAAGAGCGCCGAGCTCGAAAAGATGAAGAATGTCGGCCAGCTCGTCGAACAAATCGAAAAAAAGACCGCCGAGAAGTAGTCAGAAAAGATGCCCGACGAATCACAGCGTGACCGACAGGAGTTTGGCACCGACTTCACCGAGGTTCGGCATGAACCGCTCGCCAGCCCCTGGCGTCTTCGACTCTACGTCGCCGTCCTCTGCGCGTTTCCCTTCGCTCTCATCCTCTTCACCTTCTGGTGGGTCACTACCCAAAGCTATATTCGCTACTCGATCTTCCCCTACGTCGCTGACACAGGCTACGGCTCCAGGCTGCAGCACGCCGACTGTGACATCCTCATCGATGGCGACTCCACCGCACTCGTCGGTGTCCTGCCGCGCATCATCGAGCAGCGCACAGGCCTCAAGACCTGCAACATTGCTGAGGTCTCCGGCGTCAAGCTCGTGAATGGCATGATGGTGCTCGACGACTACCTCGCGCACAACCGCCCCCCGCAATATCTCGTCTTCGTCTTGTCGCCCGAGAACCTGCATAATCCCGCAAACTGGAGCTTCGTCAGCGGCTGGGAAGGGTGGTTCTACCGCATTCGCTTCCGCCCCGACGCCGCTTTCTGGCAAAACACCTTTCGAGATCCGGATACATCTTTCGCCAACGCCGAACTCTCCTTCCGCAACGGCATCGAATGGTTCCTCAAGCGTCCATTCCCTCCCCAGCTCGTGCACGAACGTGATCTCAATGGAGGCCACGTCAGCGAACCCGGAGCGGCTCTCACCCACTGCGCCAACGACACCAAAATCTATGCGCCCGAACCGGCATGGCTTTCACACATCCGCAGCGCCTATGGCGTCAACGGCACCCGCGTTCTCATCGACGTCATGCCGATGGCGGCCTGCGATCAAGGCTTGCCGTACTATCGAGCCCGCCTCGCCAACCTTACCGACAACGGCGTAGACACGCTGCCAATCGGAGACTACAGCACCTCAGGCCGTCTCCACACCACCGACCAGGGAACAATCGATCTCTCCAACCGCCTCGCCGCTCAACTCGCCGCCGTCATCAATGCGCCGTCCAGCCGGGCAGAAGTTCACTAGGTGTATCCGTACATGTCCGCACTCCAAAACTCTGTCATCTCGACCGGAGTCTCCGCCGTGGCTGAGAGACCCCTGTATCTCTCAGCCCATGCGGCCTAGCCCAACAATTCACTAGCCATGCTCTTCTCCTCGAACGTCTTCATCTTTTTCTTCATGCCGGTCGCCCTCATCGGCTACCAGCTCCTCGGCCGCTTCGGCCGCCGCGCCGTCTTCGGCTGGCTCTCGCTCGTCTCGCTCTTCTTCTACGGTTACTGGAACCCGAAATATCTCTTCCTTCTCGGCGGCTCCATCCTTCTCAACTTCATCGCCTCTCGCGTCATCGCACGCGTCTCCTCAGAGCGCGCCAAAACAACAGCGCTCGTCGCCGCCATTGCCGCCAATCTCTTCCTGCTCTTCTGGTTCAAATACCTCTTCCCTCTTCTCCACTTCTTCAACGGCATCCACTGGCTCTCACGCGATTTCGGTAGCGTCATTCTTCCGCTCGGCATCTCCTTCTTCACCTTCACGCAGATCGCCTACCTCGTCGACCTCAGCCAGGGCGAAGCCGAGCCGCAAAGCCTGCTCTCCTACGTCCTCTTCGTCACCTTCTTCCCGCATCTCATCGCCGGCCCCATCATTCATCACTCGGAGATGATGCCCCAATTCAATGCTCAACGGCACAGCGGCCTCCGCGCCGACGACATGGCCGTCGGCACTACATGGTTCATCCTTGGCCTCTCCAAAAAAGTTCTCATCGCCGACACCTTCGGCCCCATTGCAGACCGCCTCTACTTCGACCCGCACCGCCTCGGTACGCAGGCCACCTGGGTCGGCATGCTTGCCTACGCCGTTCAGCTCTACTTCGACTTTTCCGGCTACTCCGACATGGCGCTCGGCCTCGCGCGCATGTTTTCCATCACCTTCCCGGTCAACTTCAACTCGCCCTACAAGGCCGCCAACATCATTGAGTTCTGGCAGCGCTGGCACATGACGCTCACCCGCTACCTCAACCTCTACCTCTTCAATCCCATCGCACTCTCGCTGACCCGGCGCATGACACGGCGCCGTATCGGCCTGGGCCTCAAGCCGCTAAAGAAAGCGCAGCGCACCTTCCTCGGCTTCACGCAGCTCATCGCCTTCCCTATGTTCGTCACGATGTTCCTCGCCGGCATCTGGCACGGCGCCGGGATGCAATTCATCCTCTTCGGTCTCGCCCATGCGGTCTATCTCACCGTGAATCACGCCTGGCGCGTCTACGTTCCCAACGACTCGAAGCTCCAAAAACTTCTTCCGCTTCCCGTCGCCGTCGCCCTTACCTTCGCCTGCGCCCTCGGCGGTCAGATCTTCTTCCGCGCCAACAGTGCACGCGACGCCTTCTACGTCTTTGGCTCGCTCCTCGGCCTGCACTCCGGTTCCGGCCTCGAGGGCTTCGCCGGCCTACCCTCGCGCTCCAACTTCGCGCTGCACACCACCCACATCTGGCTGGGGCTTGCGGCCATGTTTGCCATCTGCTGGGCACTCCCCAACACACAAGAGATCCTCAACCAGGTCGAAGAGTCCGAGCGCACTCGCTCGCTTGGCATGAACCTCCTGCGCTGGCGCCCGAACATTCTCTGGGCCTCCGCAGTCCTCATCCTCACCGCCGCCGCCCTCAGCTTCATGTACGCCAGCACCAGCTTCCTCTACTTCCAGTTCTGATCATTCTCTTCAGGGCTGCAGCGCTCCGCTCTCGAACCACGGCACCCCAAAACCTTGTCAAGCCCCTGAATATCTGGAAATCCCTCTAAGCCTCTTCCCACCAACAACATCCACGTGGAAAACTAAGGACATGATTTCCGGCCCCACTCGCTACAATAGAAATAGAGAGTTAAACAAACGAGGCTGCGATTCGCGCAGCCTTTGCTTTTTCCGTTGTCTTTCTTGTGTTCATTCCCGAAGGGAGTCTGGTTCGTCCTTCGTCCCTGTAAATTATTCATTCCAGATATTTTCCACACAAGATCTCTGAAATCAATATTTTGCAGCCACACCCCTCTCGTAACCCATTCAAAATAGGGATTCGCCCCCAAAAACAGAAAGAGGGGTACCCACCCCGAGGTGTCGGAGACGCACTCTCCGTGTTCCCGGCGTATTTTGCACCGCCAACAATGCAACCATAACCGCAGCGCAATGCCCGCATCAGGCCCCGAAACTCTCCCCAAACTCCTCCACCGCGTCTTCGGTCACCGCGACTTCCGCGCCCACCAGCGCGACGTCTGCGAAGCCGCAGCCTCCGGTCGCGACGTTCTGCTCGTGATGCCCACAGGAGCTGGCAAGAGTCTCTGCTACCAACTCCCGGCGCTCGCCCGCCGCGCTGCCGGACATCACGCCACCGCCCTGGTCATATCACCCCTGATCGCCCTCATGGACGACCAGGCCAGCAAGCTCGCCGTCCTCGGTCTCCGTGTCGCCCGCATCCACTCTGGCCTCGGCCGCGAGACCGCCCGCGCCGCCTGCCGCGACTACCTCAACGGCTCACTCGACTTTCTCTTCATCGCCCCCGAGCGGATGCGCGTTCCCGGCTTCCCCGAGATGCTTGCCAAGCGCCCACCCGCGCTGATCGCCGTCGACGAAGCCCACTGCATATCGCAATGGGGTCACGACTTTCGCCCCGACTACCGTACGCTTGGCCAGCACCTTGCCGCGCTTCGTCCATCGCCCGTCATCGCGCTCACCGCTACCGCAACACCCGCTGTGCAGCGCGACATCGTCCGCCAACTGAACCTGCAAGACGCAGCCATCTTCATCACCGGCTTCCGCCGCTCCAACCTCGCCGTCGAGGTCCTTGAGCTCTCCAAGCCGCAACGCCCCGAGTTCACCGAGAAGCTCCTCAGCGACCCCGGAGCTCGCCCCGCGATCGTCTACGCTCCCTCGCGCAAGTCCGCCGAAGAGCTCGCCACGCGCCTCAACGCCAGGTTCAGCAGCGCCGTCTATCACGCCGGTCTAGACCCTGCTACGCGCGACCGCGTCCAGCGCGACTTCCTCGCGGGCAAGCTCGACGTCATCGTTGCCACCATTGCCTTTGGAATGGGCATCGACAAAGCGGACGTCCGCACGGTCGTCCACGTCGCCCTTCCCGGCTCCGTCGAGGCCTTCTACCAGGAGATCGGCCGCGCCGGACGCGATGGCAACCAGTCGCGCTCCATCCTGCTCTACAGCTATCTGGATCGCCGTACGCAGGAGTTCCTGCTCGAACGCAACTACCCTCCTGCAAGCGACCTTCAACGCATCCTTCGCGCCCTCAACGACGAGTTCGTCTCTCCCGATTACCTGCAGCGCAAGCTCAAGCTCGACCAGGAAACCCTCGACCGCTCGCTTGAGAAGCTCATCACGCACGGCGCTGCAATCGCCGACTTCAACGGCAACGTCCGCATAGCCGATGAACCACAGTGGCAAGACGGCTACGACGCCCAGGTATCCGCTCGCCGTCGCCAGATCGACTCCATGATGGCCTTCGCCGAAGGCAACACCTGCCGCATGACCGCACTCGTCGAGCACTTCGGCGACCGCTCCGACCCGCTCCGTTCCTGCGGCCAGTGCGACATCTGCCAGCCGTCCGCCGCGACCGGCTCCGCGATGCGCCAGCCTACATCCAGCGAGCGCGACGATCTCCGCGCCGTCCTCTCGGCAGTCGCCGCACGCAGCACCTCCACCGGCAAGCTCTTCACCGACCTCGCCCTCACCAAAGACCGCAAGCACTTCGACGCTCTGCTCGATTCCCTCGCCCGCGCCGGCCTTCTAACCCTCACTAACGACACCTTCCGCACTCCCGAAGGCCGCGACGTCACCTACCGCAAGGTCACCATCACGCACGAGGGCCGCACTCCCGACGACGCAACCCTCTCCACCGTCTGGCTCCGGGACTCGTCGTCAACAACCTCATCGAAGTCCACTTCGACGCGCGGCAACAAACGCGACTCAAAGCGCCGCTCGACTTCGACTCCCGAACCACTGCGCCGCACGCGAGAGGCGCAATCGCAGCTCCCCATACCGCGCCGCGAAGCGAACGGATCCGCACCACCACGCAAATCAACGCCACCTCCACCAGCCGAGCTCAACCCCACACAATCCGCTCTTGATGCTCGCCTTCGCACCTGGCGCAAAGAGCAGGCTCACTCTATCGGTCTTCCCTCCTTCTTCATCTTTAGTGACTCCGTGCTCCGCGATATTGTCCTCGCTTCACCCGCATCACTCGCCGAACTCCGTTCCGTCCGCGGCCTTGGACCCGACAAGCTCGACCGCTTCGGATCAGCCGTCCTTGAACTCTGCCGCACCTCCTGACCACACTTCTCTGACAATCCTCATCCCACTCGCGTGAGAGGATAAACCCGTATGGATACAAGCTCCTTCGGCGTTGTCATCATGGCCGCCGGCAAAGGTACTCGCCTCAAGTCGCGCCGCCCTAAGGTTCTCCATGAGATTGGTGGCCGCGCACTGCTCGCCCACGTTATCGACGCGGCCAAGACCGTTGTTCCCGCCGAGCGCATCTACTGCGTCATCGGTCACGAGGCCGATAAGGTCAGCGCCGCCGTTAAGCACATGGGCGTTCGCTTCGTCCTCCAGGCCGAACAGCGCGGCACCGGCCACGCCCTCCAGATGGTCAAGGCTGAGTTCGCCCTCAACAGCGTCAAGCCTCCCGCAAACCTCCTCGTCCTCTCCGGCGACGTCCCACTCATCCGCCCCGAGACCATCCGCGCCCTGATGGAGTTCCACTCCACCGAACGCGCCGCGATGACAATCCTCACTGCGATTCCCAGCGATCCTACCGGCTACGGCCGCGTCCTCCGCAAAGCCGCCAACTCCACTGATGTCCGCGCCATCGTCGAACAGAAGGACCTCAAGCCTGCCGACGATTCCGCCGAGATCAACTCCGGCATCTACTGCTTCGACACCGCCGCACTCTTCACTAACCTCGAGCGCCTCACCGACCAGAATGCCAGCGGCGAGTTCTACCTCACCGATATCGCCTCGCTCCTCGTCTCCGAGGGCAAACGCGTCGTCGCCACCGTTGCGCCCGCAGTCGATGAGGTTCTCGGCGCCAACACTATCGCTGAGATGATGCACCTTGACGCCGCCATGCGCTCCGCCACCGCTCACCGGCTCATGGCCGCAGGCGTCACAATCTTCCGTCCCGAGACTTGCGTCATCGACGCTGCCGTTGAGGTCGCGCCAGACACTGTCATCGAGCCCTATGTGCAGATCCTCGGCACCACGCGTATCGGCCCCGACTGCCGCATCCGCTCCTACTCTGTCATCCAAAACTCAACTATTGGTGCCGGAGTCCTTATTCGCAATGGCTGCATCCTCGATGAAGCGACCATCGGCGACGGCGCGCTTCTCGGCCCCTACGCTCACCTCCGCCCCGGCAGTGACATCGGCCCTCAGGCGCACATTGGCAACTTCGTCGAGACCAAGAAGGTTCGCCTCGGCCGTGGCTCCAAGGCCAACCACCTCACCTATCTAGGCGACGCGATCATCGGTGCGGGCACCAACATCGGTGCCGGTGCCATCACCTGCAACTACGACGGCGTCCACAAACACACCACCACCATCGGCGACAACGTCTTTGTCGGCTCAGACTCCACGCTCGTCGCTCCCCTCACTCTCGGGGATGGAGCCTATGTCGCCGCTGGCTCCTGCATCACTGAGGATGTACCACCTGATGCCCTCGCACTCGGCCGGAGCCGCCAGACCACCAAAGAAGGTTGGGTCACCGCACGAAAGGCCCGCAAGGCCTCATCCTGAGCTCGCAGCAAAGGAGAACCCATGCAGAAGCTGACAGATCAGCAAATCGAGCAAGCCCTGGCCAGCCTCCCCAACTGGGCCCTCAAAAACGGCGAACTCGTCCAGGAGCGGACCTTTAAGGACTTCGTCCTCGCCATGGCCTTCGTCAATGACGTTGCCCGGGTCGCCGAGGTCGCCGGTCACCATCCTGACATCGACATCCGGTACAACCGCGTCCGGCTTGCCCTCGTCACACATGACGCAGGGGGAATTACACAGAACGACACCGCCCTTGCACAGAAGATCAACAACTTGCGCGCCTGACATTAATTATTCGGCGCTTGCAGAAATCCCTGCTTGAGTCGGGGCCTGTGGCTGTGCTACGCTGGAGCCCTGCTTGTGGGAAAGTCCCCCGGCAAACGTTTTCCTGAGTGATCTACCACTCAGACATAAGTTGCGTCACTGGCCTCCCGGCACGAATCAAAACACCGTTCGTGCCGCCTTTTTTTTCTACAGGGCGCTCTCAGATGCCCACATTCCCACAGTTTGGTGGTCGGTTCCCTCCGAAGTCTTTGGACTCTGAGTAGGCTGTGCACCCTCCGGAGCCTCTTTCCACCCAGGCGCATCTATAATCAGGACAGTTCTTTGCAGCGCCACAACGCAATGTTGGGTCAGCTCCAAAATGGGGGCGTCACGGCTTCGACGGGATTGCTTGCGGCAGAGAGGCATGCCGGGGTGTGTGCACCCGTAATCGCTCACAAAATCATAAGTGCCAACAATAATCTGGCTCTTGCTGCTTAATTAACTAAGTAGCCGATCGCTTCCGCTTCGCCTATGGGCGGATACCGATCGTCGCACAGTAGGCTGGTCCGCGGGGTTCCGCCTGTACGCCAAGGACGAGATCAATCAGGCTGGTGGCCGGCGCATCTTCGCCCGTTCTAAGCACCGGCTACGAGACAAAGCAGAACTGGGAAAAGCATGAAGGCTCTCTGTTGTCAGCTTTTTCGGACGCGGGTTCGACTCCCGCCGCCTCCACCATTCACAAGTTTCCTGGACTTCGCAGGCATGGCTAGGCCCAGCATCAAGGGGAATATCGTTAAATCCATCTCAACCGGACAATGCGCGATCAACATGACGCGATGAAACGAGCTGAAGATGCGAGAAAGCAAGCTGCAGAAGATCTAAAGAGGATGCAGGAACTTTCGCGTCGCAATCGTCCGTAGCTTGCACTGATAAACAATTGCTTCTACAGCGGACATTGTTCGATGTTCTCCCGGTCGATCGCCGCTAAGTGACCTCGATGGGTGGCTTGCGGCTAGACTGTGCACACACAGGATTTTCATGCCCGGCAATCACAAGGGCTTCCTAGAGGAGGATCCGGCGGAGGGTTCACTACTCTCCAGCGCAGCGGTATCGATCAACGAGTCCCTGGAGTCTCCTTAGATCACGGTGCCTACTGCGTCGCACTGACCGCCGGTTGAAATAGCTTGAATATTTCGCTTCCGACTGCGGGAAATTGGTATGCGAGCCAAGTAAGGACTGGAATCGCGCCGAAGCCAACGATCCGAATATAAAACTCCATGCCGAGCTCGTTAGGCCGCGATTCGGTAATCCTGCTCAGAATGGGGTTACGATACATCTGCGCAAACACCCAGATTATCCCTGAACCAAGAACGAGCAATAGTGCGGTGAATAGCCAGTCGATCTGTTGCCGCGGTTCGAACGGGTAGGAGTTCCACGCAACAATGGATAAAACAAACGATCCCGATACAAAGAGCATTAAGTAGCGCATATTTGCGAGAATCGCGCGGATAAGCGCCACATATCGAATTGCCAGGAACTCCTCAGCCAAAATCACGCCTGCTAAATCCGCCCCCTCGGGCACTGCCCGGATCTGAATAGGAGCATTCGGAAACGAGCCCTGCATGCGCCAACGGCGCGCTTTCATAGGGATGTCCTCATTCTCGTCGCCTTCCACCAGGCCAGTCCGCTCATCTTTCCAGAAAGGAATGAGTACTGCGAAAAGTAGGTCATGGCTGAACTCCGAGAACCGAGCCTCAATTCGTCGCATTATTTGAGAATTTTTCTTGCCCATAGTGTATTTACCTGTGGACCCAGTTCGATTGTCATGCACCTCCTCGATGTCTGCGAGAAGAGAATTGTAAGTCGCCTCCAGCCGTTCTTGTTGTGAAGCCGTCAAGATCTTTTTCAGGTCGTTGTCGTGTAGCATCTGACGCATCGATTCCACTGACCGAGCCATGTCTCGCCACTGCTCGTGAAGCCCACTCTGCCGAAGCATACTGATCCAGCCAACGCCTTTCAGCCTGCTGAATGCAAAGCGGATTGGATTGCTTTCGAGCCGCTCC
>Ga0209169_10002333_pt1 | contig 11429 bp, 9 predicted proteins | sample HubBroMetageWRM4_FD_188346 | JGI IMG/M metagenome (GOLD analysis project Ga0209169, IMG submission 188346) | Warmed soil microbial communities from the Hubbard Brook experimental Forest, New Hampshire - Hubbard Brook CCASE Soil Metagenome WRM 4... | ecosystem: Environmental > Terrestrial > Soil...
CTGTGGCGTTGGGTCGATCTCGACAGGCATCGATGGCGTCGTCTCTACGGTGAGACGTTCGGACACGAGCATGTGGGCGAGGCTCAGGGTGTTTCTGATCCGCACGATGCGCAGATCGTTATCTTTCGCACAGATGAGGGAGTCGATGGCGCGTTCAAGGGCTTCACGGTCGGTATCAAAATAGAGTGGAATTTTTGCGCAGGCGAGGCCGAGCGAGGTGAGGGCGTTGGTGTAGGTATATTCACGATGAATGGAATTGACGACGCGTGTCGTGGTGAAATCCGCCAGACCGATTCCGATGGCATTGCCGTTTGTCGCAGGAGTTAAATCGCGAACGAAGATTCTGCTGATGTGAATCTCCGGGCTGCCCTGCGGGCGCAGAGATGAGATATAGCCGAAGACCCCACGGCCAATGACGTTGGTGTCCATGCCACTGCCGCTGATCTCCTTACCAAGCTCGTCGACGATGAGGAGGTCTATGTTCGAGAAGGGGAGGCGCGCCAGGAGTTGCTGTGACTGGAGGAAAAGAGCATCCTCTTTCTGCAGAATCTCATCCCCACGGATAACTTGTAGGTCGTTGGTCTGGTGATGTTGATCCTCAAGAATGGCTACAGCGAAGAGGACAGGCACCTTGCTGAGAATGACCTGTGCGGTTTCTCGGATGGCGGCCTCATGCCCGAGTTGGCTTGCCACCCGATGGGCATTCGCGGCGCCGACGTGCTTGCCGAAACCAATAACAAGCATCTTCTGGATTCCGCTGCCGAGTTTTCCGAAGAAGTCCGTGTGTGGCTTGATCCTGTTGATAATGACAATCGCATCGGCTTGGAGCGCGGCTCGGCTGAAGACGACGGGACAGCTGTCACCGAACATGCCGATCTCGTCGACGTCCATGCTGGTTTCAAAGGAAACGCCAGTTGACTCCGGTGTGACGCCGAATCCCGCAAGGACGTTCTGCTGACCGGAGGGCGTGGCTCCTCCATGGCTGCCCATAGCGGGAATAATGAAGGGCTCTGCTCCGTAAGCACGAAGGAGATTGATCACAGAGCGGACGATCTCAGCGAGGTTGGTAATGCCGCGGCTTCCGACTCCCACTGCCACACGCATGCCCGGATGAATCTTAGGTCCAAGCGATTTGCGGTCAAAACCCTCGCGAAGGATGGCTCCAACATCGAGCGACCGCGACGCTGGATAGCACTGAGAGAGATGAAACATCTTAGGCAGGCTTGGATACATGGCGGCAATGATACCCGAGACACTGCGCTGCTTGAAGCGAATCCCTTGCGGGTAGTTTTTTGTTCCGCTGACCATTTTGTTACCGAGGGAACCAGAAGTCGCATGGCAACCGGCGATCTGTGTTTTGGGAACCACATAATGGTCCAACGGGCCGCAAACCCAACATCGGAGCCACGAAAAATATGCGGCAACCTGTCCGATAAGCGTAGGGCCGGGCAACCGGTCGTTATTTTTCACGAAAGGTAAATCATCCGCATTTTTTTAGCCTATTAGTGGCGGACTGAAGCATAGTTCCGGCAACTGAAGGCATCATGTGTGTCTTTGTATTAAAAGGGGCTTTACTGGCTATCGGTTCAAAACCGCAGAAACACGGTGGGGGCATGCGTCAAGAACAATTCGTCACACTTCACGCGAACTCGACGGCGATTTGACAATAAGTCCCGATGAATTTCATAGCCTGTTGCATAGGAGTGTGAACTATGCGACCGATGATTCGTATGTTCGTCCTGGCGGCCGTCGCAGCAAGCGCGACCGCAGTCTTTGCTTCTGAAACTATTGCCGTCGACGTCCCCTTCAGCTTTGATGCGCATGGGAAGGCATTTCCCGCCGGCAGATATCAGGTGGAGTACAACCCAACCATAAATTCTCTGAGGCTCCTCAGTAAAACCGATACGAATAAGTCATTTATGTGGCTTGCTCTTCCTGCGGACTATACCCCGACGATGGCAAGGCTCTCACTGCTATTCGACAATGAAGCCGATGGCACACGCGCGTTGCGCAGCATCCGATTGGCTACGTGGGAAACACCGGTACTGGATAAACGTGAAAGGCGTGCCGCCCAGAGCGAGGTGTCGATTACGGGAGGACGGTAGTAGAAAGCGACTACTGGATTTCGGTGCATTTCGAAAGGGCAATGCTTCAAAGATCGCACTTATGTATCAACCACCTCTCTTCCCCGTTCTGGCCTCTTTTATTTGCTGTGCTGTGGGAAATTCTGATTTCCGCTATTTGAAACGCGGTCTTAACTTAGCAGGCAGGTAAACTGGATGCATCACCATGCTCTATCCAGCAATGAAAGCGGTTCGGAAGACCGGGCAGGAACGTTCTTCCGAGATATCGAGATTGGGGAGTTCGATGTCGATGCAGTGCGGTTTAGGCCCACGCAAATAATGCGATGACCTTGGATCGCCACTATGGTTGGCTGCTTGTCTGCTGCGAACACTTACGGAAGCTTCGCGTCCGCAACGCACTCGCCTGGCCTGTAAATGATGGCGGACGATCCCGAGGTGCGCCACCACTGTTGTCAGCGACTTTGCCAGTTCGGGATTGCATCGCCGCCGGATCCCTGCTCTGCGTAGATGTGCGTGAGGTGCATGAAGTCTTCGGCACCAGTTCAAGACCTAGATCTTCAAAGCGAAAGACCTCGCTAATGAACACCCTGTCCTTGTGCCAGCTAATATCACCCCTGTTGTTTACCCGTTTACCCTGCGAGTCAGAAACCCTTCTGGTAGACGAACTCGCCTGGGGTGCGAGGAAACATCACTGTGGGCTTTTGGCCCTTGGCAATCAATGCGCGATACCTCACACAGAGTCGGTCTGCGCTTCCAAGCGATGTCGCGGATGGCTTTCGGCGGTCGAACGAGGGACATCGGCCCCTCTTCCCTGGCAATTCGACCTCCGGCCGGCGAGAATTGCCTTCACCATCTCGTCCTTGAAGAGTACCGACTTCTCCTGCACCAAGTTACTCCGGTTACTCCCCCCTAACTTAGGGGCTAACTTCTGTGATCTATTCATCGCGGCACCCCACCTGTATGCTTCCTTCAATTAAGTCCCGCTCAGATTCTGCTTTGGGTAACCCACGTTAGAAACCCATGCACAAAGAACTCGACCGAGAGGCGAATCCAGCTGAGTCTAGCGGCATAGTCATCCCTGTAGAAATAGAGCAGAGGAATACAGAAACGCTCACCCAAGCCAGTAAGAACTTTATCGTGATGGATAAAATCAGCGATATGGTTAAGGTAATTTAGGTCGCATGAACGGTACGTCAGATACAAGCTCATCAGAATCAGTCGGGATTGCCGAAGTGAATGGTTTCATGCTGTCCCTCCAGACATGCGTCTGGCCCTGAACGAAAGTTATCGTCCTGGTTAATTGCGCAAGCAATTCGCTGATACTCCTGAGTCACGAACTAAACCGTAGGTGCATATGGAATACAGTCATATCGTTGCTCTCATTGATGCCTACCTCGACCGGCTCCAACGGGTGCGAGATCTTTTAAGCCCGTTTCATGTCGCTTCCGAATCGCCCCAGATGAAGGTCAGGAAGCGTTCAGCCAGATCATCAACTCCTAGCGTTGTTGAGATTGAGAGATCACCTACAGGGCGATTAGAGATTGATCGAGATCCCATACTTCCTACCCCTCGGATCATCCCACCGGTGATCCCGAGGAGGAAGCGAACGGTAACAAAACCTCCTCTGGCGCTTGGCAAGGCGGCATTGGCCGGAAACGTATCTAGCAAACCCGTCGTTGTTTCGGCGGAGCAGGTTCGTCTCGAGGAGGTTCACAGACAGGCTTTTCAAGCGACCGAGCAGAAACTGTCCGATCCAGCTGATAACGAAGCCCCTTCGGTCAGATCCCTCACTCTTAGATGGATCCATGAATCGAACTCAATGTAGCTTCGATCTTCAAGATTAGGGGTGCTTCTCGAAATGTGTCTGAATGGCACCAAACCAGAATCCTCAGGTGAAGAGTCATTCTTCTGGAACGGAAACGTTGGTACGCTCACGCTTTGCGCCTTGGTTAGGACTCAGTGAAAACAGATTGATGCAACCGTTCTATCGGCATGGGTAGCGCTTCCAGCTTGAATAGAGTCCCATCAACGCGGTATAGAGGATGAAAGGAGCAAAGGCGATACGACGATCTGGCGTATGCCAGAGATGCCACGAGGCCAGAAACGAAAGTATGAACAGAGCGATAATGCAACAGAGCTGCAGCCAGGCTTTGAGCGGCAATTTAGAAATCGCCATTGGTAATCCTTCCCTGACACAATACATTTCCCTTTACTTGGTGCGCCAGCCGTCCAGATTGACTGTGTGGCACTCCTGAACCACCGTGATGTTACTATCCCTCAACAATGGAGTGAGCCGGTCGACAGCCTTACTCAGCGGGGTACTGGTGTTTGTGAGCCGGATGGATCGTTTGCGCCGCTAAAGACGTCATCAACAATGCCATTGCCACTTTCATAGTGGCCTTCCCTTCCCTCCTTCAGCGAGGCGAGGTTGCGCGTGACGTTGATCCTCGGTCGGGGCTTCCTTGCCTCCTCTTTCGAGGACGGCCGAGCAACGAGCCTTGACGACTTCATATTTTCCTGTTGTGGCGTGGCTGTTTGGTCAGTGAATGATCCTTATTTCTCTTCCTAGTGAAAGCCGGAGAGGCATGTTCACTCTCCATTCGAATGTTCAGGTGAGCACGCGGACCATTTTGGTTGGGACGGCGATAACTTCGTTTCTTCAATTTTGTGGAACCAATCCACAAGAGGTTGCAATGTGATCTCTGCATTTTCCTGAGATTTCTGAACTGGTGTGTGCGAGCTTTCCGGTACTGCTCCAGCCCAGCCCATGTATCCAACAGTCTTGACTACCCCATCTTGTGTGAAATCGATAGTTACTCCTCTGCGTAAGAGCGTTGGGCCGGGGCTTTCGGGCATCACAAATGTTGGAAGTTCCTGTATCCGATCCTGACCGAGCAGGTTGTGAATCCATTGGAGTTGCACATCGGTCAAAGAAGAATCGTAAGTGCGCAGCGAAGCTGTGGGATCAGGCAATTGCTGCAAGCGACGTTCTAAATGGAACTGGCCATCTGTGCTGACCACGATGCAGTCACTGGAAATGCCTCCCTGCGGAGTTGCATTTATCTGGGATTCTGTAATTCGGACAAGCAGTGAGGTATCCGCGCTTTGTCCAGCAAGGGATGCATATGCGACAGAGGCGACTACGAGGCTAAAGAGTTTACGCATGGAGTGTTCTCTCTGCACCGACGTCTACTGTCGACAGCCGGATGGATTTTTGAAATTTCGGTCATAACGGATCTACACTATTGCGTCATTATTGGGTTGGGTAACTTATTCAGACGGGAAAATGCGATTTGACGGCAATGATATCCGGATGTAAGTCCGCCGAAATTAGGTCTCGTCAGGTGCATGATACATGCAACCCTTTACTTTATCTCATTCTGGAACACCAGGGGGGAGCTGGAACGGGGAATTTTTCACAACTCTGAGCATGAACCGCTGAAGGAAACTATCGGTCTCGATCCGGGCCGCGGCGCGTCGCCAGATCGCCTTTGATTTGACCTTTGACGGAGTCCACTAAACCATGAGCGTAGAAGCGTGCGTTATCACTCTGGCCGTGTCGTCCAGTGAGAAAACCATGAATCTCCGATCTGTCGAGGCCATACAAGAGGCCTGCACGAACCAACTCCATGTCTTGTTTGACCACCGCAGCGTCCAGCTGCGCGGCGTAGGGATTGGTCGCCGTCCAGGCCGGCGTTTGCAAGGGAGGAACCTCGCCGTTGTGAATCGCAGAGCCATTCTTTTGCTGCAATTTCGACTGCGTTGTAGTTCGCGCTGGCTCCATTTCTGATCTGCTAATCAACCGTGGTCTCGGACAGACATTGCTCGCCCATTTCAATGACGTCCTGGATGGCCGCTTGATTTGAGAAACAGGACAAAACAATGGACGCCCGTAAGAAGCGTCCATTGCAGTTGCGAGGCTGGAAAGGTGACTACTTGAGGTCGAGGTCGGGTAGGACGGGCGTCCCTTCCTCACGAACGGCATATAGTTCCCAGGGATTGATGTCGAGTGCTTTCAGGATGGTTGGCGCTACTTGCACGGTCCCGACTTCGGAGCTGACCGTCTTAGCCTGGAGGGAAGGATTGGATAACAGCATAACCACATTGGTGTCGTCATGGGCGAATCCGCCATGCTCGGAGAGTTTGGCCTTGCTGCCTGAGTAAGTGACGCCCACGTTCGGGGTCACGATAATGTCGGGCGTGCGAGGATCCACGGTTGGGTCGTTGTAGTTGAGCGAAAGCGAAGGACCGTAGTAGATCTGGCCGAGACCAATTCCCGTGATGGTAGACGGATCATCTTCGAGAATCTTGACGCTGGCGTCGGTATCAGCAGAGTTCTTCAGCCAGACCAGCGAGACGTCATCTTCGGTCGGCCCGATGCCGGTAGGGTTGTTAGTGGATTCAGAAAATGGGATGTAGCCCGCATTGGAGAGCAGGGTGACGGGTGAGGTGCCGTTGATAGTCTGACCGACATAGCGGCTGGGATCGATGGGTGACTGCCCGTGCTTGGCCGTGATCACGATCAGGGTCGAGTCGTAAAGGCCCCTTGCCTTCAATTCGCTTATCCAGGCTGCAAATGAGGCATCGACGAACTTGAATTCGGCCAACAGTGCTGTGGTGGGGGTGCCTGCGGCATCGAGATATCCGCCGGTCACGCCATTGCTTTTCTCAACCAGCTTCTGACCCACACTCACCGCCTGGAAGTTCATGCCAAATATGGTGGGCACACGAGTTCTTTTGGTGCCGAGATGGTTCTTGCCATCGATCTCGTTAAGTACGGCATCGACCTTCAACGTGTCGTAGCACTCAATGTTTTGGAAGCTGTTCGTCCAGGCAGTCAGATCTGCGCCTGTGTCGGGTATGGATTCGCAAGATATGCCGGTCGGCGTCCTGACGCCGGGCAGGGCGATCACGTTGGAGTTGATCTCAGGTCCGTAGAAATCGTCGAGCGCGGCAGGGCCGATACCAGCAGCTACAGCTGAGTAGGCGGGATGCTTGTCGGACCAGGCCGTGTATCCACCAGCCTGATGGATGACGCTGAAGATGGTGTTGGTGCGGACAAAATCCCAAGGATAAACCGGAGAGCAGCCTCTGCGGGGATCACGGATAAGTCTTTTGGGATCGATGGAAGCGATGCCGCCGTCAGTCAACGCGGCGCCGGGCGCACCACCGTTCACCTTGGTTTGGTCGATGTCGATGCCTTCTTCGTACTCGCTGGTGGTTCCAGTTGGGGCGGCGCCGGGCGTGCAGGGACCAGCCGCGAGTCCGTTACCAGTTGTCTGTGCCGGGGCATCAAGATTTCGAGCATAGGCGACGTCGTAATAGATGCCGGTAAGTGCGGGGCTTCCGCCGGTGACGATCGCGATCAGGCCGGGAAAGGAGTCCGAGGGTTTCGAAGTGCTGGCAGCGACGTAGTTAACGCCGGTCTTGCTCAGTGCAGCAAGTGCCGGGCAGTAGGGTTCGCCATTGTTGATGGTACTGATTCCGTTGATGCAGTTCTTGAGGTCCACAGCGTGCATGCCATCGACGCTGATCAGAAGAACCCGCTTGATAGGTTCCCTGCCCCAGCTGTTGTCCTGTGCGAGCGCAGAAGCGGCTGAACACGCAATTACGAGGGAGAGTACAGCACGTGCTTTTTTCATTACTACCTCCGGAACGAGGGTGACTGAAGGTCGGGGCACTTGCATTGCCGGAGGATGAAAATTAAGTGAAGAAACCCAAAGAATCAGGATGTGTCGGGTTACCTGAACGTCTGTAGGTGCTGTTTAATCCGCGACGCAGCTATCCGTTGTACGTGCGCCAGTATTTGCCTTTCTGCTCGTCAACAAAAACAAAGAGGGCCGCCGAAGCGGCCCTCTTGTTCATAGCAAGACTACCTGAGTTGCGACCAGATCTCCGGCAAAACCGCTGTGCCTTCTGCTCTTACGGCATCCAGTGCCTCAGGATCCAGACCCAAAGCTTTTAGGATCGTCGGCGCTACCTGCGCGGTCGTGGTGCCGTCAAAGACTGTCTGTGGCCTGAATCTTGGATTCGACACCAGCAGCATGACATTGGTGTCGTCATGCGCAAAGCCGCCATGATCCGCGATCATCGTGGTGCTTCCGGAATAGGTTACGCCTACATTTGGAGTGACAATGATGTCTGGAGTCCGCGGATCCTGCCCCGGCTCCCAGCCGCCTACGTTGTAATTCAGCGACAGTGTCGGTCCGAAGTAGATTTGCCCCAGACCAATCGCGGCTGCGTTCTGTTCAAGCAAGTCCACGGCCGCGGATACGCTCTCGCCTTTTTTCAACCAAAGCACAGAAACATCGTCTTCGGTTGCACCAATGCCGGTTGGATTCAGCGGGGATTCCGAGAAAGGAATGCGCGTGCCCAACAGGGTTGCCGGCGTATTAGTGTTGGCTACGTACCGGCTTGTGTCGATGGGTGATGCCCCATGCTTGGCGGTGATAATGATCAGCGTGTCGTCATAAATGCCCCTGTCTTTCAGAGCGTTGACGATGTCGCCGATTGAGACGTCCACCGCCTCGATCTCCTGCAACAGCAATTCGCTCGGCTGCCCGGCAGCATTTTGATAACCACCGGTGCCTACGCCGGGCTCATCGACCGATTCTCCGGTATATACCGACTGGAAGTTCATGCCCATGATCGTAGGTGTTACAGCCCGGGAGCCGTTGTGAGTCTTACCCGCAATCTCGTTCAACAATGCATCGACACGGAGCGCGTCATAGCACTGGATGTCTTCAAAGCTGGCATTCCACGAAGGAGCGGTTGCATCGCGGACAGTGGAGCAGGATGCGCCGAGCGAAGTCTTGATGCCCGGCAACGCCACCACATTTGAGTCGACCTCGGGGGCGTAATAGTCGTTCAGACCAGTACCACCGGGCCCAGCTACCATGGCATACGATGGGTGCTTATCGATCCACGCGGTGTATCCGCCCGCTGCATGGATAACTCCAAAGATGGTGTTCGTCCGGAGGAAGTTCCAGGGGTACACCGGTGCACAACCTGCCGCGGGATTGCGCGAAAGCTTCCTGGGGTCGATCGCGGCCGCGGTGGCATCCGCGCCGCCGTTCAGCTTGGTGTCGTCGATATCGATGCCCTGATCGTTGTCCGTCGTCGTTCCCGTCGGTACCGCAAAGGGCGTGCACGGCGCCGCAGCTAAGCCAGTGCCGGTCGTTATTTGCGGCCCATCGAGCGTTCGGTCAAATGCTACATCGTAGTAAATGCCGGTCGTTCTCGGCGTGCCGCCGGTAACCAGGGCCATGAGTCCGGGGGCAGAATCGGAGGGCTTTGATGACGAGGTGGCCACATAATTGATCCCTGTCCCGGCCAATGCGGCCAGGTTAGGGCAATACGGATTCCCACCGTTCAATCCGGTAACACCATGCGCGCAGTTATAGAAGTCGACTGCGTGCATACCGTCTATGCTCAAGAGCAGTACATGCCTGACTTTTCTCGATCCCACCATGTTCTCGTCCGCGGCCATGCCATAATTCGACGACAGCGTTAGAGCGATCGCAAATCCAGTCGATACAAGCTTACTTACATTCATATAGATCCTCCACGCGAGTAGTAGGCGCTCCAAGATACGAATGTGTTACCGATCTATGAAATCTTCGCGAATGCGGTGTGAAAACACCCTTAGATTTCAATCAGCACTACTTTACAAATGCAGGATCAATAGCCGTAGTGAGCGTCTGTTGGAAAGCCCTCCAAACGCAGGGAAAATTCGCTCCGCCCTGGCTGCAGCCTGGAACAAAAATATTCGCCCTGACGGGACCCTTGTCCAAGGTGAGTGGAGTGAGCTCGCGCATCTGCTCCAGTGTCTGTGCCGTGTAGTAGGTCCTGATCTCGTAGCCTGAATCCGCGTCCTGCCACAGCTCGAAGACCAATGCTCCTCCGGGTGGAGTGTCGTCGCGGCGTCCATCGATGACCCAGTTCAGGTTGAGCATTCCCGCCATGTTGGCGAGGTTGGTATCGTGACCGACCAGAACGATCACCCGGTCTCCTGGTTTTCCCAGTGCGCCTGGGACGTCCTTACCGGTTGCCGCCTGCTGCAGAGTGTCAAGAATGTGGGCTAGCGTATTCGAGGCCTGCACAGTCGCCAGGTAGGATGTGCGACGGTTGAGATCGGACGCGGCGGTGTGCAGGTCCATGAGTTGCTTTAGAGTCGCGAGATCAACCCGACCCCAGCCTACCTGGCCCATTGGCAGGCCGCTGGTGTATTCGAGCAGCAGGTTCTCAGTGATGGTCGATGCAGTACTGAGTGGGCCCTTCAATTCCGCGAGATGATCGCTCTTGCCGCCATCAAGGCTGGCCGGAATATCGGCCAGGAAAGCTGCTGCGGTGTGCCCCGGCTGAGGACAAGGGGAAGCTGGAGCACATCCGAGAAGGATGCGCTCCAGTGCTTCGAATTGCCACCGGTAAGCTTCGGTAACGCCAGCTGGGTTGCTGCCGATACGGCCGGCAATCGATGCCGCCGCTCGTTTACGATCGGGCTCACCCACCCCAGCAGACAGCGAATGGAAGAGTGGATCGACCTGACCTTCAGCGAGGGTATGCTGCTCCGGTTGCTGATTGGGGGAGCAGCCAGGAAACATTCCGGCGGCAAGCGACTTTCCTGTCTCTGCCGTGCGCTGGTCCGAGTCTGAAAAGAAAGAGACACGCGTGGCGTCAGCACATCCGCTGGCGCTCAACACCTCCCGTTGTGCCAAGTAGGCCCGGTAATAGCCACCGAACAGAGTCATGAGCTTGGCGCCCTGAGTGGTGAGATTGCCGGACGGGCTATCCCACTTTGGCCAGGGCTGGGCGGAATATTGATTCAGTTGCTCGTTACTTCCGGTCGGTGTTCGAACGCCGTGACGGCTGAAGATGATGATGAATTTCAGCTTTCCAGAAGCGTCATCCGCGCGCTGTGCAAGGACCGGGGGAACTGCGGCAGCAGCGCACAGTAGAAGCGTGAAGCAGTGTAATGCACGCCGATGTGATGGACAGTTCTTCATTTCACCTGACTATTTGGTTGCGTAGACCAGTATTGATGCCTGCTTGCCGTCGCTGCCAGGCACTCCAACGTAGAGGGTGTGCTGCGAGGGTACCAGCAACCCCGTCTTGGCTCCGGTAGATGTGCGAGTGACGCTTAACGCACGGACGCTCTTGTTAGCGTCGATCTCATAAACGTCAACTGCTCCGCTTCCAGCGATCAGATAAATCCGATGCAATTCGGCGTCATAGAAAATGTCGTCAGCTCCCGCATCCGATGGTAGATCCGCCAGTTCTTTACCGGAGTTTGCGTCGAGGACCACCAGGCGCGCGGGCGTGCGACAGGCGACGAACAGGATCTGG
>Ga0209169_10002335_pt1 | contig 11427 bp, 8 predicted proteins | sample HubBroMetageWRM4_FD_188346 | JGI IMG/M metagenome (GOLD analysis project Ga0209169, IMG submission 188346) | Warmed soil microbial communities from the Hubbard Brook experimental Forest, New Hampshire - Hubbard Brook CCASE Soil Metagenome WRM 4... | ecosystem: Environmental > Terrestrial > Soil...
TTACGGCGAGGTGCTCGGCATGGCGGAGCTGCCGAAGCCGCCGGAGCTGCGCGAGCTCAAATACCCCTTGTCATCCTGAGCGGAGCCGCGTAGCGGCGTAGTCGAAGGGCGAATGGGCGACAAGCTCAGCGTCGCTCAGGACTTACGAAGCACGCCGGTCCTTCGACTACACTGGCTGCGCTCGCTCCGCTCAGGATGACAAGCGGCGCTCAGGATGAGGGAGGGAGCTACGAAGCTTTCGCGGGGGTGCCTAACGCGATGGCGATCTCGATCACGTCCTCTTCGTTGAGTGAGAGGCGGCGCATCGCGGCTTCGTAGAGCTCGATCGTCTCTTCGCTTTTGCTCGACGCGGCGCGCTCTTCGCGCAGGCGTTTCACTTCGTCGGTGACCCGATGCGCGAGCTCGGGCGTCGGCTCGACGCCTGCGCGCGCGAGCCGATCGCGCTGACGCCGCAGCGTGTCTTCCACGAGTGCGGCGCCGGTGTGCTTGCCGAAGACCCAGCTCGTGCCGCCGCCGACGAGCTCGGCGGGGACGGCCTCGTACATGCGGCGGTCGATGAGCATCGCCTGGGTGTGGATACCCGACTCGTGCGCGAAGACTTTCGCGCCGACGATCGGCTCGTGCTGCTGCATCGGAATGCCGCTCACCCGCTCCATAAATCGCGCTAGTTCGCGCAGCTTCTCGTATTTGAAGCCTGGGAGCTCGATGCCGTAGAGCACGCGTAAGGCGACGACGAACTCATGCAGTTTCACATTGCCGGCGCGCTCGCCGTAGCCATTCGCCGTTACTGAGATCACCTTAAACCCGCACGACGTTGCCGTGATGGCGTTGATCGTACCCAACCCGTAGTCGTTGTGCAGGTGCGCGACGATCGGCAACCCTTCCGGCAGCGCTTCGACGATTCGCGAGCAGTACCAGCGCGTCGCTTCGGGCGTCAGCGTGCCGACCGTATCGGGCCACGCCGGGCGAGTTCCCCCGGCGGCTAAACCGGCTTTGAAATATTCGATGAAGTAATCCACATCGCCGCGGCTGCCGTCTTCCGCGCCGAACTCGATGCGCTCGATCCCGCAAGCGCGCGCGTGCGCAATAGCATCGCACTGCAGCCGAATATTCGCCGCGCGATAGAACGAGAGCGGCAGGTCGAGCCAGTCGCTCTCGTCGCGCCCTTCGTAACGCAGCAGCATCTTGCCGATTTTATATTTCAGGTGCAGATCGCTGCCGCTGGTAAAAATGAAGAAGGTTACCTCGCGTGGATCGACGCCGACGTCACGCAGCGTCTTCACGGTTACGTCGATGTCGTTGCGATTGCTGCGACACATCACCACGATCTCGACGTCGCCCAGCTCGCCGCGATGCTTTGCCTCCATCACGAGTTGCAGCGTTCGCCGGTCGCCCACCGATGCTGCCGGAAACCCGACGCTCATGATGTGAACCCCAACGCTCGCGAGCATTCGCGCGATCTCCAGCTTTTGCGCCGGCGTATAGCAGACGCCGGGCATCTGCTCGCCGTCACGCAGCGTTTCGTCGTAAATGCGGATTTCCGAGAATTCGGGGAAGCCGACCTCGCCGGTAAACTCTTTGGGATCGCGGATGAGGCGCTCGATCGGTTCGCGGAGCATCTTCAAACGTTCTACGGCCGCGCGGCTATTTCATCGTTGCGGCGCATCCCCTTCGTGCTCGCCGAAGCGTAGCTCGGCCGTGTCGCGCGGAAAGATCAGCTCGAGCGTCCAGTCGAACGCGACGCGAACCTTGCGATCGAGACCGGGAAGGCGCAGCAAGTAGTAGGTTCGCCAAAAGAACCAAGCGATAAAGCCGGTGATGACGTGCGCACCTGGAAGCTCGGCGACGGCTTTGCGGCCGCCCAACGCCGCCATCATGCCGAGTGCTCGATATCGAAACGGCTTCGTCGGTTGGCCGCGCAGGACGGCGACGATGTTGTCGGCAAGGTGCGGTCCTTCGCGAATCGCATGCTGCGCCGTCATTGGGTAGACGCCGCCTTCCAACTCGTCGGGAATCGCGGCGCAGTCGCCGAGTGCCCAGACGCCGTCGGCGCTGGGAACGCGCATGTCGGAACGGGTTTCGATCGCGCCGCGCTTGGTTTTCGGCAGGTCGACTCGTGCGATCGTCGGAGATGGTTTAACGCCGGCGCTCCAAACGATCGTTTCTGTTTCGATGCGGCGGCCGCTCTGCAATGTCAACCCACGATCGTCCGCGCCGGTCACCCCGTCGCCGGTCAGCACCTCGATGCCGCGCCGTTCGAGGATCCGTCGCGAATACTCGCCCATCTTCGCCGGAAGCCCGGCGAGCAGCGTCGGTCCCGCCTCGACCAGAACGACGTGCAGCCGTTTGGCATTCAACCTCCGGTAGAAGCACAGAACATCGCGGAGCATCTCGGTGACTTCCCCGGCGGTTTCGACGCCCGTAAAGCCGCCACCAACGACGACGATCGTCAGCAGACGATCGCGCCGCGCGTCGTCGTCGATCGTGTCGGCGAGTTCGAGCAGCCAGACCAAATGATTGCGCAAGGCATCGGCATCTTCGAGCGTTTTGAGCGCCCAGGTATGTTCGGCGATGCCGGGGAGTCCGAAATCTGACGTCGACGAGCCGAGCGCCAGCACGACGTGATCGTAGGGTTGAACGACCGTTCGACCGGTGAGAACGTGGTGATAGGTGACCTTTTTGCCGTGCACGTCGATTGCGTCAACGTCGGCAAGGACGAAACGCGTGCGGTGCACCTGGGCTCGAATTGGCGTCACGATGTGCCGCACCTCGAGCTCGCCGGATGTGACCTCGGGAAGCATCGGCGTAAAGAGCGAGTAGTTATTGCGGCTGAGCAGCACGATCTCTGCTTCCGACGGGCGCAGTCGCCGCTCGAGCCGGCGGGCGACCGCAATCCCGGCAAAACCCCCGCCGACGATCACGATGACCGGCACGCGATGCGGTTGAAGAACCGGGCGTGACTTACCTTCCACCCCAGCCGCCCGCCCCCGAGCCGGAAACGCCTAAAGTGGCGCAGCGGCGCCGTACCGGCATCGGCGCGCTCCTGGCCGCGATCGCCGCGTTTGCGATCAAATTCAAGTTCCTCTTGTTCTTCGGTGCCAAGCTGTTCGGACTCAGCTGGACATTCTTGCTCTCGCTTTGGATTTACGTCGTCATCTTCGGCTGGAAGCTGGCGGTCGTCGTAATGCTGCTGTTGCTGGCCCACGAGCTCGGGCATTACTTCGCGTTTCGAGCCTACGGCTTGCCGGCACGGCTCCCGGCTTTCATTCCGCTCCTCGGCGCCTTCACCGCGGGCGCCCCGCCCGACGACCTCGAGCAAGACGCCTATATCGCGCTCGCCGGCCCGCTCGTCGGCCTGGGCCTCGCGGCGGTCTGCTATGCCATCGGCGCGACGACGCAGGATCGCTTTTGGTATGCATGCGCCGATCTTTCGGCCTTCTTGAATCTCTTCAACATGATTCCCATGCCGCCGTTTGACGGCGGTCGAATCATCGGCGCGCTGTGGCCGCCCTTATGGTTTGTCGGCTTCGCGCTTTTCGTTGCTTTCGCGGCATTCATGCACATCCCAATTCTCTTCGTCGCGATCATCGGGTTACTCGGCCTTCCGGCGATGATCGCGGCGTGGCAAGGACGCGTCGATCCTCGTGCAGAGCGGATGACATTCAACGCGCGAGTTCGGGTTAGTCTGTGGTACCTCGCGACGGTTCTCGGCCTCTTCTTCATCATGGCGCAGTCGCACGCCGGGGCAGCCGCCAGCGCGACCGGAAACGTTAACTGGTGACGCACCGCGCGCTGCTCGTACTCGCCGGCGTCTTCATCGCGGTGGCCTTGCTTACGGCGCGTCCGCATCCAACGCCCGGTCCCTTCCTGCGCGATTTCGAAGCCTACTGGGCTGCGGGCGTGGCGTGGAATGCCGGGGATGATCCTTATGGTCCCGCGATTTGGCGCGCCGAACGCGCCGTGCCCGGTGTTGACATTCTCCGCAATGAAGCCTTGCCGTTCGTTGGGCCGCCGGCGACGCTGCTGGTCTGGGGCCTGTTTGCGAGACTTCCGTACGCGCTGGCCGCAACGATCTGGGCCTCGTTTCTCGGCGCGTCGGCGCTTGCGCTCGTCGTTGCGACGCTGCGCGGCAGCGGAGCGCTGCTTGCACCGTTTGCGTTCTTTAGTTTGCTTGCCCTCGCGCTTGCATTCGGACCGATCACGAGCAATCTGGCGCTCGGACAGCTCGCCTTGCCGGCGTTTCTCGGAGCGGTGCTGGTCTCTCGGCTCGGTGCCCGTTCGTTCGCCGGCGCAACTGCATCTGCGTGCCTGGCCTTTACTCAGCCCAACGCCTCGCTCGGGCTGGTTTCACAGTTCGGGCGCAATCGGACGACGCTCGCATTCGCCGTCGCAGCCCCGATCGTCACCTATCTTCTGGGCGCACTCGCGGCCGGCTGGGCGTGGCCCGTGTCATACGCCCGCGTGCTCTCCCTTCACGAGGCGGCCGAAGGACTTTCAGCGATTCAATTCACGCCGGCGGCCATCGCTCATGCCTTCGGCGCGTCGCCGCGCGCGTCGGAGATCGCAAACATACTCTTCATTCCAGCCGTGATCGCCGCGGCGATCTTCCTTTCGGTAAAAATCCGCGACGGGTTCGCGCGCTTTGCCGCGCTCTCCGCGCTCGCGCCGTTCGTCGCGGAGTTCTTCCACGAACACGATTTCGTCGTCGCGTATGCCGCGGTCGCGTGGTGTGCGCTCCGAACGCGCGCGACCGCTCGAATCATCGCGCTGGCAGGGACGTTGCTGGTCAGCGTCGACTGGCTCGGCCTCGCGCAGCGCCCGACCGGAATCGCGCAAGGCGCGCTGCTCGCCGCCGCGGCGCTCGCCGCCTTCACCGCGCTCGGTGATCGGCCCGAAAGGCTTGGCGCGCTCGCGCTTGCCGCACCGTTTGCCGCGCTCTTTTTTACGGCGGCGTGGCTCGCAACGCAACACCCGGCCCCGATCTGGCCCGACGCACTCCACGCTTTCACGGCGCCCGCGAACGCTTCGATCGCGGAACTTTGGCAGGCCGAACAGCGCGCGAGCGGTTTGCTGGCGGCCGTCCCGGTTTGGGGCCTGTTGCGCTGCCTCCCGCTACTCGGCTGCGCGCTGCTGGTGTACGCTATATATCGACATTCATCATGTTGTCGAACGGCGTGATCGCGTTGGGATGGAAGTTCTTCAAGTCGCTGTTATAGACGTAGATATCTTCCGCGATCGCGGTCACGATCGTTGGAGCATCCTTCGTCAGCTCCGTCTGAACCGTCAAAACGTCCCGGTTTCGATCGGCTTGGCGGTAGTGCGCGTATAAGGACATCATCGCGGCCTGCGCGCGTGGGTTGCACCAGCGAACGTCGTTTTGGCCATTCGGAGGAAACGCACGGCAATCGTAGATTGGTGAGTAGTCGCCGATCGCGTCATTCACCCACGCGAAGATGATCACGTCCCATTTTTTCGAGTAGACGATGCCGCCTTGCTGCAGGGGAGCGAAGAGCAGAGCCGATGGGTAGTGCCTCAGGCTGATATCAACGCCGATTTGGCTCCACCAGGACCGAAGTAGCTCGATCAGCTCGTCGGTATCGGGCGAGCCGGCGTTCGTAGCGAATCGCAGCGAGAGCCTCACCCCGCGCTTCTGCCGGATCCCGTCCGGGCCGCGCGTCCAGCCGTCCCGGTCGAGCAACGAGTTGGCCCGTGCAATGTCGAACGGCACCATTGGAATCGACCTCACCGCATAGGGCGACGTCGGTGGTGTCGATACCTCCGAGAGGATGCCAATACCATGAGCGATCTTCTCTCTCTCGGTTTTCCGATCCAGTGCCAGACGCAGCGCTTGTCTTACGATCGGGTCACTCACCACGGGTTCCTGCGTGTTGAAGTCGAGGTGACCGTAGGAATAGCCCGAAAAACGGATCGTCGAAAACCCGGGGATGCTCTGGGCTCGCGAATAGTAAGCGGAGGCCACGCGGTTCCACATGTCGACTTCGTGGGACTGCAGCTGTGAGAGCAGCGTGTTCCTATCCGGAATGATCTTGTAGATGACTTTCTGCAGCTTAGGAACGCCCCGCCAATAGAGTGGATTGGGGACCAAGATGACGTCCTGCGCGCGGTCCCAGCGCAGATATTTAAATGGACCGATCCCCACCGGTAACGAGTTATAGGCAACGTTGTTGATGTTGGGATATTTCTCCAGCAGATGCTTGGGAAGCACGCATGGGTTCGCGCCGGCGCTCGAAAAGAATGTTTCGACGAACGGCGAGTACGGTTTCTGTAAGTGATAGACGACCGTGTATTTGTCGGGCTCCTCGATTTTCGTTATTTGATCCCAGCCTTGACGCCCGATCACGTTCGTCGCCGGATTGAGCACCACGCGCGTCGAGAAGACAACGTCGTCGGCGGTGAAGGGGGCGCCGTCCGACCAGCGGACGCCGCGCCGCAGGTGAAAGGTGATCGTTCGGCCGTCCCTGCTCACGCCACCGTTCTGCTGATCCGGCACCTGGGTCGCAAGCTCGGGGTAGGGTTCGTTGTGCTCGTCCCATTTGATCAACCATGCCATCGTCATGGACGAAAGAAAGCCAACGCCGGTGATCTGACCGAAGTAAGGATTGAGCGTGTTGATGTCTTGAGCGTCGGCAAAGGTCAGTACGTGCGGCTGGGTCCACGCGTTGGCGCGGCCGCCGGCACCGCCGACGGAACCAGTCTTCGTGCAGGCCGAAAGTATGGCTGCCGCGGCTATCCCGGCAGCGACGCGCGTCAGTGTGGCTTTCATCGGTGCGAAGCTCCTTAGATCGAGTAGTTCCAGGGATCCCAAAAGGCCGATATCACCGGCGACGGGTCGAAGCCCTTCAAATCGCGGTTGTAGAGGTACGGCACGCGCACGAAGTTGATGATGATCGTGGGGACATCGTGGGTGAGCTGTTGCTGGACGATAACGTAGTCGCGCTTTCGGCGAGCCTGATCGACCGTCCTCAGGGCATCGTTCATGGCGTCCGTTGCCGTCCGGTTATCCCAGAACATGGCGTTCTGGCCGTGGGGCGCCAGATTATCCCCGGAGTAGATCGGGCTATCGTCGGGATCGGCGGCACCGACCCAGCTGTAGCCGGCGGCGTCATAGTGTCCGCCCTGCAATATGCCGTTTGTCGAGTTGTCGAAAAACTCACTCGTCGGATAGTTCTTGATGTCGGCTTGCACGCCGACGTCACGCCACTCGCGTTGCAGAACGGTTTGGAGAGCCTTCCCATACGTCGACTCGGTCTGCGTGCTGAGCGTAAACTCCAGCCGCTGGCCGTTCTTGACGCGAACGCCGTCCGGCCCGACTTTCCAGCCGTCGGCATCGAGAATCGCTTGCGCCTTGTGGGGGTCGTAGCCGTAGTGCGTCACGTCCTTCGTGTAGGCCCACGACAGGAGTGGGTGCTGGTCGGTGTCGGCCGGAATCGCGGATCCGTGAAGAATCTTGTCGATGATTTCCTGGCGGTTCGTCGCGTAGGCCAGCGCGACTCGAACGTTCCGGTCGCTCACGATTGGATGCTTGAGGTTGAAGTCCACGTGCGACCACTGAAAGGAGTTTACTCGGATCGCGACCAGTCCGTTCGCCGGATCGGCGGCTAAGCTCGCGTACTGCGGCCACTTCAAACCGGATCCCAGCGCGAGCATATCGATCTCGTGCGTCTGGACCTGCGTCTCCATCGTATTTTCGTCGGGAAGAATCTTGTAGTCGACTTCGCTGAGTTTGGGCTTTCCAAGATAAAAGTATGGGTTAGCGACCATTCGAACGTCCTGACCGCGGTTCCAGGCGACGACTTTGAACGGACCGCTTGCGATCGGCATCGAGTTGAACGGCGCGCTGTTGAACGAGCCTTTGTCGTCGTTGTACTTCGCCAAAATGTGCTCGGGCAGGATCGGCGCATTTCCGTTGACGCTCCACAGCTGTTGTAAGTAGGGGGCGTAGAGCTTCTTCATGTGTATGACGGCCACGAGTGGATCGGAGCAGTCGATGCTCCCGATGTTCTTATAGCCGTCGGTGGTAATGACGTTGTTATGGGTATTCATCACCACTTGCCAGGTGAACTTCAAGTCATTACAGGTAAGCGGAGCGCCGTCTTGCCACTTGATGTTCGGCCGAAGCTTGTATTTGAGCGTCAACCCGTTCGGGCTGACGTCCCCGTTGGCAACGGTTGGAATTTCGCGCAGCGCATCCGGTACCGGTTGCGCCTTGCTGTTGTAACGGATCGCCCACGAATAGATGAACATTGAGAGGTCCAACATCGGCTGGGCGGAGTCGAGCGAGGGGTTAAGATTTTTAGGATCGGCAGCTTCGGAGAAGCGAAAGACGCCGGGCGTAGTCCACCGGTTTCCGGCGGCATTCGTCGCGCCGCCATTCGATACTTTGCTGCAGCCGGCCGCGGCCAGCGCCGCCAGCGCGAGAGCAACGTAACGACGCCTAACGTTCAAGCTGATGCTCCTTCTACGCCGTCTTCGGCGCGCATCGTGTCGGGATTGAGACCCTTAGCCAAGCAAAAGTCGCGGTACGCCGCGGGAGCGATTTCGGACGGCTTGATCTCGCTGCGGCCGCCCCAGAACACGTTGGTATACGTAAACGCGATGCCCGCCTCCCGCAAATGTTCGTCGATCGCGTCTTTATGAGCCAGCACGGCCGGTTTCTCCATACCGTGGGCGACCGCCATAACGTTGACGCCGTGGAACTCGGGACCGCCTTCGCGCCAATACGCGTGAGTGATCACGTAGTGGCGCCCGATCTCGCGGCCGGCTTCGATCTCCTTACCGGCGGGCACTGCCCAGTGAAAGAGTGCGTTGTAACGCGTTGCTCGCTCGTTGCCCGCCGTCGCTTTGACGTGTTCGAGGAAGGTCGAGAAGCGCCCGATGATGCCGCGTTCCTCGAGCGACCGCGCCACCGCAACGAACGTCTCGAAGTCGACGCCTGCCTCGCGTGCTCGGGGCCGCCAAAGGTCGCGCGCGAGCTCCTCGGGTGCGAACTCGCGTTTGAGCGCGACCAGCACGCGCCACTGACGTTCGGAGAGCTCAACGATGGTCGTCATCAACGGCCTTGCCGGCTCCGGCGCCCGCGCTCCGGGTGGAAGTCCGCGGCGCCGCACGTGACCGACACCAAGCGCGAAAAGTATCTTCGCGGGCATCAAGCGAAAACGCAACGCGCCGACTTGCCCGCGCAGCCATTCGGCATGCTTGTGCAGCGAGAAACCTTGGGGAACTTTTAGCGTCGTCCAGAGGCGATAGTTGCTGCCCGCCGAGACGGTATCGGTCGTGCGGATAACGACGTGACCGGAGAAGGGATCGGCGCGAAACATAAAATCGAACGCCGCGTCGAGCTGCTCGGGCGGAACCTCCCACGCAACGAGCGCCCCGCGGGCTAAGCTCGTTGAAAGCAGCGTCTGGCGTACGCGGCGAATCGTACCGGCACGCAGCATCGCCACGATGCGCTCGATAACCGTATCGACCGGCACGCCGCTTCGATCGGCGATCTCACCGAACGGATCGGCTTGGAAGCCCGCCAAGCGGTCCTCCGAAACTGCCAGGATCGCGGAGTTGACCGGATCCGAGATCGTGGCTGGGACGCCCAAGACCTCAGATTTGGACGTCGCTGATCCCCGTCGCGAACAAGTAGTTCTGCTCGGCGGTTTGCACGCCGTACAGGGCGGAGATGTAGCCGGATTGCGCGGTAGTGAGATTCGCTTCAGCCGTCACCACGTTGAGAATCGTCGTCGCTCCCACCCGGTATTGTGCCTGCGTCGCGCTCAGGGAGACCTGCGCCGAAGTGAGCTCCGAGCGGGCTTGCACGAGGGAAGCGCGCGACGAGATCAACGTGGCGAGAGCCGACCGCACGTCGGACTCAACGGTAAGTCGTGTCGACGTTAGTGATGCCTTTTCCTGATCGAGCGTCGCCGCCGCGTTCGCGACGTTAAAGTTGGTGGTGCCCTGGTCGTAAATCGGAATGCTCAAATTGAGACCGATCGTCTTCTCGTTGGTCCAGCTCGGCGGAATACCGGGGCAAGCCGATACCGGGATGACGTTTCCGTTCTTGGTCACGGTTGTAGAAAAACAGTCGATGAACTGTTTGCTGATGCCCTCGCTGGCTCCGGCGCTAAGGGTCGGAAAACGCTCGAGCTTTGCGGCGCGCAGCGCTTCCTGCGCTGAGAATACGTTATAGGCGGCGGAGATGTAATCCGGCCGCATGATCAGCGCGCGCTTCAGTGAGGCCGCGTACGTCGGATTCGGCGACACCGGTTGCGAGGTTATCTGCTGCGGAACGACTTGGGCGTTGGCGTCGAGCCCGAGCGTCGTTGCGAACGTCCCTTGAGCACCGATCGCGGTGCCCTGCGCCGTAACGAGATTTCCGCGCGCTTGCGCGACTTGGAATTGCGCGGCGGCGATGTCCGAGCGCGCCGCGGCGCCGTTGCGAATCTGCGCCGCCACGGAGGATTCGTTCACTTCGAACTCGCGCACCAGCTGTGCGTCGGCCGTGACGGTCGCATTGTCTTCAAGCACGGTGTAGTAGGCGCTGGCGATGTTAAAGGCAAGCGTTTGGAGCTGACGCAGGAGCGTTGCCCTTCCCGCGATATCCGCCTCTTTCGCCGAGCGGATATTGGCAATCGTTCGGCCGCCGTCGTAGATGAGCTGCGTGATCGAGATCGTAACGGATTCGTCGGTCACCGTCGACTGCGAATACGCCGCCGGCGTCGCCAAGCCGAACGCCGCCGCCGGGCTAGGGCCCGGGCTGCTCGACGCTGACGGGCCGGCTCCCGAACTGCTGGTCGTCCCATTGGTATACGTCTTGCCGGCTTGTGCGTTTGCGCTTACTCCAGGGTAGTATGCCTGCACCGAGGAGGTGTACCTTGCATGAATTGCGGCCCACTGCGCATTCTCCAGGGCAAACGTCGGAGAGAGCGCGACGCCGATGCGGATCGCATCGTTTAGCGAAATAGACTGCGGCACGCCTTTCTTCGGCGTGAGCTGCTCGACGTCGGGCGCCGGAGCGCCGTAAGCCGGATAAGGAATCGGCGTGCCGCTGATCGTCGGCTGCGGTAAGGGCGACGGCATCACCACGCCGGGAACGCCGGGTATTTCGCCCGAGCTAGGGGGCGGCGTTTGCGCGAGCGCCACCCCCGTCACGAGTCCGCCTAGCGCGAGCGCCGCAATGAGCGCTCGCGCGCGAAAGCTTCCTTGCTTCATCCTTAATGCACCGTACCGGTCATCGAGGGTGCCGAGTTTGCGTTGGTGACGGCAACGACGCTTCCGTCCTTCAGTGCGTCGGGACGCGTCGTAACGACCATGGTTCCGGCCTGGATGCGTGGGCTGATCACTTGCGCCATCGTATCGGTTTGTACGCCGACGCGCACCGGCACGGCCTGCGCCTTGTTGTTGGCGACGACGTACACG
>Ga0209169_10002337_pt1 | contig 11419 bp, 6 predicted proteins | sample HubBroMetageWRM4_FD_188346 | JGI IMG/M metagenome (GOLD analysis project Ga0209169, IMG submission 188346) | Warmed soil microbial communities from the Hubbard Brook experimental Forest, New Hampshire - Hubbard Brook CCASE Soil Metagenome WRM 4... | ecosystem: Environmental > Terrestrial > Soil...
CAATGCAATGTGAGCGGAACTCCTCTTTCGAATATAGGTCTACACCACCGATGGCGTTCACATAAACACTGGTATCGACTGCCTCACAGAGCGCAAGAACTTTGTCTTGATTCTTCAAGGTGTGGTCAATGGGAATATCCGAAGAGATTCTGATTTCCGTCGTGATTCCGATGTGTTGGCAAACCAGGATGACGGAGCGGTACACAAACTGAAACAGATTCGGTTCCTTCTGCCTCAGAATCTGCTCGATCAAAGGGAATGCCTGTTCGAAATGAGGCGCTTTTCGGTACGCCCCAGCCAACTGATTGATCAGCCTGTCGCAGTTGAAGTCCGCGGCCAATCTTCTCTCGCGTATGTCGAGAAGATCGGAGTCGCCTTGCAGCGGCAGGGAAAACATCTCGTCCCTGCCATTGCGTAAGAAGCGATTGCGGTTTATCCAGCCTTTCTTCGTGTACTTGATGTTGTCGTACACGATGAACAGGTCGACCGCGCCGATAAGTTGAAAGTAGCCGATATAGGGCAGAAAATATGGCTGCATAATGGCCGTGATGCCTTTTTCGTAGCTGCCGGTGGTCATGCTGGTCACATTAAAGATCCGTGATTTGCCTGGCAATCGACTCGACCTGCGATGGCTCCAGCGCCGGATAGATTGGCAGACACAACACCTTGCCCGCTGCCTTGCTCGCTACGGGAAGATTTTCGCGGCGAGCGGATGGGAGTCCTCGATACATTGGAAAATCGGAGATGAGCGGATAGAAGTAGCGGCGGGGATGAATTCCGTGCTTCTTCAGTTTGTGGTAAAGATCATCCCTCGTGATCGGATAGTCCTCATCGACGAGAATCGGAAAGTAAGCGTGGTTGGCGACGAATTCCGTAGCGGCTTCCAGGCAACGGACCCCCTTTACTCCACGCAAATAGTCTCTGTATAAGGCATCGATCTCTTCACGGCGAGCCAAGGCCCGATCAATGTGTTTCAACTGGAGCAGCCCGAACGCTGCATTCAGTTCACTCATTTTCCCGTTGATGCCTGGGGCGACAACGTTGATTTCGCCCGCGTGGCCAAAGTTTTTCAACTTGTCGATGCGAGCCTTTGTCGTCGCATCGGGGCACACGATCGCTCCGCCCTCAAATGTGTTGAAGACCTTGGTTGCATGGAAGCTCAGCACGGATAGATCGCCGTGCCTTAGGATGCTGCCTCCGTTGTCCCGAACTCCGAAGGCATGTGCAGCGTCGTAGATAACTTTGAGATTGTAGAGATCGGCAATCTCCTGGATTGCCTGAACATCGCAGGGCTGCCCATAGCAATGCACGGGCATGATCGCAGTGGTTTGCGGAGTAATAGCGGACTCAATCCTCGATGGGTCGAGATTGAGGGTGACAGGATCTACATCGACGAATACAGGCTTGATGCCGTTCCATAAGAGCGAATGGGAAGTCGCCACGAACGAATAAGGCGTTGTGATCACTTCCCCGGTGATGCGTAACGCCTGCAGTGCCGTCACTAATCCGATAGTTCCATTGGTGAACAGCGCTATGTGATTCACCCCGAGATAGCGGCACAGTGCTTCTTCTAGCTGTGTGTGAAGAGGTCCACCATTCGTCAGGATTTTGCTACTCCAGATCTCCTCCAGATAGGGGAGAAATTCACTGAGCGGCGGCATGTACGGCTGGGTAACAAAGATTGGAGCACTAGGGCAAGAAGCCGGCGCTAAGTCCGTCACCGACACACCATCTGACAATCGCGACGAAGTGTTGGCAGCAGGATTCGCCACCGCGCTCTCGGTTTGCGAAGTGTCTGCATCACTCGCATAGTCGGCGATTGCAGTCTGAACAAATCTGAGAATGCGCTCCGGAGTGTGTTCCTGAACGTTCTGCAAGGTGATTCCCTTCTGGCGTCGTCACACAGACGATCCCCATTGCGGCCGATGATGCCTGGATCAAAGAAGGGATAGCACGCTTCTTGCCACTCGTGAACGACCTAGGTCCACTAAAGAGCCCAAAGGTTTCTTCAGCCCCTTCCCGTCTAACATAGATCGAACGTTAGCTTTTTGGTTTGTGTGGGTTAGCGGTGAATTGAGAAGGAACTCTGCTTCTGACAAGAATGTTTTGCGCCGAGATATGCTCGGGCGAAGTCGATGAGAAAGCGATTAAGAAATTGAAGTGCAGCCAGATCGAATGATGAGAAATCCCGCCGCAGACTCGAGCATTCTTCCGGTGGGGTACGACGGATCAGATGGAGCTGTTTTTACGAGAGCTTGCGTCTGCTAACGCCGCGAGCTCCCGGCGAACCTGCTGGACCACAGAATTCCAGTCGCCGACTCGCGGCTGCCGAAACAAACGCGCCGTTGGATACCAGGGACTATCGCTCCGGCCCATCAGCCAGCGCCAGTCAGGCACAAAAGGAAGGAGTACCCAGGTCGGCCTGCCTAAGGCGCCGGAGAGGTGGGCGACAGCAGTATCCACCGTGATCACGAGATCCAAATGTTTGAGCAGTGCGGCGGTGTCAGCCATGTCAGTGATTGCAGGTTGCAGATCGATGAGAGCCGCCTGCGGAACGTCCACTTGCGAAGCAGCTGCACCCAGCTGCAAGGAGAAGAAACAAACGCCGTGTACATCGAGGAGGCTCGCAATCAGGTGGCGTGGAATCGAACGAATCAGATCATCTGAGTATTTTGGATTTCCACTCCACACCAATCCCACGCGCAGACCGCGATCCGGCCAGGCAAGCTTTTCCGCGGCTCGTACCGCCTCTTCGAGCACCATAAGGTAAGGCACGCGCGCGGGAATCGAATCGACTTGCGTTCCGAATGCGAGGGGCAGACTCATCAGAGGGCATTGCCATTCAAAAGGACCGAGCGGCTCACCTGTTGTGGTGAGCGAAGTAAGACCCGGCAGCTCTGCGGCCAGGCGCCGCAGACCGAGAGGAACATCCAACAAGACCATGCCGCCAGCGGCTTGCACCATCGGAACATAGCGAAAGAATTGGAGACTGTCTCCAAGCCCTTGCTCAGCATGGAGCAAGATGCGCGCGCCATCGAGCGGCTCGCCGCGCCAAATGGGTGCCGAAAATTTGCGCAGCTTACTTTCCTTGCGGCGATGACGTACCTCATAATCACGCCATCCATCGGTGTAGTTGCCCTCCAGCAGATCAAGAAGACAACGATTCCATAGCGGCTCCGTGGAGTCCGGCCTGAGAATCATCGCGCGCTCATGACACTCGCGCGATTCCTTTAGCAAACCCCGGTTTCTGAGGGCAATACCTTTGTTGCAAAGGGCCTCAGCGAAGTCTGGCCAGAGCGTGAGCGCCTGGTCATAACATGCCTCTGCTTCCTCCGGTCTGCCTTGATCGCGCCGGGCTACCCCGAGGTTGTTGTGCGCCTCCGGAAAGTCCGGCTGCAGTGCGAGCGCCTTCTCGCAGGCAAGGACAGACTCATCGAGCCTGCCCAACTCACGCAACGTCACTCCCAGATTATTGTGGGCCTCAGCAAAGCCGGGCGTCAGCGCGATCGCGCGTTCGTGAGCCACGACTGCTTCCTCGAGCCGGCCCAACTGCTGCAGAACGATCCCAAGGTTGGTATGCGCAGCAGCATAGTCCGGTTTGAGGACAAGTGCCCGCGCGTAACTGTGCCGGGCTTCATCCAGGTTTCCCTGCTCGCGAAGGTTCGTACCGAGGTTGTTGTGTGCCTCAGCAAGCCTTGGATCGGCTGCCAGTGCTCGCTCCAACTGAAGTTTTGCCGCGTCGAGCTTTCCCTGCTTCTGCAGGATCAGCCCCAGGTTGTTGTGCGCATCCGCATAATTGGGTTGGAGCGTAAGCGCTCGCCCGTAGTGTTCGGCTGCCTCATCCAGTTTTTTGTGGTAACGAAAGACATTGCCCAGGTTGTTGTGTGCCTCGCTGAAATCGGGATTCAGCCGCAGCGCCTGTTCGTAGTGAGTTTGCGCCTTCTCCGGTTCGCCCTCGTGCATATAGACCAGCCCGAGATTGTTGTGCGTATCTGCGTTTTTTGGCTTGAGAACCAGAGCGCGCTCGTAGTGCGCCTTTGCTTCATCCAGTTTCAACCGGTCCTTTAAGCTCATTCCCTGGTCGAGGAGAATGTTGCCCATGAGAAAGTGGGCTTCTTCGTCTTCCGGCCTCAGGGCCAGCACATTACGATACTCGGCAAGAGCTTCGTCGAGTTTTCGTTGTTCCCGAAGCGTGGCGGCTAGTGAGGAATGATAGGCCGGTTCCTGGGGATTGATCGTGACTGCCCGCTGCAGCATCCGGACTGCGGCTTCAGAGCTGCCTGTTTGCTGCGCGATGAGACCGAGTCCATACAGGCTCTTGGCATGCTTAACGTCGATAGCCAGTATTTGGAGATATAGCCGTTGGGCTTTCTCCAGATGGCCGGCCTGATGCGCGCTGATCGCCTGGGTCAGTAGAGTCTGAGTTGGAGAGGGCACTGCTTTCCTATCTCTGCCAGCGGAGTGCCGGGTCGGGGAAAATTGCCTCCGGCTCATCGGGGTGATCTACCTTTCCTGGAGAGGAATTCGCTCGAATCCTCAGTTTATTATGCTGATTTTATCGAGTTCAGCCAGTACGATTTGAGGTTCCACTGACGGATATTCAATTGAATTTTGCTTCTCTGCGCAGTGAACAAGGCTACTTGCTGTTCCTGCTTCCGGCAATCAGATTCGTCGTTGAAAAGCCTTCAACCAAAGGTACAATCTTTACCTGTCCTCCCCACGATTGGACCTCGTGTGCACCGACGATGTTATCCATACTGTAGTCGCCGCCTTTCACCAGGACATCCGGTTGTATCGCCACGATGATCTCCAGGGGAGTTGGTTCGGAAAAAACAACGACCGCATCGACGACCGCCAGAGCAGCCAATACGCGGGCACGGTCGCTCTCGCCGACGATGGGACGATCCGGTCCCTTGAGCGCTTTGACGGAGTCATCGCTGTTGATTCCGACGATGAGTTTGTCACCAAAATAGCGCGCTTGTTCCAGCAGAGTAATGTGTCCGATATGCAAAAGATCGAAACAGCCGTTCGTGAAGACTACGTGATCACCATTGGCCTTCCACAACGCCACGCGACGAATGGCGTCAATGCGGTCGACCAATTTGTTCACGGTATGAATAGCAATCTCCGGACCTATGGCAGCCAGTAACTCTTGCCTCTCGACCGCGACAGTGCCCACTTTGCCCACAACGATGCCAGCTGCCGCGTTGGCTAATTCCACGGCGGTTTTCAGTTCCAGTCGTGAAGCCAGACTCAGGGCCAGGACCGCAATAACCGTATCACCCGCACCGGATACATCAAAGACCTGACGGGCGACGGCAGGCGCGAGGAAATGCGAATCGGCGTGCACGAGGGCGATGCCCTTTTCGCTGAGCGTTACGGCAAGAAATTCCAGATTGAATTCGGGGACCATTGCCTGCGCCGTGCTCAACAGTTCCGTCAGATCTTGAGAATTCATGCGAAGAGCAGTCGCGAGTTCATTGCGATTCGGGCAGATCACGGTGGCGCCACGATAGCGCGAAAAATCGTCACTCTTGGGGTCCACCAAAACAGGGATGTTGTTCTTTCGAGCAGCTTGAATGATGGTCTGGCAAACCCTTGGTGTGAGTGCGCCCTTCGCATAGTCCGAAAGCACGACCGCATCTACTTCCGGTAATTGCGCCAGCGCGGCTTCGATAAGACGATCATAGTCGCCGTCCGGACGCTCACCCATCAGCTCGCTATCAAGCCTTAGCATTTGCTGGCGCCCGCCGAGAATGCGCAGCTTGGTGATTGTGGGAAATCCTTCGCATTTCACAAAGAGAGGCTTGATAGCGCTGGAGTGCAGGCTCGCGGTCAGCAGAGCTGCGTTTTCATCTGTGCCGGTAAAGCCGGCCACGGCTACCTGTGCACCCAGCCGGGCAAGATTCATGGCAACGTTTGCTGCGCCACCAGGCTGCTCGCTGTGCCGAGCCGCTCGGACCACTGGCACCGGGGCCTCTGGCGAGATGCGTCCGACATCGCCCCAGATATATCTGTCGAGCATCACATCGCCGACTACCAGGAAACGCTTCGTAGACCACTCGTGTTCGATGTTGCTTATGACCGCATGGAGTTGCTCAATCACCGGATCTCATCCTTTTCGCATTTCATCGCTTGTGAAGGCCCGCTGGACAAGCTGAGGCGTTACTCCTTCGGAACGTATTACCAGCACAAGAGTATCAGCCTTTCGATTGTGAATGATAACTCGCCGAGATCGGGGACACTCCGCTATTTGCGATGGCCGCCTCCGATACCATCATGACGGCAAGATGGATTTTCTGCATTGTTCGTTTGAGTCATTTCTCTGGCTCAAGATGCCACCCCTCTGAAATCATGCATCTCTGGCCGAAAATTCACGGTGTAACGCTCGCCCTACTTGGCGACGCTACATTGCAGTTCGGCCTGCGTTTGCATCCATTCTGCAATTGCGCTACTTCAGTAGCAGCAAACCATAAACAGGGATCGAAAGGCTCGCGTATGGACCGCTTATGAGCGTTGTGTCAATTCCACACGCGGTAGCGATCAACATTGCAAGCCAGTGCGATCGCGGAAAGGTTCGCGAGAAAAACCAAGGTACTGTCCGTCATACCAGCGCGCAGGCGTAATTCAAGCCTCTGGATAGCGTGATGGGGATAAGCTTCCTTTTCTGGACATCCAGATGCCCGGAAATGCCGGCTTCGAGGTAATTGAAGCCGTGGGCGTGACGCACATGCCGCTCACGGTGTTCGTCACGGCCTACAGCGCTTATGCAGTCCAGGCATTCGATGTTCATGCACTGGACTATCTCATCAACCCAATTAATCCCGAGCGGCTTCAGACTGCTGTCGCGCCCGTCAAAGAGCGCATTGCCGCACATGTTCGGCTCGGTTGTCGAGACTGCCACGATTTACTCGTAGCGTAACGCCTCCAAAGGATCGACTTTCCCCGCGCGCCGCGCCGGTGGCCAGCACGCCAGGAGCCCAACTCCTATGAATAACGATCCCACGACGATGAATGTCGCGGGATCACTGGGCTGCACTTCGAACAGGAAAGACCTCAGCACTTGCGACAAAACGACCGCGAGCACTATACCCCCGAGCACGCCTCCGGCAATTAACCGGAACCCTTCACCGAAGATCAGCCTGCGAATGTCTTTTTGCTGCGCGCCCACCGCACTGCGGATGGCTAACTCCCGGCGTCGCGAGGCTACCGACAGCGAAATCACGCTGTAGATTCCCACCAGCGTCAGCACGCTTCCCAGCACCGAAAATCCCGTCAACAAGTGCATCGCGAAGGTCCGCGACGCGAGGGAGTCGTCGCGAATCTGTTCGAGCGTTTTCACGTTCTCGATAGCCGCCGTTGGATCCACGGAACGCAGTGTGCGTTCGACCGCGACTACCACCGTGCCTGGATCTGCCGTTGTCCGTACCACCAGATGCTTTGAGAACGCCTGTGCCTGCCATAGTGGCAGATAGATCTCCGGGGACGGCTCCTGTGTCAGATCGTCTGTACGTCCGTTCGCAATCTCTCCAACGATCTGGATGCCAGGTTTATCTCGTCCGCCGAACCATACTTTTCGCCCAACCGAATTGCTGTTGGGAAAGAAGCGGTCCGTAAATGCCCGGTTCACGATTGCTATACTTGGCGCTTTATCATCGTCTGTCGATCGAAATTCCCTTCCGTCGATCAGGGTCATTCCCATCAACTTGAAGTAGTCTGGTGTCACCGCGCGCATCGGGAGAGCTATTTTATCGCTCTCCTTTGCTGCCGGCGGCTGGCCCTCGATGTCCAAAGTCGCGGGCCAATTGTTGCCGGTCAGCGGCACACCCCACGCGAAGGCAGCGTACTGGACGCCGGGCAGCGCGGCGACGCGCTCCAATGCCTGCCGATGAAACGGAGCCCAGCTAGACTGGCTTTGCACATCCGTGACGCTCATCGTCAGTATCCGGCTGGTGTTATATCCCGACGGCACCTCAGCGATTTTTACCATGGTGCGAATCAACAGGCCCGCGCCCACGAGCAACGCCAACGTCAACGCGGTTTGCAGCATTGCGACGCCGCGCAGCAGGCGCCGCTCTCCGATTCCCGCCGTTCCCTTCGGCCCGGCATCTTTCAGCACCTCCATCGGATTCAACCGGAAGGCGCGCAGTGCCGGAATTGCTCCCGCGAAAAACGCGGCGAGCACGGCCAAACCAAGCCCCCACCCCAAAACTGGCCAGCCTGCTGTTACTCCATCGAGGCGCGGAACGGCATGTTGGGCGATCACCTTGAACAAATTCACGGCGAAAACGGCTAACCCGACTCCTAGCGTCCCGCCGACTATCGCCAGAAGCAAGCTTTCCGTCAAAACCTGTCGAAGAAGGCCGATGCGGCCCATGCCCATTGCGATCCGCACTGCATATTCCTGTTGCCGTTGCAGCCCGCGTACAAGCAGCAAAGCGGCAGCATTTCCACATGCGATCATGAGCACCAGGGCCGCCGCGCCGAGCAGCGGAAGCAGAATCCGCCTGCCGTCCCGGTTCATTTCATCCGTCAATGGCTCCAGTTGTGGCGAGAACCCTTCAAACTCCCTTTCTGCGCGGCCTTCGTTTGCGATGATTGCGGCCAGTTCCGCCAGGCCGCGCTGCGGAGTCACTCCATCACGCAACCGGCCAACCACGTTCCAATAGGGATCCTTCAGATACTTCGGGTTCGGATCGGCCGGCACCCACAGATCCACGGTCGCGTTGACGTCGTAATTCGGCTCCTTCGCTGCTCCTGGCGACGGCAGGAATCGCACTCCCGGTTCCATGATTCCTACCACTACCGGCGATGAGTCCCAGCGACTGATGCGCACCGTCTTCCCGATAATCTCCTTATCCCCGCCAAACGCACGCTGCCAGAACTCGTATCCGAGCAATATCGACTTCACGTGTCCTTGCCCGAAATCCGAATCGTCAAAACCGTGCCCCAGCGCCGTCTTCAGACCCATTAGTCGAAAATAGTCTTTGCTTACCTCCATGCCCTGCATGGACTGGCTACCATCATTGCGAATCAGGAAATTGAAGGTCCAGCCATACCCTGCGATTCCTTGAAACGATCCCACCTTTTCGTTCCATTCCATCCACTGCTGCGCTGCCCAACCTCGCGGGCTGTCCATCTTTTTCCCGTCTGTGCGCACGGTTTGAAGCAGCATGAGTTGTTGCGGTTTCTGATAAGGAGGCGGGGTGAGCAGCACGCCTTGAATCAAGCTGAAGACCGCAGATGTCGCCCCAATTCCCAGGGCCAGCGTCAGCGCCGCGATCACCGTGAATGCCGGACTCTTCCACAACATGCGGAGGCCGTAGCGGAGATCCAGGAGGAGATTTGGGAAAAACAGGAGTGTGCGCGATTCTCGATGGCGCTGACGCAGCAGTGTCGTGTTGCCGAACTGACGGCGTGCGGCGGAATATGCATCTTTTGGATTCATACCCTGCTGAACGAACCGCTCCGTCAATAGTTGGAGATGCATCTGCGTCTCCAGGTCAAACTCGGAATCAGCCTGCTTCTGTCCGAAAAGACCGCGTACTCTGGATACAAGCCGAAAAATCCATGTAGTCATCGCTATTTCTCCGCTTCTAAACGCAAAACACGACCGATCACTCCAGAGATTCGCTCCCAGTTTTCCGTTTCGACCGCGAGTTGTGTTCGTCCCCGCCTGGTGATCGAGTAGAACCTGGCCTTGCGGTTGTTCTCCGAGGTTCCCCACTCGGATTCGATCCATCCCTGTTGTTGCAACCTCAGCAGAGAGGTATATACCGTGCCCTCATTCAGCTTGAGAACATCCTGGCTAACCTGCTCGATGCGGCGTGCAATTCCGAATCCATGCAACGGACCCAGCGCGTGAAGGGTCTTGAGGATCATCATGTCCAGCGTGCCCTGCAGAACTTCAGATTTATCGGCGCTCAAGATCGCTCCTTTGGCCATCGCAAAGAAGCTACCACAACTCATTTGGAATATCCAAAGGGGAATTTGAAGAACCGATGCTCTTCATTCCCTACTACTGATGGCGCTCATTGTGAGGCTCTTCGGGGCGCTGAACGCGCCGCAGCAGATTTCTGAGACATTCGTTGCCTGAAACGCCTCACCGCCGATCGAAATGCGGTCCCTTCAGGAGTCGATTTACGACAAATCGCCAACTCGCGAGTTGATCCGCCGTTGAGCCGCGCTGCCATTCAATGAGCGCATTGGCCTGATATCACCAGCTGAGAGTGAGATTGGTAAACATGAGCCGACTTATCATTAGTCACGCAGCTTTACGGAGGTACGGTTGTGCAAATAGGACCGCACGACAGTCGCGGGAAAGTTGGCTTTTCCCTATACATGTGCAGGGACTTCGCTTTATGCCTGTTGCTGGTTGCATGTGTTTCTTCAGGGGTGGCGCGGAGCCAGATCGATTCAGTGCCCGCGCCGCAACACATCCTGAAGTGCATGATGCGCGCCTTCAGGCCATCACGCACGTGACCGTCATCAATCCTGGTTCGGGTGCGGAGGAGCGGCGTGACATGACAATCCTCTACCGCGATTCCACGATCCTGACCGTGGAGAACTCTGCCGAGGCACATCTCCCACCCGGGACAGTGATCCATGATGAACACGGCCGTTACGTCATGCCAGGTCTCTGGGACACGCACGTCCATCTTCTTCAGGTGGGGCCGAAAGCATTTCCGCTATTTCTCGCCAACGGCATCACCAGCGTTCGAGACATGGGCAGCGACCTGATCGAAATTCGCCAATGGCAGGAAGCCAGATCACACGGTGCTTTGATTCCAAGAATCCTCACTCCCGGCCCTAAGCTGGATGGCATGTCGTATGACGAAAGCCTTGAGGCGGGGTACCGGCCGGATCGATATATCGTGACCTCACCGGAGACTGCCCGGGCAATCGTTGACGTTTTGCTGAGCGCCCACGTCGACTTCATCAAAGTGCATAACGGAATGACACCGGCCATCTACGAAGCAATCGCCAAAGAGGCTCACGCGGTCGGGCTGCCGTTTGATGGACACCTGCCGGTCGCAGGACCCCCGCCGGCGCAGGCAGTCTACGTGCCGCCGGCGCCGTTCTTCACCTGGACCGGCTGCTATGTCGGCGGCAACGTCGGTTACGGCTCGCAAAACAATCATGCCTACGATCCGCTTTTTGGCGCCGGCGCCGGCAGTGATACCTCATCCGGCTTCGTCGGCGGTGGTCAGATCGGATGTGATTGGCAGACCGGACCCTGGGTCTTCGGTATTCAGGGAATGTTTGATGGGACCAGCCTTAGCAGCGGCAGCCATGTCAATCCGCTGGCCCCAACGGGCGCCGATGTGTTGGGGACCAGCACCCGCTGGTTCTCGACGCAGACGGGGCGTGTCGGCCTGGCCGTTACCCCGCAGGCACTGTTCTACGCCAAGGGTGGCCT
>Ga0209169_10002338_pt1 | contig 11416 bp, 8 predicted proteins | sample HubBroMetageWRM4_FD_188346 | JGI IMG/M metagenome (GOLD analysis project Ga0209169, IMG submission 188346) | Warmed soil microbial communities from the Hubbard Brook experimental Forest, New Hampshire - Hubbard Brook CCASE Soil Metagenome WRM 4... | ecosystem: Environmental > Terrestrial > Soil...
TGGAAAAGCCTAACAATAGCTGACGGGACAGTTTGTCCCATCGCGTCCGGCGTAGTGCCAATCCGTCCTCCAAACCGAGCCCCAAGTGGTTACTTTGATTACCGTCGCCAAAACTTATGTTTCCTATGAGGAGGTTCTTTATCATCCGACAGCGTACCAGATGAGAACGGGCCATGATCACTCGAAACCCACGGCGCAGGCTTTCACTGCTGCTGTTGAGCATCGACCTGCGGCGACTGCTGGGTCTCGTCGAGAAATTGGGACCATTCCTCATCGGCCGCAAACTCCTCGTCTGGAGGAAGCACCGCTTGCGATGGTGTCACTCGAACTCGAACCTGGAGCTGCGTGTCGGCTTTGCCCTTCATCACGCCCATGGTGGGCGGAACGTCGGCGTAATCGCGGCCGATGGCGGTGCGAATGTGTTTCTCCCCTGCCAAGCGATTGATGGTGGGATCAAAACCTACCCAGCCCAACCCTGGGAGAAGAGCTTCCACCCAGGCATGGGTGGCACCGTCCGCTGACGGATGCGTATTTTCGCTGTTGTGGTAAAAGTATCCACTGACATAACGGCAGGGAATTCTGGCATTTCTGGCGAGCGCGATCATGATGTGGGCGAAATCCTGACACACACCCTGGCGTGAGCGAAGCGCATCTTCAATCGGTGAGTTTACCGTAGTGCTTTTCTTCACGTAGCTGAAACTTCGATGCACCCCGGCGGTAATATCGAGGAGGAACGCCAGAGGGCTTCGTCCATTTCGTTCGCTGGCGCTGATCTCTTTTGCCAGCTCTTCAAGTTCCGGTGACGACCGCGCAAAATGACTGGGCATCAGCATGTCCCAGTAATCGTTCTTTTCGACGAGTTCTTCGAGGTCTCGCCACGCTTCGTACTCCATGGTTTCGGGGACCGATGGCTGCGCGTCGATGTTTACCAGGGCGTCCGAAATGATCGTGAGCTGGCCGTGGCGTGAAGGCAAGTCGAAGTGGTGGACAAGATTGCCATAGAAATCCGTATATCCGAAAATCCGGGCCCGAGGATTTACCGAGAGCTGAAAAACAAAACAGCGCTGGTTGCGTTCGCTTCTCGGGTGCATGCGAACTTCCATCATGCTCTGCCAGACGAGATGGCTGTAGCGATAGCGCGTGAAATGGCGAATGGCGTAGAACATTAGGTTTGGAAAGCAACCTCGATCGGATATTCGATATACAATTCGTGGACCGCCGCATGCAGTTCACGACATTGTTCGATGATCGTTAAAAGATATTTGTGCAATCCGGGAATGATTTCGCCGACCTGTACGTAGGCAACCATGGATCGCAAACGGCCAATCAGTCTTTCAATCTTTTCTGTCCTGCGGCTTAAGGAAAGATTGCTGATTGACGTCAAAGCTTCATGCATTCGATCCAGCGAATAGCGAACCGAATAAGGAAACTCTGGCTTCAGCAAGAGGAAATTCGCGATCCGCTCCGGTTTGAGTTCGGCGGTACACGCCTTGCAATAGGCTTCAAAGGCCGCGCAACTGCTTAACAAGCCGACCCAATCCAAATCGTCAGCGTCCTTGTCGATGACAAAATAAGCGTCGAGCATCACGCAGAGATTGCAGGCCCTCTCCATATATTTGCCTAGCTGGATAAAATGCCAGGCTTCGTCATGATTCATCGTGGCGGCGCTAATTCCATTAAACCTGTACGAGCCCTCGCGAACCAGGTTCACCACTCGCATTGCACCCGCATCGTCATCGGGCTGCAACTCGGAGCCGGTCACGTCGTGAAAAAGACGATTCAAGTGCTCCCACATCTCCGAGCTGATTTCCTCGCGGACTTGCCGGGCATTTTCGCGGGCGCCACCGATGCACTTCACAATCGAGAAAGCCCCTTCCGGGTCGGCCACTAACAAAAAAAGAGCGCGCTGCGGATCGACATTGCTGGATGCCGCGCCGGGGGCGAGCGAGGAAACGGCACGAAACCAACGCTCTTCCGTGGAAAACTTTGCCGGATTTAGAATTAGCCCGTAAGTCGCCTTCAGCACGCGCGAGGCATTGTCCGCCCTCTCAAAATAACGGCTCATCCAATAAAGGCTGTCGGCTACACGGGAAAGCATCGATCATCCAATTCTTAGAAAACTCAATTCTGCAGCACCCACGTATCTTTCGATCCCCCGCCCTGAGACGAATTCACAACCAGAGAACCCTTTCGCAACGCCACTCGCGTAAGTCCCCCGGGGACAATCGTGATTTTGTCGCCGTAGAGAACATAAGGACGCAGATCGACGTGACGAGGTTCGATTGTTCCGTCAATAAGACATGGCGCGGTCGAAAGATTGATGGTGGGCTGCGCAATATAATTTCGCGGTTGCGCATAAATCTTCTCCCGAAATTCTGAGCGCTCTTGCTCCGTGCTATGCGGACCGATCAGCATGCCGTAGCCGCCCGACTCGCCCACCGCCTTCACTACGTACTCGTCCAATCTCTGGCAAACGTGCTCACGTTGCCCCGGATCGGACATCAAAAGAGTCTCAACGTTTTCGAGAATCGGGTCTTGATCGAGATAGTAACGAATGATTTGGGGCACATACGCGTAGATTGCCTTGTCGTCGGCGACGCCGGTTCCTAGCGCGTTTGCGAAGGCAACGTTTCCCGCTCGATAAGCATTAAAGAGGCCCACGGCGCCGAGGGCAGAGCCATGCTCGAAGACCAGGGGATCGAGATAATCATCGTCGATGCGCCGGTAGATCACGTCCACGCGTTGCAGGCCGAAGGTGGTTCGCATGTAGGCGATATTGTCGTGCACCACCAAATCTCGCCCCTCGACCAACTCAATGCCCATCTGCCGTGCCAGATAAGTATGTTCAAAGTAAGCCGAGTTGTAAGGGCCGGGCGTCAGCAAAACCACGGTCGGATCGGGACGGCCCTCGGGAGCGAGCGATCGCAGCGTGGACAAAAGCACCTGGCTGTATTGCTCGATTGGCCGCACCCGGCATTTTTGAAAGAGTCCGGGGAAGATTTGCTTCATCACTCTGCGGCTGGTGAGCATGTAAGAAACCCCGCTGGGGACGCGCAGATTGTCCTCCAGCACCACGAAGTTCCCCGCCGGGTTTCGTATCAGGTCGGTCCCGACTACGGTGACGTAGACGTCACGCGGCACTTTGATTCCGCGCATTTCCCGACGATAGTGTTTGCAGGTATAGACGATACTGCCCGGAACAACCCCGTCTTTAATGATTTTGCCTTCGTGATAAACATCTTTGAGAAAAAGATTCAGAGCTGTGATCCTTTGGATCAGCCCGCGCTCAATTTTTTCCCATTCCGCCGCCGTGATGATTCGGGGCAGCAGATCGTGAGGAAATATACGCTCCGTGCCTTTGTCGTTCCCGTAAACCGTGAAAGTGATTCCCTGGTTGAAGAACGACTGGTCTGCTTCGTGCTTGCTGCGCCGCAACTCATCGGGACCCAGATGCAAAAGCAAGTTGTGAAGGGGACGATATTGTCTTCGTGGATGGTCTTCGGCGACGAACATCTCGTCGTAAGCGCCGTTCAGTTCGTAATGGTGGAGGGCCGCCGTTACACCGCTAACATCGGACGTATGCGCTTCTACAATCATGATTACCGCGATTGATCCCTGCAAGAATAGCCCATAAGATGGCGGATCGATGATGGGGAAAATCGATTCGAGTCATCAAAGAAAGAGCGCGCCAGGTCGAGCGTTCCTATGCTCTAGTTCGTGCGACTTCTATGACGCTCTCGGAAGGGTTTGAGTTATCTGACGGCTGGAATTCAATGTCAGGCAACTGCTCCACCGCGCGCCTCAGCGATTGCTCCCAACTGGAATGGATTAGATTCAGATCCCTGTCCCCAGCGGAAATCCGGCGATATCGGGTAATCTCCAGGCTGTCTTTCTTGTAGAGCAACAAATCGAAGGGAGGTCCAACGGTGACATTGGAACGCATAGTCGCGTCCAGCGACAGCAAAGCATACTTTGCAGCTACCTCCAGCGACGTTGTGGCTTGGATACCGCGATCGAGAATTGGCCGGCCGTATTTGCACTCGCCCAGTTGCAAGTACAAGGAATCCTCCGTGGCCGCAAGCGGGTTTCCCTGGGGATAGATCAGATACAGGTTCGGCTCCTGGCCGCGAACCTGGCCGCCGAGCAGCAAGTGAACATTGAAGCTGAAGGAATCGCGCTCGAGGGAAGCGCGATCAATGTCGGAAATCCTCCGCACGCAGTCTCCCACGATGCGGGCGGCATCATAGAGCGAGTTGGCCTGGGCCAGCCCTCGTCCGGAATCGAAATCGTCTCCTAATAAGGTAATGACGGACTGGCTTATGGACAGGCTTCCGCTGGTCAAAATTACAAAAACCCGCTCTCCCGGCTGGACAAAACGATACATTTTCCGGCACACGTTGACCTGATCAAAGCCGGCATTGGTCCTGGAATCGGATGCCAGAACCAGACCTTCCCGCGTCGTAATTCCCAAACAATATGTCACGTGTTCCTCTGCTTCAAACCTACCGCATAATACACCGATTGGCGCAAACTGAATTTGTAATCCGAGCGAGCGAGAAAAAATGTGGAAGATTGATTGGATACCGTGATAGTTTCTGCATCTCATGCGTACACATTCATGAAGATTCGCCTTGGCTACGATATTCAGTTCGAGACGGTTGGGACAGTACCGTTTGTAACCCTGCTCAACGTGCACCCGTCGCGAAAGAAGGATTTGCTGGAGCCTGACGAACTGCATACCGATCCACTGGTGACAGTCGAGAACTATGAGGATGGCTTTGGCAATCAAGCTTGCCGCCTGGTGGCTCCTCCTGGGAAGATTCGATTCCAGAATTCCACGCTGATTGAAGATTCGGGAATGCCCGACGAGGAGGACCTCGACGCAGCCGAGATTCCCATCGAACAACTGCCCCTGAATGTCCTGCCTTACTTGATGAACAGCCGCTACTGCGAAGTTGATCTCTTGTCCAACACGGCAGCGGAGCTATTTTGGAATGCGCCCCGGGGATGGAATCGGGTCAAGGCAGTCTGTGATTGGGTGCACAGTAAAGTCACTTTCGGATACGAGTTTTCCAGCCCATTTCGCACGGCGCTGAGGGTGTATACCGAACGAGTCGGCGTCTGCAGAGATTTTCAGCATCTGGCCATCACCTTCTGCCGAGCTCTCAACATTCCCGCGCGCTACGCAACCGGATACCTGGGCGACATAGGAGTGATCGTGGCTCCGAGTCCGATGGACTTCAGCGCCTGGTTTGAAGTTTATCTGGGTGATCGCTGGTGGACGTTCGACGCGAGACACAACATTCGCCGCATCGGGCGCGTGCTGATGGCAACCGGACGCGATGCAACCGACTGCGCGATCACAACGTCGTTTGGCAGAGCGAAATTGATTAACTTTCAGGTCGTTACCGACGAAGTTCAGGAGTGATACTTTCTTTCAGGGAGTTCCATCTCTGCTCCGCGTGACCTCGGTCAACTCTGACCGAATCAGAGACTCCGCTTGTTTCCACACATCTGGATCACATTCAATTTGAGTGTGGGATTTCACGAAGACGCGGTCGTACCACGGATACCCCTTGCATTCGTAGGTGCGCGCTTTATAGTCGAATCGAAAATTTCCGATGATTTTCGTGCGGGCTGGATCGGCGGCGCGAATTTCGGGCTGGCCGTGGAGAAGTCCGTGCGGCTGGTAGAAATTGGCGGCCTCGGCGACGTTGGCCGGGATGATTGCATCATTTTGGTGAATCTTCCCGATACTATCCACTTGAATGGTAAGCAGTACCGGGATGCCATCCTTCTGCAGTTCACGTGCCAAGGCGATAGCTTCCGAGCCGCCCCAGCTATGCCCATAAATAATAATAATGAGACGGACATTCTGTTTCTCATGGAGCGTCAGAGCCTTGTCACGGTTCGTGTCGAGCAGCCCCAGGACTTTCTCTCTCGCTTTTTTCCCCTGATGACTCCCGAAAGTCTCCACGTCCACGCCCACGGGGTAAGCCTTGCGCAGGCGCGCCGCGAGTTGGACCTCGCTGTGGACGAGATTATCGGGCTTGATAAACCCACCGACGAAACCGATCACGATTACAGGCGGCATCGTCGAGGTCGCAGCCACTGGGAGAGATCGTGCAACGCCTATCTGGGCAGGCCCCCGGGCGACCCCGAGGAAAAAGATCGAAGCGCCAATTAAGATGCTCAACCGAAACTCGGCTGTGGAGTTCATATGAGATGCGGGCCCTTAAGAGCATTGTTGGTGGTCCGTTTAACTGTAGTAGCCAACAACGTGATCGCAGCCCTGGGCGAGAACCTGCTTCGGTTATAGGCATTCCAGCGGTTTCTTAATGGTCAAAACTGATCAATGTAAAGAATGATGAGGGGCGGGGAGGATAGAACAAGATCGTAGTCGCCTTTTGCGCTGCTGAATGCAATGCAGGGAGGCGCCACGTGAGCGCAGATTCTTTGTTGACCGGCGCCTCCAGAAGCTCGTTCGTGCAAGAGAAAGCTAGCGAGAGCCGACGGCTTCACCTTTGAGGAATTTGGTGTCGGCCGCGATACCGAAGGCTTCCAGCAAGCCGGCTTGCACTTGCTTTGAGACGGCGTTGATTTCGTCAACGCCGAAGCTTGCGGCGCTGATCCGATACCTGAGCTGCTTCTCTCCCGCGGGAGTTTCAAGAATCCGCAGAACGGCGTCCGCGACTTCTTGAGCGTTGCCGGCCGTGGATAAAAGTGCCCCGTTGATCTTCTCCGGAAACTCATTGGCAGCGCCATATGTATCGGTGCGAGCCACATCAGCAGCTGCTACGCTGTTGCCGAAGACAGCAGTCTCATAAGCCCCCGGTTCGACAATCACGGATTCAATTCCCTGCCCGGCAAGTTCATAGCTGTACGACTCGGCCAGCGCCTCAAGCGCAAATTTGCTGGCGCAATAGAAGCCCGCGGAAGGAAGAACCACGCGGCCGGCGCCGCTGGTGATGTGCATGAGCACGCCGCTGCGTTGGCGCCGCATGTGCGGAAGCACCGCGCGATTGACCCGTACCGGGCCAAGAAAATTCGTGTCCATCAGGCGCTGCGCTTGTTCGCTGGTGACCGCTTCGGCCAGACCCCCCAGGAAATAGCCGGCATTGTTGATAGCCACATCGATGCGCCCTGCTTTTCCGACGGCGGCATCCACGGCCCGCCCCACCGAAGCATCATCGGTCACGTCTAATTCAATGACGTGGATCGGGAGCGACTCCTTTTTCGCAAGCGTGCGTATTTCGGTGGCATTTTTTGCATTTCGACCTTCGGGATCCCGCATCGTGGCGAAAACAGTATGCCCTTTACGCGCCAGGGTCTCCGTGAACAGTCTGCCGAAACCAGTGCTGGAGCCGGTGATGAGAACCACTTGCCTGGAATTCATGCTTATCACTCCTTACCTGTTGTCACGATATTGTGCTGCAACTGATTTGATGCCCGAAGCAAAATTTGGATACGCGCGTTTTTGCCGCGGAGGCGAGTTGCGATTCCGCTGGAAATTTTTTCTAATCTTCCGGAATCTCCAGCCCGGCCTTGCGCAGGCCTTCGACCAACTGCTCGATCAGTTCGGGGTTGTACCACTTGGCATACTCCTGGCGCGCTGCGGCGGCAAAGTCAGGACGAAGAGCCAGCAAGTCCTGAACTGCTTTCCGCGCCTCTTCGCGTCGGCCGAGTTGACCAAGGGTCGCTGCCCGCAGCGCGGGAACATGAAAGTAGTTCGGCATGTTGATACGAGCTGCGGCCTCCAGGACTTCGGCATATCTGCCCTGCCGATAACCATTACAGCATCGGGCGAAATAAAAATATCCCGGACAGTTGGGATTCAGCTGCATGGCCGATTCGACCATCTCGCAACCGCGGTCCCACTCGCCCGATGCGGCGGTCAACAAGCCAAGATAGGCTTTCGCCGCGGCATCCAGAGGATTGAGCGCCAGGGTCCGCTCCGTTTCGACGCGGAAAGGAATCATCTCCTTGCGGAAGAAATAGACCGTCGCCAGCGCGTAGTGGCCGAGGGCATGAGTAGCAGCCAGATCCACGGCGCGCTGAGCGGCCTCCAGAGCGCGGTCCAGCGGTTTGGGCCCGGCGTTGAAGCCCTGCGCGAATTCGCCGCGATAGATCATGGATAACATGGCCCAGCTATCGGCATGATCCGGTGTCTCGCGGACGGCGCGTTCGAGAATCTTCCGGACCGCGGCGTGTTCTTCGGGCGTGATGCGCCCGAAATAGCTGAAGGTCCGCAGCACGGCTTCTTGCGGCGTCAAGTCGTCTTCCTTCTTGGTGCGCAGAACCTCGCTCATGCTACGCGGAAGGACGCCATACTGATCCGCGATGGTGGAGACGATGCGGGGGACAAGATCGTCTTGAAGTTCGAAAATACTTTCCGGACTAAACGTGCGCTCGTAGGTTTCAGCCCAGAGATGGGCGCCAGAAACTGCGTCAATAAGCTGAACCGCCAGCCGCAACTTGGTTCCTGCCTGCCGCAGGCCGCCCTCCATTATGTAGCGGGCGCCCAGCTCCTCGCCAATGGCGCGAATGTCGCTCGACTCCCTTGAATATTTTGCAGTCGAACCGCGCGCGACTACCCGCAGATAAGAAAAGCGCGAAAGACCTGTGACGACTTCCTCTGACAACCCTTCGGCGAGGACCTTCAGATCCGCGTTGCTTCCCGAGTACTTGAACGGAAGCACGGCCACCCAAAAACCTTCGGCCTCCCGAATGGCGGCTCTGTTTTCTCCCGAGCCCGTTTGCGCCCGTGCTGGGCCGGAGGGAGTTGCCGGCGCGGCGGCCGCGGCCTGTACTTCGAGCCCCGCCTTGCTCAAGCCTTCAAGCAAATGCTCGGTCAGTTCGTTGTCGTACCAGTTTTTTAGTTCGTCGCGCGCGATGACGGCGAAGTTGGGCCTGATCTTCAACAACTCCTCAACCGCGTTGCCCGCCGCAATCCTTTCGCCTAATTGGCCGTTCGCGGCGGCGAGCATGAGTTGTGTGCGCCAGAAGCCCGGAAGGTTCACCTTGAGTACCATCTCAACCGCGCCTTGGTAGTCGCGCTTGCGGTAGGCGTTGAAAACCCGAGGGAACCAATACCAGCCAGGATGGTTGGGGTTCAGTTGCATCGCTCGGTCCGCCAAAGCACAGCCCCGTTCCCAATCGCCGCTATATGCAATCAGCATGCCGAGGTACGCAAGGGTGTATCCCTCGAGCGGGTTCAGGGCGATTGCGCGCTCCGCCGCGGCGCGAAAGCCGGGCAGGTCGTGCAAAAAGAACAACGCCGAAGCCAGTCCAGTTTGCGCGAGATGGTTGGTCGGACCTGCGTCAAGGGCTCGCCGTGCCGCCGCCAGCGCCCGCCCCAAAGGATCCGGCCTCAAATTGAAGCCGTGTGTGTATTCCTCACGATACAGTATTGCGAGATTAGCCCAGCAATCCGCCCGATCGGGGGGCTGTTTGACTGCGCGTTCCAAGGCTGTTCTCGCGGCCAGGTGTTCGACCTCGTTGACCCGCTGATAGTGCCCGAAGCTGCGCAGCACCGCTTCATAAGGACTGAGCGTTTCAGGGTCGCGATTGCGCAGTGCGTCCGTCATGCTGTGTGCAAGGACACCCTGCGTGTCGGCGACAGTGCAGACAATGCAAGGGACAACCTCGTCCAGAAGATCAAGGGTCGAGTCCGCCCGATAAGTCCGATCGTAGGTTTCCGCCCACAAGCCTGCGCCGGAACTTGCGTCCACCAGTTGCACGGCGATGCGAACCTTTGTCCCCGCCGGTCGAATGCTTCCTTCCATCACATAGCGTGCGCCCAATTCCTTGGCTACGGCGCGCACATCGACCGCTTGATCCGCATAGCGTGCGGTGGAACTCCGGGCGATCACCCGAAGATAAGAGAACTTCGAAAAACCCGTTAGGATATCGTCCGTCAGGCCATCGGCAAGCGCTCGTAGATCAGCGTTACTTCCGGTGTACTTGAAGGGCAGCACCGCGACCCAGAATCCTTCGTCGGCGCGGGTGCCACCGGAATCGGACGCGGCCACGGCACGCGAGGCCGGCGTCCTTGAAGCCGACATTTTCTGCGACGACTGTCCCGCCATATCGCGGAATTCGTTGCTGACATCACGCGCCGTCTGCAAGCGGCGGCGCGGATCTTTCTCCAAACAGCGCCGCACGATGCGCGCCAGATCGCTGGGCAGATCGGGGCGCGCATCCGTGACCGACGGCGGCGTGTCTCGCAGAATCGCGGAGACCAACTCCGCCGAAGAACTTCCTTCGAACGGCCTGCGCCCGGTCGCCATCTCATGAAGCAGAACGCCGAGAGAAAAAATGTCGGTGCGGTGATCGAGCGCGCGTCCCGATGTCTGTTCGGGCGACATATAAGCTGGCGTGCCCATGACTACGCCGACTTGCGTGCGGCTGTCCGAAGTCATCGTCGCATCGTTCAGGTTCGCCGCGCGAATATCTTTCGCTAATCCAAAATCGAGTACCTTGACCCGGCCTTCATTCGAGACCATCACGTTTGCCGGCTTCAAGTCGCGATGCACTATGCCCTTCTCATGCGCCGCTGCCAGCGCGTCCCCCAGCGCACTGGCAATCTCCACGATCTGTTCGAGGGGAAGTCCTCCCTCGCAGATGAGCCGGTCGAGTGGCTGACCTTCAACCAGTTGCATCGTGAGAAAGTGGACTCCGTCGGATTCCTCGACCGAGTAGATAGTGACGATGCTCGGATGGTCGAGTTGGGCGAGGACTTTGGCCTCGCGACGAAAGCGCCCAAGCCGCTCCGGGTCCTGGGCCATCTCCGCAGGCAGCACTTTCAGCGCGACGTCGCGACCGAGTTTCGTGTCGGTAGCCCGATACACTTCGCCCATGCCGCCCGCCCCGAGCGGAGACCGGATTTCATACAGTCCGAGCTTTGTGCCTGCGGTCAGCCCCATGCGTGGGCGCAATTATATCCTGTGCTTGACGAAGGGAGGATGCGATGACTCTGGCGTATCGTTGGCCATCAAGTTATAGATATCTCGATGCTGACATTAACTGGGGAGAACACTAGAGACATACATGTCAATCGATCTCGCGGCCTGAAGCACTCGCTGTCGTTCTTCCGGTGATAGGCTGCCTACTGCATCTACCGTCCAACCGCGACGGCTCACCGCGAGGGGGACACCACATACGCCTTCAATTCCCAGAAACTCTCCACGCAACAGTACCTGCCCATGAAGTGGAGTCGCATTGTCAGCCAGCGCAGCAGTGAGGAATCTGAGTGTGGAATTCGCGGTTGCGTTCGGCGTCGAGTGCATGGTGTGCCAAGTGATAAATGGCTGCACAAAGATTCTGGCGTCCGGGAGTGCCTGTCTGGTGGCCTCGTAGGCATCATTGACTTGCTGCGCTTCAATAAACTCCAACACTGTTGCTTTAAGCTTTATTA
>Ga0209169_10002340_pt1 | contig 11412 bp, 7 predicted proteins | sample HubBroMetageWRM4_FD_188346 | JGI IMG/M metagenome (GOLD analysis project Ga0209169, IMG submission 188346) | Warmed soil microbial communities from the Hubbard Brook experimental Forest, New Hampshire - Hubbard Brook CCASE Soil Metagenome WRM 4... | ecosystem: Environmental > Terrestrial > Soil...
AGGTTATTCCGATTCAAGCCGGACGTCCCGTTGGAGTTTGAGCTTGTCGACCGCCGGACCAGGCGCTGGAGATTGCGCATTCGATCGGGACTTCCCATTGCAAGAGCAAAACTGGCAGACAAATCTGCTTGATGGCGCTTGCATTGCTCCTTACCGCCTTAAGACAATTGTGTAACTGCCTTTAATGCATAACCTCGGCTAATCGCCGAAACAACGTCAAGTACTAAGTAAACTAAGAGGAGATTATCAAATGAGAAAAGCTCTTGTGAACGGGGCCGGTGGGTTCATTGGCGGTCATTTGGTTCGGCGACTGCGCGACGAGGGTTTCTGGGTCCGCGGGGTAGATCTGAAATTCCCCGAATTCTCTGAGAGTTCAGCAAATGAATTCGTAACCGGAGATCTGCGCGATCCTAAAGTGGCCGAGGCAGCCGTAGACGGTATCGACGATGTTTATCAACTCGCGGCCGATATGGGCGGCGCTGGGTACATTTTTACCGGCGAGCATGACGCCTGCGTGATGCACAATTCGGCGACCATCAACCTCAACACAGTTGAAGCAGGACGCAAAGCAGGTGTGAAGAGATTTTTCTATTCGTCCTCTGCATGCATTTATCCAGAGCGGAACCAGCTCGATCCAGACAATCCGAATTGTGCGGAAGAGTCCGCTTATCCTGCCGCGCCAGACAGCGAGTACGGCTGGGAAAAGCTGTTCAGCGAGCGCTTGTTCTTCGCCTACGCACGCAATTACGGCCTCGAGGTTCACGTCGCGCGGTTCCACAACATCTTCGGAGTTGAGGGAACTTGGAGAGGTGGCCGCGAGAAGGCTCCCGCGGCAATCTGCCGCAAGGTTGCCGAGGCGTCTGAGCACGGCGAAATTGAAATCTGGGGTGACGGTCTTCAAACCCGCTCCTTCCTTTATATAGATGAATGCCTGGAAGGTGTGCGGCGATTGATGGAGTCGAAGTTCAAGGGACCGGTCAACATTGGTTCAGAAGAGATGGTCACGATCAATCAGCTAGCGGAGATGGCAATGCACATTGCCGGCAAGCAGCTTCGGATCCGTCATATTCCTGGTCCTTTGGGCGTGCGTGGCAGGAACTCAGACAATCGACTGATCGCCAAAGAACTCAACTGGTCCCCATCTGCCCCTCTCGAGGATGGCTTGCAGAGAACCTACGAGTGGATTCGTGCGCAGGTCCAGGCCTCAGTCGCTTCAATCGGGCGCGGTTCCAGGTAACAGGCCGTGTACGGTTTGGCCGGAGTTCCGTAAAGAGTCTATCTGGATTGAGATCGTCAATCGATCTGCCTGCCGGCGTCAAAATCGACCGTGCGCGACATGCGTTCTCCACAGGCAGAGTCTGCTCTTGTGGGCCGGCTGCCAGCTCTCGCCTTTTATCGCTCGAGACTGGCAGCCACCGAGCATGCCGCGCCTTGCGCTTTGAGCCTTAAACAACTACTTATATCCTCGCTGGGACCGTCTCAGCCCGCAACATCATGACCTCCGTGACTGCGATTGCAGGTGTAGTCTGCGCGCCTTGACTCTCAGTCAAGTGCTGCAAGAAGCGCGGTTGTGGTAAGTTGCAAGCGACGAAACAGAGATGCTCCCTGTCCGGCAATAAACCTATCCCGCTGGCGGCGCGAGACTCATTCGATCGCGGTCCCGCAAACCCCATCACATGATTGAGGCCGGACTGTCAATGGAGACACTATGAGCACGATCGCAAAGAGAATCCCTTCACTCGATGGCATCCGCGCCCTCTCGATTGTCCTGGTCATCGTCTGGCATTTTGGCAAAGATGTGGGATGGGGAGATTTGATCGGACTCGGTCCGCTTGGCGTCCGTATTTTCTTCGTCATTTCGGGTTATCTCATCACCGGCCTGCTGCTCAAGGAACTTGAACAGGATGGACGCGTCAGTCTTCTTCGGTTTTATTTCCGGCGGACTATGCGGATATTCCCGGCCTTTTACATCTACCTTGCTTGCATGCTCGGGATTTCTCTTCTCGGATGGGCGAGCTTATCGTTTCGACAAGCATTGCCGGCATTGACATATACCAGTAACTACTGCGTTCCTTCTCTCCAAGGGAGCGTCGCGCACACTTGGTCGCTCGCTACGGAAGAGCAGTTCTATTTAATCTGGCCGGCGGCGCTCGCCATAGCCGGGCGCCGACGTGGGCTTTTTGTTCTGTTCTCTCTCCTCATCATTGCTCCCCTCTCCAGTCATTTCCTGGGATCGAGATTGCATCGTGAAATTCCGGCCTTCTTCAACGACCCTATTGGAATCGGCTGCCTGCTTGCGATGACTCGCGGATATCTTCGCCGGACAACTTCCTATATGGGTTGGGTCCATTCGCGAGTCCCAACCTTCTTGCCTCTTTTGATCCTCGCGAGCAACCTACCGATATTGCACAAAGGCGGCTTGCGTGACACGTTTTCATCTTTAGTATTGAATGTGTCGATCGCTCTGTGGCTAGACTGGGCGGTGGTGAATGCGGAGAGCCTCACTGGCCGATTTCTCAACAGCCGAGTTGTCGTCTACATCGGAGTGTTGAGTTACTCACTCTATTTATGGCAGCAGCCTTTCACTGGCCTAGAAGGCTCCAACGCCGCCCTGCGCCTCAGCGGCAATTGGAGGTTCCTTCTGAATCCGATTGCGCGACTTTCAGCTATCGCCATATGCACGGCCGTGTCTTATTACCTGGTTGAGCGCCCCATGCTCCGTTTGCGGGCAAGGCTCGAGCCGAAGTGGTTCGCTAAAAGAGAACGGTCAAAAACTCAGGCCGCCCGCCTGGCTCCCGAGATCCAAAAAATTGAAGCCTGAGAGTGTTCACTGCAATGGCCGACGGCCAAACGGCGTCCGAGCCTTCCGCAAGACAGCTTTATGCGCCTTCGTGCACATCATGGCGCAATACTCCCCTCGATGCACCAGATCTCCGCGCTTTCGAAGGCACCGCAGCACCTCATCGGACTGCGGTGAAGTGTCAAAATTCATTCCTATACGAGGTATCGCGTGAACGGACTTAGCGCAGTCGAGGATGAAAGTGTACTTAGAATTCCAGAGTCGGACTCGCACATCGGGCCGATTGAAGTTCCGATGAAGCCGATCGAATTGACCGTCGTCGTTCCCACCTTTAAGGAACGGGAGAATGTGCCGGTTCTGCTGGAGAAGCTGAAGGCGGTTCTTTCCCACATCGAGTGGGAAATGATCTACGTGGATGATCACTCGCCAGACGGAACAGCGGACGCTGCTCGTGCAATCGCTCTCACCGACAGGCGGGTTCGCGTCATTGAGAGGATCGGCCGTCGAGGACTATCTTCGGCCTGCGTGGAGGGAATGATGTCGTCTTCCGCTCCCTATATAGCAGTCATGGACGCAGATTTGCAGCACGACGAGAATGCTCTTCCCGACATGTTGCGCAAGATCGAGGCCGAGAACCTGGATGTGGTGGTCGCCAGCCGTCGCGCGATTGGCGGAAGCATGGGCGATTTCGCCAAAGAGCGGGTTAAACTCAGCGATATGGGAAGTAGACTCAGCAAGCTGGTTTGCCGGTGCGAAATCAGCGATCCGATGAGTGGCTTCTTTGTGGTGGAAGCGAGATTCTTTCGCGCGCTGGTCCCCAATCTGACCTCCTCCGGCTTCAAGATTCTCGTGGACATTTTAGCGTCCAGCCGAACCGTTCCGCGCGTTGGCGAGGTGCCATATCGTTTTCGAACCCGGCAATTAGGCGAAAGTAAATTGGATGCAAATGTTCAGCTGGAATACCTTTTCTTAATCATCGATAAGCTGGTCGGCAAGTGGCTCCCCACTCGATTTGCAATGTTTGTTCTGGTTGGTGCGCTGGGTGTTGTTGTACATCTCGCGATTTTGGCTCCTGTCTATCTGAATCACCTTCGGCATTTCCCCCAGGCCCAATTGATTGCAACGGCCGCCGCCATGACGTTCAATTTCTTCCTGAACAACACCGTCACTTTCCGTGACCGACGCCTCAAGGGCTGGCGACTGCTGACTGGCCTGTTAACGTTTTACGCCGCCTGTTCGCTTGGGGTAGCGATCAACATAACCTTCGCGAACCTGCTGGTAGGCAAAGGCATTGTCTGGTATCTCGCCGGAGTATCAGGGGCCAGCATCAGTTCCGTGTGGAATTACGGAGTCAATGCGGTGCTTACATGGCGGCAAAATCGCGGATGAGCGTTACAAACGAAGTGAAGAAAACCAAAAGGGAGTCTGTCGGAATGGAAGTTGTGGCGGCCAGCGAAAAAGTGCGGTACGGCGTGTTGCCTTCGAGTCCGATGCTTAGAGGTCTTGTTCTCGCGGTGCTTGCGTTAATGGCCGTGGTGTCGACCTGCATAGGCGTCAAGGAGGCCGCCTTTTCAGACCCAACTAAGGAAGGAATTGACTTTCAGTGGAGCGGCGCAAATCTTCTATCTCAGCATCAGGACCCCTGGAAGCTCTACATTAATCATCAAGACAAAGGCAAAATCATTCTTGGCCAGCAGCCGAATTATTTGGCGGAGTTGTTTCTTCTCCTTCAACCGCTCGGCCGGATGCCATTCCAGGAAGCGGTAAAGTGGTGGTGTGGGCTCAATCTGATCTTTACCGGATGCATCCTTTACATACTTAGCAAGATGTTCGCGTTGGATCGGGATCACGCGCTGCTGCTCACCTTCCTGCTCATGGCTTCCATGCCATTCCGCGTTACATTGCACAACGGCCAGCACAGCCTTTTTGTTCTGCTCATGCTATGTCTTGCGTTTTTCCCACGTATTCCGATCCTGAATGGGCTAGCACTGGGGGTAAGTTACTGCAAATACAGTTTTGCACCCGCAATTGTAATGATGTTGCTGATCAAGCGCCGCGTGGGGCTCATTCTCATTTCAATTATTCCTCCATTGGTCGGACTGTTGGTGGCTTGGCGCATGCTAGGGGGCAGCTTAAAGACTCTAGCCTTCGAGCCTCTTGCAGTTGCAAGGATTGCCATGGGACCGGGCATGGCCGACATCATGACATTTACCGAAGCCATGCTGCGTCGACTTCAGGTCTCACAGGCGCTCACTTTTTCCATTCCGTCTGTTCTAGGCTTACTTGCCGCGGCTGTTTCCGCGATTTGGGTAGGGCGGAGCACGCGAATGGATGAAAAGTTGCAATTCGCCGTTGTCGTCGTTTTGACGTTGATGTGCTTAAAGCATGTGGAATACGACTTTGTGGTGCTCGCGGTGCCTGTGGCTGCAGCGGTCAAGGCGCCGCGGTCCAAGGCCCAAGCGATCGTGCTTCTGTGCGCGCTGCACTTCTGGTTACTTGCTCCGTTTATCGGTCGTATGTTCCCAACGCCACCCGTGCATGCTCCCGAGGTCCTGATTTACGGGCTGCTTTTACTTGTCATGGCGATCGCTACGTCTCGCTTGTATCCGACACTCAACGCGGCCTCGGCGCTGAACGCGGTCTCGGAATGACGTGACATGACTGCGTGAGAGCAGTGCGAACGCGAAGTTCGTGGCCCTGGAAGCGATTGAACGTCAATTCGAAGTCGAGGAAGCCGACGGCACGGTTTTTGATCCATGTTCTGGCCGGGTGTATAGTCGGCGGCAGAATGTTCTTGTCCGGCGTTTTCAAGATAAGGAGTGCCAAGGTATCGACGCCCGATGCTTCTATATAACCGCCAGATGTTGGGCAGCCGGCAAGTCTCCGTACGAGCCATCTATATATATACCCCGATTTCTTGCGACCTTCGGCTCGCACCCAGATAAACCGTCCGTGTACAAGCTGCGTAACCGCATCGGACGCTGCTTCAGCAAATTCAAATGATCCCTTCGCCTTGATACACGCTACGAAAAATCCAAAACATTTTTCCAGGTTCTGGTCGCCTTGGTCTGATCCTAGATCACCGCGCAACTAACTATCAATACGGCATAGCAGCGTACCTTCCGGACCCGGCAATCCCCCCGAAGGGTTAGTACGGCACCCTCCAGTGCGATTTTAATTTTGTTCGGAAGGGTAATATTTCAATTATGACCACATCGATCGATCCCGAGTACGAGGTTCCCACAAGTACGCCCGAGTGCTCAGGGAATGACGTTGGCATCAGTGCCGTTGAAGCCCCACCGGCGACGGGAAGGAGGCGACCATGGCTACGAATCCTAAACTTCCGCGCCGAACTCTTTGCGTCGACCTTCTCCTTTGGCAGCACAGCGGTCATCAAGCTCGGCAGCAGCCTCATTCTAACCAGGCTGTTGAGCCCCAGTGCGTACGGCATTTTCGGCATTATAGTGTCCTTCATGTTCATGATCGAAATGGTTTCAGATGTAGGCACGTTGGGCCTTCTCATCCGTCACCCGCGCGGCGACGAGCGGCGGTTCGTGCACACGCTGTGGTCGATCCGGCTCGTACGGTCGGTCTTCAACTTCGCTGTGCTGCTACTGGCAGCGCCTCTGGTCGCCTCAATCTATCACGCCCCGGAGCTCAAAAACGCATTACGCGTGCTTAGCATCTGGTTTCTGCTCAACGGCGCTGAATCCATGTCCTTCGGGCTGTCGATGCGGCACCAAAGGGCACGCCTGAACAATTACATGGAGTTGGCGTCGAATGTGGTCATGACGCTGTTCGTCATCGGCATGGCGATCCTTGTAAGGAACCATTGGGCGCTGATCCTGGGATCGCTGCTACAGCGCCTATTGCTTGTTGTCGCCAGCCATTTCTATTACCGGGACATTGGAATCGGGATTGCTTTCGACCGCGAGGCTGCTCGCGACCAGTTTCAATTTGCACGTTACGTCACGCCTTCAAGTATTCTTACCATCGTGTTGTCGCAGTATGACAAAGTCGTGCTGGCGCGGCTGTTTAGCTTGACGTTGCTCGGCGTCTACGGCATTGCCTCCAACATGGTCGGCCAGCTAACAGGGGTAATGATGCACAACGCACGTTTCGTCCTGTACGCGCGCTGTGCTGCCTACTTCCGCTCAGACCCCGCCACGGCGGCGCGTCGCTACTATGTGGAAAACCTCCGGCTGTTCGCGGTGGGCGCAATTCCGCCCGCGATCATTGCTGGATTCGGGCCTCTGATCATCGCGGTCCTCTACGATCCCCGCTACATGCAGGCCGGACGCATACTCACCGTGCTGGCGCTCGGCGCCATCATTGTAGCCTTCCAGAACGCGTCGGAGAACCTCCTCGTAGCATCTGGCAAGTCCCGCGTTGTTCTGGGAGCAAATATCGTCCGGATCGTGAGCCTCATTCCGGCGGTTGTCCTCGGCTATCACTTTTTCGGATTCGAGGGTTTCCTCTGGTGCAGCACGGCCGCAACCGTGCCGCCGCTCTTGTACTTCTACTGGGAGCAATGGCGCAGCCGCCTGCTCGAACCCTTGCGTGAGTTGGCAGGTCTCGGTGTGTGCACCGTTCTTTTTCTGGCCTGTTTCGGACTCAGCCACGTTCTGCTGGGGATCGTGCCCCCTGGCTGGCTGCACCTCGGATTGGGGCATCACCATGCGCACCCCTAGCGATCGCCCCCTGCACATCGCACTCTGGTCGCCGGCTTGGCCCTTGGCTCAGTATCAAAACGGTATCGTCACATTCGTCCACTGGATGCGCCCGGCCCTTGAGGCCCTGGGCCACCGAGTGAGCATTTTTACCGGCGAACTGGGGACCGACGTCACCGATAGCGAGGTTCATCTGGCGCGACGGCGCCTCTGGAAGCCCGTAGCGCGGCTCCTCACCCCGAAGAAGCGATCCCCTGAGGAGATTGTCTTCGGAGCTTCGGGGGTCATTGCCGCTGAAATGCTCCGAGTGCACCGCCGGAATCAGATCGATGTGATCGATATGGAGGAATCCTTTGGTTGGAGCGCCGATATTACCCAGCGCACTGGCATCCCTGTAGTGGTCCGGCTGCATGGGCCGGGCTTTCTGTCGCACTCCGAGGAGGAGCTCAACACGGACTTAGGAAGGCGGCGCATCGAGCGGGAGGGTGAAGCACTGAGGCGGGCGCAGACGATCGTCTCGCCATGCCAGAAAACTCTGTTGCAGACAATCGAGCGATACCAGATATCGAACCCGGAAGTACACCATATTGTTAACCCCATGAGCATGGACGAAGACACGCCGCTTTGGCGGTTGGGCGATTGCGATCGCAACTGCATTCTCTTCGTGGGCCGCTTCGACTGGAGAAAGGGGGCAGACGTCGTGCTGCAGGCGTTCCGGTCCGCGCTGCGTCAACGTCCGCAGCTGCGCCTCATCTTCGTCGGGCCCGACACCGGACTGCCGTCCGCCAACGGAACGGTTCATTTCGAGCAGTACCGGGAACAGATATTCCCCCCGGAGCTGCGGGATCGGGTCGAGTACCGCGGGCGCATGCCGAACCTCGAAGTCGCGCAGCTGCGCACTCGCGCTTTGGTCACGGTCATTGGCTCGCGCTGGGAAAACCAAGGCTACACAGTACTAGAGGCGATGTTTCAGGGCTGCCCTATTGTCTGCACCGACGCCGGCGGATGCCCGGAAAACGTTGTGCATGAGGTTACCGGCAGATTGGCCCGTTCCGAAGATCCCGAGTCATTCTCCACGGAGATTCTCGCCATGGTCAACGATCCGGCAGGCGCAGAACGCCTCGGCCAGGCGGCGCGCCGCTACGTGCTCGAGCATCATGCGCCGAGCGCCGTGGCAACTGCCTCTGTGCGGCTCTACCGGCGTATACTCTCACTCCAGGAGTCACCGCTGGCCTCGGAAGCAGCCAATCGCTAGCTTTTTCTCGATCCAGGATGGGCTCATCCAAGCAGGATTTCACCATGGCATTGCCTGGAGCGTGTTTAAAAAGCAATTTCGCGGGTCGATCCAGAGGGCCCATCCACTCCCACTGCTCATCCGTCAACAGCCTCTGCGGCTTCAGCATGACAGAAGCTCAACAGCCCAACTGCCTAAAACTTAAGTGACTGCTTTGAGACTGAAGCCATTTCTTGAAACACGTTGTAATCTGGCCGCATGAGTGTCGTCCTCCTTATACCGGGTTGCATCTCGCTCTTCCTCGTCCTTCGAGGGCGCATCAAGACTGCGTTTTTATCTGTTTATTTGCCTTCACTCCTTTTGCTTCCTGATGAATACAGCTACAAGATTCCTCATTTGCCTCTCTTATCAGCTGCGGAGTATGCGCTCATACCGATTGGTGTTGTCGCATTAACTAGACATATTCGGAGCGGCTCTTTTCGGCTCATGGACGCCCTGGTTTTCTCGTTCTGGGTGAGTCTTAGCATCACCGAAATCTCGCGCGAGCCGGTCATGAACGACGGCATTCTTTGTGCAACCGGCGTGTTCGTTTCCCAGCTGTTGGCATATGCGGTTGGAAGACAATTAATTGAACCCGACCTGCGTTTTGAAACAGCCCGAAGGTGGGCCATTTTCGTTCTGCTGCTCGCTCCTTTCGGCATATACGAGTGGTGGACTGCGCAGAGGGTCTATGGCATTTTAGGGCAGAAACTTCACCTCCCAGACATGTGGTCGACTGTGCCAGTCAGGAATGGGCGAGGACGGCTTTCCGTGTCTTTGGGCGGCGGCGAGCTTACGGGAATCGCTATTGGTGTGACCTTCGCCTTGAATGCGTGGTTGGTCATTCTGAAGAAGGCACGGAAGGGAGTAAATCTCGGAAAGTGGTTTACAAGGCTTGAGAAATATCACGTTCCGGGGCTTGTTTTCCTGCTTTGCCTCTGGATGACGCAGTCGCGTGGTCCGATGATTGCTACCGTCGCCGGATATCTTATTATTCAAATTGCCAGGTTCAAGACGACTAAATTGGCGACCGGCCTGGTTGCGATATTGCTTGCTATAGGAGCTCTGCAAGCACAGCAATACTACGCCGACTACACGGCGGGCCGTGTGAACTATCGCGACGAGGAAAGGGCGAGTGCGCAGTACAGGCGCAAAATGAATATTGTTTATCAATCGATCGCAGCGAGCGGAGGCTGGCTTGGATGGGCAGGCCAAATACCGGTTGTGGAGGGTCAGAAGTCAATCGACAATCAATTCCTCCTTACTCACCTCATCCAAGGAGAGTTGGGCTATATCCTCTTGATCTTAATTATGGCTGAGTCTATCAGGAATGGAATTGCCAGTGTATGGAGCATTCAGACTTTGGAAGACCGCGCGTTTGCCTGCTGTATGCTGGCCATTTTCGTTATTTTCTGGATCTCATACTACACAGTATTCATGGGTGGACCATTGCCGCAGATTACGTTCCTCATGTTAGGCTGGGGCCAATCCTTCGTGCCTAGAAAGAAGAGCAGCGGATTTGCTGCAAAAGCTCAATCGCCGTCCGTATCCCCTCTCCAGCGCGTGCTGACCTAACTTGCGTGGAGTCGGCCGCTTCGCGATAGCAACAGCGGCATCTCTCTTTAGAGCAAACGGACATCGCGAAAACCCCCTTCCGCTGTAATCAACCGGATGCGGCGAAGTTCAGGCCAATCAGCTTTGTAACTCAGTAAGGTTCAGAGGCTCACTCAATATGTCCACCGAGTCAATGCGCATCCCCGATGGTCCTAATACCAAATACGACACCTCTGTCGATCTCCTGGTTTGGCTGGAGACAAACTTTGTTCGGTTTGGTGATATCTATCGAGCTTCAATTTATGGCGTCAATGCTTACGTTGTCAGTGATCCCAATCTTGCAGACTATGTTCTTCGCCAAAACTGGCAGAACTACAAAAAGGGCCAGGCCATCAAGCGCATCGGGTTTCTCCTCGGCAATGGATTGATGGTAAGCGAAGGCGAACTGTGGAAGCGGCAGCGCCGCATGATTCAGCCTGCATTCCACGAAAAAGCCCTCGCCGCCTTGACCGATGTCATCCTGGCCGAGAATCTTGCGCTGCTCAAGCAATGGGGAGAGGCAGCAGCCAGCAATCAAAGCGTGAACATCACAACTGACATAAGCGCCTCGACACTCAAGATCACACTCACCTCTATATTTGGTGAAGATTACGACCAGGTCGCCGCTCAATTCAACATTATCTCCAACGAGCATGCCCGCACCATGCGCTTTGCGGAGAGTTTCCGGCCGTTGAGAAAAATCGTACTCGAAATTGCCCAGCAAAGGCGTTCGCGCAATGTCACCCGCACCGACTTTCTCGGCATGCTCATGGGTGCGCGCGACCAGAAGACCGGCCAGCCCATGTCCGATGCGCAGCTTGTCAATGAAATCATCACACTTGTTGTGGCGGGACATGAAACCACGGCAAGCACGCTCGACTGGACCTGGTACCTGCTGTCCCAGCATCCTGAGGTTGAGGAGAAACTCGCGCGTGAACTTGCAGCTTTGCCCGAGAACACGCTTCCTGGATTGAACCAACTGCCGCAATTTCCTTATAGCCGTCAGGTCATTGAAGAAGCGCTGCGCCTGTATCCCGCGGGCTGGCTCATGACGCGCAGGGCGTTGAAGGACGATC
>Ga0209169_10002341_pt1 | contig 11406 bp, 8 predicted proteins | sample HubBroMetageWRM4_FD_188346 | JGI IMG/M metagenome (GOLD analysis project Ga0209169, IMG submission 188346) | Warmed soil microbial communities from the Hubbard Brook experimental Forest, New Hampshire - Hubbard Brook CCASE Soil Metagenome WRM 4... | ecosystem: Environmental > Terrestrial > Soil...
GAGCCTGCGCATCATGATCGCTGAAGACCAGACGATGGTTCGGCAGGCCCTGGTGGCCCTTCTCGAACTCGAGCCGGACATTGACGTTGTCGCCGAGGCCGCCAGCGGCGACGAGGCACTGGCGATGGCGCGCAAGCACGAGCCGGACGTGGCCGTCCTGGACATCGAGATGCCGGGACCCGGCGGCATCGATGTGGCGCGACGGCTCACGCAATCCGGCTTTGCGGGCAAGATCGTGATCGTGACCACGTTCGGGCGCCCCGGCTACCTGCGGGCGGCGATGGCGGCCGGAGCCAGCGGCTTCCTGCTGAAGGACGCCCCAGCGGCCGAGCTAGCCGCGGCCATCAGGCAGGTGGCAGCCGGGCAGCGCGTCGTCGACTCCGCGCTGGCCGCCGCCGCGCTGACCGAGGGCGAGAGCCCGCTGAGCCAGCGCGAGACCGATGTGCTCGCCGCGGCAGCGGGACACGAGACCATCGCGGTCGTGGCCGCCCGGCTGAACCTGTCGCCGGGCACCGTGCGCAACCATCTGTCGGCCGCGATTCAAAAGCTGGGTGCTCGCAACAGGGCCGACGCCGCCCAGATCGCCCAGGAAAAAGGCTGGCTGTAGCCGGGGCAGTTAGCCCAATCGGGCGTTTCCGGCCAAATTCCTCATGATCGGCTTATCGGGGAATCGTGTCAGCCGGATGCGCTGACGCGTTACCCCAAACTGACAGGATTCCCGGCCAGCTCGGACGAGGGCGCGCTCTGCGGCCGAGGTGCTAGTCAGGCAGAATCGCTGTTGTGCAGCTGAGCGACGTCGTCGAGGTGTCGGCGGGGGTCACCGCGACCTCCGCCAGGAACGCGAAAATCGCACAGATCGCGACGCTCCTGGCGCGGGCCGAGCCTGGCCAGGTCGCGGTCGCCGTAGCGTTCTTGTCCGGCGAGCTGCTGCAGGGCCAGATCGGCGTGGGGTACGCGACGATCGGCGAGCTGTTCCGGGCCGCCGACGCTGCCGGGGCAGATGACGGTGGTAATGCGGCCCCGCTCACGCTGACCGAGGTCAACGAGGCGTTCACCGCGATCGGCGCGGTGACCGGACCCGGGTCTGTCGCGCTGCGGAGGGACCAACTCGCCGCGCTGTTTGCCCGGGCGGCCGACAGCGAGCGGGAGTTCCTGGTCCGCCTGCTGGCCGGCGATCTCCGGCAGGGTGCGCTCGAGGGCGTGATGACCGAAGCGGTCGCGAAGGCCGCCGGCGTCCCGGCCGAGGAGGTCCGCCGCGCGCACCAGCTTGGCGGGTCACTGCCCGAGGTGGCCGAGGCCGCGCTCGGCGGCGCCGGGAGAGACGGCGAAGCCGCCACCGCCGCAGCCGATCAGGAACCGGCGGAGGACGACGCTGACCAGGCTCGCGGCGCGGAACAGGCGCTGGCGGCGCTGCGCGGGTTCACCTTGCGCGTGGGCCGGCCGGCCCGGCCGATGCTCGCGGCGTCGGCGCCCGATGTGGCCGCCGCCCTGGCCAAGATCAGCCCGGCAGCCGCGGAGTGGAAGATCGACGGCATCCGGATCCAGGTGCACCGCGCGGGCGACGAGGTAGCCGTCTTCACCCGGACGCTGGACGACATCACCGCGCGGGTACCCGAGATCGTCGAGGCGGCCCTGTCGCTCCCGGTAACCGCTGCCGTGCTCGACGGTGAGGCGGTGGCCCTCGCCCCGGACGGCAGGCCGCGCCCGTTTCAGGTCACCGCGGCCAGGACCGCCAGCCAGGCCGACGTCGGGCGGATGCGCGGGCAGACCCCACTCACACCGTTCCTGTTCGACCTGCTGCACCTGAACGGCAGCGATCTGATAGACGAGCCGGACGGTGAGCGGCATCGCCTGCTGTCCGAGATAGCCCCGGCCACGCTGCTCACGCCCCGGATCGTCACCGCGGACCTGGCCGAGGCCGAGGCCTTCTTCGCGGACGCGGTCGCCCAGGGCCATGAGGGTCTCGTGCTGAAGTCCCTTGACGCTCCGTACCGGGCCGGGCGGCGCGGCGGTGAGTGGATCAAGGTGAAGCCGCGGCACACGCTCGATCTCGTGATTCTCGCCGCCGAATGGGGCCACGGGCGGCGCCGGGGCGTGCTGTCCAACCTGCACCTCGGTGCCCGCGACCCGGAGACCGGCGGCCTGGTGATGCTCGGCAAGACCTTCAAGGGCCTGACCGACGAGATGCTCGCGTGGCAGACGGCCAGGCTGCTCGACCTGGCGGACCCGCCCGTGCAGCTCGGGGCCGACGCCGATCGCCGGCAGGCTTACGGCGTCGTCAGGGTGCGCCCCGAACTTGTGGTGGAGGTCGCGTTCGACGGGGTGCAGGCGAGCCGCCGCTATCCGGGTGGCCTGGCGCTGCGATTCGCCCGTGTATTGCGCTTCCGGCCGGACAAGAAAGCGGCCGATGCGGACACCATTGACGCCGTTCGCGCCGTTTGGGCCGGTGAATCCTAAAGGTCATTTCCGGGCACGGTAAAGGCATTTCGAGACTCGGTAAAGACATTTAAACGCTGGGTAAAGATCGCGCCAACGATGCTTTCTCGGTACGCGGGTAATCCAGATGGTCGAGTAATTTCGGCATGCGTAATCCCCGATGTAATGGGGGCGGGGGGAAGCCTCGACACATGGCCGGAGCGTGGTGTACGGGAGCGGGCGGGGTGGGGTAGCCGGCCTGACGGGAACGGTGCCCCGCGCGCCGCGGCTCGTTTCGCCGGAGTGGCTGCCCGCGGCGAAATCGCGTTCCGGGATCCTCGGCTGGGTCGCCGCCACCGACATCGCGATCTCGCTGCTCTTGATGATCTTCGTGTGCGTGGCAGGGCCGAGCCTCGTGGTGCCGGTGATCCCGCGCACCTGGCCGATCCCGCCGCTCTGGTTGCCCCTGCACCTGTCGCAGGCCACAAGCGTCAGCCTGATCTACTTCGCGATCGTGCTCGGCGGTGTCGGGGTGGCCTGTGGCCTGGTCGCGGTGCGGCGCGGTGCCCGGCCGAACCTGCGGTTGCTGGCGGCCGGCGTGATCGTCGCGATCATCGTGCTGGCCCTGCTGCCGCCCGGCGGGTCCACGGACAGCCTCAGCTACGCGGCGTACGGCCGGATCGCCCTGATCGGCCACAACCCGTACGTGATGACGCCCGCGCAGTTGCGCGCGATCGGGGACCCGATCGGCCTGCAGACCACGCGCAACTGGCAGACCGACCCCTCGCTCTACGGGCCCGTCGCGATCGCGGTGGACTGGGTGGCGGCGAAGGTGGGCGGAATCACGATCTCCTACACCGTGGAATGGCTGAAGCTGCTGTTCGCGCTCGCGTTCGGCGTGATCGCACTGGTGCTGGACCGCCTGTTCCGCTGCGACCCAGCGGCCCGGGCCAGGGCGCACCTGCTGTGGACCGTGAACCCGCTGATGCTGTGGGCAGTGGTCGGCGGCGATCACATCGACGGGCTCGGCGCCGGCCTGGGGATCCTTGGCCTGCTCGTGGCGCGCACGGCCACGGCAGGCCCCAGTGCCAGGATCCCGCCTGCCCGGGCGCTGGCCGCCGGGCTGCTGGTGGGTGCCGCCATCGCGGTCAAGGCACCGTATTTCCCGCTCGGGCTCGCGCTCGCCTGGTCGTGCCGGAACTCGATCAAGGCGACGGCCGCCGCGGGCGTCGGCGGCGTCGTGGCCGTGGTGCCCGGCTACCTGATTGCCGGGCCGGCCGCGCTCAAGGACCTGCTGGTGCGCAGCAGCAACCTGGTTACCTTCGACAGCTTCTGGCGGCTGTTCTACTCACCGTTCGGCTACGACAGCATGCCGCGTGGTCTTGAGCTGTTCGCCGCGGCGGGCTGCGTGGTCGTGGCCGCGCTGCTGGCCCGGCGGCTGCCTGCCGGGCCGCCGCGCCTGCCGGCGATCCGGCCCGCGATCGCGCTGATGCTGGCCTGGCTGCTGGTTTGGCCGCTGCAGCGGCCCTGGTACGACGCGATCGCGTTCTGCCTGCTGGCCGTCGTCCCGGCGTCCCGACTCGACTGGCTGATGCTGATCCGCGCGGTTCCGACGGCCATGGCGATGGCCACCGGCTACGTGGCGCGTTCGCCCGCCACGTGGCTGACACACGTGATCGGGTTCGTGGGCAGCGATCTGTCGCCGTGGATCAGGCTGGGCACGGCTCTCGCAGCGGTCATACTGTGTGTGCTTGGCGCCTGGACCTTGCGCCAGCCGCGGGCGGAACGGCCCGCCGTGGAGGTGGCCGCTCTGACGTAGCCGGAAGGGGCCTTCGATGAAGACGGTCTGGACCGGCGATGACGGCGCCTGGCACACGACGCTGCGCGGGCGGCAGGTCCTCGCCGACCCCAGGACCAACAAGGGAACCGCGTTCAGTGACGAGGAGCGGCGTGAGCTTGGCGTCACCGGGCTGATCCCGTGGGGTCACAGCACCCTGGACGGGCAGGTGTCCCGGGTGTACGCGCAGTACCAGAACCAGACCACGGACCTGGCGCGGAACGTCTTGCTGAACGAGGTCCGCGACCGCAACGAGGTGCTGTACTACCAGCTGCTGACCCGGTACCTCGCCGAGATGCTGCCGATCGTCTACACCCCGACAGTCGGTCAGGCCATCGAGCAGTACAGCCATGAATACCGCCGTCCCCGCGGTATCTACCTGTCTGTCGACCACCCCGAGGAGATCGAGACCTCGCTGCGCGCCCCGGGCCTGAGCCCGGGCGAGGTGGACCTGGTGGTGGCCACCGACGCCGGGGCGATTCTGGGGATCGGCGACTGGGGGGTGGGCGGCATCGGCATCGCGGTCGGCAAGCTCGCCGTGTACACGGCGGCCGCCGGCATCGACCCGAACCGGGCGCTGCCGGTCATGCTCGACGTGGGCACCGACCGGCAGAGCCTGCTCGACGACCCGCTGTACATCGGGAACCGGCGGCCTAGGGCCGGCGAAGCCGAGTACGACCAGTTCCTCGAGGCGTTCGTCACCGCGGTTGGGAAGCTGTTCCCCGGGGCGCTGCTGCACTGGGAGGACATCGGCGTCAGCAACGCGAGGCGCCTGCTGGACCGGTACCGCCACCAGACGCTCTCGTTCAACGATGACATCCAGGGCACTGGCGCGGTCAACCTGGCTGCTGTGCTCGCCGCGGCGAGGGCCACGGGGGTCAGCCTGGCCGAGCACCGGATCGTGATCTTCGGGGCGGGAACAGCCGGGACCGGCATCGCCGACCAGCTCACCGCCGCGATGCTGGCCGACGGGCTGTCCGAGGACCAGGCGCGCCAGAAGTTCTGGGCGATCGACCGCGCGGGCCTGCTGACCACCGCGACGACAGGCCTAGGTGGGGCGCAGCGCCGGTACGCACGCCCCGAAGCCGAGGTCGCCGGCTGGCAGCGGGACGACTCGGTCGGCGGCCCAGGGCTTGCCGAGGTGGTGCGCCAGGTGCACCCGACGATCCTGATCGGCACGTCCACCCAGGCGGGCGCGTTCACCGAGCCCGTGGTCAGGGACATGGCGGCGCACTGCGCCCGGCCGGTGATCTTGCCGATGTCGAATCCGACCGCGCTGTCCGAGGCGGTGCCCGCCGACCTGATCCGGTGGACCGACGGCCGCGCGCTCGTGGCCACCGGCAGCCCGTTCCCGCCCGTCGACTACCGCGGCGTCAGGTACGTGATCGGTCAGGCGAACAACGCCCTGATCTTCCCTGGGCTGGGGCTCGGCGTCATCGCGGCCCGGGCCGCACAAGTGACCGACAACATGCTGGCCGCCGCGGCGCACGCGGTGTCCGGGCTCGTCGACACCGCCAGGCCGGGCGCGCCGCTGCTGCCTGAGGTCGAGGCTATGCGCGAGACGTCGGTTGCCGTCGCGGCCGCCGTAGCACGGGCCGCCGCCGCGGACGGTGCGGCAGGCGCCAGCCTGGACGGGGACCTGCCGTCCCGCATCCGTGCACTGATGTGGGAACCCGTTTACCGGCCGGTCAGGCCGGCCTGAGAAACGCGGCGATCGCCGCGGTCAGCGCGCTGGCCACCCGCCGCTGGAACCGCGCCGTCACCAGCAGACTGGCATCGACGGCGTTGCGCATGTTGCCGCACTCGATTAGCACCTTGGGGACCGTGGTGAGATTGAGCCCGGCCAGGTCGTCGCGCGGCATAATGCCGTCCACGCCCTCGTAGTTGCTTTCCGGCATCGCGGTGTCCGCCAGCATCGCCTGCCGGACGTCGCCACCGAACCGCTGCGACGCCCCGATCACCGCGTTGTTCGGGCCGACGGCCACCGGCTCCAGGATCGTGAACCCGCGGCCGGAAGCGGCCGCGCCGTCGGCGTGGATATCGACCGCGACGTCCGCGTGGGCAGCATTGATGATCTCGGCGCGGCGGTTGACACAAGGCCCGACGCCGGTGTTGCTGGTCCGCGTCATGATCACGCGTGCGCCGTCACGCATCAGGTCAGCCCGCAGGTACTTCGCCACATTGAAGTTGAACTGCGCCTCGGTGTAGCCGCCGTCGGTCGTCGTGCCCGTGGTATCGCAGGCTTCCCATTCAGCGCCGTTCCAGATCTGCCGCGCGATCGCATCCGGGTCGGTGAAGTTGCCGCCGTTGTGGCCGGGATCGATGCCGACGATCTTCCCGGCGAGCGGCGGCGCGGAAACGGTGGGTGTGGGCGTGGGCGATGGAGCCGCCGACGTGTGGCTTGCCGACGGCGATGCGGGCGAAGCGGCCGAGCCAGACGGCACGGCTGAGCCAGACGATCCGGCGCCGGCACAGCCGGTGACGACCAGGGCGACCGTGGCCGCGGCGAGGACCAGCCCGGCGCGGGTGGTCGAAATCGTCAGGAGCACGCGGATTCACTCCGAGTTCACTTCGCGGCCAGACACCGTGTGAGCAGGACATCACCGAGTGGCGCAGCGAGCAAGGGTAACAGCCGGCGTAGCGAGGTATCAGCGGATTTACCCGGCGACCAGGTGCTTTGAACCCGTACGATGCCGACAGCCGTCCTATGGATGGCAGTAAAGCAGCACGGGGAGCATGTCGGTGATTATCCGCAGGGGATATTCCGTACCCGAGAACATCACCATGTTCTATGCCGGTGCGGGCGTGGTGGGATCGGTGTATCCACTGATCCTGGCGCATACCGGCGGCCATGGCCTGGAGTGCCCACTGCGGGCGCTCACCGGTGTGCCCTGCCCGTTCTGCGGTCTCACCACGGCCACTGTTGCCCTCACCCACGGGCACTGGGCGGCCGCGGCCGCGACCAGCCCGCTTGCGTACCTCGTCGCCGCCCTGACCCTGGGCACGGCGCCGGTCCTGGTCGCGCGGAACGCGGGACTGGTGGCCCAGCCGAGCGCCTGGTCTCCGGCCACGCGCAAGCGGGTCGGCTATGTCGTGGCCGTGGTGGTCGCGCTGAGCTGGGTCTTCCAGCTGCACCGTTACGGCCTCTTGTGAGGTCTGCCCACCGGTCCACGCAGAGACTGATCTCCGTCACCAGAAAGGCACGTCCATGACCTATGAGAATCCTCCAGGGGGCAACGCCGGACCCGACGGCTACGGCCAGGGGCCCGGTGGCTACGGCAGCCCGCCCCCCGCCGGTGGCTACGGCAGCCCGCCGCCACCCCCGCCCGGGGGCTACGCCCAGCAGCCAGGGGGATATGACCAGTCGGCAGGCTACGGCCAGCCGGGGGGCTATGGCCAGCCCGGCGGGTACGGCCAGCCCGGCCCCTACGGGCAGCCCGGTGCCTACGGCCAGCCCGCGGGCGGCTATGGCGCGCCGCAGGGAGGCCACGTCAGCCAGGCAGGGAACTACTCGAGTTGGCTGTACCGGGTCGGCGCTTACCTGATCGACATCGTGCCCGTCTGGATCCTGATCGGCATCGGCGTGGCCTCGCACAACAGCGCCGTCTACTTCATCTTCCTGCTCGCCGGATTCGCCGTCACCGCGTACAACCGGTGGTACCAGGCTGGGAAGACGGGTCAGTCCTGGGGCAAGAGGGCGCTGAACATGAACCTGATCGGCGAGCAGACCGGCCAGCCGATCGGTCCCGGCAAGGCCTTCCTTCGCGACATCTGCCACATCGTCGACAGCATCATCTGCTACGTCGGCTTTCTGTTCCCGCTCTGGGACGCCAAGCGGCAGACGCTGGCCGACAAGATCATGCAGACCGTCGTTATCCCGTCGCGCTGACCCTGCGGGGGGCTCCGCCCCCCGCGCCCCTTTAAACCCCCACCTGCAGAGGCCCCGACGCCGACATACGCCCCGGAAACTTAACGGTTTCCGGGGTTGGGGGCCCGCGCTACGCGCGGGCTCCAATGATCGCGGAGACAGCGGCCCTGGCGGCCGCGTCAACCTGCGTTATCCCGGCAGACTCAGACGGCTGGTCGCTGGACAGCACGGCGACGAGCATCTCGTGCCCGCCGCGCGATATCACGCCGATGCTGTTGATCACCCAGGTGGTGTCGCTGCCGTCCGGGAGCCAGCCGTCCTTCACGGCCGCTGTGGCGACCGGCACGGCCGCGGCGGTAACTCCCCAGTCCTGTCCGGCCGCCACGTGCCGCATCAGGCCGAGCTCATAGGACCGGGACCCCGCCGAGAGTGACGAGTGGCTCGCAGCGAGGTCGGCGAGCAGCCGCAGCTGGTCCTCGACCGTCGTATGCGTGAGGCCCCAGTAGATGCCGTCGCCCGGCGTCGTCTGCCGCAGGCCGAGTTCCTGGTTGGCCAGATTGACGCCCTCGCCCTCCCCGGCAGCTTCCCAGAGCTCGTTGGCGGCCTCGTCGTTGCTGTCCTCGATCATCTCGGCGGCCAGCGTCCGCTGCTGTGCGCTCAGCGGCGCGTTCGACCACTGGTGCTGCAGCAGCAGCGAGGCGAGGATGTCCACCTTGATGATGCTGGCGGCGTGGAACTCGCGATTTCCCCCGTAGACGGCCACGGCCCCGGTTGCCGCGTCGACGACCCCGGCCGCGATGTTGCCGGTGCCGCGCCGCAGCACCGGCGCGAGCGCGGCGGCCAGGCGCGCGTTCTCCGCCGCGGCGGACGAGAACCTGATGCTCCCCGGGCCGGTCAGCACCACGGATCTCGATCCGCTGGCCGATGCCGTACGGGTTGCGGCAGGTCCGGTTGCGGCCGGTGCGGCCTTCCTGCGGGCCCGCTGCGCTGCTGGGTGACCGCGCACACCCGATACCGAGAGCACCACGATGCCGACGGCAACGAGCACGAACGCCAGCACGAACGTCAACCGCTCCCAGCGCCGCAGCGGGCCTGCATGCGCAGGAGACCGCCTCGACTGATCTCCCCCCGCGGGCATGCATCCCCCTTGAACGGCATGCCGCCGAAAACCTTCCGCGGCATGCAAACCCCGTGCGGGCCTCGCCTCGGCCCGTGGATCCCGGCATGTTTCCCTCGGCCTGCGTACCCCGTGCAGGTCTCGGGCGGTCTGCGGGGGGCGGAGCCCACCGCAGGTGGGGGGAATGCGGGGAGCCGGCCCCCGCAGGTCAGGGCAGCGAGCTTAGGCCGACCGCCAGGGCCGCGTCTTTGGAAAGGAGGTTTCTGGGGTCTTACCCCGCTGGCCCCGCTGGTCCCATTGGTCCCAGCTGCACCTCTAGGTCCTCCTCCGCGATCAGGACCTCGCCGCCGAACGCCGCCTCGGCCGCGGCCCGTGCGGCCTGCCGGTCATTGTCCGGCCAGAAGTGGGTGAGCAGCAGGCGGCGGGCGCCGGCCGCGGCGGCCGCCTCGCCGGCCTCCCGGGCCGTCAGGTTGAGCGACGGGCCGGACGGCACGGCCGGGGCGCCGGGACGCTGCCACCGGTCGGTCGCGTCGACGATGTAGAGGTCGGCGTCGCGGCCAAGCTCGGCCAGCCTGGGGTCCGGGCCCGTGTCCCCGGTGTACGCCACGGTCAGGCCGGGCGCGGACAGCCGGACACCGGAGTTCGGCAGGTAGTGCGGCAGCGGCATGCTCTCCAGCCGGAGCGGCCCGATCTGCTGCGGCGGGGCGGGCAGCGGATGCCAGTCGAAGGCCCGCCGCACCACGTCAGCACCGTCGTCCTCGAGGCTGATCAGCCGCGCGAGCACCGGCTCGGGCGCGTGCAGCGGAATCGGCGCGGCCGACCGCCGGCCGAACCACCGAGCACGCAGCAGCCCATGCAGGTCAACCATGTGATCGGGATGCGCGTGCGTGACGATCACCGCGTCAATCCCGTCCGCAGCCGACGAGCCGAGCAGCGCCAGCAGCCGCGGCAGGGTGCCGTAACCCAGATCGAGGACGACCCGAGCGCCCGCATGCTCCAGCACGAAGCCGCTGCAGGCCCGCCCGGGCTCGGGCCAGGCACCGCAGCTGCCGAGCACCACCAGCCGGCCGCCCACAGATTCAGTCTGGCAGCAGAACGCTCCGGGCCTCATCGATGTACCAGCGCGCTCGTTCCACGCGACCCAAGGGTTCATCGACCGCGGCGTGTGATCATACGGAGGGACCGAGGAGCAAGGGAGGCTGATCATGCGAGTGCTTGACGCGATCGGTCACGCACTCGCCGTCGCAGGGTCGATGACCTGGGAAATCACCTGGTCGCTGATCCTCGGCTTCACGCTCTCCGCCGTTGTGCAGGCTGTGGTGCGCCGGGGGACGGTTAGCAGACGGCTGGGCGACGACCGCCCGGCCACGCTGGCGCTGGCCGCCGGGCTGGGCGCCGCGTCCTCCTCGTGTTCCTACGCGGCGGTTGCCCTGGCCAGGTCGTTGTTCCGCAAGGGCGCCAGCTTCACCGCGGCCATGGTCTTCGAGATCGCCAGCACAAATCTGGTGGTCGAGCTGGGCATCATCCTGGCGCTGTTGATCTCCTGGCAGTTCACGCTGGCGGAGTATGTCGGCGGGGTCATCATGATCAGCCTGGTCGGCGTGACGTTCAAGGCCTTTGTCGGCGAAAAACTCACCGACGGCGCCAGGCGTCAGGCGGAGCGCGGGCTGGCAGGGTCCATGGAGGGTCACGCGGCCATGGACATGAGCATCTCGTCGGGCGGCAGCTTCTGGCAGCGCCTGCTCAGCCGGGACGGCTACACCGCAGTGAGCCACATCTTCGTGATGGAGTGGGCGGCGGTCATCCGCGACGTGGTCGGCGGGCTGCTCATCGCCGGGGCGGTCGGCGCGTGGGTGCCGGACACGTTCTGGCGGCATCTGTTCCTGACCGGTCACCCGCTCGCTGCCAAGCTGTGGGGACCGGTCATCGGCCCGGTGATCTCGCTGCTCAGCTTCGTCTGCTCGATCGGCAACGTGCCGCTGGCCGGGGTGCTGTGGAACGGCGGGATCAGCTTCGGCGGCGTGGTGGCGTTCCTGTTCGCCGACCTGATCATCATCCCGATCCTGATCATCTACCGGAAGTACTACGGCACGAAGATGATGCTGGTGGTGCTGGGGGCGTTCTACGCCGCGATGGTTATCGCCGGTTACATCATCGAGTTCGTTTTCG
>Ga0209169_10002342_pt1 | contig 11405 bp, 11 predicted proteins | sample HubBroMetageWRM4_FD_188346 | JGI IMG/M metagenome (GOLD analysis project Ga0209169, IMG submission 188346) | Warmed soil microbial communities from the Hubbard Brook experimental Forest, New Hampshire - Hubbard Brook CCASE Soil Metagenome WRM 4... | ecosystem: Environmental > Terrestrial > Soil...
GACATCCCCGGCGCGAGCGCGATGGGGTAGTTGGCGTAGAGGCCCATCACCAGCGTGGCGGCCGCGGCCGAGATGCAGGTTGCAAATACCACGCCATCGGCTGGCATTCCCGCTTGCGCGAGAATCTGCGGGTTCACCACGATGATGTAGGCCATGGTCACAAATGTCGTGAGGCCGCCCAGCATCTCTTGCTTAATTGTGGTTTGGTTTTCGGCGAGTTTGAAATAGCGCTCGATCAATGGTCTTCCGTCTTCCTCGGATGTGAGCCTAGATGCTAACCGACATAGACGCGAGCCTTAATAAAGGATCTTGCCAGGGCTTTCTTCCCACGCTCGAAAGGCAGCGAGCGCTTCCTCTCGCATCATCTGAATCATGGGAATCTCACGTAGCCCGTGCGACTGGGCGAGTTCTCCCCGGGACAGTTTCCCATAGATAGCGGAAAAGATCGCGGAATCGTCAAAGCCGACTTTGGCGGCGTCGGCGGCGAGATTGCCAAAGTAAACTTTGCCGATCCGGGCCCAGTAGATTGCGGCCAGGCACATGGGGCATGGTTGGCAAGAGGTGTAGAGGTCACAGTCCCGAAGTTCGAAGCAGCGAAGTTTCTGGCAGGCCTGGCGGATGGCCAGTACTTCGGAGTGTGCCGTGGGATCGTTGGTCGCGGTGACTTGATTCACGGCTTCGGCTATGACCTTGGCTTCTTTAACGATGACGCAACCGAATGGGCCACCGCGTCCGGAACGGACATTTTCAATTGAGAGCTGAATGGCGCGGGCCATGAAAGGACTGTCCATGTCGTTTGGCTCCGTCATCGTTTCCTACAGCTCCGGTTCTCGCAAGTCGTCTCGGGATTAAGTAGAACTTGTCGCGGCCTTAGCGGCATTTGCATAACCTGGCTTGATAATCGAATAGATGAAATCACGGCGTTGGCTGTAGGGTAAGAAAGCGCTCTTCATCGAATTGATGGTGATCTTTTCGAAATCATCCAGCGACAAACCAAACGTCTCCTCGGCCGCTTCGAACTCCTGGGTCATGCTGGTGCTACTCATCAATCGGTTGTCGGTATTGAGAGTGACACGAAATTTCTCCTGGAAAAGAATCTTGAACGGATGCTCGCTCAGGCTTCGTGTGGCTCCCGTATGAACATTACTGATAAGGCAAATCTCCAGCGGGATTCTCTTATCGAGCACGTACTGGGCAAGGTCACCCAAGTTCACGGCTTTGCCGTCCACGACCGTGATGTCGTCGATCAGACGCGTTCCGTGTCCGATGCGGTGCGCCCCGCAATACTGAATCGCCTGCCAGATCGATTCCTTTCCGTAGCCTTCTCCCGCATGAATGGTGATGTTGAAGTTCTCGCGCTGAATGTAGTGAAAAGCGTCCACATGTTTCTTGGGCGGATGACCGCCTTCTTCGCCGGCGAGATCGAACCCAACCACACCGCGCTCCCGGAAATCGACGGCGAGTTCCGCCATCTCGAGTGAGACATCCATATTGCGCATGGCGCAGATGATCAACCCGGAAGCGATTCCGAACTCCTTGCGACCCCGTTCCAGTCCCTTCAAGACGGCCGCCACTACCTGCTGGTGGGTCAGTCCTTTTTGGGTATGAAAAATTGGGGCGAAGCGAGTTTCAAAGTAGACCACTCCATCTTTGCTGAGGTCCTCGGCCTGTTCGTAGGCGACGCGCTCCAGAGCCTCCTCGGTTTGCATAACCGCAATGGTGTGGGTGAAACCCTTGAGGTATTCGGTGAGGCTTCCCTGATTTGCGCCGCGATGGAACCATTGCGCTAACGCTTTGGGATCGGCAGTCGGCAGTCCCGCATATCCCGCGTTTCTCGCCAAATCAACGACGGTTCGCGGCCGCAGCACGCCATCCAGATGCTCGTGCAAAAGAACTTTGGGAAGACTCTGCAATAACTTCCTATCAAGTTTCATCGCCTTCTCCGATGTCCTCGTTCCACACGTCCGGGTTCCGGCGGATGTACTCGCCCAGCAACGAAGCGCACTCGTCGGAGTCGAGATCAATGACTCGCACTCCAAGCGAACGGAGCCAATCGATGCCACCCGTAAAATTGCGGCTCTCTCCGACCACGACCGTTCCGAAACCAAACTGCCGAACCAATCCACTGCAATACCAGCATGGCGCGAGCGTGGTAACCATGGTCAGAGCGCGATAGCTGCGCTGGCGTCCCGCATTGCGGAAGGCGTCGGTCTCACCATGCATGGAAGGATCCCCGTTCTGCACGCGACGATTGTGACCGGAACCGATCAGCTTGCCCTTGGCATCGAAGATTGCGGCTCCGATCGGGATGCCTCCTTCGGCCAGTCCTTTGCGGGCCTCTGCCAAAGCCACTACCAGCATCGCGGTGTGATCGAGCTCAGCCATAACCTTATTATATGGGCGGTGCGAGGTCAGGCTGCGATGTCGAGGCGGATGCCACGGGTAGACCAGATGGGTATAAAATTGAGGGCGTAATCGAGTAAGAGAGGAAATTCCGGCTGACATGTTTCGGCAGCTAAGCATCGCGCTACTTGCAACTCTGGTATCTGCGCCGCTGTCAACCGCCCAGATGCGCGGCGCGTTCGGCAGGCCGGTCTCCGGAACGCATGCTGGCTTTGCGCGCGGCGTCACGGGGAGAATAGACCTGCGTCATGGAAGGCGTTCCTTCACAGGCAGCGGTCTTGTGGGTTCGCCTTTTCTCTATTCCGACTACGATGGTAGTGAGCCGTACTTACTTGCGGGCAGTGCTGAGGGCGACGTGGAAGACGCTCGACCCCAGGTTGTGCTCGTGCAGCCGTCCTCAACTGACAATTCTTCGCGAAGAACCAAGCCGGGACCTTTGCTGATCGAGTGGCAAGGCGATCGTTATGTGCGATTCGGTGGGGAGGCTGCAACCGACAGACCTGGAACCTCCACGCCTCCTGACTACGCGGAGCGCACTATCGCCAAAGGGCTTGCCAAGCCGGCACTGTCGGCAACGCGGAAGGAACCGGCGCCAGCTGCAGAACTCCCGCCGGCGGTGCTCGTCTATCGCGACGGCCGTCGAGAAGAGATCGGCGATTATACGATCGCCGACGGTGCAATTTTTGTCCACGCCACCGACTGGCAAAACGGCTATTGGACAAAACACATTCCGCTCTCCGCACTCGACCAGCAAGCTACCGTGCGCGCCAACCAGCAGCGTGGCGTAAAGTTCCTGCTGCCATCCGCACCCAATGTGGTGATCGCCAGCTTCTAACTACCGGGTGAGTTGGTTCTAAACAGTCAAATTTTGAGATTCAGGCCGCAAGGCGGATCATTTTTGAAGCGCTCCCGGGACGCTTGACACAGACTTCTCGCCTTGCATACAGTCGGTGGGTTCGAAAACGGTGACAGAATAAGGACAATGAAACGCGTCGCAGGTTATCGCCCGCCGTATCCGGGGACCCAGCCGAATCATCTGCATCCACCGTATGTATCGTCGATCAAGCGTGCCCCCACCAAGCCGCTGGTAGCGATTCCCTACACTCTTTCCGAGGTCACCGGGCCATCGTTTGGACGCGAAATCGTGGCGCCAAAAGCTAGCGACCTGACGCGCGCGCACTCGGGCGAGCCGCTTGGTGAGCGGATCATCGTAAGCGGACGCGTGCTCGACGAAAACAGTCGTCCCGTCGCTAACACGGTGGTAGAAATCTGGCAGGCGAATGCGGCGGGACGATACCGTCACGAAGTCGATCAGCACGACGCCCCACTGGATCCGAATTTCACCGGATCGGGACAAACCGTCACCGACTCCGATGGCCGCTATCGTTTCGTCACGATTCGTCCGGGTGAGTATCCGTGGCGCAATCATTACAACGCGTGGCGGGCGGCGCACATTCACTTTTCTATCTTTGGACCGGCGTTTGCCACGCGCCTAGTGACGCAGATGTACTTTCCCGGTGATCCCCTGATGCCGTTTGATCCAATCTTTAATTGCACAGCGGATGAAAAGGCCCGCAACCGGCTGATCTCCGCGTTCGATTGGGAAACGACCATGCCGGACCACGCGCTAGGCTATCATTTTGATCTTATCTTGCGGGGACGCGAAGCCACGCCGATGGAGGACGAATGAGTCTGGTGGCGACCACCTCGCAAACGGTTGGGCCATTTTTCAAAATTGGTTTCGAGTGGCTGAACCGCGACAACCTCGTCGGCGAAGGTGTCTCCGGCGAACACGTGACCGTTCAAGGGCGGGTTTTCGACGGCGACGGAGTTCCTGTCCCCGATGCGATTCTGGAAATCTGGCAGGCCAATGCGCATGGGAAGTACGATCATCCGGAAGACACTCAGAACAAGCCACTAGAGCCAGGTTTCAAAGGATACGGTCGAGTGCCGGTGAGTATTGATGGCGTGTTTCGTTTTGTCACCATCAAGCCCGGCCCGGTTCCCGGTCCGAAAGGGAAGGAACAGGCACCACATCTGGCGATCTCCATCTTCATGCGCGGGCTCTTGAAGCGACTGGTCACCCGGATGTACTTCCCCGACGATGAACGCAACCCGGGCGACCCGATCCTGAATCTGGTGGAACCGACGCGCCGTTCGACTTTAATCGCGAAAAAGACCGCGGGCGGACCCGGCACGCTGGAATGGAATGTCGTTTTGCAAGGGCCGGAGGAAACGGTATTCTTCGACGTGGGGTTGTAACCGACCTGCCGTAACCGACTTTCGATGGCCTTGCTAGATCCACTCTTCGGCTCGGCGGCAATGGGAGAGGTCTTCTCGGATGCCGCGCGCATGCAGCGCATGCTGGACTTCGAGGCAGCGCTCGCGCGGGCCGAGGCTCGTTGTGGGGTGATCCCAGCCGCGGTAGCACCGGCGATCTCCGCGAAGTGCAAGGTAGAGCTGATCGATGTTAACGCACTCGCGACTGCGACCGCCTCGTCGCTGAATCCCGCTATACCGCTGGTTAAGCAGCTCACAGCGCTGGTGGCGAGGGACGATCCCGAGGCAGCGCGGTTCGTGCACTGGGGCGCAACCAGCCAGGACGCGAACGATACTGGTCTCGTCCTGCAGATCCGGCAGGCTTTCGACATGCTGGAAGCCGATCTGTCCACCCTTCGCGCAGGGCTAAACGAACTAGCTAAGAAGCACCGATCGACGCCGATCGCCGGGCGCACGCTCATGCAGCACGCTCTGCCCACAACTTTCGGCGTCAAAGTCGCCGGGTGGCTCGATGCGATGGATCGCCACCGCGAGCGCTTCGCGGAAACCCGAACGCGGGTGCTGGTTTTGCAATTTGGCGGCGCGGTGGGAACGCTGGCGGCGCTCAGAGAAAAAGGATTGCAGGTCGCCGAGACGTTGGCGGCGGAACTCCATCTCGGACTTCCTACCATTCCCTGGCATGCGGAGCGCGATCGGGTGGCAGAAGTAGCAACGACACTCGGCCTTTGCATGGGCACTTTAGGTAAGATGGCCCGCGACATTTCCCTCCACATGCAAACCGAGATCGCGGAGGTCTTCGAGCCCGCAGGCGAGGATCGCGGCGGATCCTCGACCATGCCGCACAAGCGCAATCCAGTCACTGCCGCAGTAGTGTTGTCGGCAGCGACGCGGGTTCCCGGTCTCGTCGGTACGATGCTGAGCGCGATGGTTCAGGAAGATGAACGCGGACTTGGCGATTGGCACGCGGAATGGGAGACGCTTCCGGAAATCTTCCGTCTGACCGGCGGATCGCTTCATCAAATGGCGACGATTGTTCCTCATCTGGAAATTGACGCAGCGCGCATGAGGCGCAATCTCGACGCAACGCAAGGTTTGATTTTTGCTGAAGGCGTCACCATGGCTATGGGAAAATACATCGGCAAATCCGCCGCCCATGCGTTGGTGGAGGTAGCAAGCAGGCAGGCGCGCGCGTCGGGCAAGCACCTCCGAGAAGTGCTGGCTCAAGACCGGGCGGTGACCGAACGCCTGAGTTCGGCCGAACTCGATTACCTGTTCGCTCCGGAAAACTACCTCGGCGTCGCCGAAGAGTTGGTGGATCGCGTCGTCACGGCGAGTCGCAAGCATTAAGCTTGCCACCAGGAAGGGCGGCCAATGCCGTTTGCCGAAATTGGGGAACTGCGGACGCATTACGCGCTTACGGGCGATAAGGGACCCGTGCTCGTGTTCTCCAATTCTCTCGGCACTGATTTCTCCATGTGGGATCCGCAGATGCCGGAATTGCAACGGCATTTCCGCATTCTGCGTTACGACACTCGCGGGCACGGACAGTCGTCGGTTACGACGGGCGACTACACCATCGAGCAGTTGGGGCGTGACGTCCTCGGTCTGCTGGATTCGCTCGGCCTCGACCAAGTGCATTTCTGCGGCCTCTCGATGGGCGGCATGATCGGCATGTGGCTTGGGATCCACGCTCCAAACCGCCTGCGTCGTCTGGCGTTGTGCAACACGGCCGCCCGCATCGGCACAAAAGAAATATGGAACGCGCGCATCGCAACCGTGCGCAAGGACGGAATGAGGCCCGTCGCTGCCGCGGTCATTGATCGCTGGTTTACGCCGGAATTTCGCGCGTCTTTTCCTCAAAGGGTTGCCCCAGCACAGCGCATGCTCCAGAACTCGTCGCCCCAGGGCTATGCCGCCTGTTGCGCTGCCATCCGCGACATGGACCAGCGCCGCGCAGTAGCGCAGATCAGCATGCCAACGCTCGTGATCTACGGCCGCAGCGATCCGGTGATACCCCTACCCGATGCTCACTTCCTCACCGAACGAATCGCGGGGGCTGCAGAAGTTGAACTCGCTGCCGCTCACCTATCGAATGTCGAGCAGGCCGCTGCGTTCACAGAGGCAGTGAGTTCCTTTTTCTCCAAATGAGGCAGCGCGTTATGGATGACACAAAACGCTACCAGCAAGGCATGAAAATCCGGCGAGCTGTTCTCGGCGATGAACATGTGAACCGGGCTTTGGCCACGACCACCGACTTCAGCCACGATTTTCAGGACTTCATCACCCGCAATGCCTGGGGCGAAGTCTGGTCGCGTCCCGGCCTGCCCCGGCACACTCGAAGTCTGCTGACGCTTGCAATGATGGTCGCTCTGAATCGGGGAGACGAATTCCGCTTGCACGTGAAGGCGGCCTTTAATAACGGCGTCACCCGCGACGAGATCAAAGAGGTCCTCCTGCAATCTGCCGTTTATTGCGGCGTGCCGGCGGCAAACTCTGCTTTTCACATTGCAGCCGACGTCTTCCGAGAGATGGACGGCGAGAAGGAAACAAATTCCACGAATAATAAGAAGACGAGGAAACGGCCATGACTATGACCATTACCGAAGTCCAGCTTCTGATCGGTGATCGTGATGCGGCCGCCGCGAGTGCGGCAACATTTGTACGGCAGAACCCGATCTCCGGCGAAGTGGCCACGCGCGCCGCCGCTGCGGGTGCCGATGATGCCATCGCGGCCGCGGAAGCCGCCGCAGAAGCCTTCCCTGCCTGGTCGGCACTCGGTCCGCACGAACGCCGCAAGAAGCTTCTGCGCGCCGCCGACTTGCTCGAAGCCCGCACCCCGGATTTTATTTCCGTCATGATGGATGAGATCGGGTCCACCGCCGGATGGGCCGGTTTCAATGTTTACCTCGCGGCCCAGATGCTGCGCGAAGCGGCGTCGATGAGTACGCAAGTTTCCGGCGAGGTGATTCCTTCCGAGATTCCTGGAAGCCTCGCGTTCTCCATTCGGCAACCGGTGGGTGTCGTCCTCGGCATCGCTCCCTGGAACGCTCCCGTGATTTTGGGCGTGCGCGCGATTGCTATGCCGCTGGCTTGCGGAAATACAGTCGTCCTGAAGGCTTCGGAGGTTTGTCCTGCAACCCATCGCCTGATTGGAACCGTGCTCCGCGAAGCTGGGCTGGGCAACGGAGTCGTCAACGTGTTGACTCATGACGCCGCCAGCGCTTCGACGATTGTCGAAACTCTAATCGCCCATCGCGCCGTGCGCCGCATCAACTTTACCGGCTCGACGCGAGTGGGGAAAATTCTTGCCGTCACCGCGGCGAAGCATCTGAAGCCGATTCTCCTCGAACTGGGAGGCAAAGCTCCGCTCATCATTTTGGACGACGCCGATCTCGACGCGGCTGTGGATGCTGCCGCCTTCGGTGCATTCATGAATCAGGGACAGATCTGCATGTCCACGGAGCGCATCATCATTGATGAAAAAGTGGCCGACGCCTTTGTGGCGAAATTCGTTGCGAAGGTGAAGGCTCTACCTTGCGGCGATCCGCGAAAAGGTGAGGTTGTTCTCGGAGCTGTCGTCGGCATGCCTACCGTTGATCGAGTGCGCGCGCTGGTAAAAGATGCGGTGTCTCACGGCGCAAAAGTTCTTCTCAGCGGCGAGGCCCAAGGCACCATCATGCCGGCTGTGATCGTTGACCATGTCACTCCCGAAATGCAAATGTTCCGTGAAGAGTCTTTTGGACCATCGGTTTCCATCACTCGTTTCAAGACCGTCGAAGAAGCAATCACGCTTGCAAACGACACCGAATACGGACTTTCGGCAGCGGTATTCGGCCGTGACATAGCTCGCGCTGTCGAAATCGCCAAGTGCATCGACTCCGGGATGTGCCACGTCAATGGGCCGACCGTACACGACGAGGCGCAGATGCCTTTCGGAGGCGTGAAGGCCAGCGGCTACGGCCGTTTTGGAGGAAAAGCCGCCGTCAATGAATTCACCGAACTGCGTTGGATCACCATACAGACCACGCCTCGGCATTATCCTTTCTAGAACGAGTCAGGGTTTCAACTCAGTGCCGATTTCATCGCGAACTCAGGTCGGAATCGTCGGTGCGGGGCCAGCCGGTCTTGTGCTGTCTCATCTTTTGTACCTGCATGGGATTGAGTCCGTCGTGCTCGAGAATCGCAGCCGCCAATATTCGGAGCAGCGCGTCCGCGCCGGCGTGCTGGAGCAAGGGACGGTTGACCTGCTCACAGAGATGGGCGTTGGCGAGCGGATGAAGACCGAAGGCTTGGTCCACTACGGGATCGAGTTGCGCTTCGGCGGCCGCGGTCACCGTATTGATTTTCAAGATCTCACCAATGGAAAAGGAATCACGATTTACTCCCAGCACGAAGTGCTGAAAGATCTGAACAATGCTCGCGTCGCGACCGGTGGCCAGGTTTTGTTCGAAGTTGAAAATGTCAGCGTGCATGACTTCGACGGCGCCAAGGCGAAACTCCGATATCAGAAAGATGGAAATGAATGTGAGTTGAGCTGTGACTTCATCGCTGGGTGCGATGGCTTTCACGGTATCTGTCGCCCCAGCATTCCGTCAGGCATTCTCACCGAATATGCGCGGGAGTATCCTTTCGGTTGGCTTGGCATTCTGGCTGAAGCGCCTCCCTCCTCTGACGAACTGGTCTATATCTACCACGATCACGGCTTCGCCCTGCTCAGTATGCGGACGCCGCACATCAGCCGTTTATACCTGCAATGCAAGCCCGATGAGAACATCGATCTCTGGAGCGACGAGAAGATCTGGCAAGAACTTCAAATTCGCTCGGCCTCGAGTGGATGGAAGCTAACCGAAGGGCCGGTGCTGCAAAAGGGCGTTACCGGCATGCGTAGTTTCGTGGTCGAGCCCATGCAGTACGGCAGGCTGTTTTTGGCTGGAGACTCGGCGCACATCGTTCCACCGACCGGCGCCAAGGGATTGAATCTCGCGGTTGCCGACGTTCGGATACTCGCGCGAGGTCTCAAACATTTTTATCAGACGGGAAGTCGCGACCTGCTTGATAACTATTCCGACGCCTGTTTGCGGCGTGTCTGGAAAGTGCAACGATTCTCGTGGTGGATGACTTCCATGCTCCACCGTTTCCCGGATGAAAATCCTTTCGACCGTCGCCGACAACTCGCCGAACTGGATTACGTCACCAGTTCTCGAGCCGCAGCCCAAGCGCTCGCGGAAAACTACGTCGGCCTTCCGATGGAATGAGCCCTCTGCTCGACTATCCCGAGCGCCCGGGGCGCGCACCGTAAAGCCTCCGCGTGCGTCAATGGACTTCGCGATCCACGGTTGCCCAATACCGTTTGCGCATTGCTTTCCGGTCGAACTTTCCAGCTGGAGTCTTCGGAATTTCCGCGACGAATTCCACCGACTTAGGAGACTTCACGGCACCTAGTTTGGCCTTGCAATGAGCGATGACCTGGCTTTCAGTGAGCAATTCGTTATGTCTCAGTACGACGAGCGCCTTGACCGCTTCTCCCCATTTGTCGTCGGGCACTCCGATAACGGCGCACTCCTGAACCTGGTGCAGCGCCATGATGCCGGCCTCGACCTCCGCGCTGTAAACGTTGAAGCCGCCGCTGATAATCATGTCTTTCTTGCGGTCCACGATGTAAACATATCCATGTTCGTCGATGTATCCGATATCGCCGGTGTGATGCCAGCCGTGGCTGCGGATTTCCGCGGTCGCTTGCGGCAGATTATGGTAGCCAGCGGTGACGAGCGTGCCACGAGCCACGATTTCTCCGGGTTGATTCGGAGGAAGGATGCGGCCGGCATCGTCCATGATGGCGAGACGAACCGCCGCGGTCGGCTTCCCGCAACTGCGCAGGCGTTCCGGATGATCGCCGCCCGCGGCTGCAGCGACAGTGTGCGCGTCGAGAAACGTGAGCAGCATTGGCGCCTCAGTTTGACCGTAGGACTGGCACATGCACGGGCCGAAGACTTCCACACCTTGCTTGAGTTTGTCGGGCGAAACGGGAGATCCCGCCAGCAGAAAGACTCGCAGGCTGGCGTAATTGAACTTGCTCACGTCTGGATGGGCAAGCAGCGCGTAGAACGCTGTTGGAGGAAGAAAGAGATGGGTTACACGATACTGCTCAATCGCCTGCAGCACCTGCGCGGCGTCGAATCCGGGCAATATAACGTTCGTCCCGCCCAGCGCGAACACGGTGAAGGCGACCACTCCGGCGGCATGTGAGAGCGGAGCTGTGCACAGGCAAACTGGATCGGTGTCGTCGCCCTTCCAGTAGCGCGTCGCCATCTCCGTCATCGTTCCCCAGGCCAGGTTGGTGACGCGCACACCGCGCGCCGGGCCGGTCGTTCCGCCGGTGGGCACGAGGCCCATCATCTGCTCGAGATTGCCGTGAGCATCGTTGCCTTGACCGTCGGGCCACTCGAGCTCAGGGTTACGTGCGCTTTCCGGTTCCACGAAGTTGGCAAGTGAAGGATTCGCGCCGTCCGGGCCGTCGATGCAAATCAGATGCCGCAGTGATGGAACGCGCTTGCGAATCTCTTCGACCTGTTCGCGAAAACGGCTGTGATAGAAAAGCCAAGCTGTTTCTGAATAGTTCAAGAATTCAACATTCGCGTCAGTGGCGTTGCGAAAGTTGATGGGAACCCATGCCGCTCCGGCGCGCAGGATGCCCAACATGCAGAAAAGTACGGCCGGATGAT
>Ga0209169_10002343_pt1 | contig 11404 bp, 8 predicted proteins | sample HubBroMetageWRM4_FD_188346 | JGI IMG/M metagenome (GOLD analysis project Ga0209169, IMG submission 188346) | Warmed soil microbial communities from the Hubbard Brook experimental Forest, New Hampshire - Hubbard Brook CCASE Soil Metagenome WRM 4... | ecosystem: Environmental > Terrestrial > Soil...
ATGGTGTTGAGCGCCCAACCTTCTGCCAGGCGCGTCGGCACGCTGGCCCATACCGGCACGGAATAATTTAGCGCGCCGGTGAAGCGATGCTTGGTGTCGAAAGTTGACGGGCCTTTTTCTGCGCGCAGATCATCGGAATTTTGCGGGAAGCATCGGCGTACTCGGCGCAACCGTTAACACCGCAGATTTCCTGATACAGCGAGATGTAGCGCACGTGCCACACGTCGTTCGCCATGCGCTGCATTTGGGCGTCGAGTGCGGCGTTGGCGGGCAGGCGATGCTTGCTCGCGAAGTCCGGCTTGTCCCATGCGATGGAGTACGCCAAAAGTCTGGGCAGCGGTCCGTCATATTCAGGGATGGGACCAAACACTGTGACGGGAATGTTGCGTTCCTTCGCCCAAGCAATCGTTTTTGTGAGTTCGGGTAGTTCCTTGTCTGTCCACCGTCCGGCCATGAAGAGGCCCTGAACTGGATGTGACGGCAGATATTTCTCAAATATAAAAGCCGTCATTTTGACGCAGTCAGGATGGCTTTCCGATTCGAGAAGCGGCGGACAGTTGAACGTGCTGGCCTGCATTACGTTTGCATTGGGAAGCCCGGACGCGAGCGCGGACCACAACATCGCGGAGTGGCTGTCGCCGACGAGCAAATAATTTGGCTTCTTGCCGGTGTCGTCCTGGTGCAGGCACAGATCGTAATTGTATTTGTCGAAATGATATTCAGACGTGATGAAACAGCCCGGGCGGACGATTTCTTCGCTGTCGTGATGGACGGAGGCGACTTCGAGCGCGTCAGCCGGGAAACGGCTCGCGAAGCCCTTCGCGAAAACAGTCCAGGAAGAAAAACCGACCAGCAGCGCAATCACCACGCCCGCGAGCGCAAAGAGCGGCCGACCACTCAGACGTAACGGACCACTGCGGAATGGCCGTTCGACGAAACGCCACGAAAGAATTCCAAGCACCATCGAAAGTACGACCTCGACGATCATGTCGAGACGATGCCCGGCCAACATGCCCGCGAGGCGCGCTGATGGGATCGCGCTCGCGCTCACCAAAACGCCCATCTGCTGCAGCACGATGACGGGCCAGTGCCACAAATACAACGAATAGGAAATCAGTCCGACGAACACTACCGGACGCCACGAAAGAATCTTTCCAACAACGGAAGATCCGCTCTCGCCCGCGCCAATAATCAGCGCCGACCCAACGCAAGGTGCCAACGCGCTCAGCCCCGGAAACAGAGTTTGTTCCGTGAAGAAAATCACGGAATACGCGATGAGCCCCATGCCTGCGAGCGTCGCGAGGTTGCGCTGCCACGCTTGTTTCAAGCTCGGGAACATTCCCAGAGAAATGAGCGTCCCCAGCAACAGCTCCCAGGCACGCGTGTAAGGCATGTAGAAGGCGGTCGTCGGATTCTGCAGCACCACGACGGCGCTGGCGATCAACGATGCGACAAACAAAACGATCACCGATAGACGCAGGCGCGTCGGGAAAACCTTCCGAACCAGCAAAAGAAAAAGCGGAAACAGAATGTAGAACTGCTCTTCAACGGCCAGCGACCACGTATGCAGCAGCGGATACGAAGTAGGCGAATCGAAATAGCTTGAATGCCGCCAGAAGTAAAAGTTCGATGCGGACAGCGTCGCAGCCAGCATCGACTTGTTGTAGGCCACCAGCTCGTTCGGCAACAAATAGATGACGGCAAACACGCTGAACACGCCCAGGAGCGCAAAAAGCGCCGGAAAAATGCGGCGGATTCGGCGCTCGTAAAAACTGACAATCGAATAGCGCGATTCGGCAATCTCCGTGAACACGATCGAACTGATGAGATAGCCGGAGATTACGAAGAAGACGTCCACGCCAACGAAGCCGCCCTGAATGCCGTGCAAACGAATGTGAAATGCGAGAACGCTGAGAACGGCGACGGCTCTGAGGCCATCGATGTCAGCGCGATACTTGAGGACAGTTCTGCCGGAAAGCGCTTTGCCCATGCCGCCCGCAGGCGCACTGGCAGAGGCTGCGGTGCTGGAAGGATTCGAAGTGGTCACAGGGTTAGGAATTTGATCCGTCGGCATCGAGATTGACCGCGGAGTGGTTTAGGCGAAAACCAGTTTGTACAGGCTGTCCATCGCCCTTACGCGCGCGCGCAACCGATCGACGATTTCCACACTCAGAATCGTGAGGATGAATGCGGCCAAGAACGACAGAATCAAGACCCCGACTCCCGGATCGGTGTGTCGAAATGCGGCAGCAAGAATTTGCAAAATCGCGATCTGCGAGATGTAGCCGAATAGTGAGTACTTCCCGAGCAGAATGAACTCGCCCCAAATGCGACCCGAATCGTTGCCGCTGATTCCCACCAGGTAAATCACCATCAAGCTAAGCGGCACGCCGATTAGTTGCAGGATGAACGGCACGTTCCAGACCGTAATCGCAGCGACGTAGCCCGCGTACGCAAGTGCCAGCAGGAATGGATGCCGGACGGCGTCGTTGATTTTATCGATCGGCAGGAACCCACTCAGCACGCCCAGCATTCCAATCGTGAGCAGGTCGAGATTTGGGCTGTCCATGCCCGTGAATTCAAGCGCAAGAGCAGACACCAAGAGAAGCGCGCACACGACGTGAAACGAGTACCTGAAAACTCGGTGAGGCAACATCAGGACGCCTGACAGGATCAGCAGGTAGCTGATCGGCAAGAGAATCGAGAACGATACGAGCTTGCCGCCGACGATCGGCACATTGCCGGACACGAAAACGACGAACAGATTCGCGGGATCGAGCAAGCTCTGCGATACGACGCCAGTGCCCAACATGGGAACGATGTAAGTTCGCGCCAGATTCAAGAGCAGGAATATCGCGAGGAGCTTCAGACCTCTCGTGATGAGCCGCTTCGGCAGACGGGGATCCGCGGCTTTGTACTTCGACAGATAGATGTGCGAAACCATGAAGCCGGTGACGAAGATGAAAGAGGGCGTCAGGAATCGCAGGTAGCGGTAGTACTCCCAGTTCGGCCCGATGAAATAATTGATCCAGTGATAGAGGATCATGATCAGGACGAGCGTGCCCTTGGTGAAATCGAGCGCCGTGATCCGTTGGGCCTTCGGTGAGTTCGCGACTGCGGGCACACCCGCGCCCACTGAGAAGTTTGGGCGCGTTTGGTATTCACCTTGGGAGGGCATTTTTCGGAAGCAGACCCGGACGCAAATGCAACTCGCGACAGTTCGCCGCTAGTTTCTATTGTCCAAGAAGAGACGGTGGAGCAATTCGAGCGAGATGAGGCGGTGGATTTCTGTGGTGTAATTGCGAGTGCCGCGGAGGTGCGCCTTCACGATCTCTTCCACTCGCTTGCGCTCGATGTAAGGGCGCGAGAGCGATCGCTCGCTCAGCAGCAGCTCGCGCACGTAATCACTCAACCGGTCGCGGAACCAAAGACGGAAATGGTAGAGCTTGTGGCGCCCGAGCCAGAGCCGTTCGAGGTGAAACGGCTTGAAGAAATAGTCCGCTTGCGCCACCCACTGCGGCATTCCGTAGTCGTATCCGTATTCAGCTTTGAATAAGAATTCGAGCAGCGCGTGCAGCGCAGGATTCTGACCATCGCCGAGCCCGCGATCGGTTCGCAGCGCCGCCAACGCCGGATTTCCTTCGCGAATCAGCCGCACTCGACCTTGTTCGTTCACCGCAACCGGCCCGGGCGATTGATAAATCGTTCGAACCAGCTCGTTATCGAGATACGGCGTGCGCACGCCCACTTGGCTCTGCTCAAGGCCAAGCACTCCGTAGTGATGCCACGGCGATTGGCGGAAAGTGATGAACGTGACTGGGTGGCCGCGGCGGCTGTCGTCGTACGTCCGCGTGGCTTGCTGAATTTCGGGCAGCAAAGCGCGGTTGTAAATTCCTTCGACTGGCTCCACAGCCTTGAACATCACCGCGTGCAGCAGCATTTCGCTGCCGTATGTGCCCACCATGCGGATCGGCGCGATCAATCGCGCCTTTTCGTTCAGGTATAAGTCTGGGGCGCGGGCCGTGTCCACCGTCGCGTCAGTCATGTAAATCGTCCGCTCGGCATAGTGAGCGAACTGCGAAAGAAATTCTTCGCCGGTGGGGATCGTTTCGTGCGTCTGCCCGCAAATCTGCGAGACGCGCCGCGCGAGCTTCACGTCTTCGTTGTCGCGGTACATGCTGCCAAACGTGTAGCACGGCATCGTGCCCGGCGCGGGGTTGTGCCAGGCCATGATGATGCGCGTGTCGAGACCGCCTGTGAGCGAGCAGCCAATTTTCTCCGAGCCCTCGAAGTAGCGCGGCAAATTCCTAACGAACACGTCGCGCAGATGTTCGTAATATTCTTCCGGCTTCAGCGGCTGAAGCTTCTCCCACTCACCGGGTTCGAAGTAGGGAGTCTTCCCTTCCAGCTTGCCACCGCTGAACGTCCATGCCGATCCAGGCGGCATGACGTGAATATCTTTAAACAACGTGCGGTTCTCCAGCACGCAACCGCAAACGATGTATTCGCCGATGCCGCGCTGATCCGCGACGCGCGTTTCGGGACGAACTTTTAGGATCGCCTTTGCTTCCGCCGCGAAATAAAAGCCGTCGTTTGCCTCGTAGTAGTAGAGGCGCGACAGGCCGTAGCGATCGTTGAATACCATCGCCCTTTTGTGTGCGGCATCGGCAACGAATCCGTGAAACCGGCCGTTGAGCTGCTTCGGAAAATCTTGCTCCTCTTCGTAGCGGTGAACCAGGTACGAAGGGCCGTTCGACGGAACGGTGTGGCCGGCAGCCTGAAGCTTTTGAATTTGTCCCGGCTCGGGATATTCCTCGCCCGAAAAAACGAGCGTCACATCGCCGCGCTCATTTCGAACCGGCATTTCCGACGCAAACGCACCTTCGCGACACACCCAGCCGACATAAACGCCGAGCGACGGATCGCTCCACGTACCGGCAACGTAAAACGATTCGTGCCGCAGCGTCTCGAGCATCTGCTTCAGCTCGCGCTCTGCATCCGCCTGCGGACGATTTGTAACGATACCGACGATCCCTGGCACTCAGAACTCTCCTAGAGTGAATCGGCCTTCAGGTCGAACCGCTTCTGATACCACTTGCTGCGCATCTCGCGAAGTTTTTCTGCAAAGTCCGCGGGCAAGCGGTCCGTCAGCTTGTGATGCAGCTTCATATTCAGCGCCATCGAACCCCAAGACGAAAGCGGCACAAAGTACCGGGGAAGATCGACGCGCGTGAACGCGTTGCGTTCCTTGAAGTCGCTGAGGCTGCTGGTTTGCTTTTTCCCGTACGCAAATTGCGAGTACACCAAATATTGAATTCCGCGATCCGCGCACGAGCGGACGGCTTGCGCGACTAGCGCGTTGGTTGGCGCTTTATCGCGATGCTGGATCATCGAGATGATGTGCATCATCCCCGCCTGCGTTCCCGTATCGTCCATCGTGAGCTTGATGAACCCGACCAGCTTTTCACCATCGAACGCGCCAATATACTGGCTCGTCTCGATGAACGTGCCGCTCATTTTGTGCACTTGTTCGAGAGTCTTTCCGAAGTGCGGGAATCGCCTTCCCTGCCGGACTGGGACTTCGTTGTAAATTTCCCAAATTCCCTTTGAAAGATTTTTGTCGAAAGGAACTTCTCGAATCGTCAGGCCCTTCTTTTCTGCCTGCTTGGCTTTGTTGCGCGCTTTGAATCCGATCTGCTTCATCCACCAGTTGTCGAATGTCGTGATCGGAAGCACGGCCATGTTGTCCATTTCATATGGATACGGATACTTCACTTCGGTTTCCGGCAGCTTCGGCAAGAAAGTAAAAACATCGGCTTTTACTTTTGACGCGCGCAGCGCAGCGATCACGGATTCCGGATCGGGCAGAAACTTGTAGTCGTCCGCGTCCATGCGCGCAACGCGGCACAGGCGGCCTCCAACGACCAAGTCTCTATTTTCGAATTTCAAACCGGACTTCTGGTAACCCATCGTTCCACACTCGTGAATTAGAATGACTTCTTCAGGCTATCTAAACTTGCGAACTCGACGCTTGGCGGGCCATACGGCAGGAGCGATCGAGGATTTCGCGGTCACGCAATCTAGCTCGTGACCGCCATGGTGGCGTCGTGGGTGCGAAGCCACTGTTCAAACAAGGCCAAGCTGAACAGAATTTTGTGATTGTCCTGCCGGCCGGACTTGTGAAGCTCGAAGAGATGTCGAACTTGCTCGGGACGCAGAAATTGATAGATCTCGGATTGCGGATCGAGCAGGCTGTCCGACATTTTGTTGTCGATCGCATCGCGGAACCAGTCATCGACCACGTTCACGGCGAATCCGCGCTTCTTCCGTTTCAAAATCGATTCCGGCAGATAAGTGCCAGACACTTGCCGGTGCAGCCATTTGCGCGTCGTATTTCGGACTTTGAAGTTCGCCGGCAGACGTTCCACATACTCGACGATTTCTTTGTCGATGAACGGCACGCGTAGCTCGAGCCCGTGAGCCATCGAGAGCTTGTCGGCGTACATCAGCAGCTCGTCGGGAAGAGTGGAGCGCACCTCCAGAAATTGGAAGCCGCCCAATTCGTCGGTGTGATTCATCAGGCCTGCAAGGTCGGCCCAAGCTTCCTGAATGAAATCACCGGAGTTCGGCGCGAGCATGCCTTCCTGAAAGAGGCCTTCGACTTGATCGCCCGGCAATATCGATAGGACGTTCTGATACCGGCGCATCCTGTCGCCAGTTCCCAGCGAGTAAACGCCGCGCTTCAGAGTTTCGCTTCTTGGCAGCGCATGCACCGCGGACGAGATCGACGAGCGCATCCAGCTCGGCATCTGGCCCCACAGCGCGCCATAGCGCACACCGAGATGACGGCGATATCCGCCGAATAATTCATCGGGACCTTGGCCCACTAGCGCAACCTTCACGTCTTGCCGTGCGCGCTCACACACAAAGTACATTGGGACGATCGAGGACGCCGCGATCGGCTCTTCCAGCGCTGCGACAATTTTCGGAAGCGCCTCTTCAAAGATCGAACGCGAAATACGGACAGATGTATGTTTTGAACCGAGGATGCGGGCCGTCTCTTCGCCGTCCGCCAGTTCGTCGTCCGCGTAGCTCGAACCGTAACCGACCGTGTAAGTCGGCCACGAACTGCCGCTCAGATTCATCAGCGCCAGCAAAAGCGCGGAATCCATACCGCCGCTGAGCAGCAAACCCACCGGCACGTCGCTGATCAGCTGCCGCTTTACCGCCTGTTTGTAAAGCGAAAGCAACTCTTCGCGCGCTTCTTCGATCGGCTTTGCAGGGGAAAACGGCGTCGGCTCGTAGCGATACCAGCGGCTAACGTTCGGCGCGCCGTTCTCGACGACCAGTTTTGTTCCAGGCGCAAGCTTGTGGACGTCCTTCAGAATCGTGAACGGTGACGGTGTGAAGCGATACCGCAGGAACAGATTCAGCGAATTGGGATCGATTTCCGGTTTACCGGGAATCGCGGCGCAAACCGCGCGCATTTCCGAGCCGAAAGAAAGCGTGCCACCTGCGATTCGGTAGTAAATCAGTTTGATGCCGAAAGCGTCGCGCGCGAGGACCAGCCGCTTTTTTCGGACGTCCCAAATTGCGAGGCCGAACATCCCGTTCAGGCGATTGAGAACTTCGTCGCCCCACTGCTTGTAGCCGTGAATGATGACTTCCGTATCGGAATTCGTCCGGAAAACGTAACCGAAGCCCTCGAGTTCGCGCCGAAGTTCATGAAAGTTGTAAATTTCCCCGTTGAATACGACCCAGACGGACTCTTGCTCGTCCGACATAGGCTGGTGGCCGCCCGAAAGGTCGATGATCGAGAGCCGGCGGAATCCAAATCCGAGCGGTCCGTCGAAGTAGAAACCTTCGTCGTCGGGGCCGCGATGCGTGATGGACTTCGTCATCGCCTCGACGTCCGAACGTCGTACCGGCGATTGGTTGCCGAAATTAAATTGTCCGCAAATTCCGCACATAAGATTCGATTAGGTCTCTCTGGGCAGCAGCACAGCGCGAGCTATTCGGAAAGAAGAGTAAATTTATTGATCGGTTTCAACGTCACAACGGATTTCACGATGACGCGCAGCTTGCGCATCTGTTCTTTGCGATGAAACGCCATCAGTTCGTTGGAAACCGGCCGCTTCAGCCTGCGTACGGCCGCCGATCCGTAGCCAGCGCCCAACGCGATGCCGTCCAGAACGTACGGCCGCTTCGACATTCGATAAAACACCCGGAAGAGTTCCCACAACGGGTGCCCGCCGAGGATGTAGTCCTTCTCACCGTAGGAATATGAAGCAGCCAACACGCCGCGCTCCGCCGTTCCGAGCTGTCTATGATGGAAAAATGATCTCTCGTTGTACGAGCGCGTCTTCCAACCCATCATGCGCGCCGTCGTCACCGCCATCCAGTCGATGCCGCCACCCTTATTCGCGATGTATCCGCCGATTTCTTCAAAGCACTTCCGCCGGAAGATTTGGCACTGGCCGGAAACGTAGAATTGCCCCTCCAGGCTGTCCGTTTCGGAATTGTATCCGTCCGCTTCTTTGAAAACTGTTCCTGCAACTCCAAGGCGCGGTTCGTCGCGAAATTTCGTAAGCAGAAATTCGAAATGATCGGGCTGCAGCGAAACGTCTGAATCGAGGTTTCCGATCACCTCGTATTTCAAATCCTTCACTCGCTCTTGGCCGGCGTTGAACGCTTGAACTTTCGCGGCGAAGTGCCGTTCTTTGCGCGGCGGCCGGTTAACCAGCTCGATCCAATCGTAACGCGCAGCGTATTCTTCAACGATCGCTGCCGTATTGTCGTTCGATCCGTCGTTTACGATCACCCATTTCAGCGGCTTGTACGTCTGCTGAACGAGTGAGTCGAGCGTATTTTTGATGTACGCCGCTTCGTTGCGCGCCGGCGAGATCAAAACATACGGCGGAAGAGTTTGCTGTGGTTGCATCGAGACTTTTTCAGCCGGAGGTGCAGCGCTGCGTTGCTCCATCTCTGTTGCGGCAGCGGATTGGTTTTCCTTCAGGGACGATTCCATGGCTCGATTTTCAAACTTCAATAGACGTCAGTCGCAGTGCTGAAAAACTTTCGCGGGGCGGAGGCAGTAATAGTACTGCCATGTTTCGGATGGGCCTCCGCCCGAAATTGCTTTCTGCGAATCGCGGAAATCTACGATTTCGCCTGCGACCGCAACCGGGTCGCTAGCGGGAGGCTCCGACGGCGGAAAATTCCTGAATCGTTTGCACGACTCGGGACTGCGCCGTGGGTTGAAGTTGCGGGAACATGGGGAGCGAAACGATTTCGAGTGCGATTTTTTCGGTGACCGGAAAATCGCCGTTCTTGAAACCGCGCGCTTCGTACGCCTTTTGCAAATGCAGAGGAATCGGATAGTGAATGCCCGTGTCGATCTTCGCTTCGGCGAGATGCTTTTGCAGACCTTCGCGATCGGCGACGCGCACCACGTACAGGTGATACACCGGCCGCGACCATTCGGGCACGTGTGGCGCGACAACGCCGTCAACCTTCGCGAGCAGCCGATCGTATTCAGCGGCAGCAGCCTGGCGCTGCTTGGTCCACTCCGCCAGATGGCGAAGTTTCACGCTCAGCAAGCCCGCTTGTAGCGCGTCGAGGCGGCCGTTGTAGCCCTCGATGTCGTGATAATACTTTTTCGCTTGGCCGTGATCGCGAATCGTCTTCATCCGCTTGGCCAAAGCTTCGTCGTTGGTCGTGATCGCGCCCGCTTCTCCGCACGCGCCAAGATTCTTGCCGGGATAAAAGCTGAACGCTCCGGCATGGCCCATCGAGCCCGCCGTTCTCCAGCGGTTTTCTTTCTTCGAGAAATATTGCGCGCCGTGTGCCTGGCACGCGTCTTCTACCACGATCAGGTTGTAGCGCGCCGCGAGTTCCAGAATCGGATCCATGTCCGCGCACTGGCCGTAGATGTGCACCGGAACAATCGCCGTCACCGGCGCGCGATGTTTGCGGTGCATCAGTTTGCCGCTCTCACGATCCTGATAGCATTCGCGCTCGAGATAGTTCTTCAGCTTCTCCACGTCCATCGAGTAGGTCTTTTCATCGATATCGACGAAGTCCGGTGTCGCGCCCGCCTGGCTGATCGCTTCCGTCGTCGCGATAAACGTGTGGGGCACCGTCACAACGATGTCGCCCTGCTTCACGCCCGCTGCCATCAGCGGGAATCGCACGGCGTCGGTTCCGCTCGCCACGCCCACGCAATACTTCGCGTCGCAGTATTCCGCGAATTCCTTCTCGAAGTTCTCAACCATCGGTCCGCCGACGAAGCCGGCCGTGGTGATCACCTTCTGGAATACAGCGGTTAGCTCCTGCTCGAGTTCTTTGTGGGGTGTGACCAGGTCCAAAAACGGAATCTTCTCATTGTTTGACATTTACGATCCTCTTGTCGTCAGTGACGAAGCGTAGAAATTTAGCGGGATTACCGGCCACGATTGCGTTCGGCGGAACGTCTTTGGTTACGACGCTGCCCGCTCCCACAATCGCGCCTTCTCCCACCGTTACATTCGCGAGGATCGTGCAACCTGATCCGATCGTCGCGCCCTTCTTGATTAAAGTTTTTTCTACTTTCCAGTCGGCTTCGGTTTGCAGCTGCCCGTCGCCGGTGGTCGAGCGGGGATACGTGTCGTTGATGAACGTGACGCTGTGTCCGATGAACACGGCGTCCTCGATCGTCACGCCCTCGCAGATAAACGTGTGGCTGGAAATCTTGCAGTTGTTGCCGACGCTCGCGTTCTTTTGAATTTCCACGAACGCGCCGATCTTCGTGTCGTCGCCCACCGTACAGCCGTACATGTTGATGAACTTCGACAGCTTTACGTTTTTGCCGAGTTTGACGTCCGGCGCAATCGCTACGAATTCGTTCATAGCTGGATGATTTTCCCCTTCTCCTGGAGTGAACGGTCCGCCGCTTCCAGCATGCGCACCACGTGAAGTCCCGCAACGCCGTCGTTGAACGGCGTCTTGTTGTTCATCACGCAATCGACGAAGTAAGCCGCTTCCATCTTCAGCGCTTCGACCTGTTCTACGCGCGGCGCCCACATATCGCCGGCGCGGTAGCTCACCAGCAAGTCGTACACGCCGTCGCCGGTCATCTGCACGCCTTTGTCGTAAAGCTTCAGCTTTTCGTCCGCTTCCAGATCGTTCCAAACCAGCATTTTTTTCTCGCCGCCGATCAGCGTGGTACGCACCTTCACCGGCGACAGCCAGTTCACGTTAATGTGGCCGATCATATTATTCGGATAGTACAGCGTCATGAATGCGATGTCGGCCACCGAGTTCAAATGGCGTTCGCCTGTGGCAACAACGGCCGTCGGCTTTTCCTTGATCAAATAATCCATGATCGAAAGGTCGTGCGGCGCCAAGTCCCACAGCACGTTTACGT
>Ga0209169_10002344_pt1 | contig 11402 bp, 6 predicted proteins | sample HubBroMetageWRM4_FD_188346 | JGI IMG/M metagenome (GOLD analysis project Ga0209169, IMG submission 188346) | Warmed soil microbial communities from the Hubbard Brook experimental Forest, New Hampshire - Hubbard Brook CCASE Soil Metagenome WRM 4... | ecosystem: Environmental > Terrestrial > Soil...
GCTCATCGTCTCCGGCATCAGAGAAAGCCCCGTCGGCAGTCGACGCCGCCGCACCCCACACGACGCTTGTAGCTTGCGGGCCCGTGCCAGTGCTCGAACCCCACACTACGCTGAATGCGCTCAGCAGATTGTCATTCCAGGGCAACGCTGCCCCCCAAACCACAGAGCTGCCGCTTACGTTTGCACCCCAGACGACCGAGGCTCCCCAAACCACCGAAGATCCCCATACCACCGAACCGGCTGCGACGCTGCCATTCCCTTCAACCATGGAAACCACGCCTGTCGAGGGGTTGTAAACCAGAGAGGGAGACAACGCCGCGCCCACGGTAGCCGGAGCGAGGCTTGTATCGACCAGAGCATTCTGCATGTCCAGCAGACCCGAACCGATCGAAAGTAGATCGTAGAAATCGGTGAAGGTCTGCTGCAGATGGGGAACATAAGCCCCGCTGGAGTTAGGGAATTGTTTATAGGTATCTTTCATCAGCCGCGCCTTGACCTGGTCGGGAGTCAGCGCGCTGTTTTGCTGGAGGAGCAATGCAACCGCTCCGACGACGACCGGCGTTGCCATGCTGGTTCCGCTCAACGTGAAGTAGTCGTTGTTCCCATCATTCCCAGTGACGAGCTCGCTTTGATAACTTGCTTCCAGGGTTGCGCCAGGCGCCGCCAACGACACGATGTCGTTGCCCGGAGCCATAATGTCAGGCTTCACCACGTGATCGAAGGTGGTGGGGCCCTTGGAACTGTAGCTGGCTTTGGTCTCAGCCGCCGGGGAAGACGATCCATTGCTCTTCATGGCGCCCACCGTAAGCACGAAGGGATCGTTGCCCGGAGCGGTAATCGTTCCGAATCCGTTGCTGCTGTTGATGCTCACGCGGCCGTAGTTGCCCGCTGCTACCACTACCACGATCCCGGCTTTCCAAGCCGATTCCACCGCTTGGCAGAGAGGATCCTGGGTATAACTGACGAAGATGCCGCGTCCGAGCGACAAGTTGATGACTCGGATGTTGTAAGTGCTCTGCAGCGCGATGGCTTCCTGAATGGCAGCGATTACGGTACTGTCGGTGCCGACGCCATTGAGATCGAGTGCGCGCAGGTCCACCAGGTTTACCGCGGGCGCGACTCCGATGTAGTTTCCGCTGGAGAGGTAACCGTTGCCGCCGATGATTCCGGCGACGTGGGTTCCGTGACCGTACAGGTCGTATTTTGCCCCGCTCGAATTCGAAGTTGCAGTGCCGGTAAAATCCTGGTGATAGACCACGCGTGAGCGAGTCTCAGCGGAATTCCACAGATCGGGATGGCTACCGTTAATGCCGCTGTCGATCACCGCTACGCCGATCCCGGCCCCGTTGTAGCCCGCGCTCCAGGCCGAGGGCATGCCCGTGGCCACGTCCGAGGTGTCATCCAATTCCTTCATGGGATGATCGATGGTCAGGGAAACTACGTCAGGGTCGGCCTCCAGGGCAGGTAGCGCGCTTACCGGAATCGTCAGAGCGATGCCTTTGACCATGGCGAGGCGGTGGTTCAGGCGCGCACCGAGGTTCAGTGCTCTCTGCTCTTCTATCGAGTGCGGCACCTGCTTGTACTGCACGATAACCTTCACGGTCTCATCAACTGCTGAAATGTGGGCGCGCGCGGCAATAGGCGCGAGATCGGGCGCGAACTTGCCCACGAACTTACCGTCGCCTCCACGATTTTGGGCGAAGGCAGTTCCAGCAACCAGGAGAAGCAGCCAGCTGATGCGCTTTCCCCAAGCTGCGCTATGACGCTGGTCTCGACCCGGGCTCTTAGATTTCAGTGTGTGCAACATAAGTCTCACCTTTCCTGTCTGGTGCGAACCAATCTGGCGCGAACGAATGTGGAGCAAGACTGTGCTGTACCCACCTTCGGTTGTGCACGGGGGATGCCAATTCGTCGCCCGTAAGTGACTGTTATGATTGAAGATCCACGAAACTGTCCTGAGAGCCTTGGGCCACTCTGTCCTTCCACGCGGGGCGCGGGACAGTTTGTCCCGCTAGGTTTGGCTTCGCTGCACCTACGGGTTTGACTGGAATTGGTTACCGCTGCAGATCGAAGGGCGACGCCTGGAATCCGGAAAGGAAGAGTCTATGGCGCGGTTGCTGCCTCGGCCTTCATTGGTAACTGCGTGGCCGACGGCAGTAGCCGCGGCATCGCTGCCATGAGCCGCTGGGTGTAGGTGTGCTGTGGATGTGCGAAGATCTGCGCGGTCGCTCCGCATTCTACGATCTCGCCTTCGTGAAGAATGGCGATGCGATCGCATATCCCGGCCACCGAAGCCAGATCGTGAGAAATGTAGAGGATTGCCATTCCGGTAGAGCGGTTCAGTTGGCGAAACAACGCCAGAATCTCCGATTGCGTAATCACATCGAGAGCGCTCGTGGCTTCATCGGCGATAAGCAGCGCTGGACGATGCATCACCGCCATAGCAATCAGCACGCGCTGAGCTTGTCCTACGCTCATCTGCGAAGGATGTTTACGCAAGAATTCGTCGTCGGTCGGTAGGGAAACACTCTCGAGGGAAGCTCGGATCGCGTTGGCGCAGTCTGCGGCCGTGCCCGAAGCATGAGCTCGCCACGCTTCTTTGAGCTGGGTTCGGATCTTGAGTGCAGGATTCAGAGAGGACAGCGGGCTCTGCAACACCAGAGCAACGACGCGTCCTCTCAGAGAGCGCAACTCGCGTTCTGAAAGCTGCAGCAGGTCGGATTCCTGCAACCTTATTATGCCTTCGACCTGCGCTCTCTTATCGAGAAGCCCGAGAATCGCCAGTGCCAGCGTGCTCTTGCCGGAACCGCTTTGTCCCACCAGGCCAAGCACTTCGCCGCGCTGGATTTCCAGATGCACGTCGCGCAGCACGGCCGGCTTGCCGGCATAGCGCACTGAAATCTGCGCCGACAACAGAGTCCGGTTTTGCGAAGCTTCGGACGCCATCTTTAATTACCTGCGCAGTTCCTAAAGTTCAGATCCGTGTAATCCGCGGCAAAGAATTGTCGATCACTTCCCGGACACAGTAAGCCACTCCACATTCCAGAAAGTTTGCGGAGACAGAATTACCGGAGCCGCGCCGTGTACTGCCGTCGAAACTGCAGAAAGCGAATTCCTATTAATCAAAAAAATGAATGGTTCCTGCTCGACTACGATTTCCTGTACGCGGTCAAACGCTTCCTTTCGCTTCTTCACATCGCTCGAGGAGGCCTGCGCCCGCATCAACTGGTCAATCTCGGCTTCCCACGCGGTTTCCGGAGTCTTTTGCTGCGGGTTCCACTGATGATTCTCCGAAGAACTCAGCCACACATTCATCTCGCCGTTCGGATCGAGGTCAACGTTGGTCAGGCCCAGGAGAATCGCTTCGTAATCGAAAGTCTGGGTCATGCGCTCGATCAAGGAAAGCTGGTCGAGAGTAACCACGTTCACGTGGATGCCGATCTTCTGCAGATCGTCCTGGATTAGCACGGCCATGCGTTCCCGCGATTGATTGCCGGAGTTCGTGATGATGGAAAACACAACCTCATTACCGTCTTTGTCTTTGAGTGTTCCATTTTCCATGCGAAAGCCTTCGCCCTGCAGCTCCTTCAAAGCTGCATCGGGACTGTAAGTCTGAGGTTTCAGTTTGCTGTTGAACCAGAATTTATTGGCTGGCGAGAACGGCCCCGCGGCCGGCTGGGCATGACCGTGGAAGACGACGCGGCTTAAGTCCTCGCGGTTGATCGCTCCCGAAATTGCGCGCCGGAAGTTCGTCGAGCGAAACCAGTTCTTTTTGTAGTCCGGTATCGGCGACTTCGCTACCTCGTTGAACCAGAGCTGCTCGCTATCGAGCGACGGTCCCGCATCGTGCACGAGTTGCGGCGACGTCGCGACCAGCTTGTCGAAATACTCGCTGTCGAGAGAGTTGATGAGGTCCAGTTCGCCGCGCATGAAGCGCAGCATCTCCACGTCGCGGTTTTTCTGGATGTCGAGCTGTATGGAATCCAGATAGGGCAGTCTCCGGCCCTGTTCGTCGGTCTTCCAGTAATTAGGATTGCGCTTCAAAAGTACCGACGATCCGGGCTTGTAATCGGCCACCATGAAAGGACCTAGCACGGCCATTTCTTTCTTCGGAGAACGCTGGGAAAGAATCGCAACCTGATCGAACAGGCGATCGAGCCCGGCCACCGGAGCCGGAAACCGGATCGATATCTGACTCGGAGAAATCACTTTGGTTTCGACATTTCCTGCGCCTGAACGGAACGCATCGCCAGTCGGCGAATGCAGCGCCGGGTCCATCAATTGCTGAATGGTGTAAGCCACATCTTCAGCGGAGAATGGCGTGCCGTCGGAAAACGAAATGCCGCTGCGCAAGCGAAACGAAATTTGACGGCCATCCTTCGAAACCTTCCATGAGATCGCCAAACCAGGCTCGAGGTCTTGAGTCTGACGATTCACCCGAACTAGGACGCCACCGGTGAGATAACGGATCGCGCCGGAAGCATCGTCTTCAACTTTCAGCGGGTCAAACGTTTTCGGTTCTGAGCGTAGGCAAAATCTCAGTTGACCGCCGCCTTGAGCCGGCGCTTGCGCCAGCAGCGACCCCAGACAGAGCACCGCGACTGCGATTGCCTTTCCGCAGGGGCTTACCGATTGCTTTAGCTTTTCTTCGCGACGCATCATGCGGCTAACTCCTCCTGCCTGGAAAGCAAAACTTGAAACGACGTCACTACCACCACCAGCAAAATCAGGGGCACAAACTTCCATGGTTCTTCACCAACTGAGACCAGTCCTTCTAACTCTTTCAACAGACTTCCCCACGAGGGCATCGGTTCGGCGACTCCCAGCCCGAGGATTCCGAGGTTGGCTTCGCTCAGGATGAAGACCGGAATCGAAATCCAAAACTGCGCGTAGAGCACGGGTTTCAAGTTCGGAACTACGTGGATCCAAAACAGCCGCTGTCCGGGAAGCCCCGCTGCTCGCGCCTGCCTGACAAAATCTGACGCACGCAGCGATCCTGCGGTCGTGCACAACACGCGAGCCGCGGCCGTCCAGCCCAGAAATCCGAGCAACAAAAATGTGACCAGCACCGAGACCAACGGAGATACATTCAGCGGCATCAGTGCCCGCGCCGTGATCAGCAGGAACAACCAGGGCAGCGACATAAACAAGTCGGTCACCGACATCGCCATCCGCGCCCAGATGCCGCCCAGATATCCTGCCAATCCTCCAATCAACGCCGCCATCAACGTCGAAAGCAGAGCCGCGGCCGGAGCCAGGAGCAAAGAAATCCGGGTTCCGTAGAGCACGCGGGCAAAGCGGTCGCGCCCAATCTCGTCCGTTCCGAGCCAATGCATCCGCGATGGCGGTGCATCGGCTGCTTCCCGGTACTGTTTGGCGTATCCCGCGGGAGCCAACCAATTTGCGGCGAGCGATGCGCCGATCACCAGCACCAAAACCACGCACGCCAGTTTCCGCCAGAAGCTCATGTTTCCTGGCCTCGCACCACATGACTGATTACATCTGCCCCGCAATTAGCCAGCAAGGTTACGAGTGTCACTAGGATTGTGATGTTAACCAGCAGTGGAAGATCGCGGGCCAGCGCCGCTTGCCATGCGAGCTGTCCGACTCCCGCAAGCCCACACAAAGCTTCGACAGGAATGGCCGCACCCACGGCCAAACTCACCGACACTCCAGCAACGGCCAGCAACTGCGGAGTCACTACTGGCACGACATGCCAGAAAAGAATGCGAGCCTCGCCCAGGCCTTTGGCTCTCGCAGTGATGATGTGAGGCCGCGAATAAGCTTTCACCAGCAGATTTCGCGCATACCGGTAAGTGTGCGGGAACACGATCAGCGCAATCGCCAACGACCCGGGCACATTCCACAGCACCGAGAGCAATGCCAGCACCGCGGCCGGAAGGCAGAGAAATGTTCCGCTCAGCACCGTACTCAGTGTGTCGTAAACCGAAAGCCGCAGCCACGCCGCACTCAATGCCAGGGTAAGGGTAAGCATCCACGCGAGTGCAAGACCCACACCCAGCAGTCGGAGCGTGAGCGGCAGGCGATCGCGCAGCAGCGTGCGCACCGGCTGTCCCAGGGCGAGCGAGGGTCCCAGATCACCATGCGCAGCTCGATTCATGTAAGAGAAATAAAACTGGAAGACGTTGCGGTCTCGATTCCGGGCATCATGCAGTGCCTGCAGACTCTGAGCGTTCAGGTGCGGATCCAACTCCCGCTCATCGACGTTGAAGCCCGGCGCCAGGCGCACCAACGTTGCGGAGAGCAATCCCCCGAGAAGAACGGTTGCCAGCAGGGCCAGCGCATGCCCGGCAATTTTCCATCGCAGGCGTCGCATTTATTCCCCGGAGGCGCCGCGCGCAAGAGGATCTTTGCCGGCGGAACCTTTCGCGTGGTGAGTCTGCTTCACGGAATACATGCGCCGGTCGGCCTCAGCCAGCAGCGCCTCCACGTCATAGCCGTCTTCAGGACAGAAGGCCGTTCCGACGCTCAGGGTGACCACGTCGCGTCCGCAGGTGTGGCGTCCCGCGTCGACGGCCGCTTCGTTCAAACGGATTGTCTTTTCCTCGACCGCTTCCACAGCGAGGCCCGGAGCCGTGATCACAAATTCATCGCCGCCCATCCGGGCAACGTAGTCGTAACCGCGGCAAGCATCCTTCAGGCGCGTGCTGAACTCGCGCAGCAGTTTGTCTCCTTCGAGATGCCCGAAGGAGTCATTGATCCTTTTGAGCCCATCTATGTCGCAGACCATGACCGCGAGCGAAGTCTTCATGCGCCGGCAGCGCGTCACTTCCTGCGCCAGATGCACAAATAGCGAGCGAGCGTTGGGCAGCCCCGTGAGGAAGTCCGTGGTCGCGGAACTTTCCGCCTGCTGATATTTCAAGGCATTCTCCACCGAGAGCGCCACCTTCGAAGCAACGGCTAAGAGAATCCGGAGATGGTCTGCCGTGAAAGCGTCCTGAGTCGAGTGATACATCGCCAGCACGCCCACGACGCCATTCAGTCCCTGCAACGGAACCGCCAGAGCAGAAGACAAGCTCGCGGTTTTCGGATCGGAAACGTAACCGGACTCTACCTGCGGGTTGCCATTGATGATGGGCTTACAGTTTTCCGCAACCCAGCCGCACAACCCTTCGCCCATGCGGATTTTCAGTGAAGACAGAACGCGAAAGTTTTCGCCGCTCACCAGCTCCGGCAGCAACCAGCCATTCCGGTTCACGAATACGGCAATGGAGTCATACGCAATCAACTTGCGCAGCCGCATCGACAGCACCGAAAGGGTTTCGCTCAAGCTTAGCGAGTTTCCCAGATCCTGGCTCAACTCGAACATGGCTTGGGCCTCTTGCCTCGCCGATGCGATCGAGGTAAGGAAGTCAGAGTCGTTCTGCGAGTTGGTGGCCCATTTCTCGAACCCGGTGGCAGGAGCGAGGCCGCGCTCGACCCGCAGCTCTCTGGAGAATCCGCGCGGAATAAAGCCGTCCTCATAAGTTTGCGCGATGCGTTCCAGATCCACATAGCGGCGCTCCAGAACTTCCACGATCTTCGGGTCGAACCACGTTCCTGCTCTCTCTTTCACTCGATCCATGGCCCGATCGAGCGGCATCGCCTGCCGATACTGCCGGTCTGAGGCGAGGGCGTCCAGACAATCCACCACCGCCAGAATTCGCGCGCCGATCGGGATCGCTTCGCCGCTAAGCCCAGCGGGATAGCCCGACCCATCCCATCTTTCGTGATGCGAGCGCACGATCGGGGCCACGGGATAAGGGAAGGCGACCCGATCCAGGATTTCAGCGCCCACCAGCGGATGCACCTTCATCTTCTCGAACTCTTCGGGCGTGAGCCGCCCCGGTTTGTTGATGATGTGCTCCGGCACGGCGAGTTTGCCAATGTCATGCAGCAGTGCCGCAGCCCGCAGCGCTTCGATTTCATCCGGCAAGAGACCGATCTCTTTGGCGATTTCGACAGCATAGGTCCGCACCCGTTGCAGGTGCGTGTGCGTAGTGTGGTCCTTGGCCTCGATCGCAAGAGCCAAAGCCTCAATGGTTCGCATGTTCAACGAAGCAATCTGCTCCACATGCCGTTTCTCAACTTCCACGCGCTCTTTCTCGGCTTCCAGCCGTCCTAGATACAGCCGATAGGATCGATACACCCAATAGATCACCGGCAGCACGAGCAGCGAGGTCTGCCACCCGGCGCGCTGGTTGATGATTCCAACCAATCCCACTGCTGCTGCTCCCACGAGGTAGTAAGGAAATGACCAGAAGTAGCACTCCTTCCAAACCTTGCGGCTCGATTTGTTTTCCGTGAGCGCGATGACCACGGAGATGGGCAGCGTATTCGCCAGAAAAAAAACCAGCGCAGCCAACATCAGCAAGACAGGTTTGTTCGTCCCGACTCTCGGCTCAAGCCAGTGATAACTGACGAAGCAGAGCGCGCTGGCGTTTGCCATCATGCCGAAGACATTGAACAGAACTTTGACTGGATCCAGCCGATTTTTTGTGTGCCAGATGCTCTGTATCAGGGTGGCCGCGCAGCCGATCACCAGAGTTTCCGGCAAACTGAGCTCCATTACGCCCAGAAGAATGAATAGGAAGTTCACTGACATGGTGCCGTCGATGCCAGGCAACTGGACCTTCAGGCTGGAAGCCAGGACGGCCACAGCCAGGTAACACATAAACCGAGTCGGGTCCGCAGATTGCCAGTGCCACAGGGCGGAGCACAGCACCACCATTCCGAGCGAGACCGCGATCCCGACAAATAGTTTCGTTCGAGTCGACATTGCGCTGTTGCTGCTATCGCAAGGGGAGGCGGCAGACTGCGTCCACGGCGCGAGAAGTCCTTCCCGCGCACACCTCGGGCGAGCCTGTTCAGTGAAATGCTATTGCGGTTAAAGGGTTTTAAGTAGCTTACTTCAGTAACCTGAGCGAGCGCCGGCTGGGTTGTTCGGCGACTGGGCTGAGCGAGACTCTCCACCCTGTCCCGTGCCTCTGGGTGCGCGGTTACTTTCGTGATCATCCGAGGCTGCATACTCAATCCAACCCTTGTTTGCTGTGTCAAGATCAACTCCAAACGCGCGGGATGCCACCGGTAAATCTCAATTCGCAGTCGCAAGGGTCAACCATCGATGCCGGCGCAGTCGGCGGAATCGCGGTTCTATCTGCCAATCTCAAAGGGAAAATAACTGGCTGCGATGAAGCTGCCCTGAAGGTCTTCGGCTGCACCGCCGCGGAAGTCCTCGGCAAAACTCTGGCAGTTCTTATCTCAGTAAAGGACGGCGCCGGGCAAAGTCAACTACTAAAGACCCTGCTCGCCGCGGTGCTGGAGCACGGTCAGTATCGATGTTCACACTCGTATCAGAACAAGGCCGGCAAGAACTTTACGGCGGACTTGGTGCTCACACTGCTTCGTGACGACAGATCGGCGCCGGCAGGAATAATCGCCTTGCTCTCTGTGGTTGAGGCGAAATCGATTTCCGGCTCGGTGCCCACCAAAGCGCGCGATACCAAACAGCAAGATGCCGATGAAGACGAGACCGCGCACACTGTTTCGCGGGAAATCGACGGCACCAATCTTATACTCGCCAGTCCAGTAATGCACCGCTTCATGCGAATGGTGGACCGTGTTGCCGGCCATGCCGAGAGCGTGCTGGTCACCGGTGAAACCGGAACCGGCAAGGAACTCATCGCCCATGCAATTCATCAGGCTTCGAATCGGCGCAGCCGGCCTGGGGTCGACATCAATTGCGCCGCGCTTCCCGAGAACCTGGTCGAGAGCGAGTTGTTCGGTTATGAAAAGGGCGCTTTTACTGGCGCCGATGTGTCCAAGCCCGGCCTGTTCGAACTGGCCGACAAGGGCACGCTCTTTCTCGATGAAATCGGAGAACTGCAGCTTCAAACTCAAGTGAAGTTGCTGCGCGTGCTCGACGGATCTCCTTTCTACCGCCTGGGAGGGCACCGCAAGATCACAGTCGACGTCCGCATAATCGCCGCAACTAACCAGGATCTCGACGCTGCCGTCACCGCTGGCCGCTTTCGCCAGGATCTCTTTCATCGTCTCGGGCAGTTTCAGCTTCGCGTGCCTCCACTGCGGGAGCGTCCTGAGGACATCGTCGCGCTAGCCGAGCATTTCCTCAGCCTCAAGAATCCTGGCAGTTCCTTCGCGCCCGATGCCGTTTCCGCGCTTCTCTCGCATTCCTGGCCCGGAAATGTTCGCGAGCTGCGCAACCTCATCGCACGCGTTGCCGTGGAATCACGCAGTCCTGAGATCCACAAATCACAGATCACAGAAGCGATGTCGGGCAACCCGGTCGCGCAGCGTCAGTCTGCTTCCATGCCGGTGGGCAATCTCGAGAGCATGGAAGAGCAGATGATCATTCGCGCTCTGGAGCGCAGTGGTGGTCATCGTAGCCAAGCCGCGGACCAGCTTGGCATCTCCCGCCGCACGCTCAGCCGGAAGCTGAAGGAATACAACATCAACGTAAATTCCGCCGACGCTGCGAATTCTTTGGCCTACGTAAGCCTGGAGCAGCAGAAGTTTTTCCGCGCTCGCATCCAGCTTGCGGTTGCGCTGAAGAACCAGCAGGGCGAAGAAGTGTGCGTTCAGGGTGTGAACCTCAGCACCGGCGGCATGGGCGTGGATGGATTGAAAGAACCGATGAAGTTTACCGGCCTGCTTGACGTCAGCTTTCCGCTCCCTGAGAGTGAGACTATTTTTCGAGCGAAGGCCCGCATCGTCTGGTTCGGCGGCGAAGGCCGCGTCGGCCTTCGTTTCGCCGTCATCGACCCCGCTCTATTCGAGCAGCTACAGCATTGGACAAACAACAAGATGAAGAACGAAGGCTGGGAACTGCCCACAGGACCTCAGTAAGACGAACTCGATAGCGCTCGCTAATCCTTAATCCTTGGCTAGAATCCTTAGCTAGTGCACGGGCGCCGGCTGTGGCGCCGCCTGCGGAGCCGTTGCACTAGGAGCGGAGAAGTTTACCTTCGGAACCTCGCGCGATCCCGGCGAGGCTTCAAAGTAAGCTTCGTTCGGCTTGAATCCCGCAATCCCCGCGAAAAAGCTGTTGGGGAACTGCTGCACGTAAGTGTTGTAATCCTTCAGCGTGTCGTTGTAACGCTTGCGCTCAACCGCAATGCGGTTCTCCGTGCCGGCAAGCTCATCCTGTAAGCGCAGGAAATTCTCGTTGGATTTCAGTTGAGGATAGTTCTCAACCACCACCAGCAGGCGGCCAAGCGCTCCATCGAGCTGTCCATTGGCTGCGATCTTCTCCTGCGGCGTGCCCGCGGAAAGCAGCGCAGAGCGCGCCTTGGCGATATCTCCGAATACGGTGACTTCCTGCTGCGCATAGCCCTTCACCGTCTCCACCAAATTAGGGATCAGGTCAGCGCGGCGCTGCAACA
>Ga0209169_10002345_pt1 | contig 11401 bp, 11 predicted proteins | sample HubBroMetageWRM4_FD_188346 | JGI IMG/M metagenome (GOLD analysis project Ga0209169, IMG submission 188346) | Warmed soil microbial communities from the Hubbard Brook experimental Forest, New Hampshire - Hubbard Brook CCASE Soil Metagenome WRM 4... | ecosystem: Environmental > Terrestrial > Soil...
CGAACCGCAGAAATCCCGCCGCCAGCGTCGCAATCCCCACCGGCCGCTCAAGAACCGAACTCATCCACCCGAACAAATATCCCCAGAGCGGCCCAAGTCCTTCATTCAGATAAACGTAGCTTCCGCCCGCCTTCGGAAACGCCGCGCCAAGCTCCGCATAGCAAAACGCGCCGCAAAAGACGACGATGCCCGCCACGATCCACGCCGCGAAAACAAGTTGCACCGAGCCGACCGCACGCGCCATATCGCTCGTCACCAGAAAAATCCCAGTGCCGATCGTGTCGCTGATCACAATCGCCGTCGCCGCGCGTAGCGTCAGCCCGCGCACGAGGCCCCCGGGATGCGACGGCGACACTTCGCTTTGAGTTGGATCGGGCTTAGAAGAAGTCATGGAGCGCAGCGAAGCCTACTATCGCGCGCAACCTCGGTCAATGAGCCGCCTCGGTAGCGCCGGCATCTTGCCGGCGTTTTTCGCCAAATTGGCCACCCAGCCACACACCAAGAGAACCGACCCCGTCTTCAGCCAACGCCTGTTTCCCGGTATGATCTCCCCATGAGCCACAAAATGATGGTCAACGACTACCCGCTCGACCCCGCGTACGCCGTCAACTCCTTCGACGACATCCTCACCCCCGCACTCCTCGTCTACCCCGACATCATCGAATCCAACATCGACCGCACCCTGCATCTCCTCGACGGCAACGCTGACCGCTGGCGCGCCCACATCAAAACCTCCAAACTCGCCTTCACGCTAAAAATGTTGATCGCCCGCGGCGTCAAAAATTTCAAGTGCGCCACCACGCTCGAACTCCTCACCGCCTGCCAATCCGGCGCCGCCGACATCCTCTTCGCCTATCCGACCGTCGGCGCCAACGCCCGCCGCGTCCGCGAAGTCGCCGACCAATTTCCCGACATAAGAATCTCCGTGCTCGCCGAGAACGAAGACCAAATCCGACAGTGGCAAGGCAGCCGCCTCGGCATCTTCATCGACATCAATCCCGGCATGAATCGCACCGGCATCGAAGAAAGCCGCGCCGCCGACATTCAAACGCTCGTCGAAACGATCACAAAATCCGGCCTCGCCTTTCGCGGCTTGCATTACTACGACGGCCAGCACGGCGGCGTGCCCGAGCCAGAGCGCCTCACCGCTGCTCATTTCGGCTACGACCGCTTGATGGCAATTATTTCGGTGCTCGAAAGCGCCGGCCACAAGGTGCCCGAAGTCATTACCGCGGGGACACCGACATTTCCCGCCTCTCTCGCCTATCCTGGATTTCGCGATGCTGGCTTCGTCCATCGCATCTCGCCTGGAACCGTTGTCTACGGCGACGCGACGATGCTCTCGCAATTGCCGGCAGCCTACGGCTACAAACCCGCTGTCCTCGTCGCCGCTCGCGTCGTCAGCCACCCGCGCCCCACGATCGTCACCTGCGACGGCGGCCACAAAGCCGTCTCTGCCGACGCAGGGGTCCCCACATGCATCGCCCTCGGCCATCCGGAGCTGACGGGGATCGGCCCGAGCGAAGAGCATTTGCCATTCACAGTGAAAGACGGCGCGGAACCGCCGCCCGTTGGTGAGATCTTGTATTTGTTGCCGCGCCACATCTGCCCTACGGTCAACATGTTCGACCACGCGCTGATCATCCGCAACGGCGCCGTCGCATCCGTCGAGCGCGTAACCGCCCGTGGCCGCGAAAATCCCGCCCTACTCCACGGCGAGAACCGCGAACTAACCCAAACCGCCGCGCGATAAACGTCACGGCATTCGAATCCACTTCTGCGGCCGAGACACACCTGTCATTCCGAGCGAAGCAAGCGGACGCCTTTTCTTCGCGTTCACTTCCCGTGAACGCATCGGCTTGCGCGGAGAGGAATCTGCTTTCTTTCAGCCCTCGCGAGATTGCAACGCGGTAACGCGCACGCACAATCAGGTCACCTCGCAAAGGCAAGTCACAAAACCAAATTCAACTTACCGTTTCTTCCTCTTCTTGGCTGCTGACTTCTTCGTGGAAGCCCTCTTCGCCGGCTTCGGTGCATATGCCACGCAATCTAGCTCAATCAACATCTTCGGATCAGCAAACCCGCTCTCCACGGTCGTCCTCACCGGATACGGCTTCTGAAAAAGGCTCGCATACGTCGTGTTGTACCGTGAAAATAGCGAAATATCGCTGAGATGCGCCGTCACCTTCACCACGTCCGCCAGCGACGCCCCGTCCGCCTCGAGTATCGATTCCATATTCCGAATCGTCTGCTCGGTCTGCTTCTCAATCGAGTCACTCGTAATCTGGTTCACCGCCGGGTCGTTCGGACCAGTGCCGGTCACAAAAACAAAATCCCCCGCTCGCCATCCCTGTGAATAAGCCCCCTGCGGCGGCGCACCCTTCTTGCTTGTAATCACATATTTAGCCAAGTCAATTCTCCTCACAGAAATCGAAAGTCAGCGACAGCGAACATCTATACCACGATTACCAAGCATCACGCCCGGCGCCACCGCGACACTCCAGTCGCCATGAACCGCCAAATTGTCATTCGCGCACCACGGAACCTCTGCGCCTCGCACGTCGTATTTGTTTTTAACCTGTGCAGTCGGGGACAAGACCATTTTGCGCCCCCATCGTCTTTTCAAGTGGCGCGCTCGGTTTCTGTCTTTTGGTGGTTTCGCGGCGACTTCGACCCTACACCCTCGGAGTCGCCGCAATATCGCGATACCTTGACGGGAGTCTTCCATGAATCTGGTGAGCACCTGGCGAACAGTCGTTCGTGATGTGAATTTCGCTCTGCGCACTCTGCGCCGCACTCCCGGCTTCACCCTCGTCGCCGTACTGACCCTCGCCCTGGGCATCGGCGCAAACACCGCCATCTTCACCCTGCTGAATCAAGTCCTTCTGCGCCTGTTGCCCGTCAAAGATCCTCACACCCTCGTCATGCTCACCATGCGCGGCAAACATTACGGCAGCAACTGGGGCTCGAACGCCATCTCCTACCCGATGTACAAAGATTTTCAGGCCCACAACGAAGTCTTCTCCGGAATGATGGCGCGCTTCCCCATCTACGCCAGCGTCACCCTCGGCAACTCTTCCGAACGCGTCAAAGCCGAACTCGTCTCGGGCACCTACTTCGACGTCCTCGGCGTCACGACCGCGATCGGTCGTCCCTTCACCCCCGACGACGACAAGACTCCGGACGGCCATCCCGTCGCCATCCTCAGCTACAACTACTGGCGCGACAAATTCGGCGCCAAGACCGACGTGATCGGCAGCACCATCCTCGTCAACAACAACAAGATGACCATCGTCGGCGTCTCCCAAGCCGGCTTCGACGGCGTCGAACTCAGCGATCCACCCTCGATTTTCGTTCCGTTGATGATGCAGCAGGAAATGATGCCTTGGGGCAACAAAGACATGCTCATCAGCCGTCGCAATCGCTGGGTCAACGTCTTTGGGCGGCTCAAATCGGACGTGACCGCCGAAAAAGCTAAAGCATCGCTGCAACCCTACATGCACTCGATGCTCGAAATGGAAGTCAAAGAAGAAGCCTTCCGCAACGCCTCTCCCTATGACCGCGAGCAATTCTTGAAATGCTGGATGGACGTGCTGCCGGGTTCGCAAGGACGCCAAAACGTGCAGCGCGGACTGTCAACTCCGCTCTGGGTGCTGATGGCCACCACCGGAATGGTGTTGCTGATCGCCTGCGCCAATATCGCGAATCTCCTTCTCGCCCGCGCCACTCGTCGCCAAAAAGAAATGGCGATTCGCCTAGCCATCGGCGCGAGCCGCGGCCGCATCATTTCGCAACTGCTGATCGAAATGCTCGTGCTCGCGCTGACCGGTGGCGTGCTCGGTTTGGTGCTCGCTTTTTGGGCCGACAAAGCGCTGATGTCGATCTACCTGCCCGCCGACTCCGCTCGCCTCAACATCACCACAACTCCCGACCTGCGTGTCCTGCTCTTCACCTTCGGCGTGTCCGCGCTCACAGCACTCGCCTTCGGCCTCGTCCCCGCCCTGCAAACCACGAAGCCCAACGTCGGCACCGTGCTGAAGGACGAAGCCAGCGCCGTCGTCGGCAGCGGCAACAAAGGCCTGCGCAAATCGCTCGTCGTCGTGCAAGTCGCCCTTTCGCTGCTGCTGCTCATCGGCGCGGGCCTCTTCCTGCGCAGCCTCGAAAATCTCAGCCACCTTGGTCCCGGTTTCAACACATCCCGCCTCGTCGGATTCGAAATTGATCCGACTCTAAGCGGTTACAACAATGAGCGCGAAAAGATCGCTTACCGCGATTTGACCGACAGCCTCAAATCTCTTCCCGGAGTCGAATCGGTCGGCCTCGCAAGCATGCGCATCCTCGAAAACGACGAATGGGACAGCAGCGTAACCGTCGAAGGCTACAACCCCGACAAGCCCGACGATCGCGCCGAGCCCTTCATGAATATGATCAGCCCAAATTATTTTGCGACGCTCGGCGTTCCCATCGTCGCCGGACGCGATTTCACCACTGCCGACAGCCGCAACATAAAACATAGCGACCGCCCCGACGACTTCGTCCCCACAACCATCATGATCAACGAAACCTTCGCGCGTAAATTTTTCGCCGGCCGCGATCCCATCGGCCGCCATCTCGGCTTCGGTTCCGACCCGGGCACCAAAACCGACATGGAAGTCATCGGCGTCGTCAAAGACATCAAGTACACCAATCTGCGCGACGAAATTCAGCCCCAGGCGTACGTACCGTATTTGTCCAATCGCGACCCGAGCGGCATGACCGTCTACGTTCGAACGACAGCCGACCCGAAAATACTGATGAATTCGATCCGCGAAAAAGTCCGCGATCTCGATCCCAACATCCCGATTTTCGACATGCGCACCACCGACGACCAGATTCAGAACTCGCTCTCAGCCGAGCGCATGATCGCCAGCCTCTCGACCGTCTTCGGCCTGCTCGCCACTATCCTCGCCGCCGTCGGCCTTTACGGCTTGATGGCCTACAACGTCGTGCAGCGCACACGCGAAATCGGCATTCGAATGGCTCTCGGCGCCGCTCAGCGCGACGTCGTCTGGATGGTCATGCGCGACGTCTTGGTCCTCGTCGGCGTCGGCATCGCCGTCGGCGTCCCCGCCGCACTCGCGCTCACGAGCATCGTCCGCAGCCAACTCTTCGGCCTCACCGGCCACGACCCATTCACGATCGTCCTCGCCACCATCGGCCTCGCCGTCGTCGCGCTGCTCGCTGGCTACATCCCCGCAGCACGCGCCAGCCGCCTCGATCCCACCCGCGCCCTTCGCTACGAATAGTGTTTCAGCGACCACCGCACGGTCGGCTCGGTCGTGTAAGGGCGCAGCTCGCTGCGCCCCAGCTTGCCCGGACGCAATCAGTCGCCTCAAAACCGATTTTGGTTCCCTCGCGTTCGTCTCCGCCAATTGAGTCCAACCTATCTCGCGATGTAAACTAACTCGGTTCGTAGCTCCTGCAATAAGCTCGAAAGGAGTTCCCACAATGCTCTCCTCCCGTTCGCCATTCCCTGCTCTCGTCAAAGTCGCATTCGCCTTAACATTCAGCGCGATCTCACTCTACGCTGCCGTCCCGCGCGGCTGGTACCTCAGCGGCTCAAACGCAACTGACTACGAGTCCGGCATCGATCAAACGCAATATCAAGGCCGCCGCGTCGTCTATCTCAAGGCCGCGCCTACGACCAAAGGTTTCGGCACGCTCATGCAGGATTTCCGCGCCGATGACTACGCCGGCAAACGAGTCCGTCTCAGCGCCATGCTGAAAACCGAAAATGTCGCCAACTGGGCCGGCCTCTGGATGCGCGTGGACAAAAGCTCAGGCGCTTCTTCGTCTCCCAAAATGCTCGCGTTCGACAACATGCAGGATCGCCCTGTGAAAGGTACCGAGGACTGGAAGAACTACAGTGTCGTTCTCGATGTTCCGAATGACGCCACCGGAATTTCCTTCGGCGTTCTGCTCAACGGTTCTGGCAACGTTCTTCTGAGCAACGTAAAAATCGAGACGGTAGGCTCCGATGTACCGCTCACCTCGATGGCCGTCGCCACCACGCAACCGCGTCCTGCCGCGCCGACGAATCTCGACTTCGAGCCGTAGCGATCGCCTCGACCGAGCGCGCGCTTTCGCAAATTTGGCTGTATCATCGCCGCTATGCCCGTCGTCATCTGCATGCTCCGCGGCGTCAACGTTGGCGGCCACAACCGCGTCAAAATGAACGATCTGAAGAAACTCTTCACATCCCTCAAACTCCGCGACCCTCAAACCTACGTCCAAAGCGGCAACATCGTCTTCACAACCGACGAGCGCGATCTAGACAAACTCCGCAAAATTCTCGAGACCGCTATCCACAAAAAATTCGGCTTCCAGACCGACGCAGTCTTGCGCTCCGCAAAAGATCTCCGCGAAGTCATCGCTGGAAACCCTTTCGCCAAGCGCAAAGACATCCACCCCGGCAAACTGCTCGTCACATTTTTCTCCGCCGACCCCGGCGAAGCCGCCCGCAAACAAGCTCGAGCCATCAAATGCGTCCCCGAAGAACTCTTTATCGAAGGCCGCGAAGCCTACATCTACTTCCCCAATGGCGCCGGCCGCTCCAAGCTCAACTGGCCCCTCATCCCCAAAACCCTGAAAGTCCAAGGCACCGCCCGCAACTGGAACAGCGTCACCAAAATGCTGGAAATCGCAGAAAAGATGGAAGCGTAGGACGCCGATCTTTCCTTCACTTAGGCTGCAGCAAATCCCACTTATTTCCATAGAGATCTTCGAACACAGCAACCGTGCCATAGATCTCTTCTCGCGGCTCTTCGTTAAACTTCACGCCTTTAGCTCGCATCGCGCGATAGTCACGCCAAAATTCATCGGTGTGCAGAAACAGAAAAACTCGCCCACCGCTTTGATTTCCGACATTCGACCCCTGCTCCGGAGTCGCGCGGGCCAATAAGAGACTCGATCCACTCGCCCCCCGCGGCCCCACCACCACCCACCGCTTTCCGTCACCCAACGCCGCATCTTCGATAAGCTGAAAGCCCATCGCGCCCGTGAAAAACTCAATCGCCTCTTCATAGTCGCGAACAATAAGTGCCACATGCGCAATCCTTTGGCTCATAAGGGCGTAGTCTATCAGCGGCATCCCGGCTCTGTCAGACATCCGGCCGAAGCCGCCACTTCGCTTGCCTTTCGCTCCGCCAGTGGTAAGATGCCGCCAACCGTGCCATCCATCCGTCTCATTCTCGCGCAAGTGATGCACCTTCAACCCTTTGGAACCAAACGCCTTCCAACGGAACTTTTGGGCGGCAATTTGCGTTCCATGGTGTGCAGGCCGAGACGTACCAGGATTCGAGGCTGATGAGAGTTGGAGCAGGATGCCCAACTGGTCCAGCAATGCCTCCAGGGAGACGGTTCAGCCTGGGAGGAGCTTGTACGTCGCCACTCGCGCCGCATCTTCAACATCTGTTACCGGTTCACCGGCAACGGCGGCGAAGCCGAGGATCTCTCACAGGAAGTTTTCCTGCGGGTCTATCGCACCTTGGCGAGTTATCGATCGGCGCACGGAGGTTTCGCAACTTGGGTAACCAGCGTCACTCGCAATCTCTTGATCGATCATTACCGGCGCACCAAGCGCGACCGCATGACCGATTCGCTCGACGATGCCATGCCGGTCGTCGAGAACAAGGAATCCGCGGGACGCAGGCCCGACCAGCAGCTTCTGCTCAACGAGCTCAGCTCGCAGGTCCAGACCGCCCTGACCAAGCTTTCGCCCGAATTACGCGAAGCCGTCATCTTGCGAGACTTGCAGCAATTGGAATACATCGAGATACAACGAGTTTTATCCGTGCCCGAAGGGACGGTAAAATCGAGGATTAACAGGGGCCGCATCGAACTGGCCAGGATTTTGCAGCAGATGGGCGTCAGGCCATCTTAAGCGAGCGAACTAACGTAAGTAGAAGTAGGAATAAAAAGTAGAAGTCGAAAGAAAGAGCGACAGCAGAACCGACGAAAATGATCTGGACTTGCGAACAAATCGAAGCGCGACTCAGCGATTACCTCGACGATGCCATGACGAGGAACGACCGCGCGTCTTTCGAGGCTCATCTCGGCGACTGCGAACGTTGCGCGCCGTTGGTCGCTCACTTGTCCAAATTACTCACGAGCATGCACGTGATGGAGCAGATCGAGCCGCCTCCGCGCCTCATCTACGCGATCCTCGACCAGACACTCGGCAAGCGCGAACCCGTCACCGGCTGGCGCGCTATCTTCGGCTGGTTTGAAGGTATCACCACGATGCGCCTCGCTTACGGCGCGCTCTCTGTCGCGGGCACGGTCGCGATTTTGCTCACCACGCTAGGCTTCTCGTTCACCAAACCGAAGCTCGCCGATCTCACACCCGCGATGATCTATCGCAACGCCGATCGCCAGGCGCACCTGGTCTACGCCAAGGGCACGAAATTTGTGAACGACCTGCGCGTCGTCTCCGAAATTCAGTCGCGCCTCCGCCAGGACAACGACATGCCGACCAGCCAGGAAGGCATCGTTCCCTCTCGCGAAAAACAGCCCGGCCAGACCGACGGCTCGAAGCCCGCGTCGCCGCGCCAGCAGAATCGCGCTAATGACCTCACGCGCCAGATCGAAATTCTCGCCGACGAGTTGCCTGTTTGGGCCGGCCATCTCAGCGTTCCCGTCTTCGCGCAGAGAATGTTCGCCGTTAGCATGGTCGCCAGGAGGCAGCCATGAATTGCGCCGTCCACCAAGAGGCTGACGCCACAGGTTTTTGTCGAAATTGCGGCAAGCCGATGTGCGCCGTTTGCGTGCGCCCCGTCCGCGACGTTCTCTATTGTGAAGATTGCCTCGCAGGTGTGATCGGCCTTCCGCCGAATGCGCCCGCGCAACAGCCTGTGAATCCGCAAGCTGCTGCCGCATCCGCGAACTATTACACCGACCCAGCCCCCGGCGCGTTGCCGCTTCCGCCGCCTGTCGTGCGGACCGGACCCGGCCCAAATCCCGCGCTCGCATTTTTCCTTGGTTTTCTGCCAGGCCTCGGCGCTTTTTACAACGAGCAGTTCGGCAAAGGCATCATCCATCTCGCGATTTTTCTCTTCCTGTTCATCCTCGGTGTTGATGGCGCCATCAGCGGCGGCGCAGAAGCCGCGCTTTGGATCTGCATCGCGGGTTTGTGGGTTTACATGCCGATCGATTCCTACCGCACCGCAAAAGCCAAAGAGGCCGGCATGGTGCTCGACGACCCCCTCGAAAGTTTCAGTAAGGGCAAGCCCGTCGGTCCCGCGCTCATCATCTTCATCGGCGTGCTGCTGCTCTTGCACAATTTCGACTGGTTCCCGTGGTGGCGAATTCAGCAGTTCTGGCCGCTGATCCTGATCGCCCTCGGCATCTTCATGTTCCGCAATCGCCTCGGCGGCCGCCAGTAGTTCGCGCGATGTTGCGAAGCGAAGTAACGCAACAAATTCGACACGCGCTGCGTAAGTGATTTGTGCCTCGGGATGTTGAAGTTGGCTTGTAGGTTGCGGTTCGCGAAAGTTTTGTTAGGTCGCGGTTTCAACCGCGACAAAAAAACTCAGTGAGGAAGACCGGCTTCAGCCGCTGAAGTAAGGTTTTTGAGCAGTGAGGAAAAAAGATGGCCGACAACCCCAAATGCCGTTGCCCCCGCTGCACTATCCGCTCCCTTCTGGGCCCCGCGGTCATCGTCACCGTCGGCGTCCTCTTCCTCCTCCAACAAATGCGCGGCGGCTACTTTGATTTCGGCAATACCTATCCCGTGATTCTCGTCGTCATCGGCGCAATACTCCTCGCCTCATCACTCGCTCCGATGGACGGACACATCAATCCCGAACTTCAGCAGCAAGTTCCGCCTCCGCCGCCACCAGCAGCCCCCGGCCCAACACAGAACCAGTATCAAAGCCCGTATCCGGGCCAAGGACAGTAACTCGATGGCTTACGGTCGCCCTCGCGGGAGCAGCGTTTTCAGCGGCCTGATTCTCATCATCATCGGCGTCCTGCTGCTGCTCCACAACTATCGCGGATTCGAACTTGGCCAGCTTTTCGTCCACTGGTGGCCCCTCCTCCTCATCATCTGGGGTGCGCTCAAACTCTACGAACGCACCGCAGCCCGTTCCGCAGGCGGTGATCCGAGCGCCTCTCGCATCACTCCCGGCGAAGTCTTCCTCGTGCTCGGCTTGCTCGCGCTCGTCGGCATCGTCGCCGGCGTCGAAGGCGTCAAAGAGCATTTCCCCGACATGATGATGGGCGACACAACCGCCATCGATCTCGACGTCGCACCAAAAGCCGTCCCAGCAAACGCGCGCGTCACCATCAAAGGCACGCGCGGCGACATCAGCGTGCGCTCCAGCAGCGAAGCCGAAATCCGCGTCAACGGCAAGAAAAACGTCCGCAGCTGGAATCAGCGCGATGCCGATCGCCTCGGCGGCGGCTCCGGCGTTGATATCGTCCAGAACGGCGACGGCTGGGATGTCCAGCCCAGCAACGGCGATTCGCGCATCAGCGTGGATATGGACGTCGTCGTGCCCAGCAAATCCGCCGTTACCGTCCGCAACGACAAAGGCGACATTTCCGTCGCCGACATGGGCACATCGCTCTCCATCAACTCCGGCACCGGCGACATTGACGTCCGCGGCACCAACGGCGACGTCAATCTCGACATGAAGCGCGGCGATGCAAAGATCAACAGCACCAAGGGCGACGTGCGCGTCTCCGGCACGGGCGAGAGCGTCGACGTCACCGACGCAACCGGAAGTTTCACGATCAACGGTGAATTCGTCGGGCCGATCCGCGCGGAAAAAATCGCCAAAGGCGTTCGCATGGTGTCTCGCCGCACCGATCTCACGCTCTCGCAGCTCACCGGTCACATGGAAGCCGGCTCCGGCAACATGGAAATCGTCGACGCGCCCGGCAACCTGATCCTGCGCACCCACGAAGAAGAAATCACCGTCGAAAACCCCGGCGCAAAAGTCAAAATCGACAATCGCAACGGCAACATCGAGCTGCGCTTCTCTTCCCCGCCCAAAGACGACATCGACATCACCAACGCCTCAGCCGGCATCTCCATCTCGATGCCCGATAATTCCAACTTCCAGATCATCGCCGATTGCCATTCCGGCGACATCGACTCGGAATTCGAATCCGACTCCCTCAAGAAAACCACCACCGAAGGCGGTGACTCCCACCTCGAAGGCCGCTACGGCACCGGCCGCGGCCCCAAAATCACACTCCACACCACCTACGGCTCCATCTCCATCCACAAAAATTGACCGCGCAACAAATAAGTAGGGAAAGGGCAAAGCGCAAAGCGTACCTCCCTTTGTCCGGTCAGACGGGGCGAGTAAGCGTTGTCATCCTGAGCCAAGAGCGCTGTCATCCTGAGCGAAGCGAA
>Ga0209169_10002346_pt1 | contig 11397 bp, 9 predicted proteins | sample HubBroMetageWRM4_FD_188346 | JGI IMG/M metagenome (GOLD analysis project Ga0209169, IMG submission 188346) | Warmed soil microbial communities from the Hubbard Brook experimental Forest, New Hampshire - Hubbard Brook CCASE Soil Metagenome WRM 4... | ecosystem: Environmental > Terrestrial > Soil...
TGCTCATGTCTTCGGGCTCCTTGCGACCGGCACGAGCGATAGCGATACGGCGTTGTTCTATACCGATACGAAAACGAACACGCTGCAAGAACTCGAGCAATAGAGAATCTTAATGGCAAGAAAGAAGTGTCAAGACTGTCCAATGGTTCATAGCGTACTGACCGGCCGGGCAGAGCACACTCGCATTCTGAGATTATACCCTGAGCGGGGCTACCTGTAGCGACTTCAGGGCCGCGAGACTGCTCGGCGATATGCGGCCGCTTTTTTGGCAGCCGATGAGCGGGATCAGCTTCAGATTCGTGTGCAGCGCCGCCCAGGCTGGATCGAGGTTGATGCCGCGACGCAGCAGCGCCGCGAAACTAGCCCGGTCGAAAAATCGTGCGGCCCGACAACGAGCGGCGCACCGGGGACGGGTCCACTGGGCTCAACAGCGGGCGTCGTCGTTCCCGAACAGCCGGCCAGCAAAAACAGCAGGCCGTGCAATGTGAACCGCACGCAACCGTCTTCGACGGCTGAGCGTTGTGGCGCCTATGCAAACCACACGAGAACTCAATCGCCGGCCTGCGCCGGCGAATCGCCCCTTCGGATTGGCGCTGTCGGACGGCCTTCTTTGGAACGGCTCTTGGGATACCGATCGCCTGTATGCGATCGATCGGCAAACCTGGCAGGTTCGCAAGGAAATCGAAGCTCCGGGCCGGCCGTACGGCATCGTCGCGCTCATGGACGAGCTGCGGGTCGTGGTCGCCCACGGCGAAGAGGACGACCGCTATCTCTATCGCGTACGCGACGGCGCTTTCGATCTTGCCAGCAAGACGCCGTGCCCCGACCTCACCGGCTCGTTCATGACCGTCAGAAATTCGACGATCTACCTCGGACAGATGCATTACCGGCGCATCCTCGAGATGAAGCCCGATTATACGATCGAACGAGAGATCGCGCTTCCGACGCGCAGCGCTGGATTTGCCTTTGGACCCGATGGACGCTTCTACATGATCTCGGCCGACGACGAGTTCGAGAATTTGCAGTTCGGCACGCTCGACGTCACGCAGGATGCTCCACAGTTTGAAAGCATTGCTCCAATGCCCGAAGAAGCGCGCTACCTTCTCCACGATGGTTCGAGGTGGTGGACGAGCCTGCGCGACGCCAACGAGGTGGCGACGTTTACGATCTAATTAGGCTGTAACGGCTCGCTCGTCGCTGCTCGTTCGGCGATCGCGGTAGCGATCTGATCGCTCAATCCGAGCAGCATGCGTTGGGCCCGACGGTAGAGCGCGGTCACGCGAATTGCGGCTGGACCTGACAAATTGTCAGTGAAAGGATGGATAGAACGCGTCCTTCAGTTGTGTCTTCGAGCCAAGGATAGACCGGATCGGTGGCACGTTCCCGTCGGCAGTGGAAGCGAAAACGTAGACCGCTCCGTGGGTCGGGCAGCACTCGGTGACGAAAATCTCGTCCGACGGGTCGACCCCAACCGACGAAACTCCGGCTAGATGAGTAGCCGACCCAGTGATGACCGCAACCGGTGCCACGTTGCCAGAAGAGCCCTTACTAAAAATCAGCACTGAATTGGAATTCGACGGAACGATGATGCGACCGGTAGAGTCGAGGCTGACTGACTGCGGCTGAACGATCAGCGTATTTGAGCCGCCGATGTATGAGATTGGCGCGACGTTCCCATTTGCCCCTGAGGCGAACTCGAGAATGGACATTGTTGATGGATATGTTCCGTTCACGACGAATAAGTTGCCGGCCGAATCGACGGCCATACCCAGGGGCTCCGTCAGGCCGGTCTTCGATCCCTGAATTGTTCGAATAGGCGCTGTGTTGCCGGTAGCCCCAGCCGCAAACACGAGAATCTGGGCAGCACTATAGTCGGAAACGTAGATCTCTCCGGAAGCGTCGAGTGTGATACCTTCGGTTTCGTGCAACGGAACGTTCGATCCGCCGAGGACTTGCGGCTTCGCATCACCGTGTGCGCCTGGGGCGAAGATCAAGACGTTGTTGGCGCTGTCGTTTGCGGCATAGATCCGCCCCGTTGAGCTGATCGCGAGCGCGACGGGGGCGGTCAACTGCGTCTTCGCGCCCTTGATCCGCCGGGACGGCGCAACGTTGCCGTTGCCTGTGATTGGAAAAGCCAAGATGCGCCCGTTGTTGCGTGACGTCACATACACTGTGGTTGCGCCGGCGGGCGACGCAGAGCGTCTACTATCTGCTCCCAGCCGAACCGGCGTCGAGCCGCCTGGAAATGTCTCGACGCACGCCGTTGTGGCCCCGAAGGCCCCGAACACGAGAACCCACCGCGCGAATGACGGAAGCGGCATGTGAACCTCCCTTGGCGCGGTCGCGCCGGTAGGATCGATCGAGCCTTTGCACGACGGCTCTGCTGGAATCGTACCAAATGGCGCCGCCGCGCACAATGTCGGTGCGGGGGCGGGTCTCGGTCCAGGGTGATTCCTTGCCGCCCCAATAGCCGCGATCGCCTTTGCGCCCTGTTGATTCCGCGTGAAGCTGCACGCGACGGCACTCGGGCGTTCTACCTTCAAGCGCGAAGCTATACCTTGGTGCAGGTTGTGCTGCTGGTCTGGATGCTGCCGTTGCTGTCGTAGAACTGACTCGAGGAGCGAAGCACGTCTCCGGTGCGCGACACAGGGATGTCAAACCGCTTGCGCCCCTGATCGTCGAGCGCCGGCCACATCTGCGTCCACGTTGCGTTGTCGGGGTCGAAGGACGTGGTCTGCGCAACATTGCTCGCGCCGGAGTCGAAGATCGTTACCAAGATGTACGCCTTCAGTGAATGGCTCCAGCGTTCGTAGCCGGTAGCAGGGTTATCGCCGCTCTCGCGCGCGACAAACCAGTTGCCCTGTTCCGACTCGGTGAACGAGAGCGGAGTCTTCGGGGCAGGAAGGGAGACGCAGTTCCAGGTCCCGAGGTCGGCCTGGAGCTTGGCCTGCTGAGCGAGATCGAACTGCGAGTATGCTGGCGGGGGCGTCTGGGCGACCGCGGTTGCGGTTAAGAACGCATACAGAGCCGTAGTGAGGACCAAGCGCATAGCGCCCCTCCATATGTAAAGCCCCTCCATTTTTCGAATTCGAGGCGAGCTCTCCCGCGCACGGCCTCCGCGATACTCACGCAAGTCTATACGCGCAGGCGGGCGTTCCCACAGCGCAGAGTTCAGGTAGATCCACCCCTCACGTGATGTCGCGCTCTGCCACCGCCGGCTCTCCTTGCTTCGCGCATAAAATAGGTCTCGTGCCAGAACGGTAGGAATATCTCGTGACGCAGGAGACCTCGCGGCTGCCGCGCGACTAATTTGCAACGCCCAATGGCGTCACGTTTTCCGATATTGTCACGTTTGAAGAGCACTGAGGAGGACAAGTACGATATGAAATGGGTAGTAACCGCCGCCTTTTTGGCGGCCTTTTGCGCGTTCGCTACCGACGCCCGCGCCGACGAAGGGCCGACATATACTGGGCCGCTGTCCGCGACCGAAACCCAGTTCGTCCAATCGGTGCTGCGTGATCTCATCGCGCGCTTCCCACGCGTCAGTGACGCCGAGAAGGCCGGCTACGTACGCTACACGGGCGTCGACAACACCGGTGCCATCAGTTACGCCAACCGGCAATGGACGTCGGACCCGTCTCATCCGAGCCAGTTGTGGTACGACACGGACGGAAATCTGCTGGGCGCGGATTTTTCGGTCCCGCGACCGAACAACGAGCCAAGACCACAGCTTTGGGGGATCAACCCGGGCCGCTGGTATGAGTTCAACGGACACGTCCACTACGTCATTAAAGTGCCCGACACGGGCAAGATGGTGTACGACCAATGGATTTGGAACAGCGACTTCGTCAGCGCGGGCGGAAATCTCGCGAAGCCGTCAGCCGATACGGTCGTCCAAGTTGGCAGAGTGCCGAGCGCCAACTATATCGCAACGATCTTCGAGTTTCCGACGATCTGGGATCTTATCGTCTGGGTGAAGCCGCATGCCGCGGGTACCTTCCTTTGGTAATTCAGGGTGCATTCGCATCCTGGCGGTAAACCTTCGGTGGTCACAGCTGCATCAGCATCACGGTCGATCGGTACCCCAGCGTCTATGCAAAACGGCCCTTTTCGGACAGATTCGAATCCCACCGGGTCCACTCGTCACTGCGTTCGTTCGGCTTCGACTCGTGATGCGATCTCAGAGATCGCTCGGAAGACCATGCGTTCGATTTGTCGAGCCGCTGGCGCGGATACTTTGGAGATCAGCGCGTTCGCTACGAGCAGTTGCAGAATCTGCGTCACTGGTCCTCGCTACTCCGCCGATGAGCTGGCCAACGAGACCGGGTTGCAGCTCAGGCGGCCGCGACTCTGATCGCCGATGAACGTGTCTGAGGTGTTACCGTGCGCGTCGATTGAGCACGAAACTGCAGTGCGAGTAACTCGCCGCGAGCTAAGGCGAGGGCAGCAACTCGTAGTAGATGCCGCCGGTGCGCGAGACTTGCTTCAGTCCGCGTCTCGGCGACGTGGGGGGCTCGCCGGCGAACGCTGCCGCGGCGTCTTGGAGCACGCGGGGATCGAGCAAATAGCCGTGCCCAGATTTACCGCCGCTCTTCAGGTAGCTTACGTCGATCGTGTCGACGCCGTTGCACAAGATGAGATCGCCGCCGGCTTGCCCCGCGCGCTGATTTCCATGGAACTTTTCCGATTGTCTAAGCGCTCGGTCGTTGTTCGAAACGTACAGAGGCACGGGCGCTGACGCGATCGGGTTCGTTAGGGGCTTTCCCGAGCACAGGTTTGAGGCCGTGAGCGCGGTGCGCAAGTCTGCCGTGAAAACGTCCGGCGCGAACAGGACGGCACGCCCGAAGCAGCTCTTGCAGCCCTCTCGACGGAAAAATGCGATTCCCTCGGTGACAAAACGCGAGCCCAGACTATAGCCGGCCAGAGAGACGGGCATGCCGGGGAACGCCTTGTTGATGTTACCGAGGAAGTTGGTGAAATGCGGCATCGACCACTTCGCATTGTCCTCGTCCGTGCGGTAGGCTAAGGCGCTAGTCTTTCTTGAGGGCCACGAATACACGATGACTGGGCCTGGAAACTGAAGCCCCTCTTTCAGAGCCAGCGCAGTTTCGACCGCCGTTACAAACGACGTATAATAGCCGTGTACGTAGACGAGAACTTGACGCGGACGCTTTGAAACGAACTGCGAACTTATCGCATTGATGAGCGCTTGTTTCGTCGAGCAGCGCGCTTCGTTGGCCTTGTCTACCGGCGCCGATATGACGCCGGTGGTGATCAAGGGATTGTGATTGGCATCGGTGCCCCACTCGCCGCTGAAGAGTTGGTTATCGTCCAGCGCCTCGCGATCGGTAACGAAAAAGATCGATCCGGGCTTCGCGACGCACTCGGCCTGCGCGGGAGCGCGGAGGAAGAGCGTAAGGCCTAGCGCGCAAAGAGCGAACAGTGCAACGCGGTTCAATCGACACGGCATAGATTGGCCCCTCGATCTGTCGAAGGCAGCGATCCCCTCACTGCGGTGCGAACGTGACCAGCATTTCGGTCACGATCTTTCCCGGTATCACAACGCCCCCCTGCGTTACGCGTCACGCGCCTGGCGGCGAATTCCTAAGCGCTGAGACAGAGAAAACGGCACATTTGCACGTGTACTCGGACCGAGACGCCGACGCGGCGGGCGCCTTCGGGAGGCTCGTCGGGTAACGAAAACGGCTCCGCTGTTGCACATTTGTTTCACGTAGCCCGAAAGTAGCGTGCAGACTCTTGTAAAACGATTTTGGTAGCCCCAGCGGGATTCGAACCACTACTCGGGGGTTCAGGAGAGTCCCGACCGCTCCGTTAGAAAATGTTAGACGGGGCCGCGACGCCGAATCACCTAGGAGATGACCGGGATGACGTTTGCCTTCACCGACATCGAAGGCAGCACGACGCGGTGGGAGCATGATCGCGTCGCCATGCAGGAAGCTGTGCGCCGCCACGACGCGATCCTGCGCGCGGCAATTCGGGAACACGGCGGCCACGTCTTCAAGACGATCGGTGATGCCTTCTGCAGCGCGTTCACGCGGCCCGACGAGGCCGTTGCGGCAATGCTCGCGGCGCAACGGCAACTTTCCGTGGAGAATTTCTCGGCAGTCGACGGATTGCGCGTGCGCACGGCAATCAACACCGGCACTGCCGACCAACGCGAAGGCGACTACTTCGGTCCGGCGGTCAACAAGGTCGCGCGACTGCTGGCGATCGGCCATGGCGGACAGATTCTGCTGACGGCTGAGACCTCTGCGCTCGTACGCGCTGCATTGCCCGCTGATGCGTCGCTGCGCGAGCTCGGCGCCTATCATCTTAAAGACTTCACCGAGCCGGAGCGGGTACGCCAGTTGCTCGCGCCGGGATTACCGGCGGACTTTCCGCCGTTGCGCTCGCCGGGTACGTTGCCGAGCGATCTTTCCATAATCGATGCGGCGGAGTTTCGGTCCGTCCCCAGCTTCAGCGGACGCGATGAGGAACTCGCTACCCTTAATGGCGCGCTGAAGCATGATGGTGCGATCGCGGTCGTGCATGGTCTCGGCGGCGTCGGCAAATCATCGATCGCACGCGAGTACGGCTGGCGGAATCGCGACGCATATTCGGTGGTTTGGTGGCTCAACGCGGAAACCGAAGACGGCATCATTGACGGGTTACTGCGCTTTGGGACGATGTTCGTGCAGGGCCTCGATCAGCTGGCCGACCGGCGCGTCGCCGCGCAGCGGGTGATCAACTCGGTGTTGGGTGGTTTTGACAAACCGGTCCTCCTCGTTTTCGATAATCTCGAAAACGAAAGACTGATGCGGACGTGGCTGCCGCGCACTGGGACGCGCGCGTTGGCGACTTCGCGCGACGCCGCGTGGAGCGCTGAAGTCACGGCAATTCCATTGCGGATCTGGTCGCTTGAGACCGCGATCGCCTACCTGCGGCGCGGGAGCGGGCGCACCGACTTCAGCGAAGACGAGGCACGAGCGATTGCCGAGGCCGTTGGCGCGCTACCGCTGGCGCTAGCCCACGCCGCCGCGTCGCTGCGCAATGCGCGCATGGTCAGCCCGCTACGCTATCTGGAACGCGTCCGGGCGTATCTCAAGAATGCGCCCCGTGGGGCCGAGTATCCGCGCTCGGTCTTTGCGACGTTTAACACGGCGATTGCACAAGCCGAACAGCACGCGGCCGGCGCGGCGGCGGTGTTGTGTTTTGCGGCGTCGTTTGCACCCGATGCGATTCCCGACGAGCTCTTTCGCCAGACGATCGAGTCGTATGCCGAGGGGCTGCGACCGATGCTTGTCGAGCGTCCTGCCGTCGATCTGCGCTCTGCCATTATTGACGAACTGCGCCTCGACGAGGCCCTCGGCGCGCTCGACCGGCTTTCGCTGCTGACCTTTGCACCGAGCTCGCGCACCTACAACTTACACCGGCTCGTGCAATTGGCCGCGCAGGATCTCGCAGCAGGATCCGAAGGTGCATGGCACGACTGCGCTGTCGCGGTTGCCGATGCTGCTTTTCCGGAAGTTGGGTTTAAGACATGGCCGCTGTGCGAACGGCTGCTCGCGCACGCGCGCGCGGCGGTAGACGCGTTACCGAGCGAGACGGCCTTCTCACCAGCCGGTCACCTAGCCTATCGATGCGCCGAATACGTTTGGAGACGCGGCGCGTACAGTGCTGCAGAACTTCTGCTAAAGCGTGCGCTGGCGATTCACGAGAAGACGCTCGGCCCGGACCATCCCGACGTCGCACGCAGCATAAACAGCCTCGCGGGCGTGTACTACGTGCAAGGGCACTATGAGGAAGCTGAACGGTTGTACCGCCGCGCGCTAGAGGTTCGCGAGAAGACGCTCGGCCCCGATCACCCCGATGTTAGCGAGAGCCTAAACGACCTCGGGCTCCTGTACCGTAACCAAGGGCGTTACGACGAGGCGCAGTCGCTGCTTGCACGGGCGCTGGCGATTTGCGAGAGGGCGCTTGGCCCGGATCACCCCAATGTTGCGGTCTGCCTCGACAACCTCGGGATCGTGCACCGTGACCAAGGGCGTTTCAACGAGACGGAGACGCTGAATGCTCGCGCAGTGGCGATTCTGGAGAAGGCGCTCGGCCCGCATCACCCCCATGTTGCGTATGGCCTAAGTAACCTCGGGTACGTGTACGGCCAGCAAGGGCGCTTCGACGAGGCTGAGGCGCTAAACACGCGTGCGCTTGCGATTCGGGAGAAGGCGCTCGGCGTGGAGCACCCCGATGTTGCTATCAGCCTAAACAACCTCGCCGTCGTGTACGATCGATTAGGGCGTTTCGCTGAGGCGGAAGCATTGTACGCACGCGCTCTTGCGATTCGAGAGAATACGTTCGGCCCCGATCACGCCGAGGTCGCGGCCACCTTGAAACACTTGGGAGACTCATACGAAGCTCAGGGACGTTACGAAGACGCAGGGCCGCTGTACTCGCGTTCGCTCGCCATCCGGGAAAAAGCTCTGGGCTCGGACCATCCGCTAACGAAAGCCGTACGCGAGCAGCTGACAGCTATCCGTTCGAAATAACGTCCGCACGGGTTACTCCCTGTCGACTGGCCCGCTTGACGACGGCTCCGAGAGAAAATCTTGCGTACTATACTTTGTTTGAATCGGCATAAACCGGCGTGGCTTCTGTGTGAAGTCGAAACTATCTGTCGGGCTATTCGCGCGCGTATCTGTGTAGCCGTCGGACGGCGACCCGATATGCGGCAAACCAAACGTCTCCTCAATGAACTTTAGGATGCTTGCGAATTCGAGCCGCCGATGCGAGACGTAGCCGCGCTTTGCGTACGGCGAAATGATCAGGCATGGAACGCGGATTCCAAGCCCGCGAAAGTCAGGCTGCGGCGGACGTGCGTTGTCGTACCAGCCACCCCAATCGTCCCACACCACGAAGATGGCAGAGCTGTCCCAGTACTTGCTTTTGCCGATCGCGTTGACGATCGAGGCCACCCACGACGGGCCGCGATCGCTTCGAAAGCGCGGATGATCGGAATCGATCTTGCTCGGCATTACCCAGCTGACAGCGGCGAGCTTGCCCAGTCTCGGATCTGTCAAGATCTTCGTCTGCGGAGTCGAGATGTTTCGCTTCCAGTCCGGCCCCTTTCGTACGTAGGCGATCGCTTCGAACGGTTCCCAAAATCCGGCGTCGACGAGTTGTGTCGCATAGTATTTCCACGAAACGCCGGCGTTGTCGAGAACTTCGGCCATACTGTTGAACTGAGCGAAACAAGGAAACGGCCCTTCTTGGAAGTGCACGATTCGATCCGGTGTCAGGTAAGAGCTCGTCGTGCCTCCGGGCGAGTCGCAGTCGTCGGGGGGCTCGCTCGGGAAGTTTACCTCGGCTTTCTTCGGCTCGATGTTATCGTTTCCGGCAACGAGCATGAGGTGGCTCGTGAAGCTCCCGCCGAACTCAGTCGGAAACATCGCATCGGAAAGAACGTATTGATTTGCGATGTCCCAATACGGCTGGATGAGCGAACGCTGCACGCGGGCGTACGGCGCGTAGGGATCGTGCGCTCGGCCAAAGTGAATGAAACCGTCCATCCGGCCTTGATTCCAGTCGATCATAGAGGCTTTCCAACCGTGCTTGAAGTCGGGGCCGACAAAGGTAATCTCGTGCAGGGGTATTTTGGCGTCGCCCCTCGGGCAACCAGTCTGCGGTTCCGGTTTCGCCGCTCCGGGCTCAGCGCCGCGGGCGCCACAGCCGAAGGTCGGTGCATTAGCCCCAGGGTAACCGGCGAAGAAGTTGTTTATCGTGCGATTCTCTTGAATGATCACAACGACGTGCGAAATACGATGGCTTGCGGGGCTTGCGAGTGCGGATTGCATGGGCGGCAACGCGCCAAGCGACGCTGGGGCTGTCGCCCGTCCAAGACAGGAAGTCGGCACCGCGGCCAGCAGCAGAATCGCGAAGTTTTTCAGGCGGAACGTCACGCTAGGGTTAGGCTTCTTTCCGGCGCTTCAGGGAGTCAATGCAAACACAACTCCGCGTTGGCTAGTACCACCCATCGCCGCCGTACCGTAAAGAGTGTCGTTCAACACACTGAGACGGGCAACGGGGTCGCCTCCGTCGCGTCCTGTAAAAAGGTGAAGTACTTTTTCCGAGCCCGTCGTGCTCACGCTAAAGACTGTTCCTTCGTACCGGTGCCGGCGCTGAACGCCACCGGTGTACGTCGTACCGTAGAGCGTCCCATGCAGGGCGGTCAGATTAGCATCAGGGTCGCTACCGTCGCCGTTCCCCTTGAATTCGTATAACGTCTGCAGCGCTGCGCCGGTGCTGATACTAAACACGGTTCCATGAAAGTTGTAACCACCGGAGATGGTTGTTCCGTAGAGTGTGCCGTTCAGCGCGGTCAGGCCCGCCGGAACATGCAGCCCGTCGGCCTTGCCGGTGAAAGCGTAGAGGACCCGCTCGTTGCCATTGGTAGTGATGCTGAATATCGTTCCAGCTGCAGACTGGCCGCCTTGCCACGTTGTGCCGTACAGCAGTCCGTTTAGCGGGGTCAACCTCGACTCGGGACTGGCGCCGTCTGTCGGATCGCCGTTGAACCTATAGAGCACGCTCTCGGCGTAACCAGATCCGGACCGTACTACCTTGAAGACGGTACCGGCGGGATAGTAAGTCTTATGTTTACCGCCATTTTCCGTCGTCCCGTAGAAGACACCGTTTAAGTATGTCAAACCCGCATGAGGATTCGCGCCGTCGCTTCCCCCTTTGAAACTATAGAGCACGCGCTCTTTGCCGCCGAGCGTTAGACTAAAGACCGTTCCATAACCATTTTTGCCGCCGAAGTATGTTGTACCGTAAAGCGTACCATTCACGTTAATCAGATCCCCGAGAGGGAACACGCCATCGGGCTGACCTTTGAACTTGTACAGCGCCTGTTCGGTCCCGCTCGGAGTCACGCTGAAGACGAGCCCGTGATCTCCCGAACCTCCGCGATCGGTTGTGCCGTAAAGTGTCCCGCGCACGTCGGTCAGGCCCGCAGCGGGAGTGCGGCCATCGCCGCCATTAAAGTTGAACACGACGCGGTAGCTAGAAGTAGCACGACCATAATTCGGAGTGCCGATAGCGGATGAAACGGTGTCGTGCGAAACCGGGCCAAGGGCGTTAGCGCCGCAGCCAGTTAGTATCGCGATGGAGGCGCAAAACATCAGCGCGCAACGGCTCAAGTGCGGAACTTGCATCGGGCATCTATGATAGCACCGAAGTCGCGATCTCGAAAGCTGACGATGCCCAACGCAGCTCGATTCATTAGTGGGTAACGGGTGCGGCGTCCCGGCCCCTCGTGCGTTCTGGTACGCGGTCTTCGCTACGATAGACGCCTCATTACTCAAGAACTTCAAGGAGAGCAACTAAATGTTCGTATCCACG
>Ga0209169_10002348_pt1 | contig 11392 bp, 9 predicted proteins | sample HubBroMetageWRM4_FD_188346 | JGI IMG/M metagenome (GOLD analysis project Ga0209169, IMG submission 188346) | Warmed soil microbial communities from the Hubbard Brook experimental Forest, New Hampshire - Hubbard Brook CCASE Soil Metagenome WRM 4... | ecosystem: Environmental > Terrestrial > Soil...
ACGATCACATCGGTGGCAGCATCCCACTCGTAGGCGAACATCTTCCCAGCCTCGGCCGCCAGACGAAACCGGCCTTCGCTCTGGCGCAGTGCTTCCTCTGCCTGCTTGTGTTCAGTCACATCTACCGCGGTCCCTATGTAGCCGACAAAAGAGCGCTCCTGATTGAACCTCGGCACTCCGATGTCTAGAACCCACCGGTGTTCGCCGTCGTGACGGCGGAGACGATACTCCAAACTGAAGGCCTCACGACGATCGAACGCCTGGGTGTAGATGTCCATGCAACGCCGCAAGTCGTCGGGGTGAACGCCCTCCGCCCAGCCGTTCCCAAGCTCCTGATCGAGCGATCGCCCGGTGAAATCCAGCCACGGCTTGTTGAAGTAAGAACAAAGCTTGTCAGTCTCGGACATCCAGATGAGCACGGGCGCCGTATCCGCCACCAGCCGGAAACGATTTTCGCTCTCGCGAAAGGCTCGCTCGGTCTGTTTCTGTTCTTCGACAAGAACTGCAAGGACCATAAAAGTTGTTGCGGCAAAAAACAGGAAGAGCTGCAGCGAGATCACATTGCCCAGTGGATCTGAGCCGGTAAAAGGACCGCGTCCGTGGACTGCACCCCAGATGGAAAAAAAGGCAACAACGATCATCGAAGTGCTGACTCCCATAGATCCAAAACGCAAAGCGGACCAAAGCAAAAATGGCAGAAGTGAATAAAGGGGTATGGGCAGACTGTTGCTGGTTCGAGCTACGAAAGCAACATAACCCAACAGACTCAACCCCAGAATTAGAGTGGCTGCCTCGAAATAGAAGGCACGCGACTTCCGCATCCATTCCGGTCTGGTAATCACCCAGCTCAAAACGGCGGGCGTGAGAGTCAGGAGGGCCAACGCCTCCGTGAAGAAACCGATTCTCCAACGAATCCAGTAGCTCGCGTCCCAAGCGGGGGTAGCGATAAACGCCGAAACCAGGGGAGCGAGGATCACCGCGAAGAACGAGTACGCGGCCAGGGACTTTATGCTGTTCAAACGAGGTGGACCGTCAAAGCAGTAGCTAACACCGAGAGCGGCGATGAGAACTTCGACCGTATCAGCCAGAACCAGTAATGCCGTTGAATGAAGGGGCAAGCCGGACAGCAGGTCATAGAGAGCAAATGCCCCGAGTCCAGCGGCGATCAGCGGTGGCCAGAGCTTGCGTGGGGCCAAGAGCAACAGCCCCACCAGAAGCGCACAACCTGGCCACAAGGGCCAGACCATTTGCGGACGAAGCGACAGCGATCCCGCTAGTGTGGCGCTAACAAAGCACAGGAAAGCGGCAAGGCACGTCAGGAGGACTGTGCTCAGGGGGGAATCCGGGTTTGCATTTCTCCACGACAGGCTACTGTGGACTGAACTCATACGTAACGTCGGCCGAGGGAAGCACTTCAAGCATCCGTCACGAACGCAGCACGCAAATGACGGAGCGCGTCCCGTATGTTATACGCGTGTGGTTCTTGCCGGGCAAGCTGAACCGGGGTTGGGCGCTGATTGCGGGCCGGGTCGCTGACTCTCAGAGCTTCCGGTATCGCCTCTTAATCCGTGCGTTTTTGCCTGGGCGATCCTCGCGGCTCACGGCACTCCGCCAGTGCTGCCAACTTTACCAGTGGCAATTTCTCCCGTTTCGAGCTATTTTGTTAAGAGGAGAGAGGATTGTCCCTCCGTCGGCACCGGTATAGCAAGTTCCCTGCCTGCGATCGGGTAGTCGATTCGATCACTCTCATTCAGGCAACGCCACAGGTTGGCTTCGTCAAACGGCGCCTGGTTCACGTCTGACTTATCGCCGTGCTTGCTGGTTCGGCGTAGCAATTAAGCCCTTCAAGCAGTTATTATTAATTACCGAACTTAAATTGAGGAGAACCTTATGAAAAACATTTGGGCAGTGGGCCTGCTTGTTGCCATGATTGCGTTGCCGGCTTTTGGGCAACAGAAGGAACAGGACCGAGTCGCAAATGCCGGGAAGGTAATGCAAGAAATTTTGAATATTCCCGACAATATTCCGCAGGATGTGATCGATAAGGCAGATTGTGTGGTGGTTTTACCCTCCGTCCTGAAATTTGCCATCGGAGTTGGCGGGAGTTATGGCCGGGGAGTGATGACCTGTCGCCGCGGCAAGGATTTCAAGGGCCGCTGGGGTGCTCCGACCATGATGGCGCTTGAGGGCGGCAGCTTTGGCTTGCAGTTGGGCGGTCAGGCGACTGACTTCGTACTGTTGCTGATGACCTCCCGTTCGGCCGAGAACATCCTCGTGAGCAAGGTCAAGCTGGGTGGAGATGCTTCGGCTGCTGCGGGTCCGGTTGGTCGGACCGCTTCCGCCGAAACAGACGCGTCGATGCGCGCGGAGATCCTCTCCTATTCTCGGGCTCGTGGATTGTTTGCTGGAATCTCTCTCACGGGCTCGACCCTGCGTGCGGATAACGACGCCAATAAGAGCCTTTATGGAAAAGAGGTTAGCGCGTCAGACATCGTTTTCAAAGGGGCGGTGACGGCGCCTCCGTCTGCGCAATTATTGCTGTCAACGCTGGACAAGAAGTCTCCAGTAAATAAATCGAAATAGCAGCAGGCTCAACATGCGAGCGGCAGTCGTGGGAGACTGCCGCACTTAACCACAGCCAAGGAGCGGTCTCCCAGTTATTATTTGGAAACCAGGATAGAAGCCATAAACGATGAGAATCGCAAGCGCAGCAAGTGCATTTCCGAAGCATTACTATTCCCAGAAAGTACTTCTGGAGCGTCTCCAGGACTTCTGGGGGACCCGGCTTAAGAACCCTCTGTTGCTGGCGAGGCTGCATCGCAATGTGACGGTCGAAGGCCGTTACCTGGCTGTCCCCGCGGAGGAGTATGTGGATATCAAGACCTGGGGTCAGGCCAACGACATCTGGATCCGGGTCGCACAGGAGTTGGGGGAGCGGGCTCTATGCCTGGCGCTTCACAATGCTGGTGTCGAGCCGCAGGATTTAGGGGCCTTGCTGTTCACGACCGTCACTGGGGTCGCAAGTCCGTCGATCGACGCTCTGTTGATCAACAGGATGGGACTTCCCACGAATATTCGGCGTACTCCAATTTTCGGCTTGGGATGCGTGGCCGGCGCCGCCGGAATTGCCCGCGCGTCGGATTACGTTCGCGCTTATCCTAAGCAGGCGGCGGCCTTGGTCTCCGTCGAACTCTGCTCACTGACTTTGCAGCGCGAAGACTTGTCGGTAGCGAACCTGATTTCGTCAGGACTTTTCGCCGATGGCGCGGCCGCGGTGATTGTGACCGGGGCAGAATTCGAACGGGCTGGCCGCGAAGTTGTAGGACCCACCATCGTCGCTACCCGGTCGATCTTCTATCCCAGCACAGAGGATATGATGGGCTGGAAAATCTCCGAGCGGGGATTCCGCATACTGCTGTCGACGGAGGTTCCGACTCTGATTCGGGAAAATCTGGGACGGGACGTAGATGCTTTTCTGGCGGACAACGGACTCAAGCGCGACGACCTTAAGAGTTGGGTTCTGCACACCGGGGGACCAAAAGTGCTGGAGGCATCGGCCGCGGCGCTCGGCTTGCACAACGGACAGCTCGACGCCTCATGGGATTGCCTTCGCAAGGTAGGAAATCTTTCTTCCGCTTCGGTGCTGTGCGTACTCGAAGACGTGATGAAGAACAGGCGTCCTGAGCCGGGCACACTGGGTCTGCTGGCCGCTATGGGACCCGGGTTTTGTTCCGAGCTTCTTCTGCTGCGATGGTGAACCGCGAGGTAGTTCCAGCAGCCGGTTGAATCGGCGGCTGCCTACTGCTTAAAGACCAACGGAGGCCCGCTGACTCGCTTCCCCTTGAGATCGACAGTTACTTCGATGCGGTCGGCGATGGTCACGAAGGGGATGCCATGAGTCATCCCGTAGTCCTTACGGTCGAAAGCCATTGTTCCCTTAATCCCGCCGGAGCCTGTGCCCTGACCAGAGACCGTCAGCTGGAGCGTCTCAGGTTTAGTCACTCCACGTATCGTAAAGTCACCCTGCACGTCGTAGGTGTTGGCACCGGTCGGAACAATCTTCGTTGACTTAAATGTGATCAACGGATCATGCTGGACGTCGAAGAATTCCTTGCTCTTCAGCTTGCCATCCTTCATGTCGCTTCCCGTACTCACGCTGTCCGCCTGGATCTTGATGTCCAAAGCGCCAGTCGTGGGGTCAGTAGAAGTGAATGTCAGAGTGGAGTCCCACTTTTTGAAAGTTCCAACCAGCTTCACCGAGGCCTTCACGTAAAACGTAACCGAGCTATCGTCGGGCGTAATTGAGATGACAGGCACCTGCGCCTGGCTTAGTGAAGGGAGCACGAGGAATGCCAAGAAGCAGAGGACGGATAACCGCATCGTGCCGAATGTGAGTTTCATAGGCATGAAATTCCTTCCACCAGTTGTCGTGAGAACAACCAGAGTGAATCCAAAATACCTCTTGGACTATGACACCTGATGTTGGCTGAGAGGTACTGTCAAATGTGACAGGTACGTTCGGCGGAATCGCCGGAAAGACCTGTCTTGATAAGGAAGTCCAATCCCACCGCGTCGAAGCCCGAGCCGTGCTTCTACAACACAACTCTCTCGTGATGATTCAACGATGATCGTTCTGAGCGGCTTACCGTTTTACATTATTTTTCTCCCTGACTGCCTAGCCTCCCTCATCAGCGCCTTCGTAGTTTCTGAGCATGAAAAACGTCGCTCCGCTGCCTCCGATCAAAAAGCCAACTTCGAACCGCCCTGCTGAACATCGAGAAGTACAAAGGCATTCCCACACCACAACTCATCGAGGCGGCTCATTGCAAAAAGAGGTAGCCACACAATACGTGGAAACATCTGCTCGGCTTGAGTCACCATCACTTGCGAGGTAACCTGTGACCGATTTTGCGACCTGCAGAGGGAATGAATCATCATCTATATGGACATTTGGAGTGAATTAAAGTCAGTCGTTCAGTGGCGAGTCTGGGGATTGTAAGGCTATGGGTGCAGACCTCATCATTGCGCCTCAAAGCGACAGCCAACGCTATGAGGCTGTGTTGCGCATCAGTGAAGCCATCGCTGCGTGCCGCGAACCGGAGGAACTCGCTAGCGCCCTCGCGGATGAAATCGACAAATTTCTGCACTTCGACCACCTCTACTTCACTGTGTTGAAGGAGAACTCCAAGGAAATTGAATATCTCGTTTGGGGTAAGGGTGCTTTATCTTTCCCGGATCTGCCTATTGAGGAGCTGCCAACGTGGCACGCTATGGCGAGCGGTGATCCACAGCATACTGCCGATTGGGACATGGAAGAACGGTATCCGCGATTCAAGCTGTGGGCGAAGAAACAGGGCCTCGGCTCCAGTGTCCGCGTACCGCTGACGACGCCGCATCGTCGATTGGGTGTGTTCGGAATCGTTCGCAACACAGTGAACCCATTCAGCGAGGACGAGATAAGCTTTCTGCGGTTAGTCGGGCATGTCGTCGCGTTCGCGCTCGATGACGGGTTGAATCTCAGGCGTGCACAGAGTGCTCAGGCGTGCTTACAAACTCAAAACGACCGCCTGCAGTTGCTTTTCAATCTAACGAACCGAATCACGTCGAACCTGAACTTTCGGGAACTCTTGCGCCAGATCGCAGCCAACATTCGCGAGGTCATGCAGTGTGATGCCGTTGCGGTTTCGCTCGTAGATTCCGCAGCAGGCACTTCTAGGCTATATGTCCTTGATTTTCCTCAGGGCAAACGCATCATTAAGGAGGAGCGCGTCCTCACAATAGCCGGTGCCGCTAGGCGCGTTCTGGAGTCATTGAAACCAGCAGTTGTTAACAAGAGCGATCCTACCGAAGTCCCCCCTGAGATCTACGATGAAGTGGTCGCCGAGGGCCTCAAGAGCACCTGTCTGATTCCTCTGATTAATCGGGGTCGAGCACTCGGAATCCTGACCATTGCACGGACTACTGAAACTCCTTTCACCGCATACGACGTCGAATTTCTGACGCAAGCTGCGGGACAGATTGCAATCGCAATTGAAAACGCGTTGGCGTACCACGAGATTTCGCAACTCAAAGACAAGCTTGCCCAGGAGAAGCTGTATCTCGAAGAAGAAATCCGCAGCGAGATGAACTTTGAGAACATCATCGGCAACAGCCCCGCGCTGAAACATGTTCTGGAACTCGTTGAAACGGTGGCTACCAGCGACTCTACAGTCCTGCTGCTTGGGGAGACGGGTACAGGCAAGGAATTGATCGCGCGTGCCATTCACGACCGCAGCCGACGCAAGGAGCGCACGTTTGTGAAGCTGAATTGTGCCGCTATTCCTACCGGTCTGCTTGAGAGTGAACTGTTTGGACATGAAAAGGGAGCGTTCACCGGCGCGATTGCGCAAAAAGTCGGACGCATGGAACTGGCGGATCAAGGCACTTTGTTCCTCGACGAAGTGGGAGACATTCCCATCGAAATTCAACCGAAGCTGTTGCGCGCATTACAAGAGCGCGAATTTGAACGACTGGGGAGCACTCACACGCGAAGAGTGAATATTCGGCTCGTCGCGGCGACCAATCGCGATCTCGAACAGATGATTGCAGCCCGCGAATTCCGAAGTGATCTGTACTACCGCCTGCATGTATTTCCGATCCGGATACCGCCTCTGCGGGAACGCAAGGAAGACATTCCACAGTTGGTGAGTTATTTTGTGCAGAAGTTTGCCAAACAAATGCAGAAGAAGATTGAAGCTATTTCTCCGGCGGTCATGAAGGGGCTTACGGCGTGGGACTGGCCAGGCAATATTCGCGAGCTAGAGAACTTTATCGAGCGGGCGGTCATTTTGACGCGCGGCAGGTCGCTGGACGCCCCTCTCGGAGAACTCCGGAAAACAAATACGGTGGCGTTCCCGCATGTCCAGCAGCATAACGTCGAGCAAGTTGCTGGAGAAAGAACAAATCCGCAAGGTAACCAAACCAGCGTTGCTGACGAATATGAAAGAAGGCAGCGTGATGAGATCATTCGCGCCCTAACTGCATGCAAGGGGCGCGTCGGCGGTGCCGATGGTGCTGCCTCGAGCCTGGGAATGAACCGCACGACTTTCCTTTCTCGAATGAAGAAATTCGGCCTCTACGCGAAGCAGTATGCCTGATCTCCCGCCCGCCTCGTGGCGTCGACATTTTCGACGCTTTCAACTCCTTCGACCTCGATATTTTCGAGTCCCGGCGTTCCTTTCCTGACAATTCAGCAACTTACGGCTCCCTAGGTTTGGCGCGCGCCTTGCTTTAGCGCGAGTGGGAGAAGCAATGCTGAAGATCTCGCTCGTTGATAACGCCACGCAGCGTCGGGTGATTGTGGAAGGAAAGCTTATAGCGCCCTGGACAGGCGAGCTAAGGAATGCTTGTCAAGAGGCAAGAGCAGACCTTCGTGGTCGCGAACTCGTCATCGAGATGAACCATGTCACGACGATCAGTCAGGAGGGCGAGAACGTAGTCCTTGAGTTGATAAACGGGGGAATTCGATTCCGCTGCCACGGTGTGTTTACAAAGCATGTAGTGAAAGAACTAACTCGTCGCGCAAGCAGGAATGCTGGCGAAGGGAGGAGATGACTCAAGAGAGGCATACGATCTTGTTCTGTCCGGTACGGTCTACGAGTGGCGACCGCCCCAACTCCCCGCAACCCGCGAACGAAGGTGGCATGTTTTTGGACTGGTCGCACGAATGAGCGGGGCTTCACTATTTGGAGAAAAAGATATGACCAAAGGGACCCCCGTCGAAGTTCGCGAACACTATGGAAGTCTATACGCGAGTCGCGAGGACTTTCACACAATCTTTAATGAGGATCTGAAGCAGTTCTTTCAGATTTCATTTCTACTCACGGGCGATCCCGCAAAGGCCGAGCGATGCCTTGTAAGTGGTCTCGAGGACTGTTTCTCAGGAAACCGCGTCTTTCGTGAATGGGCGCGTTCTTGGGCGAAGCGAGCAATAGTCCAGAATGCAATTCGTGAATTGAAGCCGCGACCCAGCCAGTCCAACTCAACCCTGTCTAAAGCTATGTTCTCCAACATGCACGAACATGCGAGGGGTCCAGGCGGACATTTCGAAATCGACGCCGTGTTGCGGCTTGCGGATTTCGATCGCTTTGTGTTCGTCATGTCCGTCCTGGAGCATTACTCGGAACACGACTGTGCCCTACTCCTCGGGTGCTCCGTTGGAGACATTCGCGAGGGTCGTACACGCGCTCTGAAGGAGCTGGCAGACTCGCCTCACATGGAACCTTCCGAGAATCAGCTTTTTCGTGCAGGGAAAGAAGTGAAATGAGTGCTTTATGCTGACAAATCACAAGCCTGACCGCAATATCGTAGAACTTACAGACACGGAGATATATCACGCAATTCGCTATCTCGAATCGGACCCAAAAAGCACGAAAGAGATGAGTGAGGATGATCGGGAAAAAGATAATGGTGTCGTCATCTGCGTCTGTTTGTATATCGCCGTGCTAGGGTGCCTCGCGTTCGTCTGGCTGTATTGGAGGTGATCCCATCTCCAGTGACGCAGGAAAATGAATGCGCTCAACGTCAGGTCTATCGCCTTTCTCAGCACTTTCAACACATTCTGCACTTTCCTCATTCGATTTACGACGCCCTTTGTTGTTGACGAGTTCGGCTGTCACGTATCGGCTTTCTCGACACTTTCGACCCCTTCGACAGTTCCCGTGCTGCACTGCCTAAAGACTTCCTTCAATTGCCGTTACTTAGCGTCGTGTCCGTTTTGGCATGCGATTTGCCCGTGGAAGAAGGGTGCAATCGCGTGACTGATGCGCCTGAATCGACAAGACGACTCTCTGGGCACATTTCTCCCCCAACCGAGCAGCGTCCCGATTCAGGCGCGCCAGTGACGCGATTGAAGCAGAAGGTAAGTAACCATGATTGGGGGGGGAAGATGATGAAGCAAATATCTACAGCTTTAGTTAGTGCAGCTCTGCTCGTCCTTGCACTTGGCTGCAGCAATGGCAACGTTCGGGCCGCGGCCCCGCCTCCACCACCGGTGGTCGAAGTCGCGCCGGTCATTCAAGAGGATGTGCCCGTTCAGGGCGAGTGGGTAGGAACGCTCGAAGGCTACGTCACCGCGCAGATTCAACCGCAGGTTAGCGGCTACTTGATTCGCCAGGATTATCAAGAAGGCGCAGTCGTCAAAAAGGGTCAGCTGCTCTTCGAGATCGATCCGCGTCCCTTTCAAGCCGTGCTTGATCAAGCTAAAGGACAGCTGGCGCAAGCCGAAGCGCAGATGGCGAATGCCGAACTGAACGTGAAACGCGATATTCCCGAAGCGGAAGCTCACGCCATTCCCCAAAGCCAGTTGGATACCGACACCCAGTCGCTTCGCGGGGCGAAGGCAGCAGTTGAGGCCGGCCAGGCGTCGGTCGAACAGGCCGAGCTGAATTTGGGCTATACGAGAGTCGTGTCGTTGATCGACGGAATCGCCGGCATCAACACCGTGCAGGTGGGCAACCTGGTGGGGCCGTCAACGGTCCTCACTGCGGTTTCGCAGGTAAGTCCGATCAAAGTCTATTTTCCCATCAGCGAACAGGAATACTTGCGGATGGCAGACGGCGGCGGTCCGGGGAGCGTGGACTTTCTGACGCACGCATCACGAATCCCACTGCGTCTGACCCTGGCTGACGGGAGCACCTACCCGCACCCTGGCAGAATCATCTTCGCGGACCGCCAGGTAAACACGCAGACCGGAACCATCCAGATCGTGGGCGAGTTTCCCAACTCCAGAAATCTGTTGCGACCGGGCCAATACGCACGCATTCAGACACCCACTGGAAACATCACGGGAGCGCTTCTGGTGCCGCAGGCGGCCGTGAATCAGCAGCAAGGAACATATCAGGTCACCGTGGTCGGCACCGATAACCGGACGCAGCTCCGTACCGTGCAAGTCGGACCGACAGTGGGCACGCTCTGGGTGGTCACCTCGGGCCTAAAGCCCGGAGAACGCGTGGTTGCGGTTGGAGCAGACAAGGTCAAGGAAGGTGGGCTGGTGAACCCGAGCCCATACAAAAATACGGAGGAGCGCTAACAATGGCGAATTTTTTCATTCGAAGACCTATCGTCGCAATCGTGATTGCGATCCTCACGGTTATAGTCGGCGCGATCTCAATCGCGACCTTGCCGGTAGCGCAGTTCCCACAGATCGCTCCACCTGAGATCAGGTTACAAGCCAACTATCCCGGTGCAGATGCGCAGACTCTCGAACAGTCTGTTGCCGTCCCCATCGAGCAGCAAGTCAGCGGCGTAGACAACATGAGTTACATGTACTCGTTGAACGCCACCGCGAACCAGCAAACAACATTGCTCGTCGACTTCGACCTCAAAACGGATCCCAACACGGATCTGCTGCTCACACAGTCGCGCCAACAACTGGCCAATGGCCAGTTGCCGCCCGAGGTGAACAATTACGGGATCACCCTAAAGAAGTCGACCACTGCTCCGCTCATGCTGATTTCCCTGTACTCGCCGAATGGCAGCCACGATTCAAACTATCTGGCCAACTACGGCTACATCAACCTCAACGATCCGATCGCCCGGTCATACGGCGTTGGCCAGACCCAGATCTTCGGTTCGGGCCAATACGCAATGAGGCTATGGGTGAAGCCCGACCAACTGGCCAAGCTCGGCATCACCGTCACGGACATAGTTAACGCACTTCAGGCCCAGAACACGGTGAATCCCGCTGGCCAGGTCGGTGGTGAGCCGGCTCAGAGCAACCAGCAATTCACCTATGCCGTGCTGGCTCAAGGGCGCCTCACTTCTCCCGAACAGTTCGGTAACGTCATCGTGCGGGAAGCACCGAATGGGGGAACCGTTCGAATCAAAGACGTTGCCCGAGTCGAACTGGGCACCCAGGACTACAGCCTGAAGGGTCGCCTGAATGGTAAGCCCAGCGCCATCATTGCCGTCTACCAATTGCCCGGAACCAATGCCGTGCAAACGGTTAAGGGCGTTCGGAAGCTGATGGCCCAGATGAAGCAACGCTTCCCGCAAGACATTGACTACACCGTTTCGCTCGACCAGACACTCCCGGTCACAGAGGGCATGAAAGAGATCCTTGAGACCCTCGTGATTGCGATTGTGCTCGTCATATTTGTGGTCTATCTCTTTTTACAAGATTGGCGCGCCACCCTGATCCCCATGTTAGCCGTGCCTGTCTCGCTGGTAGGGACCTTTGTCGTCTTCCCGCTGTTCGGCTTCTCGATCAACACGCTTTCGATGTTCGGGTTGGTGCTCGCTATTGGCTTGGTGGTCGACGACGCCATCGTGGTGGTTGAAGGTATACAACACCACATCGAGGAAGGTCTTACCCCCAGGGATGCGGCCCAAAAAGCCATGAGCGAGCTTTCCG
>Ga0209169_10002349_pt1 | contig 11390 bp, 10 predicted proteins | sample HubBroMetageWRM4_FD_188346 | JGI IMG/M metagenome (GOLD analysis project Ga0209169, IMG submission 188346) | Warmed soil microbial communities from the Hubbard Brook experimental Forest, New Hampshire - Hubbard Brook CCASE Soil Metagenome WRM 4... | ecosystem: Environmental > Terrestrial > Soil...
CCGCGCTGGCGGCGCTGCGTGCACAACGTCGATCGCGATCTGGGCGAAGCGCTGGGCCAGGCCTACGTCGATCGCGCATTTCCGCCCGAGAGCCGCGCTCGCACCATCCAGATGGTGCATGCCATCGAGACCGCGTTGTCAGCCGATATTCAAAGCCTGAGCTGGATGTCTCCTGCGACTAAGGATCAAGCGATCGTCAAACTCAAGGGCATCGAAGATAAGATCGGCTATCCTTCGCACTGGCGTGATTATTCCAGTGTCAAAATCGTGCGCGATAACTTTGTGAGCAATGTTGCGCAGTCTTCCTCGTTCGAATTCGAACGCTGGGTGGCGAAGATTGGCCAGCCCGTCGATCGTTCGGAGTGGACCATGACTCCGCCCACGATCAATGCTTATTACGATCCGCAACTCAACACCATCAACTTCCCTGCCGGAATTCTGCAGCCGCCGTTCTTCGATCCCACGAAAGATGATGCCGTGAACTACGGTGCCATCGGCATGGTCATCGGCCACGAAATCATTCACGGCTTCGACGATCAGGGCCGCAAGTTCGATGCCCATGGCAATCTGCGCGACTGGTGGACTGAGAATGACGCCAAGCAATATGACGAGCGCGGCAAGTGCATCTCCGACGAGTACACGCAGGAGGTTCCGGACGCGGGAACCGGGGTTAAGCAAAACGGCTTGCTGACGCAGGGCGAGGACACCGCCGACAACGGCGGCATCCACCTCGCCCTTTACGCGCTCGAAACCACGCTCAAGCAACAAGGGAAATCGCTCGACGACAAAGGGCCCGACGGCTGGACGTATCGCCAACGCTTCTTTCTGGCCAACGCCTATTCCTGGTGCTCGAATGTCCGTCCGGAAATCGCGCGCATGCTCGTCTCCACCGACCCTCACTCGCTGCCGGTCTTCCGCATCGACAATGTCATGTCGAATATGTCGGAGTTCCAGCAGGCCTTCGGATGCAAAGCCGGCCAGCGCATGGTGAGAGCCAACGCCTGCCGCGTCTGGTAGTTCTTCAACACGCAAGTAAAAAGGCCAGCCGCAGGACTGGCCTTTTTACTTTCTGTAGCGCCGTCGTCTACCGGTTAATGTCTTCCTTATTCTGCAACCGTTTCACATATCCTTCCAGGTTCGCCTTGTTCGAATCCGGCGCGGTGGTCAGAGAGAGTTTCACTTCCTTCACCGCGTTGTCGTAATCTCCCTGCGAACTGTAGATCCGGGCCATCCCCATGTGCGAAGTCCAGTAGTCAGGGAACTTCTTGGCCGTGGAACGGAAGACCGCAAACGCCTCGTCTGATTTTTTCTCCGTCTGCAACTGGCGCCCGAAGAAATAAAGCTGCAGCGGACTTGCCAGATCGAGCGCCTTGGCCCGGAACGCCTCGGCGTCCTGCTTGCGGCCCATGGCATCCAGAATCTTCGACTTGTTCATCATATTGTCGTAGCGCTGTTCCGCCTGAATCGACTGCTCTTCATCTTTGAGCGCCTCATCGAGATTGATCTTGTTCGCCAGGAAATATGCGGCCGCGTCGTCCCAGCCTTCCCAGTAATACTGATTGAGTCCGAATTCCTGCTGACGAATGCTCGCGGTCACGATCTCGTTAACGTTCACCTGCACTTTGAACGGCACAGCCACTTTTTCCCAGCGCATGGTGACGACGGCCGAATCCGGTTTCACATCGTCAAAATCGTAGGCCAGCGCGTCGTGTACCTCCGCTGCCTGCGGCTTCACGGTCACGCGCAGCGCGTCGTCTTCCTGCTTGTAAGAAAAACTGCCCCATGCTCTGGCATCCTTGGAGAAGATCACCGTCCACTGATTCTCTCCCGGAATCATGTGCACGCCATAAGTGCCCTTATCGAGCGGCTGGCCCTCAATCATCACCGGATCGCTAAACGTGATCGTCGTATTTTCATTCGCGCCCGCGCGCCATACCTTGCCATACGGAACGACTTTGCCCCATATCTCGCGCCCATTCGCTAGCGGCCGGTGATAGTTCACCGTTATATCGGTAATGCCGATGCGCTGCATCACCGTGGCGTGCTGGCTGGCGCGCGGCAGGTTGAGCATCAGAGTTTCGCCGGTCGCGGTCTGCGCGACGCAAGCGCTCGCCATCAATAAAACACTGGAACACAAAACAAGCAGACGAACTTTATGCATGGAAAAGCTCCTTCTTGAGCTGCTGAAATTGGCAGCCGATTTTCGGGCTTGCGGCATGGATGGTGGAACAGGAAGCTGGAAACAGGCAAATGGCGCCATCCGGCACTTTCTTGAGACGAACAAGAGGTTCTAACGTAAGCAGTAACAGCGGAACATACAAAGACTGGATGGTTTTCTGGAGAGCCGGCAAAATTCGATTTCTGTGATTTCGCGTCTGTTTCCCCGCGGTTAATCACAGATCGAATACACGGTACACCAAAGAAGGATTTTGCGCTTGCAATAAAGAAATGGCGACATTGTGCACAGGCACTCCACCCGCCGTACGTCCTTCAGGCTTGCCGTGATGCGCATGGCCGTGCAGCACCAGATCGGCTCCATGTCGATCGATCACCTCGGCCAAGCGCGAGGTACCAAGAAAAGGGAAAATTTCCGGAGCTTCGCCCTGCACTGTCTCGGCGATCGGCGAATAGTGAACCACAACCACCCGCTTTTGCGCGCGCATCTGCGACATGGCGCGCTCGAGCTTCATAGCCTCGTCAACCGACGCCTTTACAAAATCTTTGACTTCCTTCTCTCCAAATGGAGTCAGCATGCCGCGTCCAAAACCACCGGCGAATCCCTTGGTTCCCGCGAAACCCACGCCGTCGCGCTCGTAGCCGCTGCCATCCAGCACTTTCATTCCGCCGCCAGTCAGCATACGACGCAACTCTTCTTCTTTTCCGCTCTCGTAATCGTGATTCCCGAGTACGACGACCGTCGGCAGACGCAATCGCACCAGAACATTTAAGAGCGGCTCCATCTCTTCCGGCTGCCCATAATTCGTCAGATCTCCAGCCAGCACCAGCACATCGGCTTCATCCCGGACGCGCTCAAATTGATCCTGCAACTTCGTATAGCTCTGCGGCGTGAAGTGCAAATCGGCGCTGGCTGCGACTCTCATATTTCTTTCTCCGTCAAATGGCTCGCCTGCTCCACGAACTCAGCCTCGCCCTCGCCGGACTGAGCCAGACGCAGCTCCCGCCGTTCTTTTAGAAGATTCGCCAATCCCCATTCGTTCACGTCGATGGCAAACATATTGTCATCGACCAAACTTCCGCGAAACTCCGCCCGCGGATTCGGGTTCTGAATCTCCCGTTCAAAACGACGCAGCAAATCACACCAAACTTCCGCCGGAACATAATGGCTTTGCGCTGGATATACATATCGAAACAGGATCAGCGACCAGAGCAGCATCTCCCAATGTTCGCCAATTAATTCCAGCTCGCGCCGCCAATCAAAGTTGCCGTAGGTGCCAAAAATAACGTGGGCGATGTCAGCACCGTCGAAGCGCTCGCGCCTGGATACAAAAATCTTCGACACAACCAGCTCTTCGGGCGCAAGCACTCGTGTCTCGATGCCATACACCACCGCCGGCCGCGCCCGCTCGATCCACGAATCTTCCACCGAAATCAGGCCATTGCTCATGCCGGTAATGAGATCGACGAAATATCCGTCACGGTGCGCCTTCGCCAGCCACACCGGATCATTTATCTCGCAGTGCATTCCGGCTTTGCGCAGGCAATCTAATGCGGCGTCACGCGTCTTGACAGTGACGAACAGATCCAGGTCTTTTGTGAAGCGGCAAATCCCGGTATGTTGCCGCAGGGCAAAAGCGCCGGAAACCGCGTAGGGCACGCGATTTTGCTCCAGCGCCAAGAGAACATCGCGAAACAGTTCGACCTGTTCCTCAGGGACATCCGATGGCAGAGAAGACGTCCTCGGCAGTTCTTGCTCTTTGTGCTCTTCAGACACGCACCCTTGGATGTGGATGCGCACACTTCTGGTTGTTAGGGAACGGTTCGACGGCCGTTCTCTATCTACCTATTTTCCCGTATAGCTCACTCTCCAGATCGTGTTCGAGCCGTCATCGCTTACCAGCAGCGCGCCATCCTGCGCCACCGTGATTCCCACCGGCCTTCCCCAAACTTGGCCTTCCGGCGTCACAAAACCGGTCAGGAAATCTTCATATTCACCCGTCGCATGGCCTGATTGATGGAGTGGCACGCGAACCACTTCGTATCCCACGCGCACTGCCTTATTCCACGATCCATGCTCCGAGGCAAAAATATCCCCCTTGTACTCCGCGGGAAATTTCGCATCTTCATAGAACGCGAATTCGAGCGACGCATTATGCGGTTGCAACAGCACGTCAGGAACGATCGCCTTATCTTTCAGCTCCGGATGTTTGTCCTTATGACGCGGATCCTGATGTGCGCCCATATACCACCAGGGCCAGCCGTAGAATCCGCCCTCTTGCACATGCGTGATGTAATCGGGAACAAGATTGTCGCCCAGCGCATCGCGCTCATTCACCGAGCACCACAACTCGCCGGTCTCCGGACTCACTTTGATTCCGCCGCCCGCATTGCGAATGCCGTAGGCATATACCTTCAATTGGCAATTGGATGGATCGCACACCAGAATGTCGGCGCGGTCTTTCTCTCTCGGATGCGTGTCCGTGTCGTCGACATTCGAAGCCGATCCCACACCCACAAACATCTTTTTTCCATCCGGAGAAAACTCTACGGCGCGCGTCCAATGTCCGCCTCCCGAGGGTAGATCGGCAATGTGTTGCGACGCGCCGGTCGCCTTCAAATCGCCATTGTGATATGGAAACCGCAGCACCTCATTTTCGTCGCCGATGTAGACCCACTCCGGATTCGGCCCCGGCGGATAAAACGCAATTCCATAGGGACGCTTCAACCCGCTGGCGAAAGTCTCCGTTTTTTCCGCTTTGCCATCCGCAGTCATACCGCTAAAAACCAGAATCTTTCCCGGTTCGCTCTCCGCCAGAAAAATGTCGCCGTTGGGCGCTGTCCTCATCCAGCGCGGATTGTCCAACCCAGACGCGTACATCTCCACCTTGAATCCAGTCGGAGCCACAGGCCATGCGTTCGCAGGACGATCAACCACCTTCGCTGAATTCTCGGCTGATTGCGTCTCATACGGCTGCGGGAGATCGTTCACCGTAATCTTGCGGCTGACTCCTGGCTTCTCATAGCGATAATCCGTAAACGGCGCATGCGGCGAAGCGTCTTTGCTCTCATCCGCGCTTTTCATCTCTGCCGCGGTCGGCGCCGAACTCGCTGCCGCGCTCACCTTGCCTGCGGCCAGCGCTTCGACGTAGGAGATAATCTGCCAGCGATTCTGCTCGGGCAAAAACGCCCACGAGGGCATGCCGTTATCTTTATCTCCCTGCGTGACAAACCAGAACACCTCGCCCTGCGGAACTTCCTTCAACTTGCCATCCACCAGCGACGGAATATTGCCCGTGCCCTTGCCGGCCTTCCCATGGCACGAGAGACAATTCCGGGCATAGAGAGTCTTGCCCGCTTCTACCGCACTCGACTGCCCCTGATACGGATTCTTCATCGCCTTCGCCGAGTCTGGCGCGTTATGAAAATCCTTGTCGTCGGCGTGCAAGCCGGGAGAAAAAACAGAAATGAGGAAGAGAGAAAAAAAGAGAACTGCCGGGATGCTTCTGTATGTACTCCAGCGCATGTTCATCCTCGTGAGCGATCTACCGGAATAAGGTTGTACGTTTAGATTATCCGCGAATCGAGAAGGATGGTATGAAATTTGTCACGCCGGTCATTCGGATCAAGTATTGCTGCAAAACACGCCACGGTCGCGGTGATGACTTTCAGTCAGTAACGCGCCGAATTCCTTGATTGACGGCCTGTTTCGCGGGGAGTACGATTCTCGCGGCTTGGGTCGTACCAATTTATCTCCCGGGAACCTTATCAATGAAAATATCGTTTCGTCTTTTCTCAGCAGTCATACTGTTGAGCACCGTCTTCTCTACCACTGCCTTTGCGCAGTGGTCGTCCAATCCCGCAGTCAACCTCGCGCTTGCCGACAACAACAATGGCAGCGATCAGGTCCAACCCAAGGTTGTGCCTTACCAAAATAAAGGATGGTACGTCAGCTGGTTCGACGCGAATCCCGCGTCGAAGCCTCCGATCGGGTACGACGTTTTCTATCAACGTCTCAGCGTCGACGGCAATCAATTTTATCCGCAGGGCGGAAATGAGGTCGCAGACCTGAGCAACAGCTCCACCGAAGATTACGGCTTCGACGTCGACACCAGCGGCAACGCGCTGATTGCCTTCCTCGATACGCGTGAGGGATCGAACCAGCAGGTCACGGCTCAGAAACTCGGCCCCGGCGGAGGTCATCTCTGGGGAAGGCTCGGCGTTCAACTCACCAATGATTCTAATTTTCACGCCGTGCCCAAAATCACCGGCACGAGCGATGGCAACATCGTCGTGGCCTGGACCACCAACAGCAACGTTGTACTGCAGAAGCTGAACTCCGCCGGCCAGCCGCAGTGGGGCGCCGGAGTGGTTTTCACTGCTACCGGTTTCGATTTCTCTCTCTCCGATCTGCACGCCGCGGACAACGGCTCGGTCATCCTCTCGTGGGTGCAGAATCAGGGCTTCGGCAGCAACTCGCAACTGAGGGCCAATAAAGTTGACGCCGGTGGCAACCTGCTCTGGGGCGCCAGCAACGTCGACATTTTCGACGTCGGCTCGCTGCAATTCGGCAACTTCCCCTACTTCGTTTACGATGGCAACGGTGGCGCGGTGTTCGCCTGGTATACGAGCACTCCCGCCCTGCAGTGCTTCGCGCAGCACATTCGCGCCGACGGCAGCGAGGCCTTCCCGCACAACGGATCAGCCGTCTCCACCAACGCCGCCAACATTCGCGTTTCGCCCTCGGCAGCCTATCGCGCCGCCACGCACGAAGTCTTCGTTTTCTGGACGGAAGAAGATCCGCTTCAGGTTTATAACGGGGTCTATGGGCAGAAACTCAGCCAGACCGGCGCGCCGCAGTGGGGCGCCAACGGCCTCGAAATTGTTCCGCTCGGCACCGACCAGCAGATTTTTGTTACGACGGTGCAGGCCGGAACCGGCGCGCTCACCTTCTGGGTCGACCAGCAGGGCTTTGGATCGGCGACGATTCAGGCCATCAAGCTGGGAGGCAACGGAAGCGCGGTTTGCCCGCAGTTCCCGGTCTCATCCGTGCCGGCAGACAAGTCTCGGCTCTTCGCCGCCACTTCAAGCAACGGCATGGCTGCGCTCGCCTTTGAAGATGATCGCGTCGGAAACAACAGCATCTACATCCAGAACGTGAATCAGAATTGCTCGCTGGGGATAGCGCAATAACGATTAGCACAATAACCGGCGAACAGAATCAAAACATAAACAAGAAAGCCGCCAGCGGAGATTGTCTCCATGGCGGCTTTCTCTTCGAGCAACTTGTTTTAAGTTACGCCTTCAGCTTGCGGCGCGCCAATCCGGCCAGCGACACCAGCCCGGTTCCAAACAACGTGAGCGTCGTCGGCTCCGGAACCGGCGAGTAGCCGATGTATTCCTGCGGCATTCCGTTCGCCGACTGCGTGCCGCCGATCGGCGTATAGAGAACCAGCCCGCTGAACGCGCTGTTGGGCGCATTCGCTGCCAGCGCGAGATATTGCTGTTCAAGGGCCGCCGCGCCGCTCGACTGGAAGAACGAATTATTCTGCGCGTTGGTCGAGAACAACCCCCAAATCGCGAAGTTGCCCACGTTCACATTGAGCGTGCCGTTGAGAATGCTCTTGAAGATCAGGCCTGCAGCTTTGTAGTCCATCAGCTGATTGCCGAACAATCCTTTTCCGCTGAGCAAGCCCACAACGTTCGCCTGCCAGCTTTCGCCGACATTGACCTCGTTGTCGTACGTGTCGCAAATCAGCGCGACTGGCGCGTGGCCGTTAATCGAGAAGAAGTAAGGATACGTATTAACTCCACCGGCGTTATTTGCACTGACGCTGACCAGTTGCATGTTGACGGTGGAGTTTGCCAGCGCCGTGCCGGCGCTCATCGCTACCAGGACCAGAACAAAAAGAACGATTCTTGCTAAACGAAGTGCCCGCATTGTATGAAACCTCCCCGAAATACTTGCGAAGCGTACCGAAACGGTTGCTTCAATTCTTTTGTGGCGATGGTTACTCTCTGTCCGTTGGTAACCAGCGAAATGTCTCGCATCGAGCTTCGCCGGAGTCCAACGGTTTCGCCGGAGTTGCTACATGCCTTTGATAAGTGCAGCAGGATGGCCGTTCCCAGCACGCGATAGTGCATTGATTTGCAAGGAGGATTTCGGCCCGCATGTCAGGAATGGAGTGAAAGTGAAATTAGCTGCGCATCAGGGAAGAAAAATGCGGGATAAGGTGCGCGCTTCAGTTATCCCCCATCGGTAACACGTCGTAACCTAAGGGGTAATCGGCTGTGAAGGAAAGGTAGTGACGCAACTTTGATTGTCATCCCGAGCGAAAGCGAGGGATCTAGGTTTTGTCGCTATGACCGGCCAGTCATATCTAGGCTTTTGGCGCCACACGCTTCAGCGCGCGCTGCAGAGTCTGATCCAGCGCCGCCTTCGCCGATTCATATTCCTGCTGCGAAATCCGGCCCTGCTTGTGCTCGACTTCAAGCTGAAAGAGTTCTTCTTTCAATCCCTCGAGCAACATCGAAGAGGTAGAAGCCGGAACAACTGAACGTGGTTGGCTTCGATTCGCGCCAGAGGAGATTTCTGCTTCCTCATATTCAACTTCACCATCAACTTCTCCCGGACGCAGAGCATTCCTCCGCCCCGCCTGCTGGCGCGACGCCACGAAGACTCCGCCGCTCGCCAACGCAACCGCAAATCCGCCCAGAATCCACCACTGATATTTTTGCAGCGGAGGCGGCGCATCGATGGGCGGTCCCAAGCCGCCGCCCGGGCGACTGTCATTCGCGGCCGACGTGCCTGCTCCGCCTTCGCTCGGCGCACCGCCATTTTCCTGCCGCGACTGCAGCAGGCCTTCACCGGAAATCTTGAATGCCAGCGTCTGTCCGACTGTCGCCCCCGAAGCGACCTGCACATTCGCGTCCGGCTGTTGCGGATCATTCATCGATTGGTAATTCGTCCCCGGCGCAGCCGAGAAGTGCATCCCCTTGGGCAGAATCGCAACAAAATGCTGCAAAGGATAGATACTCTTCGGATCAATATTCGCGCTGCCCGTATACGGAACCGTGTACTCCACTTCAAACTGCGTCACGCCGGGCCGCAGTGGGAAGAAAAACGCGTACCGGGTTTTCTTGTCATCCACCGGAACCGGCGAAGTTTTCAGCGGATTGCCGTTCGCCGTCGTCGCCTCCGCCTGCAAAATCTTCGCGCCCTCGGGCACGTAAAACTCAAGGTTCCGTTCGTTCATCTGTGTGCGCGGAGGCTTGGAATCGTTCTGCACCGCGAAGGCGCGCAGGACTTCCATCTCTCCCTGCTGCGCCTGCACCCGCATCACGTCGGCCACAACCGACACGCCATCAATTTTCTTGCTGACGTCATACACTTCCACATCCACCGACGAGGTTCCCGGAGGCGCCATGCGGTGATACGTCACCTCCTGATGAATCACGCGCACCAAGTGCGGCGCCTGCGCATTCTCTAGCTTAAAATTGAAGTTGCCCTTGGCGTCGGCCTTGGTGCGCCCGGACTCCTCCATCCCCTGCCCCAGGCTTAGCAGCACAACTTCATCGCCCGCGGCAGCCTTGCCGGTCGTAGCGTTTTTAACCGTGCCCGTCAGAGTTTGCGCAGAGGCAGCCGCGCTCAACAGAAAAATCGCAACCACGTTTCGAATATTTACCCGGACTTTCAAATCTTCGCTCCCCGCCCGGAAGGCACCGTCGAAGCGGCCGTCGCTTCCAGCCGCGCAATCTCCGCCAGTAGGGTCGCAGCCTCGTCCTGCAAAGATGTTTTCAGCGATTCATAGTCCACGTCGGGAATTTTTCCCGCCCGATATTCGAAATTCAAATCGCGCAGGTTCTCATACACGGCATCTTTGCGCTCCCGCAGATAAGAAGCTCTTGTCTTCTTCGCGCCAAGATAGAGTTTTTCCGGCAGATAAAAAATGTAAAGCAGTGAGGCAGCCGTTAACAGCAGCGCGCAGATCAGCTCCACGCTCATATGTCGGTCTCCTTGCGCGCCTGCTCGCGAAACTCATCCAGCTCCACGCCACGCCTTGGACGCACTCCATCGGCAAACGCCGGCTCCGGACGTTTCTTCCACGCCCGCACCACGAGCACAACAATTCCGAATCCCGCAATCAGTGCGACTCCCGGCAGAATCCACGCCGCGCGATCAAATCCCGCGGTCGTTGGCGCGGCCAACACGGTCGGCCCGTATTTCTGCACAAAAGACTGCTGCACAAGGCTGTCACTATCGCCGCTGTTCACCGCAGCCATCAACTCATTCCGCATTCGGTCAGAATCCGGGCAGCCGACGTGATTGCACTCCAGTAAAATCTGCCCACAGCTGCAAATACACATCAGCCCATGACCCAGTTCATTGAAGCGCGAGGCCGGATCGCCCGCGCCAGAGAACGCAATCACGGCCAGAACTAAAGCCCCGCATTGCAGCCAGCGGTGAAAAGATTTTTTGAACAGACGCAGCATCTAATCTCCCGTCGCCACGGGCGCCGGATGCTGCACCAAACTTTCTGCTCGCACCCGCACCGAGGCCGGAGCGTTCGGCACCAGCGCCAATGCCGTACCGCCGATGATGATCCACACGCCCAGCCAGAGCCACATCACCAGCGGATTCAAATGCGCCTTCAGAATCGGATGCCCCGTGTCCTGATTCAGACCTTCATACACCAGGTACAGATCCTCGCTCAGCGTCGAGCGAATGAACGGTATGGTCGAAGTCTGCCGGCTCGCCAAATAAAACCGCCGCTCCGGAGTAAGAGTGTCAATCTGCTTCCCATTCTTGTAGACATCGAGCACGGCCCATTCTGCTTCGTAGTTCGGGAACTCCTCATCGGTATACGACCGGCACACCAGCGTGTACGGACCGATCGTCATTTTGTCGCCGTAACCCAGCTCCTTTTCGCTGTCCTGATTGAACGCCGCCCCGGCGATCCCAATTACTACGACGACCACTCCGAAATGTACGAGGTATCCGCCATAGCGCCGCGTGTTGCGGTGCGTAAGCTGCACCATCGAGGCAAACATTCCCTGCCCCGTCTTCTCCGAGATCACGCGTCCACCGCGATAGAATTCGCTCGCCACCGTCAGCGTGACCAGCACGGCGAGCCCAATCGCCATCAGCGAATAAAAATGAGCCCCGTCCTGCCACGGACGCAGCCCAAATGGACCACCCCAACTCGGCGGCGTAA
>Ga0209169_10002350_pt1 | contig 11390 bp, 10 predicted proteins | sample HubBroMetageWRM4_FD_188346 | JGI IMG/M metagenome (GOLD analysis project Ga0209169, IMG submission 188346) | Warmed soil microbial communities from the Hubbard Brook experimental Forest, New Hampshire - Hubbard Brook CCASE Soil Metagenome WRM 4... | ecosystem: Environmental > Terrestrial > Soil...
TGGAGAACGAAACGGAATCGCAGGTCAAAACTAGCCAGCGTCGATCACGCATCAAGTTATCGCGGCGGGAGCCTGAATAGATTTCGAAAAGGGCGCGTCTAAACGGGACATGCAAAGCCCGGAGTGCGCACGAACTAACGCACAGAGGAGACGGCTCACATGAAGCGATCATTCGGACTGGTGTTGGCATTCAGTTTGTATCTGGGCCTCGTGGCGAATACTGCGAACGCGGCAAAGCACTCTCATGTGGCGAGCGCCCAGGCGCAATCGGCCGACAAAACGGCGCCGAGTTATGACATGAAGGCGCAGGCGCTTCTCGATTTGCAGGACATGCAGAAGAAATTCACAACTCTCGCCGAGGCGTTTCCCGCCGACAAGATGACGTGGCGGCCGGGAACCGGCGTGCGTTCGGTCGCTGAAATTTTCATGCACACGGCCGGAGCGAACTACGGAATCCCGAACATGATGGGCGTGAAGACGCCCGCAGGATTCAATGGCAAGGACTTCGAAAAGACGACGACGGATAAAACCAAGATCGTGCAGGAACTGAATAAGTCGTTCGAATCGGCGATTGCGGCGGTGCAGGGAATGACTAACGCGGATTTCGCTAAGCCGGATAAGAAGCTGGGACCGGAGGCGAACGATGGCGACGTGGTGTACATCCTGGTTGTCCACGGACACGACATGCTGGGGCAGGCGATCGCGTATGCGCGCGTGAACGGCATTGTGCCGCCGTGGACTGCCGAAGCATTGAAGAAAGAGCAAGCCGGCGAGAAGTAAATCTCGACCGATTCGGATTTGAATGGCGCAGCGCGTTACATTTGGGCCAAGACTTTCATCGAACTCGTCATGGCACCCCAAACCGTAACGCGCGCGACAGAATGCGATTTCGAACCCGGCAGTATTTACAACGTTCTCGCTGAAGCCAACAACCTCCCTAAATGGGCGCCGGTTTTTGCCGACGCCGTTCAGCGCATCGACGACGGACGTTACCGCGTCACCAAGAGTGGCCAGGCTTTTGACATCGAAATTCCTCGGAACCCCACCGCCGGTACGGTGGATTACATTCGAGAGATGGCGAACGGCAAACGTGGCGGCGCCTACCTGCGCGTGATGCCACGTCCGTTGGGCGGTTGCACGATCGTGATGACCGTGCCGATCGGTCCGACGACGAATGAATCCGAAGTCGCGAAGGTTCTGGAACAAGAACTCGCCGATCTCATTCAACTCGCGCGGTGATAAAGAGTTCTGCGTTGCGCGACTCGTCGAAGGTTACATCCGGCGATGCGGAAGTCGAGAGCCCGAAATACCTTGCATCCGATTGGGCGGCCGTGATTCCAATCCTCAGTTATTCGAACGTGATCAGAAGGGATCGAGGATGGAAAAGAGGAATAAGGTCGCCATTGCGATGGCAGTGCTCGCCATCTTCGGGGCCGCGGTGGGCGCCGCGGAAGACAAATACTCGCTCACATCGCCAGGCGGAATCGCATTCGCCGATTTCAGAGGATACGAAGACTGGTCGGTTGTGTCTTCAGCCCGGACGGACGAAGTGCTCAAGGTAATCGTCGGCAATCCCGCGATAATCAAAGCCTACAAGTCTGGAGTTCCGCTGAATGGCCAGGTATTTCCTGAAGGTTCGCTCCTCGTAAAGCTACAGTGGAAGCCGAAGAAAAGCACGGAGGCGCCGTTCGCTGTCGACGTGCCGGACGTCTTCAAGCAGGCTTTCGTGATGGAAAAGGACAGCAAGCGGTTTCCGAAAACGGGCGGATGGGGATACGCGGTGTTTAACTACGATGCCGCGACGGACAAGTTCACTCCCGATTCTGCGCCGGCGGATTGCGGGAACTCATGTCACGTAGCGGTGAAAGCGAAGGACTACGTCTTTCATCCGTACCAGAAGCGTTGAGACTAGTGGCCGGACGTCACCTTGCCAAAAACGCGGCAGTAGTTGCCGCCGCCGATTTTCACGATGTCGTCCGGTGAAAATCCTTGGCCGAGCATCTCGCTGACCACCGCCGGGAAGAACGCGCCCGTAAAATTCGGCCAAGCTCGATTGGTACCCGAGCCTTGTCGAGGTGAGAGCAAGTCCGTATCGCTTCCGATGCCGACGTGATCGATACCGATCGCGTCCGCCATCGCCTTGATGCTCCCCACGAATTCTTTCAGCGAGTCCGTCAGGTGAGTCCACACGCCGACGACGCCACCGGCGTCCGCGATGACCTTTGCGTGATCTTTGCTGATCAAGCGCGGCTTCATCATCTCCGCGATTTTGGCGTTGCTGCCGGTCCATGTGTCGAGGTTCGTGTGAGACACGACGAACGGCTGGGTGGCGATCTTCAATGTGGCCAAGACGGTCTCGTGACTGGCGTGCGCCATGTCGACAACAATTCCTAGGCGATTGGACTCCTTGACGACGTCCGCGCCGAACGGCGTTAAGCCGCCGAGATGGGACTGGCCGGTGTTGGTATCGCCGAGCGGCGTCACCATGTCGTCGCGTTCGTGAAGCAATTGAAGGTGCCGCAGGCCGCGCTTGTAGGCTTCGCCGACGCGGTCGAGGTGTCCTTCGATGAAATGGGAGCCTTCGACGGATTGAACGATCGTTGGCCGGCTATGGTCGTGAGCTGCTTGCAGGTCGTTTAGCGTCAGCGCGTGGCGAATGTGCCCTTTGTCGAGTTGCGCGTCGATCGCGTCGAGCCAGTGGAGAAAGTTTGTTCGCGCGTCGCCGGGCTTTTCGTTGCGCGCAAAGTCCAAGACGAAGCTAGCGCAGACGGCCGTCAGTCCGGATTGTTTGAGTTCGTCCGCGATGAAGAGTTCGGGGCCCTGCGGCTGATCGGAGGGCGGGCCGCCTTGGGAACCAGCAGCGTGCGGGCCGCGCTGAGGATGCGGTTCCGTTCCCGGCGGATAGACATGGTTGTGCATGTCGATGCCGATGGTTTTCGAAAGGACTTGTGCAACTCGAGGGTCAACTGTCTGTGCATTCGCGTCCCGCGCTGATGCGCCGATCAGAAGGGAAGTACAAGCACCGGCTGTGGTGCGAAGAAAATCTCGACGGGAAGGACTGAGCATGTTTACGCGTGCCTCGCAGCGATTATGCCGCGATTCCCGACCTCACACGCGGATGATTTTTTCGAATCTCACATGCGGCGCAATGGTTTTCCCCGCAGCCGCGGATAAACACGCTCAGTTTGGTGCGCCCTAATTTTGCCCGGTCAGCCGCACATGATCCGCATCCCCAACCTGCGACATGTCAGAGAGAATCACGCGATCGCCCTCTTTCAGTCCTGCCAAGACTTCGATCGAGCTCACGGATGCGCGTCCGAACTTGACGTGGACTCGCGTCGCTCCATTCCCGTCGCTATCGAGTTTGAAAAGTGGAACTTCCTGGTTCTGTGCACCGTGTACCGGCCGCCCGACTTGCAAAATGTTGTCAATCTTTTCGATATCGACAGTGCCGTCCACTTCGAGGCCTGCCTCGACTCCGTCGGGCGTCGCGTCGAGCGCGATGTCGATCGTGCGAGTCTCAGCGGAGCCCGATGATTCAACTTGGAGCACATGACCATTCCAGACCGGGCCCTTTTTCGAGGCCACCGATGCGTTTTGACCGGGCTTCACGTCGACAGCCAAAAACGCGGGCACGACGAGCTGGGCGATCGTCTTTGTGGAACCTGTTGCTCCGCCAATTTTGCCCAGCCCGCGGATTTGCCTCAGCATCGGGCCTCTCGTCACTTTGTCGACAAAAATGTTCGAGGAATCCACGTCGGGCACATTTGCGCCTGACCTCTGCCGGCCCGGCCACTCGATTTTCCCGCCCGGTACGCCGCCTTTCACTCCGCCCGCGACTCCGCCGGTGACGCCTCCCGAAATTCCGTCCGCGGGGCCACCCGGCGTGATGACATTCGTCGCCGACGAATCCGACTGAAGTGGAGCGCGCTTCAACGGAAAACTCCAGGCGCTCAGTCCGACGACGATGAAAAGGCAGCCCGCGATGACTCCAAGTGAAGCGACTAATTTTCTGCGTGACATGTGGACCTCCTTCGAAATCAGCGAAATACGTTCGACGAGTTGATGTTGGTTCAGGAACGGTGGCGCGGGAACAGGCACATTCCGTGCCTGGCTGCGCGCGAACTCGAGCAACGCCTGAAGATAAGCTTTGCGTTCGTTCGTCACCTGAACGACTTCGAGATCGACAAGTTGCTCTCTCGCAACCCGTATGCGTGAGATAAGCCAGGCGATCGCCGGGTGGAACCAGAAAATTGCTCGGACAATTTCTTCGATCAGATGTTGTGCCCAGTCTCGGCGACGGGCGTGCAGCAATTCGTGGCACGCGATGACCGATTGGAGTCGCGCCTCAGTCGCCAAGAATCGTTCGGGCAAGAGAACGACAGGATTGGTCAGACCGAATGTGACCGGTGAATCGACATTTGTGGAGACACGAAATTCGGCGCTCACGCCGACTTTAGCCAGCATCGGATTGAGAATTGCGGTCAGTGGTTCGCCGCTTGTAACCGGCACAGAAGTCGTGCGGAGACTGTGAAGCTTTAGAAGGCCGACCGCGAGGAGTACGAGCCGCAATGCGATTCCGCAGACGAGGACGACAGCGATTCCGTCGGCGAGGATCGGCATGTCGGGAAGGCGCCAGTGCGCTGCTGCCGGTTGTGGTGTGGAATTTACGACGACTGCGCCGGACAAGTCTGGAAGAGCCGTGATGCTCGGCAGCCTATGCCATGGCTGAAGAATCGGAAGCAGCAGCGTCAACAGCAAAAATCCGCGCAGTAAAGCGAGACGTGCGTGCGGCTGGCGAATCGGGAAGAGGCGAAGAAGAAGTCCGGCGATGAGGACGATCAGCGCGACCTGCGCGCTCCACGACACGAGATTTGAGAACCAAAGCGGCATAATCACAACCTGTGCTACAGCGTTCCTGTTTCTTCCGCGACGTTCATTTTGTCTCCTCCACCATGCGGATGATCTTTTGCAGATCCTTTTCATCAACGCGGCCTGACTTCACCAAGTGGACAAGCAGCGGCTCGGCTGCGCCGTTGAAAACACGATCGATGAATTCGCGAATCATTCCGCCGATCACCTGATTTTGCGGACGCACGGGCTGGTAGACGAAAGCGCGATCCCGGCGGCGTTTCTTCAGATGGCCTTTCGTTTCCAGAATTCTCATCATGGTCATGACGGTGGTGTAGGCGATTTTGCGTCGCTTCAGGAGCCCCTCGTAAACGTCGCGCACCGTCGCGCTCTCTCGTTTCCACACCAACTTCATGATTTCGAGTTCTTGCGGGGTCAGCGTTGCGTGTTTGGGTCTCATGTCTATCCGTCTTATAGTACTAATTAATTCGTAGTGTCAAGCGAAAAAAATGATTGAGTCCGAGCTGGGGCGGCAGAAAGCGGACACGTTCCAAGAAAAACGAGCCGGCGATTGTTAGAGGCTATTCGTAACGCAGCGCGATGAGAGGATCGACGCGCGTTGCGCGGCGAGCGGGCAGATAGGCGGCGATCAAGCCGACTGCGATCATGATCGCGGCGGCGATGATGATCGGGAGCTGGCTCGCAACTGGTAAATCGGGAATCAAGCTGGCGGCGATGCGTTTTCCCCAGAATGCCAGCGGCGCTCCGATGGCGAGACCGGCGATGACCATCGACATCCCGTCGCGAACGACGATGCGCATCACATCGGTGCTTTCCGCGCCGAGTGCGATGCGAACCCCGATTTCGTGCGTACGACGCGCGACGGTGTAGGCGAGTAAGCCGTACAGTCCGACAACAGCGAGCAACGCGCCAAGCGCGCCGAATCCGGTCGAAAGCATCGCAAATAATCGCTGGGGAACGATGGTCGAATCGATCTGATCGGTCATCTCGATCATTCGTGCGATGGGCACATTCTTCAGCACGTTCGCCTCAGTCACGCGGACCGCGTTGGCAATTCCGCCTGCATCGAGTTTCGAACGAACTGCCAGTTGAGACCCGAGCAGTCCCTCCTTGTACAAATTCGCGTACATCGTCGGGGGCGCGGGTTGATCGAGGTCGTTATATTTCGCGTCGCCGACGACACCGATCACCTCGTAGGTCTTCTCGCCCTTCGTCTCTGTGATGTGGCTGAGGGTGACGCGCCTTCCGACGGGATTTTCGCTTCCAAAACAATCGCGGGCAGCGGACTGATTGATGACCATGACAGGAGGGCCGGCTTCGTCGCGCGGGGAGAAGTCGCGACCCGCGAGAAATGCCGTTCCATACGTTTTGAAATAGTCGGGTGAGATTTGATTGAGCGACACGGGAGTCGCCTTTTCGGGATGGCCTTCCGCAGCGGCGAAACTCGATGCTCCTGGGCCTTCCATCGGACTCATCCCACTGAAAGTGGCAGAACTCACACCGGGGATGGCGTTCAACTGTCTCGCCAGTTCCTGAGACAGATGCGCGTACTGTTCAGGACTGTAGTTGCTGTGGTCGAAATTCAGCGTGACGAGCAGCAGATTGTTGCGTTCGAATCCCAAGTCATTTCGAAGATGTGAGAGATAGCCCACGAATAAACCAGCCATGCTAACGAGCACCAAAGAGAGTGCGACTTGAGAGGCCACGAGGCCTTTGCCGAACAAACGTTGGCGCTTGGTTTCGCCAACCTTCATTCCCGATTGCAGCGCGGACGCCGGCGTCGTGTTCGACGCGGTCACGGCGGGTGCTGCTCCACACAAGAGGCCGGTGAGTAGGGCGACCGCTCCAGTGAATAAGAGCACGCGGAAGTCGGGATGCCGCAAGACGTCAAATCGAACAGGCACACCGGCCATCAATCTGCCGGACGAAAACATTCGGATCAGGACGCCGATCGCAAAGTACGCGAGAAAAGCGCCGACGGCGCTTCCTATCAGGGACAGGAGCAGCGATTCGGTCAGCGTATGACGCAGCAAGCGCGCGCGATTGGCGCCGAGGGCCACGCGTACCGCCATTTCATGCTGGCGCGATGCTCCGCGCGCTAAGAGAAGTCCTGCCAAATTCGCGCACGCAAGGAGCAGCAACAGTCCTACGGTCGCCATCAGCACTTTCAACGGCGTCGAGAGCATTTGGCTGACAGGTGTCGAAATTCCGTGTCCCGCCGCGATGATGCGAACTTCATTTTTGCGGAAGAACGGATTGGTATCAGGACGATCGACGAACGTTCGGTACAACGCAGCTAGATCGGCGCGGGCCTGATCGGGCGTAACGCCGGGCTTCAGATGCCCTAGCAAAGCGACGGAGGATTTTGGATCATCCAGCGAGTAGGGAATCCAGATGTCTTGTTGCGCTTGATTGCTGAGGCCGTAGAAGCCGCGTTGCGCTACGCCGATGATGGTGAGCGGTTTATCGCTCGAAATGATTTTCTGGCCGATGATATCGGGAGTCAGATTGAAACGCGTCTTCCAAAAGGACCAGCTGATGACGGCGACCGGCGCCGAGGTCGCGACGTCCTGCGGTCCGATCAATCTTCCGATGGCCGGCCGCACGCCGAGCCCTTCAAAGAAAGTTTCTCCGACATTCCCGCCAAAAATGTTCTGCGCGTCCACACCCTGCGCGCTTACGTCGTAGACGTTGAGAGAGCCGACGATCAAATCTGAAAGGACGCGATTGTTGTCTCGCATGGTCTGATAGGCGTCCCACGAGAAACTGCTGAAACCAGGTTCGGGATCGCCGGGATAGTGCACCAGAATTTGGACGAGTGAATCGGGATCGCGCACGGGAAGCGTGTGCAACATGAGGCCGTTCATCATCGAGAAGATCGCGGTGTTGGCACCGATGCCGAGCGCGAGCGTGAGGATCGCAACGGCAGTGAAGCCGGGGGATTTCCGCATCATACGGAGGGAATAGCGAACGTCTTGAAGAATGCCGGCGAATAGGGTGCCGCTGGCTTTTCCAGGTGACAAGGGCTCGCGGTAGAGATCGCTTTCGACGGGTTGCAGATTGTTCGCCAGCAGATTCTCTTCTTTCAGTTCGTCGAGCGCGGCGCGAAAGGCGTCGTCCGGCGACAGTCCTTCGGCGAGGAGGTCTTCATATCGGTCGTCGAGATGCTGCTCAATCTCTTCGACAATTTCGGCTTCGCGCGTAGGCGAAAGCTTCAGTGGTGCAAGGCGACGGCGAACTTCTGGCTTCCAGTCATGCATTTTCCGCCTCGGTGATGCTGTTGATTCCGGCGACGAATTCACGCCATCCGCGAAGCTGGGAAGCGAGTACCTTGCGGCCCTCACGAGTTAGACGATAGTAGCGGCGCCGGCGGTGGCCGTCCTTTTCGACCCAGCGTCCCGACAGCCAGCCGCGATGCTCCAATCGGTAGAGCAGCGGATATAGCGACGCAACATGAAAGCGGACCGCGCCTCCCGACCGTTGTTCGATGAGCTTGCTGATTTCGTAGCCGTGGCGTGGGCGAGCTTCTACGAGCGAGAGGATGAGGAGCTCGGCGCTGCCCTTTTTCCATTCGGCTTGGAAGGTCGTGTCAGCCATATATGGCACTGCCACATATTGAAAACCTGCGAGCCATCGCAGTCAAGCGAATGTTTGAAACGTCGCCTATAGCCGTTGAGAGTTAGAACCGACCTGGGGCGGAGGAACGTTAACGCTTGCGCCGCGGTGACTTCGGCTTTCCGCGACGCTGCCGAGATTTGCTCTTCTGAGAGCGACCCTGCGACTGGCTGCCGAGCCAACTCACAAGCTGACTGAGCAGCGCGGTTCCGTTGGGGCTGCCCCAGCCGGTGCAGAGGTCGTAGCCTTGTGAGGCGTTGTAGCCGTTTGCGGCTGTGCTGCGGTTGTTGCCGATCGCGGTGAACGCGCCTGCGGTCGGATATCCGTTGGCGTCGTAGGAAAATTCGCGGCCGCCGACGATGTCGCGGAACGCGGGCGTCTTCCCGTTGGCGTAAATAAAGTCATTCAAGAAAAACACAGGGATCTTGCCACCGAATTTTGTGTTGAGAGATTCGCGGACGCACGCCATCAGCGCGGCCCACATCGGAGCAGCAGCGCTGGTGCCGCCAACGGGCGCGACCGGAATTTGAGAGCCGGGCGGCTGGCTGACGAGATAGCCAGTCGTGGCTCCGGCATTGCCGGCAACGTCTGGAACGGAGCGCCCTGTCGCAGACGGATTGTTTGCCGATTGCGGTTTGATGCCGGCGCCGGTCTGATAACTAGGAACGGTGGTGTAGCGATCGCTGACGCCGCCTCCAGTCGCGCCCCCGAAGTAAAACTGGTTCTGTTGCAGCGGCCCCAGTTCGTTCCAGACGATTTCCTTGCTGATCGTTGCGCCGTTCGCATAAAGCATCGTGCCGCCGACGGCGGTTGCGTACGGACTCGTAGACGGGTACGAGGCGTGGGCGGTCTTGGAATACACCGTGACCTCCATTCCGTTGGTGAGGTCGGCTCGCAGACTGCTGGAACCCTGATCGCCCGTCGAAACGAACACCGGAATGCCGATGGCAGAGGCATCGCGGAACGCTTCGTCAACATTTGTCTTGAGCAGCTGCCAGCCAGGATTGGCGGTTGTGCCGCTTTGATCTTCGTCCAGGCCGTAGCTGATCGAAACGGCGGCGTAGTCGTCGTTGTGGATCGCTTGATCGATGGCGTTGAGGTAGCCCTGACCGGTCCACGGGGCGAAATAGACATCGATCGTGGCTTCCGGCGCCATCGCGCCGATGACTTCAATGTCGAGATAGACCTCGCCGGTGGTGGGATCGCTCACGTTCATCGTGGTGCCGAGCACAAAGATCGCGTTGACCGTCGGCGGCGTTTGCAGGCCGATGTTCTGTTTGAAATAGTCGGCGAGCACGGTTTGGTCGAATCCGCCTCCGAACTCGAGGATGGCAACGCGCTGCCCGTTTCCAGTGGTTCCGGAAGGGAAGTTATAGAGCTTCGATACGTCGTTTGGATAAAAGGAACCCGGGAACTGCGACTTCGGATCGGCGCTTTTCAGTTTGGTCGCTAGGCGAACCGAATTACGAACGACGACAGGCATGTCATTGAGGCCGAAGACGCCGACGATGATGGAAGAAAGTTTCTTGGGGATGCGAATGTCGGACTTGGGGCAGCGAAAATGCACGCCGGTGCGCGAATGTTGATACATCGCCATCTGAACGCCGAAGGCTTCGCTCATCGCACTGACGGAGCCGACGAGGTGCAGTTGTCGCCTGCCGAGATCGAGTTGTGAAACGGAGAGACCGTGTTGCACGGCCCATTGCTGGACCGTGGTCGCATCCTCGCGGCTCGCGCCGTACTTCTCCGCGAGAATTTGCCGTGTGATTCCTTTTGCGCGCTTGCCCGCGACGAATTCCTTGAGTGTAGGCAAGCCTCTTTCGGTCTTGCGGCGAAGCTTGATCGTTACTTCGATGCGCTGCTGTGGGTCGGCGGGGCCGAGCAGCTTGTGATTGTTTATGGGGATGGAGCCTTTGAGTGTGACGAGAGTATCGGCCATGTTTGTGTCCTTGATTGGGGAAAGAAGATTTCGGAAAGAGTCTCGAAGGCTGAGAGCCAGAGTGTAGCTCATTTTGTTTCAATAGTTCTATATAGACGCGGAAGTATCGACCTCCTGCAAATAGGGTGCTAGGAAGGGAATGCTTTAGGTTCACGCAGTTACGTTGATGGAGCGCGAACGATTATTCTGAGGCGTGGCTGAAAATCCAGAGACATCTCCCCAGAACAGTTCGCGGAAGAGTCCGCTCCGATTTGTTGTGCAATGGTTGCTCATTGCGCTTGTGCTGGTTTGGGTGCTCACTGCGCTCTCGTTGGTGATGATGCGATGGATCGATCCGCCAACGACGGCAGTGCACGTGGAGCGGCGATTTCAGGCCTGGATTCACAACGCGAAATATCAAGAGCGCTACGAATTTGTTCCGATGAAGCAGATTTCGCCGGAGCTGCAGCACGCAGTTGTCGCCGCGGAAGATGCGCGGTTTTATCAGCATCATGGTTTCGACTGGCAGGCAATGGAGATCGCTGCCGAAGACGATATGAAAGGCGGGAAACTGCGCGGAGGCTCGACGATCACACAGCAACTCGTGAAGAATTTGTTCTTTGGAACAGAGCGATCCATTTTGCGCAAAGGAGCCGAGTTCACGCTCGTGCCGGTGGCTGAGTTGGTGTTAGGCAAGCAGCGAATTCTGGAACTGTATTTGAATGTCGTCGAGTGGGGCCCTGGAGTTTATGGCGCGGAGGCGGCGTCGCGCTATTGGTATCGGACTCCGGCTCGGAGCATCGACCGGGAGCGAGGCGCGCGACTCGCGGCAATTCTGCCGTCGCCACTGAAGCGACACCCCGAGCGAATGGATCGATACAGCGAATTAATTCTGGAGCGCATGCGCCAAGTCGGTTGGTAGCCGCGGTCGTTGAGCGATCCGTCATGGTGCGTTGAGCTTCTTGAGAATGTCTTCGACAAAGCT
>Ga0209169_10002355_pt1 | contig 11375 bp, 8 predicted proteins | sample HubBroMetageWRM4_FD_188346 | JGI IMG/M metagenome (GOLD analysis project Ga0209169, IMG submission 188346) | Warmed soil microbial communities from the Hubbard Brook experimental Forest, New Hampshire - Hubbard Brook CCASE Soil Metagenome WRM 4... | ecosystem: Environmental > Terrestrial > Soil...
ATGCTTGCCACCATGAAGCATTTCGACGAAGCGGTGTGTAATCTGCCCATATTTCGAAATATCGGTGACCATGTGCTGCTCTCGATGGAGAGAGTCTAGCTATGGCGCGTGCACTCTATGAGATGACGGCAGAAGCTCCGCGCATCGCCGAATATGGAATCCAACTGCAATGCCCTGCCTGCGGTACAAGTTTGGGCGGTTTGCCTTTCGGCAAATGCGCTGATGACCTTTCCTACGATTGCTCAGACTGCGGATTTGCGATTCGAAACCAGAGCGGTATTTGGCAGGGGCTCCCATTGGAAAGGATTGCGTATTTTTCGCGGTTTATTGAGGAGTATGAAAATATCCGCGCTGCTGAGGGTCGCGGCAGCCTCGATGCGGATTTCTATTTGAAGCTTCCTTATGAAGATGTAACGGGAAAGAATGCCTGGCAGTGGAAAATCCGTGCTTGCTCCTATGACGTTCTCAAGCGGAAGTTGCTGCCAAGATTTCTTGACGATAAGAATCAGCCCACGGTGCTCGATCTTGGAGCGGGAAATGGATGGATGAGCTACCGGCTGGCGCTGAATGGCTATCGCCCCGTGGCAGTCGACCTATTGATGAATGATGAGGATGGACTGGGTGCAGCCGTTCATTTCGAGAAGCAGGACGGTTCTCTTTTTCCCCGCTTTCGAGCTGAAATGTCGCGTCTTCCGTTTATGGATGAGCAGTTTGATGTTGTCATTTTTAATGCCTCGTTCCACTACGCAGAGAATTATCAAGCTGTTCTGCGAGAAGCGCTGCGCTGCGTAAAGGAGGGAGGCAGAGTGATTATTGCCGATACTCCCTGGTATTCCACAAATAAGAGCGGCGAACAGATGTTGGCGGAACGCCAGGCTGCCTTCAAACTGCGGTATGGTACCGCATCTAATTCCATTCCAAGCCTCGAATATCTCACCGATCAGCGGTTAGATGAATTAGAGAAAGCGCTGAATATTCGATGGGAGAAGATTTCACCTAACTATGGACTGCAATGGGCAATGAGGCCGCTGCTCGCAAAACTTCGGGGCAAGCGCGAGCCCTCTCGTTTCAGGATATATAGCACGAGGAAAAACGCTTGATCATTCTTTTTCATCCACGCGCCACCAGGCCTCGCAACTGTCGCCTCCCGCTTGCAGTGCTCGCACTCGCTGCTGTGCTGGAAGGCCGTGAGGAATATGAAATCGTTGATGGAAATCTGGATGAACATCCGGTTGATACCATTCTTTCTCTCATCGATAGCCATAACGTTGAGCTGCTGGGTGTTTCCTGTATGCCTGGACCGCAGATGGTCGCGGCTATGGAAACCTCGCGGGAGATCAGGAAGCTACGCCCTCACGTCAAGATTGTGTGGGGGGGATATTTTCCTTCTATCTACCCTGATTCTGCGCTGAACGCGAAATATGTGGACTTTGTAGTACGGGGTCAGGGTGAAGACACGCTGCTCGAACTGATCGATGCTTTGCGCGGTAACCGCACTTTTGAGAGCATCCTGGGGCTATCTTACAAAGATACGTTCGGCCTCCATCGCAGCAATGCGGAGCGTCCAATGAAGGGGCCCGACAGCTTTCCGTGGTCGCCATTCCATCGTTTGCCAGTAGAGAAATATCTGCGGCCATCTTTTTTTGGTAAGCGTACGGCAGTGCATCATGCCAGCATCGGCTGCCCCTTTAACTGCAGTTTTTGTGGCGTGCACGCGGCCTATGGCCGTGAAGAGCGGATGGAATCACCGCAGCGGACTGTGGCAATCCTCAAGCATCTTATCTCGGAATACGGCGCCGACTCAGTGCAGTTCTACGACATGAATTTCTTTCTGCGGGAGGATCATGCGCGCGAACTGGCCGCCCTTATGGAGCCTCTAAATTTGCGCTGGTGGTGTGAGGGCCGCGTAGATATTATGTCGCGCTACTCCGATGAAACAATGGCAGCTATCAGGCGAGCGGGCTGCACCATGATTTTCTTCGGAGCCGAATCCGGATCGGACTGGGCATTGAAAGAGATGCAGAAGGGAATCACAACCGAGCAGACAGTCATCATGGCGCACCGCACGCGCCAGTTCGATATCATCCCTGAGTTTTCATTTGTTGTTGGAAATCCCACGGACCCGGAACGTGACACGCGGGAGACCCTTGGATTCATCCGCAAGCTGAAGCGCATTAATCCCGACTCGGAGATTATCGTGCAGCACTACACGCCGACTCCGCAGCGGGGAGAGATGTATGGCCATGTCGACGACAAAATATCTTTTCCGGATACACCGGCAGAGTGGGCAACCAAGAAGTGGATGGATTTCACTCTTCGTATTGATACGAGTGCTCCCTGGATGAAGGATAAAACCAAGAAGCTGATCGATAACTTTGAAACCGTGATCGGTTCTCGCTGGCCCACGGTGCAGGATATTCGCGCACCTCGCTGGAGCCGCGCGCTTTTGAAGTCACTCAGCGCCTGGCGCTACGCCTTACGCTTTTACAGTTTTCCGTTCGAATTGCACCTTGCGAATCAGTTTATTCAATTAAGGAAGCCGAAGCGCGAGAGCTTATGACGACTTCTCTGGAACCGATCGATGGGGTACGTCATGTAGACACATTTTCAGCATGGGCAGATGTCTACGATGCGCAGAAAAATCCTTTGCTGATGCTGGAAGAGCGCTATCTTCTGAGACTTCTTCCTGAGATACAAGATCGCGATGTCCTTGATGTGGGTTGCGGCACGGGAAGATGGCTTGCTCATCTGAGTCGCTCCACCCCGCGGAGTCTACATGGAGTCGATCTCTCGCCGCAGATGCTTTCTAGAGCGGATATGAAGCGCATCCCGAACGCGCAGTTATCCATTGCTTCATGTACGGATCTCCCGGTGCCGGACGCAAGTATCGATGTATTACTTGCATCGTTCGTTTTGAGTTATGTAGACGATTTGTCTTGCGTCGCGAGAGAGTTCGCCAGGATCGCAAGGCCGGGATGTGATTTCTTCCTATCGGACATGCACCCGAAAACCGCTGCGAATCTTCATTGGAAGCGTTCGTTTCACAACGGAGTGGAGGAATTTCAGCTTCCGGCAATCCATAAGAAAATTCCGGAGATAGTCGCGGCGTTCCTGGATGCCGGTTTGGTTGTGCGAGCCATCCTTGAACCTCCGTTTGGCAAAGCTGAGCGGAGTGTTTTTGTGGAGCACGGGAAGTTGGAGCGATTTGCTGAAGCAGAACATCTGCCTTCTATCTATCTATTGCATCTTTCTAAGCCACATCCTGCGCCTGTTTTGTTGCACAAACGGAGTGGATTACAAAATCAGCATCTCTTGCATGGGGCGCGGTATGCGCCAGGTCCGTACGAAGTGGTCGCCGCATCCGTTTGTACGCGGGATGAGCAAATTGAGATGGTGGGCAATGAGCCTTTTATAAATACGGAACATACTGCAACACGCATCGATCTCAATGGGTATCTTCTTCTGCCGGGGCTTATCAATGCGCACGATCATCTGGAATTCGCTCTTTTTCCTAAGCTTGGCAATGGCACCTATAAAAACGCGAAGCAGTGGGCGCTGGATATTCAGCAAAAGGACGCAGCGACGATTGCGCTGCATCGACGAGTTCCTAAGCAGGTCCGTTTATGGTGGGGAGGCATTCGCAATCTGTTGAGCGGAGTGGCAACCGTATGTCACCATAACCCGCTCGATCCTGTGCTATTAGAAGACGATTTCCCGGTACACGTAATTTCCCGCTTTGGATGGGAACATTCTCTTTCTTTCGCCGTTGATATTGGCGCCGCGTACCGAAATACAGCAGTCGATGAGCCGTTTATGATTCATGCCTGCGAGGGCATCGACGAGCAGTCGAAACAAGAACTGCTGAAGCTTGATGAACTTGGAGTGCTGGATCGGCGAACCATTCTTATTCATGGATTGGCACTCGACCATGAAGGAGTGGCGCAACTCAACAGATGCGGCGCTGGGCTTGTTACCTGTCCATCTTCCAATGCGTTTCTATTCGACAAAGCACCTTCGCGCGAGATTCTGGAGTGCGTTTCGCAGCTTGCGCTCGGCAGCGATTCGCCTCTTACCGCCGCGGGCGACCTGCTTGACGAAATTCGTTTCGCAGCAAATGAATGCGCACTTTCTCCGGAGCAGCTTTATTGGCTGGTGACCGATTCACCGGCTTCAATGCTACGGCTTAATCGGGGTGAGGGCTCGATTCGGCCTGGAGCAAGCGCAGATCTAATCGCTGTGCGCGATCGAGAAGGTGATCCGGCAGAAGTTTTGTCCGCACTTACCTCGGATGATATTGAACTCGTTCTCTTGTCAGGCCGAGTACAGTTGGCCTCAGCTTCCATTTTTGAAAGACTTTCTGCGGAAGATAAGAAGGGGCTGGAGCCTCTTTGCATCGACGGAACTCTTCGCTGGTTGCGAGCACCGATCGAAGATCTGCTGCGCGTGTCGGAAGATGTTTTAGGGAAAGACTCGGTGCGGCTGGGAGGCAAACCGATATGTCGACCCAGCTTGTAAATATAGCTCTGCGCGAAGCCAAACCACATACGCGCGACGAGCAACCGCATGACACTCTCGGGACCCATCGGTTAACTGCATTACCGATACTGATTCTGAATGTTCACGAACGATGCAACTGCCGTTGCTTGATGTGCGATATCTGGAAGCGGGAAGGTGGAGCAGAGCTTAGGATAGAAGAGCTTCGACGCCATCGGGAATCCATCATCCGGCTGGGCGTGCGCCAGGTTGTCCTTACAGGCGGAGAGCCTCTCCTGCACAGTGATCTTTCAGCGATCTGCGGTCTATTGAAAGAGTGTGGTGTCACCATAACATTGCTTTCAACCGGGCTGCTACTCAAGAAGCGTGCCGATTTGGTGGCCTCATTTTGTGACGAGGTTATTGTTTCACTCGATGGCCCTGAAGAAACACACGACTGTGTGCGTTGCGTACAGGGAGCCTTTCGATTGATGAGTGAGGGCATTCTTGCGGTCCGGCAACTGAAGCCAGAGATGCGTGTTAACGGACGCAGCACCATACAGAAGGCGAATCATGCACTACTGAGGCAGACGGTTCAAGCTGCCAAATTGCTGGAACTTGATTCCATCTCATTTCTTGCTGCTGACGTTACCTCACAAGCGTTCAATCGCGAACTTGTCTGGTCAGGCGAACGCCAGAACGACATTGCTCTTTCCCAGAGCGAAGTTACAGCGTTGGAGGCGGAAATCGAACGATTGATCCGCGATCATGACGATGATATTCATTCGAAATACATTGTTGAGCCACCCGAGAAACTTTATCGAATCGCGCGCCGCTTCCGCGAAGACTTGGGAGAGATTCCACCGCAGGCTCCTTTATGCAATGCCCCCTGGGTTTCTGCCGTGATGGAAGTCGACGGCTCGATACGGCCGTGCTTTTTCCATCGCAAAGTTGGCAGTCTAAAATCCATGTCCCTTGAAGAAGCGATCAATACCGAAGATGCTCAGTTGTTCAGACGCACGCTCGATGTACCGGAAAATCCAATCTGCAAACGTTGTGTCTGTTCATTGCATTACAAGAAATAGACGAGAAGACAAGCATGGTTCTTCTTGATTGAAAATCAAGCCTGGATAGTCTGACAAAACAATGACAATTAGTTGACGGCCATCTGACACGTCTTGTCACGGTACTCGCTAGCCTTAAGAAACGATGTATTCGCTGCACAACAAGACAGTGCAAGTACCGCGAAATCAAGGCGTGCGATGAAAACACATTTGTCGAACGCTGCCTATGGGATTTTGGACTACGCCGCATATCCCATCGGAATGCTGATCGTCGCACCGGTGATGCTGCGAAATCTAGGTGTTCCGCAATACGGTATATGGGCTGTTGTAACTGCGGCAGTGAGCACTGGCTCAATCATAGCTTCCGGTTTCGGCGATGCAAACATTCAGCATGTCGCAACGCAACGTAGTGTCGGCGATTCTGACGCGTTGTTGCGCGCGGTGCGCAGCACGATGGGCATTCATCTGATTCTGGGTGCTGCGATTGCACTGATTTCATGGATGATGGCCCCGTATGTGGCAAGGCATGTTACCGCTGCTGATGCTGATTTGCAGTCCACCTGCCTGTGGTCCCTACGGATCGCCAGCGTAGTGATACTGGTGCGTACCATCGAGACTGTGTGCATCAGCACGCAAAGAGCCTTTGAGCGTTATGGCGCTGCAGTGCGAATCAGCATTTTCGTCCGTCTGTTGACGCTGGCAGCAGCCGCAATACTCAGCAGAGTGGGCCAAACCGTTGTTAGCATCATGGCCGCGACGGCAGTTCTTATTGTGCTGGGATTGTGGTTGCAGATGGCTCGTCTCAAAGAGCTTCTGCATGCTGACTCTCTAACTCCGGCATTCGATCGCGAGGCCACCAGAGCGCTTTTCGCATTTGGCATCTTCAGCTGGCTCCAGGCCGTGTCGGGTGTCATCTTCAGCCAAACGGACAGGCTGATTACGGGTGTTTCGCTGGGAGCGACCGCTGTAGCATCATATGCTCTTTGCGTCCAGATGGCACAGCCGATCTACGGCTTCGCCGCGTCGGGTCTTCACTTTCTTTTTCCCTATCTTGCCCAGCGGCACGCCACAACATCAGCACAAGAATTGAGAAAAGCAGTGCTGCTCTCCTTCATCGCGAATCTGTCCCTCGTTGCGCTTGGTGCAGCGACCCTTCTTCTTTTCGGCAACCGCATACTTCACGCCTGGGGAGGTGACGCCATTGCACAGAGTGCTACGCGCATTCTTCCGCTTGTGGTATGGAGTTCTGCTTTGCTGGGACTGAATGTCACCGGCACATATGCCATGCTCGCGCTCGGTCGTGTGCGAGTAATTACTTGGATCAATCTCGGGAGCGGGGGAGTCATGCTGCTGCTGATTATGTGGCTGCTTCCTCGTTATGGAGTTTATGGGGTAGCAATTGCCCGTTTTTGTTATAGCCCGATTACGCTCCTTCTCTATATTCCGCTCTTATCTCTTTTATATTTTGGTTCCGATATTGGCATGCGTGTAGCGACAACTGTTCCGACCTGCGAGGAGGTATGAGCAAAATCGTGCCCACTCGTAACTGCGCTGGCCATGTTGGATCAGGCGTGACTACTTCCGACAGTCAAGGCGGAAAGACCGATAGGGCGCATTTCATGAGGCTCGTCGAAACGCGTCCTCACGCAAACCTACTCGGAGTGCACGTAGAGCCGCTTGATATGGAGCGCGCCGTCGCCCGCGTCGGAGATGCTCTCAATAAGCCTCACAAGGGATACGTCTGCATGATCGGTGTGCATGGCATCATGGAGGCACAACGAAATCCAAATCTTGCTGCAGCCTATGCTAGTGCGCTGATCACAGTGCCCGATGGCATGCCGGCGGTGTGGGTGGGGCACTGGCAAGGGCACGAGGAGATGCAGCGTGTTGCCGGGCCTGATCTCATGCTTGAGATATTCCGGCGCAAGGAGTTCGCAGGCTACACGCACTTCCTTTATGGAGGCAAGGAGGGAATTGCGGAGGAGCTTGCCACGAATTTCAAACAGAGATTCCCGCACGCTCACATCGTCGGTACACATACCCCGCCTTTTCGTGACCTCACTCACGATGAAGAAGAGAACTTGATAGCAACCATCCGCAACCTGAAACCCGACATCATCTGGGTCGGTATCAGCACCCCAAAACAGGAGCTGTTCATGAGACGATATCTCCCCAGGCTGGAGACGAGGCTCATGTTCGGCGTAGGCGCGGCATTTGATTTCCACACGGGTCGTATTCAAGATTGTGCGGAGTGGATCAAGCGCGCGGGCTTGCAGTGGTTTCATCGGTTAATGCAGGATCCGCGGCATCTATGGCGCCGCTATCTTCGCAACAACCCTGCATTTCTCTGGCGAATCGCTTTGCAACTTGCGGGATTGAGAAGCTATCCTACAACACGAGCAGTTCATGCGATCGAGTTCACGCCACGCCCCGCACGCGGACGTGCGAACTTTTCGCAAAACAAGGGTCAGCCCGCGGCCGTTCGAATACAACCGGAGAGTATCGAGTAGTTCGTGTTCAATAAGTGGGCTTTGAGTCCTGATCGTATGGCTGGCCGAATTTATTTAGATGCGTTGGAGGCTGCTGTGGAATCGAAGACATATTTAACTCGCCGAGATCGCCCGTATCCGACCCGAGGTGGATATCACGTACCAATCGATCCAGAGCTGGTTGTGGCGTTCCCTCTACCCACACATGCAACTCATACTCGCCGACAGGAACGTCGTGAAGCTGAAATCCGCCGTTGGAATCGGCGATTGCGTACAAAGGTGTAGGTAAAGACAGGATTACCGCGCTCATCTCAGGGTGAATATTACAGAAAATATAGGAGACGCCCTCGCGGGAGAATTTGACTTCTTTGGTCGAGCCTGCCTCGTACAGGCCTAGATCAAACCGTTTGCCATCAAAAAGCGAGAAAACATTGTGAAAGAAGGGATCTTCGTTGGGAAAAAGAACGGTGCTGCCGACTGGCACGATCAGCAGGTGCGGGCTAAACATCCTATTCTTCTGTACAAGGGTGTAATTGTCACGCGGCGGAAACGGTAAAACGGGTGTTCCTTGGAGCGGCTTTAGCCAGAGAACCGCAGGAGGTGTGTGACGCTTCATCTGCTCCTGCGGAAACAAAATGTGCATGCGCACATCCACTTTGGTCTGCAAAGAGTTTCCCTGTGCGGGCAACGTCAATGACAGAACGGCAACGCAAAATAGCTTGTGGACGTACAGCATTCGCATTTTCAGAATTTATACCCCGCGGCCACTCCGATAATATTGCTCACTGCCGTTGGGAAGTTTACAGGTGAAGTTTCCAGGCGGCGATACTCCAGTGAGAAGAGTAGATATGCGCTCGGACTATAAATTACGTTGCCAGTAAACGTACGATTGCGTGCAACGTTCTGGTAGTAGGAGGTGTAATCATCTGCATAAGAACGCAGTTGTGTGGCGGGAACATTGTCGATGCCAAAGGCGCCGTTGAACTCCAACCTCTCGCTGAAACGTTCTTTCAGCTGCGCCCATCCTCCCACTGCGTCGAATTCGCGGAAGTAGAAATTGCCCGGCTCATCAAGGTCCGGGCGATATCCATAATCTTTATAACCTCCGCCTCCCAGCCCCCCCAGAGCCTGTCCGCGATAAAAACTGCCCATGAATTCCAGACGCGCGGGGAGCGGCTGACGGTAATCGAGTGTGCCAGCCCATGCGTCGAAGTTCGTCCCGGAAGCGGTGCGGTGCGGAGAGAAATATCCGCCTAACCCCAGTTGTGCTCCGTCTTCCTTCTGTGTACCTAGCAGCGCGATGCGGGTTTCCACACCAGGCCAGCGGCTCCTCTCGGCCGCAGACGGCTGAGAGATAACCGAGGTTGTACTGGCAGCCGTAGAAGTGGTGTATTGCACTGGAGCATCCGAAACATCGATGAGCGCTGCCTGTAGCCGGAGTCGCTGTGAATTCGAGAGTGAGAGATCATGCGTCACTCCGACTTGCGGGTTCCAGCTCCATAGATTGCCGGACCAGCCAAGCGCGGGTATCGCGATAGCAGTCAGGGAAGAGGGTTGGTTCGGGCTGATGATAGGCCGGTCGAGCGAAAAGAAAGCCTGCGTGTGCTCCCAGTCAAGCGTAGCATGTGCGGTACGCAGTCGTAACAAGCCAATGCTCCTATTGTATGTGCTGCTAGAGGTGACCGTGGATTGCGAAGTTCCATCGAAATCAACTCGCACATCAGCATAGCTGCGCGCTCCAAAAAGGTGAGGACCGCGAGCATCCAAACCCAGCACTGTCTGTCGGATCGAGGCTCCCGTACTGCCTCCGCCTCCTATGGCAAGCGTAGGCGTAGACGGTATGTCTACCTGTTGCGTATTCGCAAATCCGCTGAGCAGGATAAGTCCGCTCACTTTGATCGGATATTTTGACTCGCTCTCAACCTTGGCCTGTTCTTGCGTCGCAACCTGCGATTTCAGGATCGCCTGCTGTTCACGAAGACTGTCGACTTGCGCGGCAAGGTCCTCGGCAGGTTGGTCCGGTGGCGGAGCCGGTGCTGTCTCCATTCCTGTGGCAGCCATCTTTTGTCGCAGCGCTGTGAGCTGGGTACGCATCTCTTCCATCTGCCGCTGCGTCTGCTCAAGCTGTGTTTGTGTTCGGTTCATGGCATCGGTCAATTGCTGAACTTGTTGCGCAAGATTTTCCTGGGTTGACGTCTGCGCTCTTCCTTGCATGGTCGACACGCAAACGAAAACCAGGGAACCAAGAAGCGCACGCTTCTGAGTCTGCAAAAGCGTGTGCCATTGCCGGTGGGGTCTGGAGCAGCTCCGTCTCATTCTGCTACTACTATATTTCGATTCTCAGTGAGTGGTGCATCTTGCTGTTCAAAGCCTCGGGCGACCAGCATCCGAAAAATGGTCTCTCCAGGCCGGCTGCTGACTAAGATTACCTCGCCGCCATGCTCGGCGGCGACGCAATGCGCCAATGTTAGCCCCAGCCCTGAGCCCTTTTGCTTTCCTTCACTTACGAAGGGTTCAAATAGCGTTGTGCGAATCTTTTCAGGAACTCCAGGTCCGTTATCTTTAATCTCTAAAATAATCCGCCCATCATCCTGCGTATCGAGTGTGGCGATCACCTGTGCATCTGCAACGGCGAGGTGAGCAGACTGGCAGGCGTTCAGCAGCAGATTGTAAATAGCTCGCTCGATCTGCTTTCCATCGAGGATCGCCATTGTCCTGGCAGGATCACCGCATTTGATGGCAAGTATGACACCCGCGGCGTCAGGATGAGCGCGAATAAGCACAACCGCACGTTCCAGCAGAGTTGCCATCAATTCATGCGAGCGGCGGATTGCAGTGCCAGTTCTGCTGAAGATCAGTAGTGATTCGAGGAGCTCTGTTGTGCCATGAACGGCAGTGCGAATATCGGCGAAAATTTCATTCCGCTCCGGCTCGGAGAGCTTTGCCGAAGCGAGAAACTCTGCATTTGCATAAACAGCCGCAAGATAGTGACGAAGGTCGTGTGATACAGAACTCGCCATGCGGCCAATCGTTGCCAGCCTTTCGGACTCGAGCAATGCACGATTAGCATGCTGAATTTCATTCCGCATACGGGCAAAGGCTGTGCTCAATTCCTGTACTTCCATCGTGCCCCGATGGGGTAGCAAATGGGAGCTATCGCCGACGCCGAAGGCACGAACCCCTGTGGCCAGTTCTTCCAATGGCCGCGTTACCACGCGGGAGAGCGCCATCATGAGAATCGTACCCAGCACCAGGGCCAGGAGCCCGGCAATCAACATCAGGTGATCGATCTGCCGGATGGAGCGCTCCGCTTGAGCGAAGGACTTCATTACGATCAATTGGAGCGGGG
>Ga0209169_10002356_pt1 | contig 11375 bp, 7 predicted proteins | sample HubBroMetageWRM4_FD_188346 | JGI IMG/M metagenome (GOLD analysis project Ga0209169, IMG submission 188346) | Warmed soil microbial communities from the Hubbard Brook experimental Forest, New Hampshire - Hubbard Brook CCASE Soil Metagenome WRM 4... | ecosystem: Environmental > Terrestrial > Soil...
GGTAGCCCGGCATCACCGGCTGTATGCGATGCGCGGCCACCTCCTCGAACTGGCCGGGTCGCCCGGCGCGGCACGCGACGCGTTCGACGAAGCGGCTCGCAGGACCGCAAGCATCCCGGAAAAGCGCTATCTCCGGGCCCGGGCAGAGCGTTGCGCGGCAATCGTGCCCGTCGATGGCGGGCGGTCCGCCCTCGGCCTGGACCCCGAGCAAGCCTGACCGCGGAATGCCCGGTTCGCCGGCGGGCGAACCTCGTCAGACGAACTGCTCGCCCCCGTCGATGTCGTATGTCGCGCCGGTCAGCGCCGTGTTGCTCATGATGTGGGCCGCGAGGGCGGCGACGTCGGCCGGGCCGACGACGCGGCCGATTGGGAGCGTGGTCCGAAGTTCATTGCGGCGTTCCTCGAGCCCGTCCCCGAGCAGCGATGCCGACAGCGGAGTGTCGACAAAACCGGCCGCGATGAGGTTCACGCGGACCGGGGCGAGCTCGAGCGCGAGGGCCGAAACGAACGGGGACAGCGCGGCGAAGGCGGCGGAGGCGATCCCGTTGCCATGCCCGATGCGCCGGGCGCCGGTGCTGCCCATGAGCAGCAGGGTGCCCCCTGGCCTCATCCTGCCAGCGGCGTTGCGCGCGACCTCGAGTCCCAGCGTTATACGGTCGCTCAGCGCCTCGCGCACCTGGGTCGCGTCCATCTCGAGCAGCGACCCGTAGGTCGGGCCTCCGGCCGTGACCATTACGTGGTCGATCGATGCCGGCAGATCCCGGAAGAACCGCTGCACCGAAGCCGCGTCGGTGGCGTCGAAGACCGCCGTGCGCTGTGCGCCGACCTCCACCGCCGCCTGCCTGAGCCGGTCGGGGTTGCGGCCGGTGATGACCACAGCGGCACCCTCGGCCCGGGCGCGCCGGGCTGTCTCCAGCCCGATGCCGCTGCTTCCGCCGATCACGACCACGGTCTGTCCGGCCAGCTCCGGCCCGCGCTGCCCGGAGCCGGGAGCGGCTGGGCTGGTCATGATCCACCCGCGTGGGCACGGTCCGCCATCTGCGCGGCCATTGGCCCGGACGGCATCGGCATGTCCGCAATCTTCATGCGCAGCGTCATGACCGCCGCGTTGTAGATGCTGGAAAAGCTCGGGAAGGGCTGGATCGTGTCGCTCAGCACCTCGAGCGGGACGTGTGCGCGGATGGCCAGCGTCGCCTGCTGCGTCCACTCGCCGGCATCGGGCCCGAGTGCGTAGGCACCAGTCAGTCGCTTGCCGTCGCTGAGCAGCGTGAGGAACCCGTTGGACTTGGCGTAGGCGTGTGTGTAGGTGGCCATCTTTGGCACCTCCGACAGGAGGGCTGTGGCGCTGTAGTCCGCTTCGGTCGCGCCCACCGCCGCGGCCTGAGGATCTGTGTAGACGACCCGGGGAACGGCTTCGTAGTTCACCGGGTGCGGGTCGCCGGCGATGTTCGCCGCAACTACATCGCCCTCGTACTCGCCGACATGCGTCAGCGGCCAGATGCCGTTGACGTCACCGATCGCCCACAGTCGCTCGCCCGCGCGCAGGTGCTCGTCGACTTTGATGCCGTGCGGGTTGGCCTCGACGCCGACCGTCTCCAGGCCGATCCCCTCGACGCGCGGGCGCCGGCCGGTCGCCACGAGCAGCCGGTCGCCACGCAGTTCCTTGCCACCGTCGACCTGCAGGACGTATTCGTCGCCGTCTCGCCGCGCGGCGGTGGCGTGCACCCCGAGCATCAGCTCGATCCCGTCCTGGCGCAGGGCTTCGCTGAGTGCCTCGCCCAGTGGCGCCGCCTCGCGGGGAATCACCCGGTCGGCACCCTCGACGATCACCGCCTCGCCCCCGAGACGCCGCACGATCTGCGCAATCTCCACGCCAGCAGCCCCTCCGCCCAGCACGAGAAGGCGGCGCGGGACGGCCTTCATGCTCGTCGCCTCCCGGGTTCCCCAGACGCCGTCGAGCTCGCGCAGCCCCGGTACCGGAGGCACGAACGGCGCCGCGCCGGTCGCCACGACAACGTGCTCCGCGGTGTGGCGGGCGCCGTCGATTTCGACCACGCCGGTGCCGGCGAGCTTGCCGGTGCCGCGCAGCAGCGCGATGCTCCGGCCCGCCAGCCAGCGCTCCTGGCCGGCGTCGGACCAGTCCGACACCATGAAGTCGCGCCAGGCCAGGGCGGCCTGGACGTCGACCTGCGCGGTCGCGCCCACGTCACGCGCGCCCTGCACGGCTTCGCCCGGCCGCAGCAGCGACTTCGACGGGATACACGCCCAGTAGGAGCATTCACCGCCGACTAGTTCCCGCTCAACGACGGCGACATGCAGCCCGCGCGCAGCCAGGGCCGCGGCGCAGTGCTCACCCGGCGCACCGCCGCCGAAGACGATCACGTCATAGTCGCTCATTGGGGCAGCTCCGTCCCGGCCTGCTCGGCCACCATGTACGCGGCGTACCAGTCGGGCCAGTTCGGGTCGGCCGCGCCGATGCGCTTCTCGTGCTCGCCGTGCGCTGCCGACGCGCGCCGCATCGCGTTCGCCAGGTCCACGGTAGAGGCGAATGCGGTCTCGGCGGCGTCGACCCGGCCGGGGAACCGGGACGTGATCTCCTGGAACACCCAGCTGTTCCCGTCCGGGTCGCTGAACGTGGCGAACGAGCCGTAGCTCTTGTGATCGGGCGCGGGCCCGCCAACCCGTTCCCACACCCCGTCGCCGTCGCGGACCCGGCATACGCTGCCCATCGCGCAGTGGAACACCGGGCTGACCTCCACGCCGCGGCCGGCCAGGTCGTCGTGCGCGGCCTGGATGTCGGAGACGGCCATGACCGTGCCCTGGAAAGAGCCCGGCGAGGCCGATGTGAGGTTCGTGCCGAACTGGATCGAGCACCCCGAGCCCGGCGGCGTGAACTGGATCAGGCGGAATTCGTCGCCGGCGACATCGGCGTCCAGCCGCCACCCGAGTCTGGCGTAGAACTCCTTCGCGCGGTCGGCGTCCGATACGGGAATGATGAGCACCTCGAGCTTCATGTCGACGCTCCCGGTACCTTGCATCCCACTCGTGCTGGCGCTGCGGTCCTCGGTCGTGCTCATCGCGTGCTCCCTGGGGTCAGACGGGGACGACGTAAAGCGTTTCACGGCGGGTCATACCCCGCAGAAGATCCTCTGCCAATCCTGGTTGACGGGTCATCCGGAGGTTCCCCAATCCTCCCTGGGCACACTCGGATTTATACGGATATAGATGTCCGCGTACCTGGCTGGCGCCAGGGCCTACCTGCCGTCGTGCACGGCAGCCAGCGGCTAGCCGAGCGTCGAGGCGTCAGCGATCACACGCCCTCCAGCCTCCCGCAGTAAGGCGTGCCGGGCCGCCCAGACGGCGGCGCCGCTCAACCCGCGGCGGCACGTGCGAAGTGCCGTTTGAGGAGCTCGTAGAACTCGTTGGCCGGCAGCGGATGCGAGAAGAAGTAACCCTGCGCGACCCGGCAGCCGAGCATCCGCAAGCCGGTCACCTGGTCCGGGGTTTCGACGCCTTCGGCCACCGCGCCTATGCCGATGGCGTTGGCGAGCTCGATGACGGCCCGGACGATCGCGGAGTCGACCCGGCTCTCCCCGACGCCCTTGACGAAGGCGCGGTCGACTTTTACCTCGTGCACCGGGAACTGCTTGAGATAGGCGAGCGAGGAGTGGCCGGTGCCGAAGTCGTCGATGGCCAGGCGCACGCCCAGCCGGTTGAGCTTTTTCATCACGTCACGCGCACCGGAGAGATCCTCCATGACCGTGGACTCGGTGATCTCGAACGTCAGCGACTCCGATGGCAATCCGCAGGCGTCGAGGGCCGCTGCGACCTGCGACAGCAGCCCGTTCTCCTGGAACTGCCGCGGTGAGAGGTTGACGCTGACCGGGAACTCCACGCCGAGCCGGTCCCTGATCGAGCGCACCTGGGCGCAGGCCTGCTCCAGGACGTACCGGCCGACCGGCAGTATCAGGCCGGTCTCCTCTGCGATCGGGATGAAGCGCATGGGGGCGATGAGGCCGTTGACCGGATGACGCCACCGCACGAGCGCCTCGGCGCCCACGATCTGTTTCCCGTCCAGGGAATAGAACGGCTGATAATGCACCTCGAGCTCGCCCCGCTCCAGGCCCTTGCGCAGATCGGCCTCGATCTGGATCCGGTCGGCGGACCGGGTTCCCATGGAGTGCTCGTCGAACACCCGGTAGACCCCGCCCCCACCCCTGACCTTGGCCTCGTACATGGCCACGTCAGCGTCGCGCAGCAGGTCATCGGTTGTCTTGCCGGGGTCGGTCATGGCGATCCCGACGGACACGGTGGCGACCATTTCGTAGCCTCCCGACAGCACCATGGGCTGCTGCACCGCGGCGCAGATGCGCCGCGCGGCGATGACCGCCTCGTCCTGTCCCGCCACGTCCTCGAGCAGCACCACGAACTCGTCGCCGCCGAAGCGCGCGATCAGGTCGTTGCCACGCACCACGCCCTTCATGCGGTCGGCGATCGCGACCAGGAACTCGTCACCGGTCACGTGGCCGAGGCTGTCGTTGATGCTCTTGAACCGGTCGACGTCGATGAAGATCAGCGCGTGGGTCTTGCGGTCGAGCTCCGACCGGCGCAACGCCTGTTCGAGCCGCTCAACAAGCAGCCGGCGATTTGCCAGCCCGGTGAGGCCATCGTAGAAGGCGTGATGGTGGAGCTCGTCCTCGAACGCCTTGCGCTCCGTGATGTCGCGGAACGTGATGACTGCGCCCGAGGGACCGGCGTCACCTATGACGGCCGACGCCGTATAGGCGACTGGTATGGTCGCGCCGTCCTTGCCCCGGAAACGGGCATCGTCCTCGCGGATCGTCCGGCTCGTGCGCATGGCCTCGGAGGCCGGTGCGACCAGGAAATCCGGTGCCGTGACGGCAGGGGCCGTGGCCTGGTCGCTCGTGATGTTGAGTGGCGGCAGGTCGATCATTTCCGCCGCGGCCGGGTTGACGAACGTGAGCCTGCCGTCCGCGTCAATCGCGCAGACGCCCTCGCCGATGTTGAAGGTGATGGAGGACAGCCGCTCGCGCTCGACGTGGACCTGCTGGTACAGCTCAGCGTTGCTGAGGGCCGCGTTGCCGACGGCGGCGAGCGCACGCAGCAGGCCGCGATCGGCGTCGTCGAACGGCTCGTCGCGCCGTCGGCCGGCTGCCACGAGCCACTGCTGCCGGCCTGCGATCGTGATGGCCGCCGACAGCTCACCGGAAGCTGGGTTGGCAGGCGTGAGCGTCGCCTGCGGGCTGCGGAGCAGCTGCCGGATCGACTCCAGGATCGTCTCGAGGACCGGCTGCTGTCGCAGCTGGCGATTGGCCTTGAGTGTGACCTCGTACAGCCCTTCGGTCCTGGCGCGGTCGTACAGCGCCGCGTACCTGGCGCCGATGAGCCAGCGGCCGAGGATCAGCAAGGGAATTGCCAGCACGATCGCCCAATGATGGGCTCGCACGGCGAGCGCAAGCACGATGCCGGTTAAGGCTCCGCCGCCGGCCAGGGTGAGCTGGATCGGCAGATCGCTGGTGAATTCCTGCCAGGTCATTCCGATCGAGGCCATCACACCGCTGACCAGAGCCTCATTGACGACCAGGAACACGGCCACTCCCGCCACGACGGCAGCGACCTGGGCGACGCCGATCGAGCCCATTGGGACGGCTATGCCCCGGCTCACGGCCAGGCCCAGACCCGCGGATACCAGAACCTGCCCAGCGTTGAAGGCTGACTTCACCAGCGGACGGCGGCGGATGCCCTGTGCCAAGGTCGTCGCCATCGCGAGGGTGCCGAGGGTGAGAACCGGCGGCACGAGCAGGGCAAGGATGACGAAGAAGCACTCATCCACGTGGGCGGCCTCGGATTCGCCGCCCCGGAACACGATCACCGGCCACAACCAGCTCGCCAAGAGCAGCACGCCGAGGACGGCGGCCACGAACCATTGGCGCGCGCTGACCGGCGCGCAGGCCGACTGGCGTATGCCGGCAACGATCAGCGTACCGACGCCGCCCGCGATGGAGGCGGCCACGATCGCCCGGGCGGGGCGTGGCAGTTTCATGGCCCGGCTACGTCGCGACCACCCCTTAGTTCCATTCCGATGCGTTCCAGGCTCTGCTGCTCCAAGCGGCGCCGGCCCACACGGATCCCTGCCACGCGCTGCCGTCCCACGCCGCGCCCGCCCACACGGAGCCGTCCCACGCCGCGCTCGCCCAGCCCCCGTCATTCCAGGCCTTGCTGGACCAGGCAAAACCGTTCCACGCCGATCCGTTCCACGCTGACCCGTTCCACGACTTGCTGCTGACCGGACCCTGCGGCCACGAGACGCCCGACCAGAGGCTCGCGTTCCAGGTGTCGGCCAAGCTGCCCACGGGTGCGAGGGAAACCGTGGCCCCGAGCAGGGTAAGCACCGTGCCGGCGACGGACTGGCTGAGGTTCATCGGGCCCGCGGTGGCCGCGGCATACGCGTTCAGGGCTCCGTGCCCGTCAACGAACGGATTCCCGACCGGGCCAGGGCTGGTCGTGCCGAGCAGCCGGGCCTTGAGCTGATCGGGGGTGAGCGAAGGGTTGTTGGCCAGGATCAACGCCGCTGCACCGCTCGTGACTGCCGTGCTGAACGATGTACCGGAACCGACGAAGTTGCCCGAGCCGATGCGGGCCGAGGGGTTTTCGTTGTAGATCGTTGAGCCGGGCGCGGCCAGACTGACGACCGAGCGGCCGGAGGTGACGAGGTCGGGCTTTGCCCAGCCGTCCGGCGACGTAGGTCCGGCGCTGCTGAAATTCGTCATCTCGTCGTTGGCGACCACCGGCTGGGCCATGTCATCCAGCGAGCCCACGGTGATCACCAGGGGATCGTCCCCCGGCGACAGAATGGTCCCGTTGGATGGCCCGGCGTTGCCGGCCGAGGTCACCACCGCGATGCCCGAGTTCCACGCCGCCTCCACCGCCTGGTCGAGCGGGTTAACGACGGTGGACTCGAACGGCTGGAAGCCCAGGGACATATTGAGAACCCTGATGTTGTAGGCGAGCTGATTATCGACCGCCCACTGCACGCCCTGGATCACCGTCGCCAGGTCGGTCTGGCCGGTCGCGCCGGCCACCTTGACGGACACCAGGTCGGCGCCCGGTGCCTCGCCCTCGTACTGCCCGCCCGAGGAGGCGCCGTTGCCGGCGATCAGCCCGGCCACGAACGTGCCGTGGCCAAAATTGTCCTGGAACGGGTTGTTCCCACCGGTCAGGTCGACCCCGCCGATCAGGCGTCCGGCGAAGTCCGGCAGGTCATCGATGCCGGTGTCGAGCACGGCTACGGTGACGCCCTGGCCGGTGTCACCGTTCGCGAACAACTGCGTGGCGCCGGTCTGCTGCAAGAACTCATCGGACGGCGTGTGCGGGCCCGTCGACTCGACCGTCGACTGCACGCTGACCGAAACGTCGGGCGTCACGGTGATGCCCGGCAGCGCCGCCAGCAGCGGTTCGAGCACGGCCGGGATCGAGGCCTCGACCCCGTTGATGATGTGAAACTTCGTCAGCACGGTGCCAAGCACGTCGCCCACGGCGGTGACCGGGCTCAGCAGCCCGCTCGCGGTGACGATGACGTTCTCGGTGCTGCTCGCCGACGCCGCCGGGACGCCGACGATCGTGGTGCCGACTAAGGCGGAAGTGACCAGACCGACCAAACCGGTCAGCAGACCCTTCCTCCGCCAGATGAACAATGGTCCGTAAAGGATTCGCCCGGGCGACCCGCCAGTCAGCCTCATCGCCGACCCTCCCCTGCATGTGCTTATCAAAACGCAACCACCGTACGCCGCGAGCGGCATCTTTAAGCCTGAAATTTCACGCAAGGACCAGGAACTTTCAGGAATAAAAAGCACCATCGGTTTAATGACCTACCAAAAGTGCTCGGCAGGTGCGCCGAAGCCGATGACCCGGTATTAGCCTGCTCGTCCGGTACGTGTACTGCGGGTATGGCTGAACCCACGGCGCCCGGCGTGTAGTGACCAGACAGTTCCGTCATGCGCGGTGCAGGAACCATAGTTTCTCGGCATCAAGCGTGCGATTTCAGTGCCATTGCGAACGGCAACTTCGCGGAGATGCAAACGATTTGATCCTGAACGGTACCTGCAATAGGCAGGTGCGGCGGCGGCAATTAGGGCAGCCGGATGGCGGAGCCGAAGGCGCACAGGTCGCGCAGCACGCACTCGTAGCAGCGTGGCCGTTGCGCCCGGCAGACTGTCCGGCCATGTGTGACCAGCGCGATGTGCAGGTCGTAGCGGATGGGAGGAGGCACGATCTGCGCCAGGAGCCGGTGCGCCGCATCGGCGGTTGTCTTAGCCGGGATCCACCCCAGCCGGATCGCGATGCGGTGCACGTGAGTGTCGACCGGGAACGCGGCCCGCCCAAGGGAGAACACGAGCACGCACGCCGCGGTCTTCGGGCCGACCCCGGGCAGCGATTCCAGATAGGCCGTCGCGGCCGCGTCCTCGAGTTCGGCGAGCCGGTCGAGGCTGACCCGGCCCTCGCGTTCCTCGATGGCGGCCAGGATCTGCTTGATCCGCCGGGCCTTCTGGTCGGCGATGCCGCCGGAGCGGATAGCGTCGGCCACGTCCTCGGTGGGCGCGTCGGCGACCTGCTCCCAGTTCGGGAAGATCTCCTTGAGCCGGGCGAAGGCGCGCCCGGAGTTGATGTCCGAGGTGTGCTGCGACAGCACGGTCGCGACGACCTCGTCGAGCGCCGGAAGCGCGGGCTTGGGAATGAACCTGCCCTGCTGCGCGCGCAGCCGCCGGTGCACTTCGGCGACGACAGCCGGGCCGGGCGTTGTCACGGGCCCTCCTGTCGGTATGGCACCGCGCGCGAGGGTTCGCTTGTAAGGGTATTTCCCCGAGGGCTAGCGAGTTGTCGTTCGAGTGCTGTAAAAGCCTCGATCACCCCCGTCGCCTCGAAGGCTCGGTTCCGGCGGCCCACGCTGATTGGGCGCAGAATCCCGGCGCCCTCGAGCCGCTTAATCGCATCATTAGCAGGAGCAAATGTGCGTCCGATAAGAGCCGCTGCCGACGTAACGGTGATCAGAGGTGCTCCCGGCAGGGCTCGCAAGAGCAGATCGGTGGCAGAGTTAGCCCGCACTGGCCCAACCTGCGCCCGCCACCCCTCTTGAAGCAGTCGTGACCGTTTCTCGAAGTCCGCCGCGTCAGCGGCAGCGCGGACGCAGGCGGCCGCGAATCTAGCCACCCAGACATTGTTTCCGCTCTGTGCCCCGGCGGACAAGGCCGGACCGCGGTACCTAGTTCCCTGCAGCCCTTCGACATAGTCCTTCGCCCACGTGGCGAGGACAAGCGAAATCGGCGGCAATACGCGGGTGGCCAAACCTCGCTTGCGCAGTACGAAATGGATCAGCGCGCGGCCTGTCCGGCCATTGCCATCGACAAACGGATGAATTGTTTCGAACTGCGCATGCGCCATTGCCGCCTGCGCGACGGCAGGGAGCTCGTCGTCATTGCAGAATTCGCAAAGGTCCTCGAGCAGGCCAAGCACATATTCGGGTGGCGGAGGAATGAATGCAGCTGAACAGGGATTGTAGTCGCTCCCGCCAATCCAGTTCTGGTCGGAACGTATACTTCCTGCGTGGGCCTCCAGCCGGGTTCCGCTGAGGAGCCGTCTGTGGAAGTCAAGCATTGTTTCGATGGTGATTGGATCTTCCGGCTTTATGTGGCGGATCGCAGCTGACATCGCGTCGATGTTCCCGAGAACCTCGGCTGCTGTGACATCGGCTGGCTCCTCGCCGAGATCGATAGCCGCTTCTGCTCTGAGGAGTCGGCGCGCGCCGACCTCCAGTCCTTCGATGCGTGAGGAAGCGACGCATTCCGCCCGGAGCAGGATACGAGCAAGAGCCTCGGTATCCACCAATGTAGAAGCCTCTGTGTCCATGACGGCTATGGCACGTTCTGCGTCGGCGATGTCAGCCGCGGTGCTTCCCTCGAACAGCAGCTTCCGACCGGCCAGGGAATCAGGCACGTACGCTTCGTAGTCGCAGGACCGCCGGTCGCGTCGCGCCACGCCCGGCTCGGCTTCGGTGATCCAGTGCCTCCGGACAACCTTAGCCACGCGGCCTCCTTATTATAGGTTGATCTCAAACTTATAATAAGGCTGCGACTGACTGCAAGGTTGCCAACCTCCGGCACGGCTCATGACGGCGGTCACCGGGTTGGTTAGTGCCGGGGAGACGTCAGGCTGTCATGCCGTCGGGACGCGCCTGGCGGCGCTCTTGCCTACTGTTGGCCTCATGGCCGACAATGCCGCTGCCGCGAGCCCGCAACAGCCGCCAGGCCGGGCTTCCCGCGACGCTCGCGCCGGCAGTCCCGCGGCCACGCCGTCGTGGCGATCGTTCGCTGTCGAGGCGCACGCTGGCCGGAAGATTGCAGGCTGGTCGCTGGGCCACTTCGACATCGGCGCAGACCGATTGCGGGTGCGGCTTGGCTTCCCCTGGTTCCTCACCCGGTCAGCGGACAAGGACACGATCACCAATGTCTCGGTAGCCAGGATCGTTCACAGCGTGCCAGCCACTCATCCGCTTGACCAAGCGCTAACGAGCGGCCCGACGGCCGCCGCACCGCCTTCTATCGCTGGGTAACCGGACCTCCCGTGGTAGGAGCGCTGGCTTAGACCCCTACGTCGCTGGCTTGCCTCCAGTTGCCGTAGCGCGTGTCCGGGCGTGGCCGACGCTTCCTGCGTCGCCGTCGTGTTCGGCGGCGGGGCGCTGGCTGTCTCCCGTTAAAGTGGGACCCTGCCGTCTCTGCCTGCGGCAACGCGAGTCTCCGGAGCGATGGGCGCCGTCATTGTGTGTGGTCGTGAGGGCCTGTGACCAGACAGGTCATCAAGCTCGGGTCTAGCTCGATCGCGAGCCGCGACGGGCTTGCGCTTGACGTCATCGCGGGCCTGGTCAGCCAGATCGCGGTGGCGCAGCGGGCCGGTCACGAGATCATCCTGGTGACATCCGGTGCCGCCTCGCTCGGGCGGCGGCTGCTGGCGTTCGAGGGACCGACCGCCGGGGCGGCTCCGGCGCTGCAGGCGCTGGTCGGCTCCGTGCGTTCCTCGCTGAGCGCAGTGTCGGAAGGCCGTGGCGGCCGGGGGCCCGGGAGCTCCGGCGGATACGACCGGCTCGTCGCGTCGCTGCAACAGATCCTGCAGCAGTACGACGGACGCGAGGCCGGGCCGCAGGCCGTGGCCACCGCGATGCCCGCTGCGGTGGGCCAGCCCGCGCTTATGGCGCTGTACCGGCAGCTTGCCGCGGCGGTGGGGGTGGAGGTCTGCCAGATCCTGGTGTCTCGCAGCGACCTGGCGTCGGCCCGGGCCATGGCCGATCTTGGCCAGCTGCTGCG